>Ga0137376_10003220_pt1 | contig 10101 bp, 10 predicted proteins | sample SagtaG_23_FD_104814 | JGI IMG/M metagenome (GOLD analysis project Ga0137376, IMG submission 104814) | Vadose zone soil microbial communities from Sagehorn Ranch, Mendocino, California, USA - Sage2_L_20_16 metaG | ecosystem: Environmental > Terrestrial > Soil > Vadose zone | place: USA... | reverse complement strand
TCCGACGCTTTCGTCGAGGACGTCCGGCGCGCGCTGTACGCATCCAAGGTGGTCGCGTACGCCCAGGGCTTCGACCACATCGCCGCGGGCAGCGCCGAATACGGCTGGGCGATCGACCGCGGCGCGATGGCCACGATCTGGCGCGGCGGCTGCATCATCCGGGCCCGGTTCCTCAACCGGATCCGTGACGCCTACGACGGCGATCCGGCGCTGCCTTCGCTGCTCGTCGCACCGTACTTCGCGGACGCCGTGCGCGCGGGCGTCGATTCGTGGCGGCGCGTCGTGGGGCACGCGGCCGCGGCCGGCATCCCGACGCCGGCGTTCTCGTCCTCGCTCGCCTACTTCGACGGGCTCCGCCGCGATCGGCTACCGGCGGCGCTCATCCAGGGGCTGCGCGACAACTTCGGCGCGCACACCTACCGGCGCGTCGACTCGGACGGCACGTTCCACACCGAGTGGGCCGGCGACCGGACCGAACATCCCGCCTGACCCGGATCGGTTTTGGCCGCCCGGACCGCTCAATGCGGTTCGCCCGGCCAAAACCGGACTCACTCGCCGGAGGGCAGCTCCACGTGGCCGCCGAACGCCTGGCGCATCGCCGAGAGCAGCTTGTCGGCGTACAGGGCCTCGCCGCGGCTGCTGAACCGCGCGAACAGCGACGCCGACAGCACCGGCACGGGAACCCCCTCGTCGATCGCCGCCTTGATCGTCCAGCGGCCCTCGCCGGAGTCCGAGACGCGCCCGGCCAGGCCGTCCAGGGTCGGGTTCACGGCGAGCGCGCCAGCAGTGAGGTCGAGCAGCCAGGACGCGATGACCGAGCCGCGCCGCCACACCTCCGTCACCTTCGCCAGGTCGAGGTCGTACTGGTAGTACTGCGGCTGATCGATCGGCGCGATCTCGGCGGAATGCTCCGTGGCCTGCCTGCCGGCATCGGCATGGGCGAGCACGTTGAGGCCCTCGGCGTAGGCGGCCATCAGTCCGTACTCGATGCCGTTGTGGACCATCTTGACGAAGTGCCCGGCACCGTTCGGCCCGCAGTGCAGGTAGCCCTGCTCGTCACGGCTCGGCTCGCCGGTGCGTCCCGGCGTGCGCGATGCAGCGTCGAGCCCGGGCGCGATCGTCGCGAACAGCGGGTCGAGGTGGTCGACGATCTCCGGCTCGCCGCCGATCATCAGGCAGAAGCCACGTTCCAGTCCCCACACGCCACCGCTCGTGCCGACGTCGACGTAGTGGATGCCCTTGGGCTTCAGGGCTGCCGCACGGTCGATGTCCTCGCGGTAGTTCGAGTTGCCGCCGTCGATGATGATGTCGCCGCTCTGGAAGACCTCGGCAACCTGCTCGACGACCTGCCCGGTCACCGAAGCCGGGATCATCACCCACGCGGCCCTCGGTACGGTCAGCTTCGCCGCGAACTCCTCCAGGGTGAGCGCCCCGGTCGCGCCCTCGGCCTCCAGGGCCTTGATCGATTCCGGCGAGTTGTCGAACACCACGCACTCGTGCCCGTCGCGCATCAGGCGCCGGACGATGTTGGCGCCCATCCGGCCCAGGCCGATCATTCCGAGCTGCATTACGCCTCCTGCTGATGTGCTTCGCGGTAGCGGCGGATCAACGCATTGGTCGAGCTGTCATGTTCGAGCTCCGAGTCGGACACGAGCTCGCCGGCGACCTTCGACGCGAGCACCTTGCCGAGCTCGACACCCCACTGGTCGAAGGAGTTCACGCTCCACACGGTGCCCTGGACGAACACGCTGTGCTCGTACAGCGCCACCAGCTTGCCGAGGGCCGCGGGCGTGAGCTCGTCCAGGAGCAGGGTGTTGGACGGACGGTTGCCCTCGAACACCCGGTGCGGCACCAGCCAGCCGGGCGTTCCCTCGTCGACCACCTGCAAGGCCGTCTTGCCGAACGCCAGCGCCTCGGTCTGCGCGAACACGTTCGCCATCAGCAGGTCGTGATGGTTGCCGAGCGGATTGAGCGTACGCAGGAAGCCGATGAAGTCGCAGGGGATGAGCCGGGTGCCCTGGTGGATCAGCTGGTAGAAGCTGTGCTGCCCGTTCGTGCCCGGTTCGCCCCAGTACACCGGCGACGTGTCGTAGTCGACGCGCTGGCCGTCGAGCGTGACGTGCTTGCCGTTCGACTCCATCGTCAACTGCTGCAAGTACGCCGGGAACCGCTTGAGGTACTGCTCGTAGGGCAGTACCGCCTGCGTCTGCGCGCCGAAGAAGTCCGAGTACCAGACGGTGAGCAGCCCCAGTAGAACCGGCAGGTTCGCCTCGAACGGCGCGCTGCGGAAGTGCTCGTCGATCTCGTGGAAACCGGCGAGCATCTCCGAGAACGCGGACGGCCCGATCGCGATCATCGTCGACAGGCCGATCGCCGAGTCCATGGAGTAGCGCCCGCCGACCCAGTCCCAGAAGCCGAACATGTTCATGACATCGATGCCGAAGTTCTCGACCTCGGTCGCATTCGTCGAGACGGCCACGAAATGCTTGGCGGTCGCGGAGTCGTCGTCCAGCGCTGCGAGAACCCACGACCGTGCCGTGCGCGCGTTGGTCATCGTCTCCAATGTGGTGAACGTCTTGGACGACACGATGAACAACGTCTCGGCCGGGTCGAGATCACGCGTGGCCTCGGCGAAATCCGTACCGTCCACATTGGACACGAAGCGAAACGTCAGATCACGCCGGCTGTAGTGCCGCAGCGCCTCATACGCCATCACCGGACCAAGATCGGACCCGCCGATGCCGATGTTGACGATGTTGCGGATCGGCTTGCCGGTGTGCCCGCGCCACTCGCCGGCTCGCACCCGGTTGGCGAACTCGCCCATGCGACCCAGCACCTCGTGCACCGCCGAGGCGACGTCGATGCCGTCGACGCTGAGCTTCGCCTTCCGCGGCGCGCGGAGCGCCACGTGCAGCACCGCGCGGTCCTCGGTGACGTTGATCTTCTTGCCGGCGAACATGGCGTCGATGCGCCCGCGCAGCCCGGACTCCTCGGCCAGCTGCAACAGCATCCGGATCGTGTCGTAGGTGACCCGGTTCTTCGAGTAGTCGAGGTAGATGCCGCATGCGTCGAGGGTCATCCGCTCGCCGCGCCGCGGATCGGTGGCGAACAGGTCGCGCAGATGCGTATCGCGGAGCTGCTCGTAATGGGCGGACAGTTCCTTCCACGCGCTTCGTTCCCGCAGTGGGGTCAGGTCCGGTGCGGCCATCCGGCGGCCTCCTGTCGTCGTCGATCGCGCGTGTGTCCCATCTCAGCATCCCGGTCCGAGCGCGCGCCACCACGACCGGCCCGGTGCTGCACCGCCCGGCGGCGGGCCGCTAGCCTCGTCGGGTTATCCAGATACAGACAGGTAGGGGCTGCGCGGTGACTGAACGGCCAAAGCTGTCCGTGATCGGCACGGGCTACCTCGGTACGACGCATGCGGTCTGCATGGTCGAACTGGGCTACGACGTGATCGGCCTGGACGTCGACGAGGAGAAGATCGAGCGGCTCGCCAAGGGCGAGGTGCCGTTCTTCGAGCCGGGCCTGCCAGAGCTGCTGAGCAAGCACTCGAGCAGCGGCAAGCTGCGATTCACGACGTCGTACGAAGAAGTGGCCGAATTCGCCGATGTGCACTTCATCTGCGTCGGCACGCCGCAGAAGAAGGGCGAGTACTCGGCGGACCTGCGTCACGTCGAGTCCGCGTTCACGTCGCTGTCACCGCACCTGACCCGCAAGGTGCTGGTCGTCGGCAAGTCGACCGTACCGGCGGGTACGGCCGCGCACATGGAGAAGCTGATGCGCAGCCTGACGCCGTCCAAGGACGTCGAGCTGGCGTGGAACCCCGAGTTCCTGCGCGAAGGGTTCGCGGTCGAGGACACGCTGCGCCCGGACCGTCTCGTCTTCGGCGTGCACAGCGACTGGGCCGAGCAGCAACTTCGCGCCGCATTCGCCCCCGTGATCGACACGGGCACCCCGGTGGTCGTCACGGACTTCGCCACCGCCGAGCTCGTCAAGGTGGCGGCCAACTCGTTCCTGGCGACGAAGATCTCGTTCATCAACGCGATGGCCGAGGTGTGCGAGACCACCGGCGCCGACGTGACGGCGCTGTCGAAGGCGATCGGCTACGACGACCGCATCGGCCACAAGTTTCTGCGTGCGGGCCTCGGTTTCGGCGGCGGCTGCCTGCCCAAGGACATCAGGGCGTTCATCGCCCGGGCGGGCGAGCTGGGCGTCGATCAGGCGGTGTCGTTCCTGCGCGAGGTCGACGAGATCAACCTGCGCCGCCGGGCACGTACCGTCGAGCTCGGCCTGGACCTCATCGACGGCAGCTACCGCGGCACGCGTATCGCCGTCCTGGGTGCGGCGTTCAAGCCGAACAGCGACGACATCCGCGACTCCCCCGCGCTCGACGTCGCCGCGTCCATCGGCCGGCGCGGCGGCGACGTCGTCGTCTACGACCCGCAGGCGCTCGACAACGCGCGGCGCGCGCATCCCGAACTCGCCTACGTGAACTCGCTCGACGAGGCGCTAACCGGCGCAGACGTGACGATGGTGCTCACCGAATGGGACGAGTTCCAGGACATGGACCCGGTCGCCGTCGGCGAGCAGGTAGCGCAGCGCAACATGGTCGACGGCCGGAACATCCTCGATCCGGTCGCCTGGCGCAAGGCCGGCTGGCGCTACCGCGCCCTGGGACGTCCCTGATCTTCTACAAGCGGGCGAGCGGGCTCGGCTCGCAGCCGAGGAACTCGTCCAGCACTCGATAGACCGAGCACGGCTGAGGGCCGTGCGGCCACAACCCGCCCTCGCCCCGGCAGTGGGTGCACCGGCCGTCGGCGTCGACGTCGTGCAAGTAGCGCAACGCGCTGACCGCGCTGACCAGCCGGGCGAGGCTGGCAATTGACGCGGCGGGGAGCCGCCCGTCGGTGCGGGCGAGCTGCTCCATCAGCTCGTCGAGGCATTCTCCGAGCAGACGGTCGCTGGTGCTCGCCACGGTCAGTAGCGGCCCGCTGTCCGCGTCTGCTTGCCGAACCGATCGTCGTTTTCGTCGATCGGTACTGATGTGCGTCGCCATTGGCGCCCCTCCTCGTTGGAATTAGCGGCGATCGCATTGCAGATCGCCAGCATCCACTCTGCTGCCTCCCGGCCGATTACACAGGAGGCATGGATGGGGGCACTCAGTAAGGGGGCAATGTTGCCCCCTTCTCTGCGGAATGACGGGATGCATGGCCGACGACGAGGAACCCGACCGGCCGGAGTGGGCCAAACGACTCCGGCGGGAGCGGATCGCACGTAACTGGTCTCAGGCCGACGCGGTGCATGCGATGCGGACGTTCTCCGCGGTTCCGCTGCCAGACGGCCTGCTCGATCAGTGGAAGCGTTGGGAACGCGGCCGCAACCGGCCCGACGAGTTCTACCGGCCGATCATCGCCGCAGCCCTGGGGACGGTCGTCGAGTCGATCTTCCCGTCGCTACGACCGCCGCTGCAGCACCACACGACCGACGAGCTGCTCCTGATCCGAAGCGGCATGGACACGCACGAGCTCGTCCAGCGCATCCGCGGATCGTCCACCGACGACGGCACGCTGGACGCCCTGCAGCTGACCGTCGAGCAGATGTGCTGCAACTACGTGCGACAAGACCCCACCGTATTGATCAGCGAAGCCCGCGAATGGCTCACGCGCATCACCGGGCTGCTCGGCGACCGCCTGACATTGCCGCAGCATCGAGAAGTTCTCGATTCGGCCGCGTGGCTGACCCTGCTCGTCGGGTGCCTGCAGTTCGACGGCGGCCAGTACGCGCCGGCCGAAGCGTCGCGGCTCGATGCGCTCCAGCTCGGCGTCGAAGCCGGAAACGCGACGGTGGTCGGCTGGTCGCACGAGATGCGTGCCTGGTTCGACCTGACGCACAACCGCTATCGCGAGGTCGTCGGCGCAGTGCAGGCCGGCCAAGCCGCGGCACCCGGCCGGTCCGTCTCGGTACAGCTGTTCGCCCAGGAGGCGAAGGCCTGGGCGCGGATGGGCAACCACCGCAATGCCACGCAAGCGCTGGAGAAGGGCCGCGTACTGCTCGATTCGCTGCCCTACCCGGAGCGTCCCGACCATCATTTCGTCGTCGATCCCGACAAATTCGATTTCTACGCGATGGACTGCTACCGGCTCATGGGCCAGGACAACATCGCCGAGATGCACGCCCGCGAGACGATCCGCAAGACCACTGCCACGGACGGGACGAGCCGATCGCCGATGCGCCGGGCGGAGGCCGAGTTGACGCTCGGCGTCGTCGCCGCGCGCCGCGGTGAGCTGGACGAGGCGTTGCGCTACGGGCACAGCGCCCTGGCGATATCGCGCAGGTCCGAGCCGTCCTTGCTGATGGTCGGCTCCGAGCTCGCGCGGGCGATCGACGAGCTGTTCCCGAACAATCCCGGCAACCGCGACTTCCGCACCGCCCTCGCTGAAGCGGTGCCGCACTCGATGAGTTAGGCGTTGCCGAGTCGCTCGGCGAGGGCGGCGTCCTTCGCTGCGGCGGCGTCGGCGAGCTGTGCCTGGAACTCCGTCATCCGCTCGGCGAGCTTCGGGTCGGCCGTGGCCAGAATGCGCACCGCCAGCAGCCCCGCATTGCGGGCTCCGCCGATCGACACCGTGGCCACCGGAACCCCGGCCGGCATCTGCACGATCGAGAGCAGGGAGTCCATGCCGTCGAGGTACTTCAGCGGCACCGGGACGCCGATCACGGGCAAGGCGGTCAGCGAGGCGACCATGCCCGGCAGGTGAGCCGCCCCACCGGCCCCGGCGATGATCACCTTGATGCCCCGGCCGGCCGCGTCCTGCGCGTATTTCGCCATGCCGAGCGGAGTGCGGTGCGCCGAGACGACCCGCACCTCGTGCGCGACGCCGAACTCGCTCAGCGTCTCGGCGGCCGCGCCCATGACGTCGTAGTCCGAGTCGCTGCCCATGATCACTGATACCAGTGCCGCCATATGCGAATCCGCGTTCCCGCTCATTGCGGGTCTCCGTTCGCCAGGTAGTCGGCGGCCGCCCCGGCTCGCGCGCGGACGTCGGCGAGGTCGCTGCCGAGCGCTGTCACGTGACCGACCTTACGGCCGGGACGGAATCCCTTGCCGTACAGGTGGATCTTGACGCCCGGCCAGCGTGCCATGCAGTGGTGCACCCGCTCGTCGATCGCGGCGGGCTTGACGTCGTCCGGGCCGGCAAGCACGTTCGCCATGACCACGACCGGCGCCGTCAGCGTGGTCGAGCCGAGCGGGTAGTCGAGCACGGCGCGCAGGTGCTGCTCGAACTGCGACGTGCGCGCGCCCTCGATCGTCCAGTGCCCGGAATTGTGCGGACGCATCGCGAGCTCGTTGACGACCAACCGGCCGTCAACGGTCTCGAACAGCTCGACGGCGAGCACGCCCGTCACCCCGAGTTCGGCGGCGATGCGCAGCGCGAGCTGCTGCGCCTCGTCGGCCAGCGCGTCGGGCAGGTCGGGTGCCGGCGCGATCACCTCGACGCAGATGCCGTCGTCCTGGACGGTCTGCACGACGGGCCACGCAGCACCCTGCCCGAACGGCGACCGCGCGACGACGGCGGCCAGCTCGCGCGCGAGCGGGACGTTGGCCTCGGCGAGCAAGGGGGCGCCGCCGTCCAGATATGGGGCCGCCTCGTCGAGGGACCCGACCAGCCACACTCCCCTGCCGTCGTACCCGCCGCGCTCGACCTTGAGCACGATCGGCCAGCCGACCTCTGCACCGAACTCGGCCAGCGCCGCGCCGGGATCGTTGGCGGCCGAGAGGTCGAGCCACCGCGGGCTGGGCACGCCGAGCTCGGTGAGCCGGGCTCGCATGAGCGCTTTGTCCTGTGCGTATCGCAGCGCGGCGGCACCCGGATGCACCGATACCCCGGCGTGAGCGAGCGCCGCGACATGCTCGTTCGGTACGTGCTCGTGGTCGAAGGTGACCACATCGCAGCCACGCGCGAACGCGCGCAGGTCGTCCAGGGAGCGGTAGTCGCCGACCACGACGTCGGCCGCGACGAGCGCCGCGCCGTCGTCGACTGATTCGGCGAGGATTCGCAGCGACTGCCCCAGCGCGATCGCGGCCTGATGGGTCATCCGGGCCAACTGGCCCGCTCCGACCATGCCGACCACCGGCAGTTCGGTGCGGGCGTCCACGTCGCAAGAGGGTAATCGCCACCCACGTCGTCCGCTCGACGCGGGCCTACACCGCCCGAGTGTCATGTAATACCCAGGTAGACTCCGCGCTCATCATGCTGAAAACGACCACGCCGACGCTTCTGGAACGGCTGCGCTCATCGTGGCGGATCCTGCTCAAGGAGGTCGCGGCCTTCGGCGTGGTCGGCGCCGTCGGCTTCGTCATCGACGTGGGCCTGTTCAACCTGTTCTTCAGTCACGGCCAGATCATCGCGAAATGCATCTCGACGTTCTGTGCCACGGCGGTGACCTATTTCGGCAACCGGTACTTCTCGTTCTCCCATCGCGCCCGAAGCGGGATCGGCCGCGAGACGTCGATCTTCCTCAGCATCAACGTCGTCACCTTGCTGTTCAGCCTCGCGGTGATCGGCCTGTTCGAGTACCCGTTCCACCTCAAGCACCACCTACTCGCCATGAACGTCGTCAACATCGCGACGATCGGGCTCGGCACGGTGTTCCGGTTCTGGTCGTACAAGCGGTTCGTGTTCCTGCATCCGGATCGCGTCCACAGCCGCGACATCGACCTCGACGAGGAGCTCGCCGAGACCTGAGCCGCGTTGTCGGCGGTGCCAGGTATCGACAATTCGTGCGATGGATCGATCTGGAGCGCCAGCGCCGAACGGCGAGGCCGAGCCCGTCCACGACCTGCTGGACTGAGCTCAGGTGGCTTCGTCGAGCCGGAAGCCGACCTTCAAGCCGACCTGGACGTGGCCGAGCTCGCCGTCGACGATGTGCCCGCGGATCTCGGTGACCTCGAACCAGTCCAGCCCGCGCAGGGTTCGCGCGGCGCGTCCGATGGCGCCCTTGATCGCGTCATCGACTCCCTCGGACGACGTGCCGACTACTTCGGTGATTCGGTAGGTACGGCCGGCCATCTTGTGCCTCCTCGGTGGAGCGGGACGAACGGGTCAGCCGCCATCTTCGTCGCTTGCGGTCAGCGGCTCCAGGGCACTGCCCTTTCCGCGGACTCGGAGGCGACCTGCGCGAGACTGGCGGCCATGGTGACGACGCGGAAGGCCCGCCACGACGACGCCGGTGCCGTGACGGGCGTGGTGCACGCCGCATACGTGCATTACGTCGCGCGGATCGGACAGCAGCCGGCCCCGATGGGCGCCGACTACGTCGCCCTGATCGAGACCGGCTCGGTGTGGGTGGCCGAGCTGGCAGGCCAGATCGTCGGCGTGCTCGTGCTGCACGCCTACCCCGACCACCTGCTGATCGAGAACATCGCTGTGTCGCCCGACGCTCAGGGCGGCGGAATCGGAACGTGCCTGCTCGAACTCGCGGATCGAGAGGCTGTGGCAGCGGGCTTCAGTGAGATCCGGCTGTACACCAACGAGGCGATGACGGAGAACCTGGCGTACTACCCCCGTCGGGGCTTCGTCGAAACGCACCGCGCGACCGAGCACGGCTTCAGCCGCGTGTTCTTCCGCAAGCCCGTTCCGTAGCGGAAATCGGTCGCGCATCCGCGGCCTGCCCTGCAACGATCCGGGCCATGTCATCGATCGCGCCCGCCTTGCTGCCGACCGTCGCGTCCCTAGCGGCGTCGCAGCAGCCGGTCGGCCCGCATCGGAGGCGCTGCCGCCTCGTCACGTGACAGCCGCACTCGTCGCGGGGTTGCTCGCCGGGTACGGCATCGCCCTACCGGTCGGTGCGATCGCGACCTACCTCGTGGCTCTCACGGCTCGGACGTCCATGCGCATCGGCGCATCGGCGGCACTGGGCGTGGCAACCGCGGACGGCGTGTACGCGACGCTGGCGGTCGTCGGCGGGCACTCGTTCGCGGCGCTGATCCAGCCCGCGGCAGGTGGCTTGCGCATCGCGTCGGGCGCCGTGCTGTTAGCCCTCGCGGCGCGGATCGTCGTGCAGGCCGTCCGCGGCCGTCGTTCTCGCAATACAAGGGCACCG
>Ga0137376_10003208_pt1 | contig 10108 bp, 8 predicted proteins | sample SagtaG_23_FD_104814 | JGI IMG/M metagenome (GOLD analysis project Ga0137376, IMG submission 104814) | Vadose zone soil microbial communities from Sagehorn Ranch, Mendocino, California, USA - Sage2_L_20_16 metaG | ecosystem: Environmental > Terrestrial > Soil > Vadose zone | place: USA... | reverse complement strand
TGGATTCGGATGGCGTCCGCCCACCTGGATGGTTGTGCCGGCAACGCGGTCATGAACCAAGAGTTGGTAACCGAGGGGCTGCCAGTCAGTCGTGTACGCCAGCGGCAGGAAGGCAATGAAGCGCGCGTCATCGCTCATTGAGAAATCGCCGTAGCCAAACAATTGCACGGAGGGCGGACTTGGAGGCGCCGTGATCTCCGTCATCGTCATGAGCCCGGGCTCGTCGAAGATCCCGTTCTCGTCGACGTCGCGATCCCGAAGCCACAACAATTGTCCCTCGGCGGAGGGAAATCCCGAGACGAACAGGGCGAATCGACCCGTCGAGCTGAGCGCTGGCGCCGCGGTGTCCCAGAGGATGCTTTGCTCGCCATCGGTGCTGACGTTCACCCGCGTCGTGGTGGCCGTTTCGCGATCGTAGACAAACGCGTCGCAGAGACGATTGTCATCTCCCTCGACGATATTGTTCGCCCACGATTGGAACCCAACGTAACGACCGTCGGACGAGATGGTGGCGCCCGCGCTCACGCCGTTCGCGTCTCCTCCACCGATGGCCACACTGACGCGCCGCAATTCGTTCGTCTGTCGATCGCGGAGGTAGACATCCCATTCGTCATTCGTGTCATCGGCCACGAGCGGGGCGTGCGACTGGAACACCACGAAGCGTCCGTCGCCGCTGAGCGCGTGAGCGGACAAGTCCGTCGTGGATGGAGCCCAATAGACGTCGCCCGTGACAGGCCTCGCGTCATCAGCGGCCACACCGCTCCACGGCGCGACGAGTTGCTGCGCCAAAACGGGCGGCGCCATGAGCAGGACGAAAGCGGCGGCAGCAAGGAAAAGCGGGTGAACAGGAGGGCGACGGCGAACGAGCATCTGGACCACCTACGTGCAGAGGCGGCCTTGCCGCCGACCAACTGGCTGGTTATCTAGTTGGTTATCGGCAAGTCGGTCGCGCTCCATAACAGCGCATGCGACATTCTCGTTCGCGGAAAGGTTGGTGAAATCGTTCGGAAAAAACTGGTTGCGGGGCACAGTTGCGGAAATCGTCCCGAACACCCAGCCAACTAATCGACGGCGTTGCCCTTCAGTCGCGCATGCGGGCGATGGCGACTCACGCGCGCCGCGATCGCGTGGCGGCGGAGATGTTCAACATCTGGCCCGTTTCGTCGAGTGACAAGCCAGCAAAAAAGCGCAGCTCTGCGACGTGACTCTTCCTCGCATCGAAGGCCGCTAGTTCACTCAGCGCCTTCGAACGTGGACCGACGCTTCATTGGCTGATCTAATTTGCAGGCGGAAATGTTTCTGTGCGTTCTGCGAAGTCTGCGCCGAGGCCACCCTCCAACCGTTCTGCCGAGTGTGCGCCAGATTGCGCGTTTCTGTCACGGGCAATGGCTCAGCCCCAAAACACCCGATGTCCTCTTCGCTCCAACGCCTGGGCGACGGTCTTTTCCATCGCCTCCGCATCCTTGCGATTGGAGAGTTGGCCGATGCCTTTCATCAGGTCCAATCGGAGCTTGGTCCCGAACTTGTGCGCTTTGCTCGCGGCGAGTCTACCGCCTGCTTTGTGCTGGGCGAAGCGATGCTCGGGGGTATGGGCGGTTTGCCCGACGTAGAGCGGCGCGAGGGCGCAGGGCTGCCTTGTGCAGGCGCGAGAGAGTTCGATGATGTAGATCGAGTAGGTGCGGGGCTTGGACTTGCTGCGCATACAGGCTGTCAGTGCGTCTGAAGTTTCGGTCCCTTCAGTCGTTGCCGTTTTGTTGACTCTTCACCCCTCCCGAACCCTGCGCGCCAATCCGCATCGGGGGAGGACATGCTGACGGTATCGGCGCGGCGGATCGATGGATTTAGTCCCAACCTCTGCGGGAGGAAAGCCATATCTGGGTTCCGACAGTCCAAACCGGCCAAAGGAGGCTGACCCATGAACCGTTGGCTTTGCTTATCTATCGCGATTCTGATCGTCGGCATCACGCTGGCTCTCGGGAGACTCGCGTTTGCGCAAGCCGCACAACCGCAGACGCCGGTGATTATCTCGGGGGTGATGTCGGGTTCCGCGTGGACCGTCAGCGCACCGAGCAGTTGGGCAAACTCGCGGGCACGGCGCGTGAGCTAGCGCTGAATGCGCCGCGGCTCATCGTTCACGTTAGGTAGCGATAAACGCCGCAGTGATTTCCCATTCCGACCAGACATCTTGATCGCTACAAAGGCGACTACACAGAAGCGATCCGAAACACGGCCCGCACTTCGCGCGAGGCGACTCAGCGTATCCTTACTGAACAGACCATGGCCACGATCACGATTCGAGCGGCCCGTCCGTCAGACGCGGACGAGATCGCCCGTCTGACGACACAACTTGGCTACGACCTAACGAAAGGGGACGCGGCTGACCGGCTGTGCCGAATCCTGGCCCGGGACGACCAGCAGTTTCTCGTCGCGGACGTGGGCGGCGGCGCCGTTGGGTGGGTCCACGTCGTCTTTACCGAATACGTCGATGCAGAGGCGTTCGCCGTGATTGGGGGTCTCGTCGTGGACCGAGAGCATCGTCGGTTAGGCGTCGGCCGGGCGCTGATGAACCGTGCCGAAACCTGGGCGATGGAGCGAGGATGTTCGATGGTGCGTCTCAGCTCCAGCGCCACGCGCCACGCCGCACACCAGTTCTATAAGGATGTTGGGTACACAAACATCAAAACACAATATTCGTTCATCAAACCGCTCGACGCTGCCGCTGCTGCGCGCTTACGGACCTTTGTTCCGCGCGTGGACCCCGATCGTTGAGCATCAGCGCACAGCGAAACGGAGCTGCTGCAATGGAGCAGCCGCGAGCAACGCCACAGGGATGAGGGTCGGTGAAGCTGTCGGAGATGGACACAACGAGGTCGTCACCGATGCGGAAACCGAAATCCGAAGGAAGAAGCCGCCCAAGTTCGGCAGGAGGACGTCGATCATGTTGTGGTCGGTGGCGACGTGGTTCCCGGACCGATGGCGCGCGAAACGCTCGCGCGTTTGCTGGCTCTCGACGTTCCCGTCCGATTCATCCAGGGAAATTGTGAGGTCGCGGTACTAGAGGCGATGGCCGGCCGGGATCAGCACGCAGTCCCGGAACAGCGTCGGCCGATCATTCGGTGGATAGCGCAGCATCTTCAATTCGAATACGGGCGGCTCTTGGCAAGCTGGCCGATGACTCTCCGCCTCGACATCGACGGATGCGGGCACGTGCTGTTTTGCCACGGCACGCCGCGAGATGACAACGAGTGTTTTACTCGTCTGACGCCCGAAGACCGCCTCCTGCCGATTTTTGAACGGCTGAACGCATCGCTGATTGTCTGCGGTCATACCCACATGCAGTTCGACCGGATGATCGGCAAGACTCGAGTCGTGAACGCCGGCAGCGTGGGCATGCCGTTCGGCGAACCCGGAGCGGATTGGCTGTTGCTGGGACCGGACGGGGAGCTGCGCACCCTGTAGGCTTTCGGCCGACGGTGGTGGCGAGTGCAGCTACGTCAGCGAGCGACGAGTGTGGTGCCGCGCTGTCGATCGAGCATTTCAGCAGTCGTCACAGCCTCAGCGAGAAGTGTGTCTGGCGCACCATGCAATCGCAGCAGGGCGATCGCGTTTCGGGTGATCGCAGGTCCGTGTCGGAGCCGATGATCGAACATCAGGCCGTCTGGACCGATTGAATCGCCGAAGTGATAGGCATCGAACGTCTCGGACACCAGGTCGACCAGCTCCCCATCATGCGTCGCGGCCAGAACGACATGGGGCTTCGTCGCCCCTCTGCGGCCCAGCAGCTCCAGCAGCACCGCCCGGCCTGCGGCGATGCGCTCGACCGCGTTCGTGCCGCGAAACAGCTCGTCGAGTAGGAACAGGTGCGGCGCCGGGTCGTCGCTGACACGCACGAGCTCCAGAAGCGCTTCGACTTCGACGATGTAATAGCTCTTGCCGGCCATGAGATCGTCCGCCCTCCCGATGGAGCTGCGAACATCGAATACGGGAGCACGGTACTCGCGCGCCAGGCAGGTGCTGATCGTTTGGGCCAGGACTGCGTTCACGCCGACGGTTCTCAGGAACGTCGACTTGCCTGACATGTTGGAACCGGTGACCAGCACTCCACGTCCCGCTGGCAATGCGATCGAGTTCGGCACCGCACCGTCCACGAGTGGGTGACGCAACTCGGTCAGCTCGGTGGTTGCCCCGGCGGCTCTGAACTCCGGCTGCGTCCAATCCGGCCAGCTGGCACGGAACGACGCGATGCTGATGGCGGCGTCAACATCACCAGCGGCGGCGGTGGCGCGAGCGAGCGATCCCCCATGGAGAGAGAGATCCCTGACGGCGAAGTACACGCCGGTTGCGTCCAATAGAAAAAAGAGGTTCAGGTACTCGTACACGGCAGCCAGGAAATCACTGAATACAACGGCCAGGGGATCCCCGTTGACGGAGAGCATGAACGGATCGCCGCTCACCCAACGTGAAATCAACTTCAATCTCGCGAGCGCCGGAACATCTGTCCGAAGTGGGCTGACGATGGGGTCGATATCGTCGCCGGTGAGAAACCGCAATGACTCACCCGTCGCAATCAGCGGAGCGCATTGCCTGAAGCTGCGCGCGATTGTAAAGATCTGGATATCCGTTGTGTAGCGAACCGCCACGTTCAGCACCAGCGCGGCCACGAGCGGCATGACGGCGATGGACCAGAACGGCGCAAGAACAGCCAATACGATGGTGGCCGCGGTGAGAACCGGAAACACGATGTACCAGGAGCGTCGCTCGACCGCGTCCGCACGTGCGAGCCACCACACGTCGTACCCATGTGGATCCTGCAGGCGCGCAAGCGCCACTTGCGCAAGTTCCCGCGCTGCCGGGTCGGCGGTCATTCGGCGGACAAGTGCCTCGAACGCCTCGAGATGATCGGCCACAGGCGCCGTCCGGAGCCGGTGATACAGGGCGTGCTGACCGAGGGTGCTTTGCGTCCGATCGACGGTGGCAAAGACATCGTCGAGATTGAGATCAGCCCACGTCCTCTCATCGAGAGAACGGCCGCCCGCGAACACGGCGATTCGGGCAGCATGTGATCTGGACATTGCGTCCATATGACGGGTGCGTTCGATCGATGCTCCCCACGTGGCGCGAATTCGAGCGAGACCCTGTCTGCGGCTGCGACGGATCGCTGCGACGACGAATAGCAGAAGGAGAGTGGGAATCACAATCCACAGAGGGTTCATCGCAGATGCCACTTTAGCAGAGCAGGCGATGATTGCTGGCTGGGGCGACGAGCGGATGGCAGCAAGGCGTTGCGGTCGAATTCTGGACCGGGCCGGGTTCGTCTCGCCATTACCAGTGGCCGATCAGTCGCGATAAACGCCGCAGTGACAACGTTCTCGGTCGGTTGCCAAGTAGGCGGCCACATTAGAAAGAAGAAGGAATGCCGACGATGAACGACAACAGCAACTCATTCCCGTGGCGTTAGATCGGCGGCGACAAATACTCCTCCGGTCACAATTCGTCCAGCATCGAAACGTGCTGCGGCGTCTGTGGTGGCGAAGTAAGATTTGAATGCTACCTCCTCAGATGGGTCACCAATGAAGTACAAAGTGTGACCATGTCGTCGCAGATAAGTCAGCACTTCGTCGAACTGCTCTGGCGCGACTACTTCCCAGCGGAGAACATCGCGCCCACTGTAGAAATTAAGGGTACCTGAGTACGCTACTGATACGAGAACCGCGTCGCGCGGCAACGCGTTTGCGAATTCAAGGGCCATTACAAATCGCTGATCGTCTGTAGCGTACCGAAACACTCCAGCCTCTCGTCCAAAACGCCATTCGTGAACGACGACGGACGCGAACACCACGAAGATCGCGGCGAGTGCAAAGCCGCTGCGATGAAAACGTTTGATGACAGCTACCATTACTGCTCCGACCGCAGCGCAGACCACGGGGAAAGCAGGCAACAGAAAGCGCAAGTACCACCACTCGTGCCACGGCAGATATGCCGCGTACATCGCGTACACCAGCAACGGATAGATGACCGTGATAATCAGAAGTCGAAGCCGCTCCGAGCCACCAGCAGCGAGTAGAGGCGCAGCAAGCCAAAGAAACGCAAGAGGTGTCTGTGTCGAAGAGAACCAGCTCGCATACTGCTTTGTATTCGGAACCACGTATTCAATCGAATATAGATCCGACAGCGAACCGTAGCCCGACTTCAGCGGGGATCCGTATAACAGTGCATTCAATGCTGCAATGAGAACTGCCGCTGCGACAACGGGACCGATGACCAGCGCCGCCCGACGTATACGTGGGGTAGTACGTGGGCTAGCCGAGAGCACCAATAACACCGGGACGATGGCGACGGGAAGTGTATTTGGACGGATGAGTAGAGCCAGTGCAGCCGCCGCACCGGCGAACGCGGGAGCGGTCGGCGACATTTGCATTGCAGCAATCAGCGACGTTGCCCAGCATGCCATGACAGGCACATCGCTCATGGGTTGCACTAGCATCCACAGGAACGTTGGACTTACAAGGAGAAGCACCGCACCGATTGCACCGGCCCAAACATCCAGGAGCAGGCCACCGATTCGATATGTTGCCCAGATCGCAACGGCGCCCAGTAATGGCACGACCAGGAAGACCGCTTTGCGCCCGGCCACCAGCTCAAAGGCTGCCATGACCAAGGGAAGCCCTATTGCGTACACCGGGACCATTTTCGTGCTCGAGGGGTCTACCGTATAGCCGACTGGAGTCGCTGAGACCGCCGCGTTGGTCCACGGCCCCTGCTGTCCCCAATCAGGAACTGGCGCTGTCAGTTGACCGCGACGCCACCTATCGGCCTGACTGACATAACCAGACGCGTCAGGGCCAGCCCCGATGAAAACTCCCCAGTGAATGCCTATAAATATCGTGAGCACCGCACACGCAAACGCTATAGCAGCTGCACTTACGGCTTTGCTCGTGACGATGCCGAGATCGGACCTCCAGTACTTGCCAAAATGCGCGGCGTAAAACGCGAATAGAACCACCGCTATCAACAGCGGCCGAGCAGCGTCGTGCGACTGTAACCGGCCGACTCCGATGGGAATCCGAAACCCACCAGATAGTGCCGTGACTAAGGCCCATGTCAACGACACGACGCCAATCCACAACAGAAGGCGGCGCAGCAATGCGAGCCGCCCACCGCTTTGCCGCATCTTCACATCATCCACTCTTGGACCGGTGACCGCCTTGGCCGAGGGGGACGCAGGACACGCCATCGGCTGCCGTAGATTCTTGCCGTCTCAGCCATCGATGAGCCGGATCCTACAACACGCAATGTGTAGCGAACGCTGCTCGATACAGAGTTGTGTGGGTCTTCACAGCTCCAGGATCACAACGCCGCTCGACCCGAAGCACGCGCGCGAAGACGCCAAACGCCGGCTGCTCGCCGCTTGTGCGTTCGGCAGTCTGTTCCGGCGAGAGATCGATCCCGTGGACGACGTACCCTCGGGCGTGCTAACTCGATCGAGTACCTTCCTGTCCAGCAACCGCATCGAGAATCTTTGCCAGGGGAACGCCCCGCTCTACCGCCAGGGTGCAATTGCCGCACACTCCTTGCGGACTGCTGCCTCGTGCGCCTGTCATTTGGCGGCGGTAACCATCCTCGGCGACCCGACGCAAGACGCAATACGCCGTTTAGCGCTTGTCCAGCTCTCCTAACTGCCCTATACTGCCGCTCCTCCAACAGCTGATTTGTGGGCTGACAGATCGTTGGGACACCCTTTTTAAGAGGTGCCATGCACGATCGACATACGGTATTCGTGCTCATCGATCAGATCTATGAAGCGGCGATCGATCGAAATGTCTGGTCCAAGGTCGTCGAAGCGCTGAACAACGCACAGCAAAGTACCTCAACGACCCTGATCGTCCACGATGCTGAAGGGACGGATGGAGGCGCCGGGTTCGCTGTGCGGTTCGACTCGGCCGGGCACCTCGAACCGCCAGAGCCGCTGCCCGCAACCAGAGGGGGCGCGCACCGGCACGACGTCGGCGAGACCCTTCATTGCAATCATGCCGATCGTGCCCACATTGTCCACGGTTCCGCCGGACGCACCTTGATTGAAGATGCCCGTTCGTACGCGGTTCTGATGCGGCGTCCGGCCCGCGTCGAACCATTTGTCGAGGGCGATCTGCAGTTGCTGCACGTGTTGATGCCTCATCTCGAACGGGCGTTGAACATTCACAGGCGCACCGCCCGCCTCGAGCTCCAGGGGATGACGAGCACGCAAGCCCTCAATCTTCTGGAGGTCGGCTTCATCGTGACCGACGCCCACGCTCGTGTGCTCAGCGCCAATCGGGCCGCGCGGCTCATCGTTGGTGCCGGCGACGGCCTTTCGACCGATCACGATCGGGTGGCGGCGGCCACGCCGGGTGAAACACGGATCCTGCATCGGTTGATTGCGGAAGCAGCGGAAACCTCGCGGGACGAATGGCTCGATTGTGGCGCCCTGGCGTTGTCGAGGCCCTCTTTGAACCCGCCGCTCAACGTATTGGTGACGCGACTCGGGTCCGAAGGTTGCCGGCCACCTGCTCGCCGATCCTCGGATGTGGCGCTGTTCGTTTCGGATCCCACCCGCAGTGTGGAAACCGATCAGGGAGCGCTGCGCCGCTGGTACGGGTTGACCCCTTCAGAAGCGAAATTGGCGGCGAGAATGGCCGCAGGTCGGACAATCGAGGAGATCGCCAGCGAACTCGCCATCTCATGGAACACCGCTCGCTGGCATCTCAAACACGTGTACGCCAAGACCAGAACCGCCGGTCAAGGCCAGCTTATGCGATTGCTCCTCACCAGTCCGGCGCCGTTAGGGAGACACGGCGATTCGCGGCTCGCCGGGCGCCACCGGCCTTCCCACACGCGCGCGGCGTCCCCGAGAAAGCCTCTTCCTTCTATTTGACCACTCCCACCCACATGGGTGGCGCACAACCAGGCTCACACCCTTACGGTTCCAGCTCTACGGTTCCAGCTCTGCCGGCCCGCGCTTTCCGGAGGTCTGAACTCATGCCTGTGCAATGGCGGTCCGTCGGCTCGCTGCGTGGGCGCTTTGGTGACGCGCGTCCTCGCCACCGTACTTCCACCTTAGAGCCTCTGCGATCAGCTGCGACCCGCGGGACGGCGACGATCGACTCGGCCCATCCATCGACAGCACAGGACGCTTTTATGCGACGCCTTCTTCACATCGCTGCCCTCGTTGTTGTCGCAGCTCTCACCTCGTCCAACGGCGGTCCAGCGGTCGCGCACGAGAGCAACCTGGTCGCAGCGTACGGGTTCGAGGAAGGCAGCGGCCTTCAGGCGGGCGACGCATCCGGCAACGGCCATGTTGGGACGATCGCTGGCGCCACCCGGACGACCTCAGGTCGCTTCGGCGGTGCGCTCGCGTTCGATGGCGTGGACGACTGGGTGACGGTAGCGGACGCCGCGCAACTGGATCTGACAACCGGGATGACGTTAGAGGCATGGGTGTACCCCACTGCGCTGAGTGGCTGGCGCACGGCGGTGCTGAAGGAGACCGCTGACGGCCTGGCGTACGCGCTGTATGCACACGACGACGTCCCGCGGCCGGCAACCTACATCAACACGGGCGGAGCCGATCGCGAAGCGTTCGGGACGTCGGCACTTCCTCTGAACGCCTGGACCCACCTGGCGTCAACGTATGACGGGGTAACCCTCCGCATGTATGTGGACGGTAGCCTCGTTGGAAGCCGGGCTGCCGGCGGCAGCCTCATCACGAGCGCTGATGCCCTCCGCATCGGCGGCAACGCCGTCTGGGGCGAGTTCTTCAAGGGGCGCATCGACGAAGTCCGCGTCTATAACGGTGCGCTCAGCCAGACAGAAATCGCGCTGGACATGGGCCGGCCGGTCGTCCCGGCCGGCGCGACGACCGGGCCTGTCGCGGCGTACGGGTTCGAGGAAGGCAGCGGCCTTCAGGCGGCAGACGCATCCGGCAACGGCCATGTTGGGACGATCGCTGGCGCCACCCGGACGACCTCGGGTCGCTTCGGCGGTGCGCTCGCGTTCGATGGCGTGGACGACTGGGTGACGGTAGCGGACGCCGCGCAACTGGATCTGACAACCGGGATGACGTTAGAGGCAT
>Ga0137376_10003196_pt1 | contig 10122 bp, 7 predicted proteins | sample SagtaG_23_FD_104814 | JGI IMG/M metagenome (GOLD analysis project Ga0137376, IMG submission 104814) | Vadose zone soil microbial communities from Sagehorn Ranch, Mendocino, California, USA - Sage2_L_20_16 metaG | ecosystem: Environmental > Terrestrial > Soil > Vadose zone | place: USA... | reverse complement strand
TATATAGACAACTCCCGCATGGGAGGTGTAGAGGCGCTGCGTCAGATTCGCCCAAACAGCATCGAGACGCTGACCTTCATGGATGCCGCCACTGCGACTGCTAAGCTGCCCGGGGTCGGCATGAGCGTCATCTCCGGAGCGATAGTAGCGCGCAGTCGCCGAGGTTTCTGACGGCAATCTGGCTCCTTGCAGGGCTATCCCTGCTGGCGGTTGCTCTCCTTCTTCCGCGTCGAGCCAACCGCGCAGCGCTGCGCTCGGTACGCCACTCGCGCACCCGCGTCAACAGGTTCAAGCTCACCAAGAAATCGTTGATCAGGGAAATGCTCCTCACTGACGACGTGATTGCGGCGGCAGTGAAGGAGCACGCGGCGGCGAATTCGCTGGATGAAGCGACGACCTGGCGGCGCGTCGAGACGTATATCGATGAGATAGTTCCGTTCTTCAACATCCTGACCTACTACAAGATCGGGCTGTGGTTCAGCCGCGTTTTTCTGAACCTCTTCTACAAAATCTCGGCTGAGTACACGGGACGCTCGTCTCAGGAAACACTGCCGCGCGACGCGATCGTGATCTATCTCATGAACCACAGGTCGAACGCCGACTACGTGCTGGTTGGCTATGTGCTCTCGGGGCAGGTCGCAATCTCATACGCGGTCGGCGAATGGGCGCGCACATTTCCGCTCGAGTACATCTTCAAATCCTTTGGCGCGTATTTCATTCGGCGAAAGTATCGGGAAAAGCTCTATCACACCGTGCTCGAGCGGTACGTCCAGCTTATCACCCGCAACGGTGTCACGCAGGGAATTTTTCTCGAGGGTGGACTGAGCCGCGATGGAAAACTGGGCGCGGCGAAGATCGGGTTGCTCGACTACGTGATCGGGGTCGCGCGCGATCGCGAACTGCGCCAGCGACTCTACGTCGTTCCTGTCGCCATCAATTATGATCGTGTGCTGGAAGACCGATCACTGCTGCGCGAACTGGACGCGCGCGAGGGGCGCGAACGCCCGCCGCGACACGTGCAGCTCGGCGAGGTGTTGCGCTACGTGTGGTGGAACGCGGCGCGCCTCGTCGTCCGCAAATGGAAGCGGTACGGCCGCGCCGCCGTCGTAATCGGAGATCCATTTCCTTTGTCGTCCTGGCTCGACCAGCAGGACCGCGAGACCGGCGGCCTGTTCGCAATCGAACGAGGTCAGCGCCTCGCGCGACTGCAGACTCTTGCCAACTCGGTACTCGACAAGATCGCGGCTATCATCCCGGTCACTCCTGTCACGCTCGCCTGTGCAGCGGTGCAAAGTTTCGACGGGGACTTCATCCCGCACAATCATTTGCTCGCGCGCATGGAAGAAATGCGTGAGGTGCTGCGCGAGCTCAACGCGCGCGTGATTCATCGCGAGGGAGGCGTCGAGGAAATCTTCGATCGTGCCTGGCGAATGTTGCGCATGCGGCGGATCCTGGTGCGGGTTGGCGGCGGCTACTCGGTGTTGCCTGGCAATCGGGAGCTGGTGAGTTATTACGCCAACAGCATCAGCCATCTTCTCGGACCCTTCGCCGACGGCGTGCGCCAGCGCGATAAGCTGCCGGCTTTGGAGAGCGGCGTTACTGTATAACCAACGTGCGGGGTGGAGCGCATCGAGGAATGCGCGAGGCTTTGCCTCAGTTCGATCTGCTCGGTGACGTGCTGATTCTGGTCCAGATCACGACCACTCCACACCGCGCATTCGACATTCCCCCACTGTACTCGGAAGGAATCTGCGAGGAGCCGGTGTACACCTCCACAGCGGCGACATCCCCCGGCGACACGAAATGATTGATCGCCATCCCGCTGACGTCGGACAGTGGCGCGCCGTTCACATAGAACAGCATTGGACATCCGCGCCCGCCATTGACCCCCTGATTTCGCGCCGTTTGAATCGAAACCGTCGGACCGAAGAATCCTTCCCGCGGTTCGAGTTGCATCCCAGGTACGCGGCGCAGGATGTCCGTGAAGACGCGCGCTTCCATATGATCGATGTCTGCGCGTGTAAAAAACTTGCCCGACCCCCTCGCCCGTCTTTCCGCGAAGCGGCGCATCTCCGGCAGCACGAGTGTGTCTGCAGTTATGTTCACGGTCGCCAGCGGCGTCGGCACTGACGCGAGGATCACCTCGAGGCTGGCGTCCTTCCCAGCCTCGATTTGCACCGGCACCAAAATGGTGGCGTAGCCGAGCAGTTTGACTTCAACGCTCTGATCGCCGACCGGAAGCCCGGTTATTCGGAAAGTGCCATCGGTGTCGGCTATCGCGGCGAGAGTGGTTCCAACGATTCCAATGCGCGCCTGTGCCAGAGGCCGCTTCTCTGTCGTGGCCACGGTGCCCTTCAGCGTTCCCGAGTTCTGCGCGGCGGCACGAGTAGAAGCCAACGCATGGCAGAGGATTCCCGCGAGCGCGAAAACTCGCAACGTTGCGTGCATTGTCACCTTCCTGACAGCATGACCCGAACTGTAAAGTCATTCACCAGATTCAGGCGTTTTCAAGCTATGCGCCCGCGCAAAGTTAAGCCAGATCTTTTCACCACCTCGTCCGGCGGAAATTGTAAACTCGCTCGGCTGCCTTGAAGTTCCCCGGTCACGTCCATAGACTCCCTCGAAATAACCGCCTTCGGCGGGTGCCGACCCTCACCCGTCCAAGTCGGTGCATGCGCGTAGATCACGCGCAGCACTTTCCGCGTGCGTTCGGCAAAAGCGCCGGGCGCAAAAAAGGAGGAGAGATGAGAACAGTGCGAAAGTTAGTGTATGTGTTCCTGCCAATCGCTCTGCTCGCACCAGTGGCGCTCTTTGCGCAAGCCACGGTGTCTGGCCGAGTACTTGGCGCCAGTGGGGAGCCGCTTCCGTCTGCGTCCGTATTCATACAGGGATACGGCATTGGTGCGACGACGGATGCGGACGGCAGCTATTCGTTCCAGGTGCCGTCGGCCCGTGCTCAGGGCCAAACCGTTACGCTCACGGTGCGGCGGATTGGTTATACCAGTCAGAACGCTCAGATCACGCTGACGAACGGCAGCACCATCACCCAGAACTTTACCCTCGGCCTGAATCCTTTCCAGCTGGGTGAGGTCGTCGTTACGGGTGCCGGCACTACCAGCACGGCAGAAAAGCTGGGCAATGTACGAAACAGCGTCGACTCGTCGCTCATTCGCAAGAGCAACGAAAACAATGTCGTCAACGCTCTGGCGGCGAAGGCGCCGAACGTCGTCGTCTCCTCGCAGTCAGGTGAACCTGGCGCTTCCTCGTACATCCAGATCAGAGGAAACCGCACGATTCAGTCGACTGGCCAGCCCCTCTTCGTCGTCGACGGCGTGCCAATCGACAACACCACCTTTTCCACTACTGCCAACACCGGTGGAACGGTAACGACCAATCGCGCATCGGACATCAACCCAAATGACATTGAGTCCGTCGAGATTTTGAAGGGCTCGGCCGCTGCTGCGATTTATGGAGCCGCCGCGGGCCAGGGGGTCGTGATGATAACGACCAAGTCGGGACATTCCGGCGCGACCAAGTATTCCTTACAAAGCAACTATTCAGTTGACCATGTGACGCACGAGGTGCCTCTGCAGACAACCTTCGGTCAGGGATCGGGCGGAAATGCCCCGACCTGCGCTGCCCGTGGTTGTCGGCTCGCCTCGACGAGCTGGGGTCCAACCCTCGCGGCTGGTACGACGGTCTACGATCACTTCGGCGAGTTGTTCCGCAATGGGACGACTGCTGACAATACGCTGACCGCTTCCGGCGGCAATGATCGCACGCTCTTCTACATCTCGGGAACGACCACGAACCAGCGCGGAATAATCAAGGGCCCGAGCAACGAGTATGATCGCACGTCGGTTCGCCTGAAGGCGTCCCACCGGATCACCGATCGCTTCAACGTCGGCGGTAGCGTCTCCTACGTGGATACTCGCGGAAAGTTCATTCAGAAAGGCTCGAACATCAGCGGACTGCTGCTAGGTGCGCTGCGCACGCCACCGGAGTTCAACAACAACAACTGGCTCGATACCATTTCGGCCAGCCCGTTGTTGGCGCTCCATCGCTCTTATCGCTACCCGAGACCAACGGCTACTTCGGAAAGCAACCCGGTCGGTCGTGGTTACGACAATCCGTTTTTCGTTCTCAACAGAGACGTGGCGGACGGAGCGGTCGGTCGTACCTTCGGCAATCTGAACGCCGAATACTCGCCCAACGATTGGTTTACGCTCAGAGAGACACTCGGCGCCGACTATTTTGCCGACGAGAGACTCGAGGCGCTGCCTTTAACGAGCAGCACGTTCCCGCAGGGTCAGGTGAACAGGCTGGATCTCATTAATCTGATCATCGATCACAACCTTATTGCCACGGCGACCAAGACGTTCACTCCGAACCTTGGCGGGTCGCTGACACTCGGCAATAACCTGCAGAGTCGCCACTACAAGCAGCTATCCGACCAGGGTTCCGTGCTCATCGCTCCGAGCCCGTTCCAGCTCAATAACACTATTCCTGCCAACCTGCAGAATACAGAGTTTGAGAGTCTGATACACACCCAGTCCTATTTTGCGCAAGCGACGCTGGACCTCTTTAACCAGCTCTACCTGACGGGCGGGGTCCGCAACGATGGATCGTCGACGTTTGGCGCGAGCCAGAAGAGGCACTGGTTTCCGAAGGCGAGTGCCGCCTGGACCTTCACCAACGTAACCGGCGATTTTCGCGGCGCATTTCCTACCGGGAAACTGCGGATTGCCTACGGCCAAACCGGACAAATCCCGCCAGTGTATTCGACGATCGGCGGACTTACAACCGGATCGTTCGTCGACGGTTGGGTTAGCGACGGCCTGAGCACCAGCCAGAACGGCTTGGGCGGCCTGACTACCAGCACGCTCAAGGCGCAGCCGAATCTCGGCCCCGAGATTTCGAAGGAGCTCGAGGGAGGAATCGATCTCGCGCTTTGGCGTAATTACGCAGACATCGGTATTACGCTCTATAACTCCAAGACAGACGGCGTGATCCTGTTGACCCCGCTGGCACCTTCGACCGGATTCACGCAGCAGGCATCCAATGCCGCGCGCATTCGGAATACCGGCACCGAGCTCACACTTAACTTGCGACCAATTCAGAATCCGGTCTTCGGCTGGGACATCGGACTGCAGTGGGGAAAGAACAACAACAAAGTTCTTGACCTCGCTGGCTCAGAGTACATCGATGTCGCCGCAGGCAGCTTCGAAGGTGCCTCCGGCGCAGCGTGGAAGGGTTCGCGTGTCGGAGTGTTGCGCGGCTTTGACTTTGCGCGCTGCGGCCTCGGGCTGGTCATCGACGCCGTGGATATCGACGCCGGTTGCGGCGCGGGCGCGAAGAAAGGTGCTCTCTACATTGACGCCAGCGGATTCCCAATCGTCGATCCGACCAACAGAATCATCTCGGATCCGCAGCCGAAATGGACGGGTAGTGTCAGAAGCGCGATACAGCTCTGGAAGAACCTGACTTTCTCTGGTCTCCTCGACATCCGTCGTGGCGGTCAGATCTGGAACGGTACCAAAGGAGCCCTCTACTTCTTCGGCAAGGCGAAGGACACCGAGCTACGTAACGCAACGGTCACGTTCGGAACGAATTACATGCCTGCCCACCCGGGCGCGTCGGGAGCGGTAGCAGGGCCTGGTGCTGGAACGGCCGTGCTGCTCAATCAGGGCTGGTATCAGGGTGACGGCGGTGGCTTCGGGCAGGTCTCCGCGCAATTCATCGAGGACGGAGGTTTTGCCAAGCTGCGTGAGCTCTCCCTCTCGTACAACCTGAAGACCGCCTGGTTGAACAGGAGCTTTGGGTTCGAGAGTGTCGACCTGCGCGTTGCCGGACGTAACCTCCACACGTGGACGAAGTACACTGGCATCGATCCGGAAACGAACCTTGCCGGCGCGGAAGTGCTCGTTCGCGGCATCGACTATTTCAACAATCCCCAGACCCGGTCAGTCGTGTTTTCGATTGGCTTGAACCGCTAACCGGACGGAGATCATATAAATGCGAAACTCAACGAAGATCATCATCGCTGGCTTCGTCCTGACCTCCGTCACGACGGGATGCGGTGACTTTCTCAGTGGCCCGAAGCTTACCACTGATCCGAACAAGCAGACAGAAACACGAACTCCGGATCAGTGGTTTGTACCGATTCAGGCCAACACCTGGTTCCTCAATGAGGGCCAGATAGCGCGCACGGCTGCGGTCTGGCACCAACAGATGGCGGGCGTTCAGCGTCAGTTTAGCTCGTTGGACATTTACAGCATCGGCGAGGCCGACCTCGAAACCGAGTGGCAGAGCTTCTATGTAGGCGGCGGAATTCTCGATGCCAGGAAGCTGCAGGCGCAAGTCACTGCTCTCGGCGATCGCAGGTATCTAGGCATCGCCAAGATCTACGAAGCGTGGCTGATAGGAATGGCGGCCGACATCTGGGGCGATGTGCCATACAGCGAGGCAGTCCAAGATGTGGCGACCCCGAAACTCGACAAGCAGATGGACGTCTATGCTGCCGTCGAGGCGTTACTGGCTTCAGCGATAGCAGACCTTAGCGCTGGGGTCGGCCCGGGTCCCGGAAGCGCCGATCTGGTGTATGGCGGAAATGCGGCGAGATGGATTGCCTTCGCGCACACGTTGCGGGCGCGGTATTACCTGCATCAGGCCGAAGTCGCTCCAACTAATTACGCGTTGGCGCTCGCGGAAGCCCAGGTCGGAATCCAGCCGGGCGGCGATTACAGGGCTTTCCACAGTGATGTGCCGGCCGAGTCGAACCAGTGGTACCAGTTCCAGGTCGTGGATCGATCTGGATACATGCTGGCTGGAGAGGCCATGATAGACACGCTCAAGAATCGCAGCGACCCGCGCCTGGCTCAGTATTACGCTCCAAACGGCACTGGTCAGTTCATCGGCTCCAAACCCGGCGAGAACAACGATGGTACTGCTTCCGATCTTAGCGACACGAGATTGGATCCGGCTTTCCGGCAGCCTCTCGTCACCTGGAGAGAGAATCAGCTGATCATCGCAGAAGCCGCGTTTAGAACTGGCTCCGAACCCACGGCTCTGACCGCGTTGAACGCAGTGCGGTCCGATGCTGGCTTGACGCCATTTGTTGGTACAGGCGCGGCGCTCATTGCCGAGATAATGACCCAGAAGTGGATCGAGGATTTCCAGAAGGTTGAGTCGTTCCAGGATTACAACAGGACGTGCCTACCGCGTCTAACGCCGGCACCGGGTGCGACAGCAATTCCGGGTCGCTACCTGTACCCGATCAATGAGCGGAATTCGAATCCGAACATTCCCGCTCCTTCTCAGCAGCCGGTGCGGAACCAGAACGACCCGAACGCGTGCTAGTAACGACGCGTGCGTAGCGAATAAGCTCGGAAGGAGCAGCCCGGCGTCGAAGTTTGGCGCCGGGCTGTGCTTCTGGAACCTTTGAGAACGCATTTCGGAGTGTCAATGTTCCGATATAGAAGAGCGGTCGCCGTCGTTGTGCTTGCCACCAGCGGTGCGTGCTACACTTCGCTTCCGTTGGAGTCATTTCCGCCGGCCGTGGGAAATGATCTGGTGGCGATGCTGACCGATTCGGGCGCGTCAGAAATGGCGAGTGTCGTCGGGCCGAGAGTGAGAGGTCTTACCGGGCGTTACCTCGGTCTGGAAGGTGATACTCTGCTTCTGAGCGTGAAAACCGTAATAATGCGCGATGGTAACGAAGTCTTCTGGCGAGGCGAACAAGTCGGTGTCCCGCGCGCGAATGTGGCGTCGCTCAGCAGAAGAGAATTCTCACGAGCGAAATCGAGCCTCATCGTCGGGGGAGTGATCGCCGCGCTCGTCGGCATTACTGGTCTCGTCTATTCGGGCCACGCCGGCTCGAAACAAAACCCGCCTCCTCCAACTCAGTGAGTCACGCGAATCACTGACAGAAATCGCGCTGTGTGCGACCTGAAGCTCCGCGGTCGCAACACCTTTACCTGACGTAAACATTGTCGACGTTGCCCCGATTGTAGCGTTCAGAAGTTTCCAATCCAAACGCTAACAGTTGGCCGCATGGCAATCTCGCTCGACCAGCTTCACGCTCCGATGTACGGGACTTACACGGCATCCGAGCTTCGACTGCTGTATCAGCTGTACGAAGAAGCGCAACGCTCGCGCATCGCACATGGCGAACGCCTGCGAGCGATCATACAGGGACGATCATCGCCTGGCACTACGACTTCGGTGGGTGATCCTGATGATCTGCTCAAGGCGATCTCGGGCGGCGGTACCGCCGGAGCGCCAAGAATTCTGGAGCTCGCCTATTCACGCGCGGTCGAGACCGAAGCAGCTGCAGCTGCGGCGCTGCGCGAATCTGTCGCGCAGCATCCAGTCTGGCCATGGCTCGCCGACGTCAAAGGCATCGGACATATACTGGCGGCGAGGCTGCTCTCACGGCTCGATGTAACGCGCGCGAAAACGCCATCCGCTTTCTGGGCGTACTGCGGACTGGCCACCATCCCCGGCGTCACATATCGATGCACGCAATGCAAAATGGAAGTTGCGTACCCATTGGGATATCGGATCGAAGAGAGGCATCGTGGCCGCTGGGGCGGGGGAGAGTGTCGCGGCGTGCTCGAGCCTGTTGACGACCAGTCAACGCGAGTTGCTCCGCGCAGAAGCACCGCTGGAGGTCGGAGCGGCTACGACGCTCAAGCGCGTGTATCCTGCTATTTGATTGGAGCGTCGATGCTACGCCGCGGCAGCGAATATAGATCCTACTACGATGCGGAGCGCGCGAGGCTGGCAACATTGCATTCCGCCTGGACGCCAAAGCGGTGTCACCTATCCGCACTTCGCAAAATGGAGAAGGCTTTTTTGCGCGATCTCTGGATCGCCTGGCGGCGGGTGCTCAATCTCCCGGTCGTCGCTCCCTACTTTCCTCGCATCGAGTAACAGCACCTCTTGCGCAGAGCTGAGCTAACCGAAGCCTATGTCTATAAGTCACCCAATCAACCCGAGCGTTATCGGTTAGCTCGGCCGCGCCAGGTTATCATCGCTGAAAACGGTACCCTGCTTTTCTCACTGTGATCAAGTGACGCGGCTGCGCCGGATCAGGCTCCAGCTTGTTCCGCAGTCGCGCCACGTGCTGGTCGACCGTGCGTGAAGTGACGCCGAGGCTGTAGCGCCAGACCTGTTGCATCAATGTCTCGCGTGAGACGATGTCGCCGCCCGAGTCGATGAGGAATGCGAGGAAATCAAACTCCATCGGACTCAGGTCTACCGGCTTGCCGCCGCGCAGAACCGTTCTGGTGCGGAGATCGACGACTACGTCGGAGAAGCGGTGATGCGCTGGTCGCGAGCTGCCGTCTGCGCCTCCCCCTCCCCTGGCAGTGGGTGACAGTCGGCGAATGATTGCTTCGACGCGGGCGAGAAATTCCAGCACGCCGACCGGCTTCACGACGTAATCATCGGCGCCGATGCGGAAGCCCTGGACCTTGTCCACCTCCTGGTCGCGTGCCGACAGAATGAGAACAGCCGCTGTTCCGCCGCGAGATCGATAGCGGCGCAAGACCTCGAAACCGTTGACGCCTGGCAGCATCAGATCGAGCACGATCAGGTCCGCCTCATGCTGCTGCAGCCACTTGAGTCCGGCCTCTCCATCGGCGATGCACTCGACTCTATAGCCTTCAACTTCGAGGCTCGTTCGGAGACCCAGCGCCAAAGTCTCGTTGTCCTCGATGATTACGATCGAGCGCTCGTGTTGTGCGTCGCTCGCGCCAGCGGGTTGCCACGCGCCCGTCACGTGATGTCTCCGTTGCGGGCTCCGAGCATCTCGAGCGTGAAGCGAGTTCCACCGCTGGGAGCATCGGCGAGCCGCACGTGCGCGCCCATTGCGGTTGCCAGGTCGCGCACGATCGCGAGCCCCAGGCCCGCGCCACCGGTGCTGTCCTCCACCGGTCCGCCCAGGCGCACGAACGGCTTCCAGACTTTTTCGCGCTCTGCCACCGGGATGCCGGGGCCCGAATCATCCACCCAAAGGCGAACTACTTTGCCCTCGTCGCGTGCGCCGATCCTGATCGACTGACCGGTCTGGCCATATTTCGCGGCGTTATCCAGTACGTTGATGAGAATCTGTCGCAG
>Ga0137376_10003191_pt1 | contig 10126 bp, 7 predicted proteins | sample SagtaG_23_FD_104814 | JGI IMG/M metagenome (GOLD analysis project Ga0137376, IMG submission 104814) | Vadose zone soil microbial communities from Sagehorn Ranch, Mendocino, California, USA - Sage2_L_20_16 metaG | ecosystem: Environmental > Terrestrial > Soil > Vadose zone | place: USA... | reverse complement strand
TCGATCAGCGCCCGCAGCTCGGCGAGCTTCTCGCCCCGCAGCTCGTCGCGCTCGCCGCGGTCGATGCGCACGAGCCGGTCGCGCACGAGCGGGGCGAGGTCGAGCGGGTTGAACGGCTTCGTCACGTAGTCAACGCCGCCGATGTCGAGCCCGCGCGCCCGGTCGCGAAACTCCGCGCGCGCCGTGAGGAAGATGATCGGGATCCCGCGCGTGCGGTCGTCCTCGAGCAGCTCCTCGGCCACCCGCCAGCCGTCGAGGCCGGGCATCATCACGTCGAGCAGCACGACGTCGGGCTGGTCGCTCCGCGCGAGCTCGAGCCCCGTGGTTCCGTCCGCCGCCTCGAGCACCGCAATCCCCTCCGCCTCGAGGTTGACGCGGCAGAGCAGCCGGATCGGCGCCTCGTCGTCGATCACCAGCACCCTCACCTCGCCTCGGTCCGGCATCGGCCGCGTATACCCATCCATGTCGGCACTCATACTCGTTCCGCTCCGGTCGCCGTCGGCCTAACCGCCGGCAGCTCGAAGGAGAAGCGGGAGCCCTCCCCCTCGCGCGACGAGACCCAGATACGACCGCCCATGGCGGTCACGAGGCCGCGGGCGATGAAGAGCCCGAGGCCGGTCCCGCCGGCGCCTGTGCGGAGCTCGGCGTCGGAGCCGCGATAGAACTTGCGGAAGATCTGCTCCTGGTCCGACTGCGGGATACCGATCCCCTCGTCCGCGACGCTCACCTCGACGGTGTCCTGACGCCGGGTGGCGCCGACGGTCACCGTGCCTCCTTCCGGCGAGTAGCGGAGAGCGTTCTCGAGGAGGATCGAGCACACCTGCCGCAGCTTCTCGGGATCCGCCCGCGCAGCGAGCGGCTCCTCGGGCAGATCGACGACGAAGCGATGCCCGTTGACCTCGGTCGCCGACACCGTGTCCAGCACCTGTCCGACCACGTCACGTACATCGGTCTCGGCGAGGTTGACCTGAAGGTCGCCCGTGTCGAGGCGCGCGACGTTGAGGAGCGTGTCGACGATGGAGGTCAGCCGCTGCGACTCGGAGGCGATATAGCGGAGGAACGTCTCGCGCTCCTCCTCTCCGAACATGACGTCCTGGCGGAGGAGCGTCTCGGCGAAGCCGTAGATCGAGGTGAGCGGCGTGCGGAGCTCGTGCGAGACGGTGCTCACGAAGTCGGACTTGACGTGCTCGACGAGCCTGTCGCTCGAGATGTCGCGGAAGGCGAAGATGCGGCCCGCGACGGCGCCGAGCGGATCGCGCATCACAGCCTCGGTGACCGACAGCCAGACCTCCTCGCGCCCGCGCATGATCGGGACCAGCCGGTCGCCCCGCGCTCCCTCGTCGGGCAACTCGAGGCTCCGCTGCAGCACGTCGACCGGCGCGCGGCCGAGCGCGACGGAGGCGGGAACGCCGGTGATCACCTCGGCGGCGTTGTTCCAGAGGACGACCTTGCCGTCGCGGTCGACGGCGACGATCCCCTCAGCGATGTTGGCGAGGATCGCGACCGACCGCTCCCGCTCGAGCGCGACGCGCTGGTAGAGCTCGGCGTTCGAGAGCGCGGCCGACGTGCTCGCAGCCACGGCGAGCAGCGCCTCGATCTCCTCTTCTCGCCACTCGCGCGGCGCGGAGGCGTAGACGGCGAGCACGCCGAGCGCCGTTCCCTCGGAACCGCCGACGGGCACGCCGAGGAAGGCGGCATGGCCCGCCTGCAGCATCGGGTCGAGTCGCCGGAGACGCTCGTCGTCGCCTGCCTGCGCAAGCGCGACGGGAGCCCCCGACTGGAGGACGTCGCCGGAGAGCCAGCCTCCGGCCGGGCTCCGCGAGTCGAGCGCGGCCTCTGCACCTACGCCATCGGCCGCAGTGACGACCAGCTCCTCGCCATCGAGCAGGCGGAAGGCGGCAGCCTCCGCGTTGAAGAGCGCCGGCGCCTGCTGCACGACCTCGTCGAGCACGGCCGCCGGGTCGAGCTCGCTCGTGAGCAGGCGGCCCGTGCGCGTCAGCTGCTGCGCAAGCGCACGGGCTCCGCGCTCGGCCTCGAACAGCTCGCTTCGGTCGAGGGCCCCGCGGGTGGCGTCGGCCAGGTGGCGCGCGAGCTCGAGGTCGTCGTCGCTGAACGAGCGTTCCTCGGCGAAGAAGATGAGCACCAGGCCCCGGCCCGCGTCACGCGGCGCGTCCACCGGCACGGAGATGAGCGACAGGTAGCGGTTGGCGGCGGCCGTGCCGCGCAGATCGGGCAGCAGCCGCTCGTCGTCCGAGATCGAAGAGGAGACGAGAATGCGTCCTTCGGCGGCGGCGCGGAAGAGCGGGCTCTGGTCGCCCCAGGCCCGCTCTCCCAGGATCTCGCGAAGGTCTGCCGGTAGCTCGTACGCTCCAACGGCCTCAAGCCGCCCGCTGGAAGGCACAAGCACCGCAGCCGAGCTCCCGCCGAGCGCTTCCGCCGCGGCCTGGGCGATCGCCTCGAGCGTCGCAGCGCGGGACAGGGACTGTCCGAGCACCGACGCGATCCGGTAGAAGCCGCGCTGGATCCGTGCCTGCCGCGCGCTCTGCGTGAACATCTCGGCGTTCCGGAGCGCGAGCGACGCAAGCCCTGCAAAGGCCTCGAGGATGTTCGCGTCACGGTCCGTGAAGCGGCGCCCCTCGCGGCGGCCGACGCCGAGCACCCCGCGTACCTCGTCGCTCCAGAACATCGGCGCGGTGATCACGTCGGTGAAGTCGTCGTAGGCCGGGTGCGGAACCGGCGCCGGGATCGCCCCGTACGCACCCTCTATCAGCGGCCGTCCTTCGCGGACGGCGAGGCCCGCCAGGCCCTGGCCCATGGGAAACTCGAAGCCGAGCAGCGAGCGGTCGAATCCGTGCACCGCCACGCAGCGGAAGAGGCCGCGCTCGCGGTCGAGGAGGTAGCAGTCGGCGGCTTCGGCGTCGAGGAGCTGCGCGAGCTGGTCGGCCAGCCGCTGCAGGACGACCGGCAGGTCGAGCTCGCTGCTGAGCACGTGCGCCGCCCGTAGCAGGGCGCTCTGCTGCGCGAGCTGCTCCTCGTTCCGCTTCAACGCCTCCTGGAGCGCGACACCGGCGCGCAGCCGTTCGAGTGCGACGGCAGCCTCGGAAGCGAGCGTCTGCATCACCGCGAGGTCCTCGCGCGAGAACACCCGCGGCTCGTCGAGGGTCGCGAGCGAGATCACCGCGGTCACCCGGTCCTCGACGAGCAGCGGGACGAAGGCGGCGCTCTTCGCTCCCACGGCGTCGGCGAGGCGGCGGCTGACCACTCCGGAGCTCTGCGTGTCGTAGACGGTCAGCGCCGTCGCCTCGAAGACCGCGCTCGCGACTCCCGACGGCTCGCGCTCGAGATCGAGCTGCAGATCCCGCCACCAATCGACGTCCTGGCCACCGGAGCGCGCGAGATAGCCCGACGCCTCGCGCGCGTCGTCGGAGACGAAGGTGAGGGCGGCAAAGCCGAGGTCGAAGAGCTCGGTGAGCTCGTCGAGCAGTGTGCGGGCGACGCCTTCGACATCCGCGGTCCGTGCCAGCTCGTCGGCGACGCGGCTGACGCTCTCGAACTCCTTCGTGCTGCCGGCTCGGCGGCCGGGCTGCGTGCCGCCGCGGCGGAGAACGGCAGGCAGGATCAGTACGGCGGCCGCGGCGCGGCCGAGCGCGCGGACGGTCGGAAGCTCGTCTGGGATCCGCACTGGGGGGTCAGATTGTACGGAGCCAAGTCCAGCCCGGCCAGAATCCGGACCCAGACGTGGAAAAGCCCGCCGCTCGGGGGGTCGGTGCGGCGGGCTCTCCCGATTGCTCCCCGCAAGACGTCTTGAGACGTCGCGGTTCGCATCGCCCAGTGCCTGAGAGGGTAGAGACCGTTTGCGGGCCGGACAATGGGCCGTACGGCCCATCTTTGCGAGCAGGAAAGATCGCGTCGTGCGGTTCTCTCACCCACCCCTCACGGGTCACGGCTATCGTGGCCGCGCCGTGGTGAAACGCCTTCTTCTCGCCTCGCCGCGTGGCTACTGCGCGGGGGTGGAACGGGCGGTCGAGACGGTCGAGCGGGCTCTTGCGCACTACGGAAGCCCGGTCTACGTCCGCAAGCAGATCGTCCACAACTCACACGTCGTCGAGGACCTGCGCTCGCGCGGAGCCGTCTTCGTCGACCAGCTCGCCGACGTGCCGGAGGGCGCAACCGTCGTCTTCTCCGCGCACGGCATCGCCCCGGCCGTGCGCCGAGAAGCTGAGGGACTGCGCCTGACCACGATCGACGCGACCTGCCCGCTCGTCACGAAGGTGCATGCGCAGGCCCGCCGCTACGCCGAAGCCGGCTACGCGCTCGTCCTCATCGGACATGCGGGGCACGAGGAGGTCGAGGGCACGCTCGGCGAGGCGCCCGACGCGATCGTCCTCGCCCAATCGGCGGAGGACGCCGAGCGCGTCTCGCTACCGGACGACCGGCCGCTGGCGTACCTCACGCAGACGACGCTCTCGGTGGACGAGACGGGCGAGATCGTCGCGGTGCTGCGCCGCCGGTTCCCACACATCGAAGGGCCGGCGCGCGAGGACATCTGCTACGCGACCTCGAACCGCCAGTGGGCCGTGAAGGAGCTGCTGCGCGAGAGCGACCTGCTGCTCGTCGTCGGCTCGCCCAACTCCTCGAACTCCCAGCGGCTCGTGGACGTCGCCCGCGCAGAGGGGACTCCAGCCCACCTCATCGACGACGTGCGTGGCATCGACGAGAGCTGGCTCGACGGCTGCGAAACGGTCGGCCTCACCTCGGGCGCGTCCGCGCCGGAGCGCCTCGTCGCCGACGTGTGCGCGTGGTTCGCGGCTCGTGGGGCCGAGGTGTGCAAGCAGGAGCCCGTGCACGAGGACGTGACCTTCAAGCTGCCCGTCGAGCTGAGACGGGCCGAGCGCGCAGCGGCTTAGGACTTCCGGATCTCGAGCGTCTCACCGACGTCGATCGACGTCGCGAGCACCTCGCGCGAGATCCACTCGCCGTGGCGGTCGGCCAGCTTCCGCTGCGCCTTGGGCACCGTGAGCGCGATCCGATCGGTCAGCTCGAAGCCGCGCTCCTTGCGCAGCGAGTTGACCTGGTGGATGAGCTCGTACGCCTCTCCCTCGAGGACGAGCTCGTCATCGAGGCCGAGGTCGAGCGCGACCGTCACGCCGTCGCCGGATGCGACCGCCCAGCCCTCGCGCCCGCCCCGCTCGACGAGCACCTCGTCTGGCGCGAGCTCGTGAGCGGCGACCCGGAACCGGCCGTCAGGCAGCTCCTCGAACTCGCCGGCCGCGAGCGCCTCCCGCACCGCGCCGAGCTCCTTGCCGAGCTTGGGCCCCAGCTTCGGCAGGTTCGGCTTCACCTTTAGCTCGACCGCCTCGACCGGGCCGAGCTCGACCTCCTTCACGCGCAGCTCGTCGGCGACTTCCTCGAGATGGCCGTCGAGGCTTGTCCCCTCGACGACGAGCCGGCGCAACGGCTGCCGCAGCTTGATGCCCGAGCTGGAGCGCGCCTGTCGACCGAGCTCGACCACGCGCCGCACGGCCGCGATCTCGTCCAGGAGAGCCCGATTCGGCTCGGGGACCTCCGGCCAGCCGGCGAGGTGCACCGACTCCGGCCCGTCGAGGACGAGCGTCCGCCACAGGTGGTCGGTCACGAAGGGAAGGATCGGCGCCATCACGCGCAGCGTCTGGACGATCGCGTACCACAGGGTCTGGAACGGCGCGTGGTCGTCGCCGTCCCAGAAGCGGCGCCGCGACCGACGGATGTACCAATTCGAGAGGTCGTCGAGGTACTCCGTGTATGCGCGCATGACAGCGACCGTGAGGGTTCCCTCGTACGCGCCTTCCGCGTCCCGCACGAACGCGTGTGTGCGCTCGACGAGCCAGCGGTCGAGCGGATCGAGCCCGCCTTCGAGGTTCAGCGCGGACCACGAAGGCCCGAAGCCGACGGTGTTTGCGTAGTCGACGAAGAACTTGACCGAGTTCCAGAAGGTCAGGAACTCGCGCTTGATCGTTTCCGCCGGCCCGAACCCGAACAAGAGGTTGCGCTCGGGGGGCTGCGCGCAGTACTGCCAGCGCATCACGTCGGCGCCCATCCGCGCGAAGGCGTCCTCGGCCGGGATGGTGTTCCCCCACGAGGCGTGCATCTCGCGACCTTGCTCGTCGAGCATCTTCTCGTAGCCGAGTACGCGCTGGTACGGCGAGCGCCCGACGAGCGCGACCGACATGAAGAACTGCGAGTAGAACCACAGCCGGATCTGCTCGCGCATCTCGGAGACCCAGTCGGCGGGGAACCACTTCTCCCAGTACTCGTGATCGGGGAGGTCTGCCTTCGTCAACCCGCGAGCCGCCCCGGTCGCATAGCCCTCCTCGACCCACTGCGGGTTCTCCCACCCGAGCGTCGCGAACGGGACGATCCCGGCATCGAGCCACACGTCGCCGACCTCCGGGATCCGCTCGACCGGCTCGCCGCACGACTCGCAGCGGATCGGGACCCTGTCGATCCAGGGCCGGCGCAGCTCCTCGAGCTGCTCGAGCCCGCCGAGCGCCCGCTCCTCGAGCTCGGCGCGCGACCCGACGATGTTCAGGTGGCCGCAGGAGCAGGGGTAGAACGGGAGCGGCAGGCCGTAATAGCGGCGGCGCGAGATGTTCCAGTCCCCTATGTTGCGCAGCCAGTCGTCCATGCGCTTGCCCATGTACTCCGGCACCCACTCGACCTTCGCGTTCTCGTCGAGCAGCGTCGGCCGGATCTCGTCGACGGCGATGAACCAGTCGTCCGAGAGTCGGAAGATGAGCGGGGTGTCGCAGCGCCAGCAGTGCGGATACGCGTGCGTGAACAAGCCGGCTTCGACGAGGAAGCCGGTCTCGCCGAGCCGCCCGACGATCTGATCCGCGGCCTCGGTCGTCGTGAGGCCGTGGAGCCAGCCGTAGTCGTCGTAGAAACGGCCCGACTCGTCGACCGGCGAGAGAACCGGCAGGTCGTGCACGCGCGAAAGCTCGAAGTCCTCGCCGCCGGCGCCGGGCGCGATGTGCACGACCCCGGTCCCCTGGTCCATCGTCACGTCCTCCCAGGGGATGACGCGATGCTCGACCTGTGAGCCGGGTGGGAGGTCGTCGAACGGGCCGCGATAGCGGCGACCGACGAGCTCGCGGCCCGGGACGCGCTCGACGAACGTGTCCTCGGGGAAGAGCTTGACCGCGACCCATTCGCCATTCGCGCGGCGCCCGTACTCCTCGTCGGGGTGCACGGCGGCCGCGACGTTGGCCGGCAGCGTCCACGGCGTCGTCGTCCAGACGACGACCGATTGCCCCTCGAAGTCGAGCAGAGGAAAGCGAACGAAGAGCGACGGGTCGGCGCGCTCCTGGTAGACGCCTCCCTGGGTCAGCTCGTGCTGCGACAGCGACGTGCCGCACCGGGGGCACCATTCCGTCGCGCGGTGACCCATGTAGAGCCAGCCGCGGCCATGCAGGATTTTGAGAAACTTCCAGATGTACTCGATGTTCGTGTCGCTGAACGTGAAGTAGTCGCGGCCCCAGTCCATCCACTGGCCGAGGCGGATCGACCCTCGCGTGAGCGCCTCGGACGACTGGACGACGACCTCGCGGCAACGCCGTGCGAACTCCTCGAGGCCGAACTCCTCGATCTCGCGCTTCGAGTTGAGGCCGAGCGAGCGCTCGACCCCCACCTCGATCCAGAGGCCCTGGCAGTCGAAGCCGTTCTGATAGCGCTCGTCGAAGCCGCGCAGCGCCTTGTAGCGCTGGAAGACGTCCTTCAGCGTCCGCCCCCACGCGGTGTGGACGCCGAGCGACATCCTGTTGGCGGTCACCGGGCCGTCGACGAAGGAGAAGGTCGGGCCGCCGCGATTCTGCTCGCGCAGCTTCGCGAACGTCTCCTCCGCATCCCAGCGGGCGAGCATCTCCTGCTCGAGGCCGGGGTGGTCGGGTTTGTCCGGTAGGGGCTGGAAGATTGGCTCCGGCATCGGGAAGGCAAGTCTAGGCTGAGGCGTTCCTACCTTTGGAAGGCTGGGTAGAGCCCCTCCGCAATCACACGAAAGACCGAAAGGAAACGATGGCAACGAACGTCACCGACTCCACCTTCGACACCGAGGTCCTGCAGGCGGACAAGCCTGTCCTCGTGGACTTCTGGGCCGAGTGGTGCGGGCCGTGTCACGCGGTCGAGCCCGTGCTCCAGCGCATCGCCGAGGAAAACGACCTCAAGCTCGTCAAGGTGAACATCGACGAGAACCAGGATCTCGCGATGCGGTACGGGATCCAGTCGATCCCGAACATGATGCTCTTCGAGGGCGGGGCCCCAAAGGCCTCCGCCGTCGGCGCGATGCCGAAGGGCATGCTCGAGCGACAGCTCGGCTTCGAAAGCTGAGAGAGCGCGGCGTCTCGCCGCGTTCTCTCTAAGCCCTCACGAAAGCCAGGTGAGCTAGTCCGTCGCCTGGGCCGTGTCGCGGCCCTCGACGAAGCGGAGGAAGTCGGCATGCTTGGCGAGATACGCCTCGAGCTCTCCAAGACCCGCACCCGCCCAATCCTCGAGCCACGTCTCGGCGATGTCGTCCTCGATGCGATGGAAGCCGCGTTCGCTCACTATGCGCGCATGATCGACACGAAGCGGGGCATTGGCTATGGGCCGTTCGGCTCAACTTCGCGGACGGCCGGACCTAAGCGATTCGAGGAGGAATGAGCAATGCACGAAGACCCCCGTCCGACCGAGGAGGAGCAGGAGCTCACGCAGACCGAGCGGATGGACGAGGAGGAGGAGCAGCGCAGCGGCTACGCGCCCGCCGGGGCCGCCGACGAGGACGAGGAATAGCCTCGCCGCGCCGCTCTGCCACACAGCACGAGCTCGCCCGGATCGAGCTGCTCGCCGGGTTGCCGGGCGAGACGCTCGCCCGGCTCGGGCAGCGCATGGAGCGTGAGGAGGTCGCTCCGGGCACGGTCCTCGTGCGCGAGGGCGAGCCCGACGACCGGTTCTACGTCCTCCTCGCCGGAGTCCTGGCCGTCAGCCAGCGCGACCTCGGCGCACGTAGCGTGCTCCGGCCCGGCGACTACTTCGGCGAGGTCGCACCGGCGATGAGCGTGCCGCGAACGGCGACAGTGTCCGCGATGACTCCCGCGGTGGTCGCGAGCTGCGACCGGGCGACCTTCGACGAGCTCTTGCGGCCGCTCTTCGCCGACGATTGACGTCTAGGCGACCTCGGCGAGGACGGCGTCGCTGAACGCCGGCCACGCCTCCTTCGCCCAGTCGCCGAACCGCCGGTCGGTGAGGACCCCGCACGCGACTCCCGCGTCGGGATCGACCCAGAGGAACGTGCCGCTCGCGCCGAAGTGGCCGAACGTCCGCTCGGAGTTGCGCGAGCCCGTCCAGTGTGGCGACTTCGCGTCGCGCAGCTCGAAGGTGAGGCCCCAGTCGTTCGGCTCCATCCGGCCGAGGCCGGGCAGGACGCCGTCGAGGCCCGGGAACTGGACGGTCGTCGCCTCGCCGAGGGTCTCGGGCGCGACGAGAGTCGGCTGGAGAAGCTCGCGGCCGACCGCCAGGAGGTCGCCGAGCTGCCCGCGATAGCCGTGGGCCGGCGAGCCGTCGAGGCGGCCGGAGAGGCCGAGCGGCTCGACGACCGCCTGTGCGAAGTAGTCGGCGAAGGGCATCTCCGCCCGTTGCTCGAGCAGGCGGGCGGCGAGCTCGATGCCCGTGTTCGAGTAGATGCGGCGACGGCCCGGCTCGGCGATCGGCTCCTCGCCATCGATGGGGAGGCCGGACGCGTGGGCGAGCAGATGGCGAAGCGTCGAGCCGCCCGGCGGCCCGGCCGGCTCGTCGAGGTCGACCGTCCCCTCCTCGAGCGCGACGAGGATCGCAAGCCCGGTGAGGAGCTTCGTGACGGAGGCCCACGGCAGCTCGGCGTCACTCGGCCCATGCGTCGCGACGACGGCGTCCACGAGCGCCACTCCTGCGGCAGCGGTGCCGGCGCCCCAGCCTTCGATGGCGCGCAGCGCCTCCACCCACGGGATACTAGGAACGTGGCGCGCGCCACCGTACCCGCGGTCTCGTCCTACGCCGACACGGTCGGGTATTGCCGGGCCGTGCGGGACGGGCGTCACATCTACGTCTCCGGGACCGCTCCCGTCGGCATCGAGTCGGA
>Ga0137376_10003190_pt1 | contig 10128 bp, 9 predicted proteins | sample SagtaG_23_FD_104814 | JGI IMG/M metagenome (GOLD analysis project Ga0137376, IMG submission 104814) | Vadose zone soil microbial communities from Sagehorn Ranch, Mendocino, California, USA - Sage2_L_20_16 metaG | ecosystem: Environmental > Terrestrial > Soil > Vadose zone | place: USA... | reverse complement strand
CAGCGCGCCGAAGATCGACGAGAAGCCGAGGACGGTGAGCCCGAGGATCAGGAGGTCGACGCCCTGCGTCGGGGAGAACTCCTTCGTCGAGAGCGGCACGTAGATCGTCCAGCCGGTCGCCGGCGGACCCGCGATGAATGCGGAGTAGAGAACGATGCCGCCCGCGAGCAGCAGCCAGTAGGAGAGCGCGTTGAGACGCGGGAACGCCATGTCCCGCGCGCCGAGCTGGAGCGGAATGATGAAGTTCGCAAAACCGGTCCAGACCGGGACGACGAACAGGAAGACCATCGTCGTCCCGTGCATCGTGAAGAAGGAGTTGTACTGCTGCGCGGTGAGGAAACCGGTGTCCGGCGTCGCGAGCTGCGTGCGGATCCCTAGGGCGAGCAGGCCGCCGGTGAGGAAGAAGAAGAACGTCGTGACGAGGTACAGGACGCCGATTTTTTTGTGGTCGGTCGTCGTGATCCACTCGAGGACGCCGCTGTAGCGAGGACGTGCGAGCGGGAAGGTTCGCTCAAGGGTGGCCATGCCGGTCCATTCCATCGTGCGGGAATGGGCCTGTCAAACGCTGTCAGCTACGTCGCTTCGTGAACCAGAAGAGGCCCTGGCCGAAATTGAAGATGGCGATGGCGACAAGCACCCACGTGAACCAGCCGAGCCGCCCAGAGACGAGGAACGCGAAGACGAGCAGGCCCCCGGCGCCGAGCATCATCGCGACGCCAAGCCGGCGTTTGTCGGTGGTCACGGTTCAGGAAGTAAACACCTGGGACTCAAGACTGAAAAACACGACCCCACCGACAAGAGAGGAGCCCCCGCAAGGGGGCCCCTCATCACGCGTGGCTTTGCCGGAATCGGCTACTTGCCGGTGTTCATGAACTGGATGCAATCGCCCTGGTTCTTGAAGGATGAGCCGTTCGTCCGCTCGAGGTCCTTCCAGCCGCCGTTCTTGCAGTCGTTTTTGGTCCCTCTCGCGGCTTGCTGTTCGCCGAGGTGGACGTTGCTCACCGTCCAGAGGCCGGCGTCATCTGCGACGACGAAGGGGGTCGCGCCCACGTGCCACGTCGGATGGGCTGCGACGAAGGCCGCCCAGTTCGGGTAGCCGCTGTCCGGCCCGCCGGTGTAGAAGATGGTGCACGTCGAATCGTTGATGGGGTCGACGAGGCCCGCGCCGTTGTTGCAATAGAAGGCGCCGATGAAGGCGTAGAAGTCGGTGGTGCCGTCGCCGGTGACGTCGATCGGCAGGCTGATCCGCGGCGAGCCGGCGGTCGGCACGCCGGTGTAGTTGAACGAGAGCTGTGTGACGTCGCCGAGGAGCTTGCCGCTAAGGCTCGAGGTCTTGTAGTAGACGCCCGAGTAATCGCCGGATCCGACCGGCACGGAGTTGTCGAGGATCGCGCCGTTCGCGGTACGCGTGCATACGCCGCCATAGACGGAGTTGCCGGTATCGCCGTTCGCAGTGTCCGTCGTGCCGTCGAAGCACAAGAGCGGGTTGCTGCCGTTACTCGCCGCCGCAGGTCCGGCGTTACCGAGGAAGATTGCTGCGGAAAACACGGCGAGGATGCCAAGCGAACGCGTGAGCGCCTTAACTAACCGCATTTGGTTCACTCCACTCCCGAAAGTCGTCCACGGCGCTTAACGCTCGATCCGGCTAAACGTCAGTCGGTGTGCGTGCCCCCGTACGTTCGCCGAACGAGAGGGCTAGTCAGCGCCGCACGGATACACTCCGCGCCCGGGAGGCGGATGGACGAGGCGCTTGGGCCCTTCCTCGGCACGTGGACGGTGATGATGGCGGCGATGATGCTGCCGTCGGCGACGCCGATGATCCTCCTGCACCGGCTCGGCGCGGATGGTCGTTGGCGCACCCAGCTGTGGTCGGCCGCGTTCGTAGCCGGTTACCTGGTGGTGTGGGCATCGGTCGGCATCGTCGTCTGGGGCGGTGCTATGGCTGCCAGCGCGATCGCGACGCAGGAAGAGCGCGCGGTTGGTGTCGCGGCCATCCTGCTGATCGCGGGCGTGTACCAGTTCACGCCTCTCAAATCGACGTGCCTTCGCGCCTGCCGCACGCCGGCGGACTTTCTATTGACGCACTGGCATCGTGGGCTTTCGGGCCAGCTTCGACTCGGGATCGAGCACGGGCTCTATTGCCTTGGATGCTGTTGGGCGCTGATGGCACTGTTCGTAGGTGTTGGCGCGATGAGCCTGATCTGGGCCGTGGCGATCGCGTTTGTCATCCTCATCGAGAAGCTGCGTCCGAGCGGAGTTGCGTTCGGACGGATCGCCGGAGCCTCACTCGTCGCCGCCGCGGTGATCGTTCTCGCGCGCCCGGAGCTTGCGATGTCTCTTCGAGGACCGATGTGAAAGGGGAAAACCGTGGCTGACACAAAGCCGGCGTGGAACATGAAGGGAACGCTGGTCATTGCCTGCAACTGCGACTACGGATGTCCTTGCAACGTGAACGGCCGGCCTACGACCGGAAAGTGCGAAGGCGGGTGGACGTGGCAGATCGAGAAGGGCGTCTACGGTGACCTCAAGCTCGACGGCCTGAGTGTCGGGCTGTACGCGAACTGGCCGGCCGCCATCCACGAGGGCAACGGCGTTGCGACGACGCTCATCGATGACCGGGCGGACAGCCCCCAGCGCGATGCGTTGCGGGCGCTCGTAGAAGGCCGGTCGGGTGGGCCGTGGGCGATCTTCAGGAAGACCTTCACGGAGCTGCAGGGTCCGAACTATGTCCCGTACAAGGTCGACGCCGACGGGCGCCTGCCGCGCGTCCGCGCCGGCGACGCGCTGCAGATCGAGACCGAATACATCCGTAACCCGGTCACGAAGGAGACCATTCACCCACGTCTCGCTCTGCCCGAAGGATTGGTTGTGAAAGACTGCGCGCTCGTCGCCTCGACCCGCTTCACGTTCAACGCCGACAAGGTGCGCTACGACCACTCCGGCCGGTATGCCGCCTTTGGTTTCTTCCAGTACTTCGGACCGTAACCTCAGCCCGCTGGCCGCGCGACGACGAGCTTGTCCTGCCCTGACATCGCACCCCAGATCTCTCCGTGGCGGCCGAGGAGCTGGCGCACGTTCGCGTTCCGCGCAGGGTGTACGCGGGCGACGAATGTTTCCGTCGCGGGGTCGAAACGCACGAGCGCATTGGCGTTCCACTCGCTGATCCAGACGACGTCGGCATCGTCCACGTACACCGCATACGGCTCCGGCCCCCGGCCGGCAAGCATCCATTCTTTCCACGACGTTCCGTCGTAGCGGGCGAGCTGCCCTGCGTTCCATTCACTTACCCAGACACGACTCTTCGAGTCGCACCACACCCGACGGGCGCCCTGACCAGTGGTGGGCGGACTGAGCACGACCGCCTGGCCGGTCTCCTTGACGATGCGCCCGACGTAACTCCCGGCGAGCGACGCGTAATAGATCTCGCCGTCGGGGCAGATCGCAATGCCGTATGGCCCGGCCCCGCGCGGGGCGTCGAAGACCGCCATCGTGCCGGTCTGGGTGTCGAGACGACCGAACACGCCCTGCTGCCCCGTGAACCAGAGAGTACGTCCATCCCGATCGAACACGGCCGTGTTGAGGTTCACGTATGGCCGGTCCGCAGGCAGCGGGAAGCGCTTGACCTCGCTCGTCACGGGATCGACGCGGACGATCGCGTTGAGCCCGCCGTCCGTGACCCACGGCGCGCCGTCGGAACCGACGATCACGCCATGCGGCGCTGATTTCTCGCCGAGCTTGATTGACTTCGTGATACCGAACTTGGGATCGAGCCACCCGAGCTCACCCGAGAGCTGCGCCGTGTACCAGACGCCGCCGTCACGCGCCGGCGCGACGTCGTGCGGTCCCTGGCCGCGCGTGACCGGGTACTCCTGCAGCACGAAATCGACAGCGGGGGGTGTCGCGCTTGGGGCGGCCGAGGCGATCGGCGTCGTGCTGTTCGCCGGTGGGCTGGTTCGCGCCACGACCTCGTCGATCGGTCGACAGCCGGCGACAAGCAACGCCGCGATAAACCCGACCGCGCGGAGCCTCATGACTCCAGCGATACACCGCGCAGACGAAGGGAGTTCGATACGACCGTCACCGACGAGAGCGCCATCGCAGCCGCCGCGAGCACGGGAGAGAGCAGCCATCCGCTGAACGGGTAGAGCACACCGGCGGCGACCGGGATCAAGGCGACGTTGTAGACGAACGCCCAGAAGAGGTTCTGGCGGATCGTCGCGACGGTCGCGCGCGCGAGCCGCAACGCACGTGGCACACCGCGAGGGTCGCCCCCGACCAGCACGACGTCCGCGGTCGCGACCGCGACATCCGCGCCCGAGCCGATCGCGATTCCAAGGTCCGCGCGGGCAAGCGCCGGCGCGTCGTTCACGCCATCACCGACCATCGCGACGCGGTGGCCTGCCGCCTGGAGGTCCGCCACAAGATCTGCCTTGCCGTCCGGACGGACTTCCGCGCGCGCCTCATCGATCCCGAGCTCGCGCGCGATCGCCTCGGCGACGCGGCGCGCGTCCCCCGAGACGAGCACCGTGCGCAAACCCATACGCCGCAGCTCCGCGATCGCGTCACGTGCCGCCGCCTTCGGCGTGTCCGCGAGGGCCAGGATGCCGCCGGGCTGCCCGTCGATAGTCCCGACGAGTACGGTCCGCCCCATCTGCTCGTGGCGCGCGAGGGCTGCGTCGGCGAGCTCCGCGAAGCCGTGCGCGCGGGCGAGCGTGGCGTTGCCGATCCACACGTCGTGGCCTTCGACGGTCGCGTGAATACCCCGTCCGGGCAGCGCCTCGAACGTCGTCGGCTCGGAGAGGGCAAGGCTCTTCGTCGCGGCGAGCTCGACGACTGCAGCCGCGAGGGGATGCTCCGATCGCGATTCGGCGCTCGCGAGGATGCGGATGACCTCGTCCTCGCCTATGCCTGCGCAGTTCATGTAGTCGACGACCTGAGGCCGGCCGACGGTGAGCGTCCCGGTCTTGTCGAGCGCGACCACGTCGATCGCGCGTGCGACCTCGAGCGCCTGCGCGCTCTTGATCAATATCCCGCGTGACGCGCCGCGGCCCGTGCCGACGATGATCGCGGTCGGTGTCGCGAGGCCGAGCGCGCAGGGGCACGCGATGATGAGGACGGCCACGAAGGCACTGAGGGCATAGCCCAGCCGAGGCTCGGGCCCGAACAAGAGCCAGGCAAGCCCACTCGCGCTCGCGATCGCGAACACGATCGGCACGAAGATCGACGCGATCCGGTCCACCAGGCGCTGGATCGGTGCTTTCGAGCCCTGCGCCTCCTCGACGAGCCGCACGATCTGCGCGACGAGAGTGTCGCCGCCCACGCGGGTGACGCGAAAGCGAAGCGTTCCGGTCCCGTTCTGCGTCCCGCCGGTCACCTCGTCTCCCGGACTTTTCTCGACCGGGATCGACTCGCCCGTGATCATCGCCTCGTCGACGGCCGACGACCCCGCGAGGATTCGGCCGTCCGCCGCGATGACCTCGCCTGGTCGCACGATCACGACGTCGCCGACGGCCAGCCTGTCGATCGGAACGTCCTCCTCGAGACCACCGGGGCGTCGCACGCGCGCGCTCTTCGCGCCGAGCGCGGCGAGCGCACGCACCTCGGCCGCGGTCCGCGCCCGGGCACGTGCCTCCAGGTAGCGGCCGGCGAGCACGAGCGTGACGATCACGGTCGCGGTGTCGTAGTAGAGGAACCGGTCCGGGCTCAGGCCAGCGGCAGTGAACGCCGCGGGGAAGAATGTTGCGAGGACCGAGACCGCGTACGCCGTCGTCGTCCCCACGACGACGAGCGTGTTCATGTCGGTGCGCCGATGGCGGGCGGCGGAGAAGGCGCCGCGGTAAAAGGGCAGAGCGGACCAGAGCTGCACCGGCGTCGCGAGTGCGAACAGCACGAACGGGCGCCACGCCGCTTCCGCGATCGGCGGATAGAGAAAATCGGCCATCGAGAGGAGCATCGTCGGGACGGCGAGCGCCGCCGCGACGAGGAGCCGGCGTCGAAGCGACCGCAGGTAGGTGACCCGCAAAGCACGCTCGCGCTCCTCCATCGCGGCGCGCTCGGCGCGATCGGATGCGAGCACCAGCGCGCCGTAGCCCGCGCGCTCGACGGCGCGGACGAGAGCGGCATCGTCGGCGCGAGCGGGATCCAGCTCGACGCGGGCGCGTTCGGTCGCGAGATTCACGTCGGCGCCGCGCACGCCCGCAACGCCGCGCAGCGCATCCTCGACGCTTGCGACGCACGACGCGCACGTCATCCCCGTGACGACGAGCTCGCGCTGCGCGGCCGCGGGTCTGGAGGGCGGGCTAGAGACCGGCACCGCAGGAGGGGCAGCGCCCGAGGCGCTCTGACGCGGACACGCCGCACCGACGACACATGATGACGAAGATGAAGGGATCCATCAGCGACGAGTTTCGGCCGTCGCGCGCAGCGATCGCGCGATCGCGTGGATGAGGTCGATGTCATTCAATCCCTGATCCTCGACGGTGTACGGCCTCAGCTTGGCGGCGATCACTGCCGCGATCCGCGCGCGTTCGGTCGGCGCGAGATCGGCCTCTCGCGCGACAAATTCGCGGACGAGGCGCTGCGCTTCGCCCGGCATCCGGCGCGTCTCCGCTGTTTGACCGGCGCCGAGCGGTGTCACCGTGCGCAGCGAGAACCAGTCGACCTTCGGTCGCGGCGCGCGCACCACGTAGGTGCCGGCAGCGAGGTCGCCGAGACGCTGCGACTTCGGGCTCAGCACGATGACCAGCACCCCGACGCCGTAGAACGCCGGCAGGAAATCGACGAGCCGCAGGAGGTTGCGGATGAGCACCGCGGTGAACTGCGCAGGCGAGCCGTCCTCGTTGATGACCCGCAGCTTGTACACGCGCTTGCCGATGGTTTGTCCGTTCCAGAGCCACTCAAGGAGGATGAAGTAGCTCCAGATGAGGACGAGGGTCACGATGAGCTCGACGCCACCAAGGACGTAGAGCTCGCTCCCGGTTTCCGACGAGACGAACGAGAGGAGCATCAGCGCGGCGAACACCATCAGCGACGCGACCCCAAAATCCAGCACCGCGGCGAAGCCACGGTTGCCCGCGCCGGCGAGGTCGTAGCGAAGGACAACGTGATCGGGAGTCTCGACTTCGAGTCGACCGGCGGCGACCGTCATAAGTCAATGCTACGGAGTGGTACGTTCCGGCCGTGATCACGGTCGACCGGTTCGTCGAGGATCGCCGCGCGCGCTGGGCGCGCCTCGGGAACCTGATCTTCGAGGCGAACGGGCGGGTGGAGCGGCTCGCTCCGAACGACGTGCTGGAGCTCGGCCGACTGTACCGCAGCGCCAGCAGCGATCTTGCGGTCGCCCGGCGCGAATTCGCCCTCGACGCCGCGACCGAACGCCTGAATGACCTCGTCGCCGCCGCCCACGCCCTCGTCTACAGCGAAGCGCCGACGAGCGGCCGGCGGCTGCGTCGATTTTTTCTGCAGGAGCTTCCGTCGAGCGTCCGCGCGAACTCCCGATTCACCGCGGTCTCGCTGGCCGCGTTCGCGATCCCACTTCTCGCGACCTTCGCGATCGGCCTGCTCCTCCCCGAGATCGCGGCGACCGCGCTGCCTCCCGAGACGCGGCAGCATCTCGCGGAGCGGCGACTCTGGACGGACATACCGGAGGGCTATCGCCCGCTCGTGGGCCCGCTCATCATCGTCAACAACGTTCGCGTCGCGGTCGCCGCCTTCGCAGGCGGTCTCACGGCCGGCGCGCTGACGCTGTATCTCCTGGTCGCCAACGGCGCCCTCCTTGGCACGGTGCTCGCGGTCGTGCAGGGCTACGGCCTCTCGGGTGGCCTCCTCACGTTCACGGCCGCCCACGGCCCGCTGGAGATCTCGTGCATCGTCCTCTCGGGCGGGGCGGGGCTCCGCCTCGCGTGGGCGCTCCTGCGGCCCGGCGATCGCAGCCGGCGCGACGCCCTGCGCCTCGCCGGCGCGCAGGCGATCCGCGTCATGCTCCTCATCATTCCCGCGCTCGGCGTGGCGGGGATCCTCGAAGCGTTCCTTTCGCCGAGCGACGCGCCGATCGCGCTGAAGGTCACGGTCGGCGTGATCGCGGGACTCGCGCTCTGGAGCTACATCTTTCTCGTCGGCCGGCCGTCTAGAAAAAGCGCTTCTTGAGCTCGAGGTAGCGCTGGATGGTCGAGACCGAAAGGCGCTCGGCGGGCACGTCGATCGAGTGCACTCCATGGCGGCGGAGCACGGCGAGCGCGCGGCGGCGTGCGTCGAGCACCTCTGAGGCAACGACCCGCTCGTAGAGCTCGCCCGACGATCCGGGTTCGCGGGCTGCGGCCTCGGCGAGCTGCGGATCCTGAAGGACGCAGCACAGGACCAGGTTGTTACCGGCGAGCTGGGTGAGCGCCGCGACGAGACCGCGCGAGGCTTCCTCGTCGACGAGGTCAGTGAAGAGGATCGCGAACGCGCGTCGCGCGGTCTTCGAGCGGAGAAATTCGAACGCCGCGCGGTAGTCCGGCTCCGTCGTGGTCACCTCGAGGCGCCGAAGGCTCTCGGTGAGGCGAAGGAACTGCCGGTGCCCGCGGCGAGGCGGGTCGTACGCACGTACCGCGTCCGCGAACCCGAGAAGCCCCACCTCATCGCCCTTCGCGATCGCGACGTAGCTCAGCATCAGCGCCGTGTTCACGGCGTGGTCGAGCTTCGTGAGCCGGCCGAGGGTGCTCGACATCATCCGACCGGCGTCGAGCAGGATGAGAACGCGCTGCTGCCGCTCGGTCTCGTACTCGACGCTGATCGGCCGGCCGCGCCGCGCCGTGGCGGTCCAGGAGATCCACCGCGGATCGTCGTCCGGTTGGTACTCCCGAAGGCGCTCGAACAGCGAGCCCGCGCCCGGTAGGCGCGCGCGGCGCTGGCCGGCGTCGTACGCGAGCCCCCGCCTGAGGCTCACCTCGTAGCGGCGGATCTCCTGCAGGTCGGGGTAAACGTTCGCGGGCGCGTCGGCAGGCACGCGGCCCTGTCGCTGGAGCAGGTCGAGCGGGCCCCGCAGGCGGATATGCACGTCGCCGAAGCGGAAGCTGCCGCGATGGCGCGGCCGCGCGGCGTAGGCCGCCTCCGCGACCGCTCCGGGCCCCACGACGAGGTCGGCGGTCCGCCGGTCGACGTCGAAGGAAGGCGGCACCGTATCGCGCACCGTCGCGCGCAGCGGGAGCGCGAACGGATTTCGCAGCCGGACCGCGACGCGGTTGCCAACCCCGATCGAGAGCTGCGGCTCGGCGACGCGTTCGATCGGCACGCTCGACGGAGACGGGGTCGCGCGGAAGTCGACGATGGCAAGAAGGATCGCCGCCAGGAGGACGAGCGCCGCGAGGAGCACGAAGACCGTCGCGATCTCGGCGAGCGCGAGCGGAAGCGCGGCGACGAGAACCAGCGCCAGAAGGCGCGGGCGCGGGATCGGCAGGGCCGCGAGACGGCTCAGCGGGGCACGTCGAGACGCGCGAGCACGCGCTTGCACACGGCATCCGCGTCCAGACCCTCGATCTCGGCTTCGGCCTTCAACACCAGCCGGTGCCGGAGTGTCGGTGTGGCGAGCGACTTCACGTCGTCAGGTGTCACGAAGTCGCGGCCGTCGATGGCCGCGGCAGCCTTCGCCGCGCGCAGCAGGTGCACCGCGGCGCGCGGGCTCGCGCCGAGGATCAGATCGGGCGAACGGCGCGATTCGGCGGCGATGCGCACGACATAATCGAGCACCGAATCCTCGACGGTCACGCTCTCGACCTCGCCACGGCAGTCCTCGAGCGTTCCCTGCGGAAACGGGTCGATCTCGACGATCTTGGCGGACGGCTGGCCGCGATCGTGTGCCCTCAGGATCGCGCGCTCGTCATCCGCACTGGGATAGCGGACGATTGCCTTGAAGACGAAGCGGTCGAGCTCGGCTTCGGGCAATGGATAGGTCCCCTCGTACTCGACCGGATTTTGCGTTGCGAGCACGAGGAACGGGTCGGGCAGCGCGAGGGACTCTCCTTCGAGGGTGACCTGCCGCTCCTCCATGGCCTCGAGGAGTGCGCTCTGCGTCTTTGCGGGCGCGCGGTTGATTTCGTCAGCGAGCACAACGTTCGCAAAGACGGGACCCGTGCGCGTGCGGAAGGAGCT
>Ga0137376_10003188_pt1 | contig 10133 bp, 16 predicted proteins | sample SagtaG_23_FD_104814 | JGI IMG/M metagenome (GOLD analysis project Ga0137376, IMG submission 104814) | Vadose zone soil microbial communities from Sagehorn Ranch, Mendocino, California, USA - Sage2_L_20_16 metaG | ecosystem: Environmental > Terrestrial > Soil > Vadose zone | place: USA... | reverse complement strand
GCCTCGATGAGCGTCTCCAGCTGCGAGCCGTCGAGATTGCAGCGCATGACGCGCATACCCTCGCGGTCGCACCAATAGAGCTTGCCGCCTTTCTTATCGAGGATGACCTGCTTCGGAGTGTGGGTGTCTCCCTGTGCGACGATTGTCTTGCGGTTCTTGCCGTCGATATCGGCGCGCTCGATCGACCCGTCATTCAGGTTTGGGATGCCCATGTTGGTCCAGTAGATATGGCCAGCCTCGGCATCGACGACGATGCCGTCGGGCAAATGGCAATCCGACACGATGGTCTTGCGGTCGGAACCGTCCGTATTCATGGAATGAATGCGGCCGGCGTTCAGCTCAAGAACAAAGAGACGAGGGGCGATGGCGCTGGCGCTGGCGCTTCGATTGTTCTTCTTGACGGCTTCAGACATGTGGCACCCGTATTGCGATCTGACGCGAAATTGGTCAGCGATTGACCGCGACTGTGCCGCGAATACTTGCCACGATATTGAATGGGACGATCGTCGCTGGAATGGTTGTGCTTATTCATCGCTGTCGTACGGCGCGGCTCATCCCTTGCCGTGCAGTTACACATCTCGCACGCGAAGGATATTTTTTTGGCACCGGTCTATGACCGGTTCCCAGACGGGTTTTGCGAATGCGGACCGCGCGAGCCCGCTCGACTCGCTGCCGCAGCGTCTTCCGTTGCGCTCATTTGCTGGCGACCGCCATGCGCGCGAAGTTCGCCTTGGGCATTACCCGTCCGGCTCCAAACCAGCGGCGGCAGCATCGCGGCGCTGGTCTTCGAGAGGTCGCCGCGACGCGTCAGGGTCGTCGACGAATCCGCCCCTTTCGAAAGTTGTTTGATGCACACAGGCGAACGCGTCGGTGTCCGTTTCACTGAGACGCGAGCGCCTGGAGCATAGCGGTTGGCCGGATCGGCAGGTGGCGCAACCGCCCCCCCCCCCGACTGCCGCGAAAATGGCCTTGCCGATGGCGGGGCGATGCCGTAGCGGCCTTCCGAATTCTGCTCCTGACGGGATGCCGTCTGTCAGAGATTCAGACTCTCGAATGGCGCCATGTCGACCTATTGCAGAAAGAGTTGCGGCTCCCGGATAGCAAGACTGGGACGAAACCGTTCATCTCGGCGATGCCGCAGTGGCGTTGTTGGAGGCGCTGCCTCGCGTGAAGGACAATCCGTACGTTATCGTCGGAAAGAAGGAGAAGACGCATTTAAGCCGTGATTCAAGGTTGACCTCGCGGCTTCGCCGATGCCAGAAGTTTGCGCAAACAGCAGCTGATGGAGATCCCGTGCCGACGCGCCGTCGCCGATACCAGCCGCGGAGCGGAAAGACTCTCCTCAACGATCCGCAGCTTCAATCGGAAATGGGATTCATAGTCCGTAGACCAGTAGTCTACAAATCCTTCGATTTGTCCTTATGGTGGATGAATCGGCAATCATAGGGATAGTCGCTGCAAACGTGCGACGAGCGCGAAAAGTCTTGAATTTGTCGCAAGAAGAGCTTCCTTTCGAAGCTGGTCTCGATCGTACCTATATTTCCCAGGTCGAGCGGGGAAAACGGAATATGACTATCGTTGTTCTCGCGCGCCTTGCAACCGCACTGCATACGACCCCAGAACGCCTGATTACGGCCGGCCCCCGAGGGGGCACCGGTTAGTGCATCTGGGATTCACATCTCTGGGCTCGATCCTTGAGGCGTCAGCACCGCAGGTGGATAGGGTGTTAAAAAACCTTGCTTTCTCCCTTAGACCTTTCAGTTGGCCTTAGCTACGAGCAGCATCCTGTCTCAGGGCTTGCTCTCGGATGTCTCAAAGGTACAAAGCTTCGCGTTCTGAGTTCCGATCGAGCAGCGGTCGCCCCGCAAAGCAACGTCGTTTCGCTCGCACTACTGATGCAACGATCGATGCCGCATGGCCGCGACGCTCTCGCGGCGCGGTTCACGAGAGCCTGGTCCGCGAAATGCGGACGCGCCCATTATCCCGATCCACCTGAAGGCATGGCGTGTGCGTAGCCGCACCGGTCGCACAGTTTTCTCATGCGGCCGCACGATCTTCTTTGTCGGCGCCACGCGCGACGATTCGTAGCGTCTGGCAGTGGCCGTTGCAATACCTTCGCCTCATCCCCGGGGAGCACGCATCCACACGCCGCGTTCTTCTTCGATGGTCAGGATCACCGGCCACGAAGCAGCTCAGATCATGCTGGTTCGGCCCTGTGGTGGCGCTGACTTATCGCGCCACCGCCGACGTGCCCACTCTCAGCTAAAAACGAATTTAGCTTCCGAAATGCGAGCAATCCTAAAACGCTATTTATTGGCGCGAACAGACGCGCGAGCCTAGATCAAGTCGTAGCACGAGCTGAGGTCTCCTCATCGGAGCATTGAACAAAGCTCAACACGAACCAGGACAACTGACCCGTCGGGTCTGAAGGACGATACATGATTATACGTTACAAGTTGATGGCGCTGGGCCTTGCATTTGGCCTACTCGGTAGCACGTGCGCGTTCGCAAGGCCGATGCAGCATTTCGAAAATCGCGGTCCTTCGTTCGATAAGAAGACGATCGCGAGTCATGTTCTGACGGAAAAAAAACACGACGCGGCCGGCTATGCGCCTCGTCCGTCAGCTGCGGTTCAAGATGATTGGCCGGCCAATATGATCCTCGACTAAAGGCCGGATGCCGTGCGGAACGGACGCGCGTCCCTCCCCGCTCGCAGGGAGCATGGGGTTGGTGGCCTCACCACGTCGGCACTCATTGCGCAAACCGATGAGGTGATCGAGGGAAGCGGCATGTCCGCTCATGACCGGAACGGACATCCGATTTTGAATGACCTCTGATACTGAGCGTTCGTATTTATAAGCGGCTGCGTTTCAATGCCGGGCACGCCGTGGAGCTTTTCGCGCGGAGATTTGAGCCGGAGCAAGCGCTTCATTGCAGACTTCTCAAGCGAGGCTTAGAGCTTGAAATTGGTAGCGCGAAATTCGGCGCCGCTGATCCAGCCTTAAGCTCCCTCAGGTTCGCTAAGATGCTGACAAAATTGCGGCGCGGATCGCAGCGCGCAGTCAGATCGTACTGCCTGCGCTCGCGGCTTCGCAGCAAATTTTTTTCGATAATATATTTTTCATGTGCCTGCCGAGGCACGGCGCTGGAAAGCGGAATCACAAGTGTTGCCGAATAAGTCGAGCAAGACCCTGAACGACAGTACGAGCGACTGCACCCCCGCCCTTTTTTGGTCGATCTCGTCGTTCTGACCGCGCGCCGATCACTTGCGGTCTAACCCGATAACCATACAACTTCCGAGCCGGGCGCCACGCATCTATGCCAGAACCGCACGTTCATTCAACTTCTGCGTTGGACTAATGGGACATCTGGTTTTGAGAAGGGAAGCAGTCCGATCGGAGTTGGCTTCGCCTACATGAGCGCGATTATCAGGATATCTATTCTTCTGTACCGAATTGCTTTCATCCAAACCAAGTGGCCCAACTCAAGAATAAACAGATATTTAATTGGCAGGCCCGCGCGGGCTGCTATTTTTCATGCGACACCCAAGAGGGTACGGCCGCACCAATGGCAGCATAACTCTGAATGAGCTGAATTGACCGGATCTCCTCATCAACGAAGGTGACCATGCTTATTACTCTTGTCGCTATTCTCTGCAACAGCCAGCTATGCCTCGAGAAGGTCGTTACCACCAGTGAACAGTCCGGGATTACGATGACTGGCTGTCAGGTAAACGCGCAAATTGGTATTTCTGAGTGGCTTGCGAATGGTCCGTATCATGAGTGGAGGCTAAAAGGTTACAAGTGCGTTATGGGCCAATACCTTCCCAAAGGCCAAGCATGAATTTCGCACGAACCCTTTTGTGCGTGATCTGATTGTATAAGTCGGCCTGATCCGGCGGCGTAGATGCGATTAGAAGTTGGCGGGAGAGAACCGCTCGCTAGCTCGAGTAAACCATTCAAAGCGCCTTCCGCTGTCGAGCGCACCCTCTGCCATAGATCACATGGGTTCGCCGCACCGGCTTGGGCCCAGGTCGGTCGCCGTCGCAATCCTTTCAACATTGACCGCAAATCAGCCGCAAGCATTCCTCCAATTAGCCGACCCGTCACACAGGTTATCTGATAGCAAGACTTGCGTTCGAGGCCTGATGTTCCGGATCGCGTCAGCTTGATTTCGAATGCGAAATCACGGTTACGCGATCAAAGGTTTCGATTTTTGGGTTGCATTAAAGGGTTTGGGTTTCCGCGGGTGCTGACCTCGCCATTTGCGGCGTTCGCGCGGTTCGAGAGCGAACACAGGCTGTCCGCCGATAGAATCGGTCGCACCAACTAACGCCAAAGCCAGTCTCTGCGATCTAATGGTCGCGGTAGGGACGAGGATTTCTCCTTCCCCCTCGGAATTAGACCCGTTTGTCGCGATAGAGATGGCCATTGCTGACCACCCCCGTACAGATCCGAGCGTGCGCTGCTAACGCACTCGGCGCCTACCTCGAGTATTTGACGTTGAACCGATGGTTTGGCTACGGGTGTAGCACGCGCGGCGACGGTAGGAACCGCTTGATAAGTCGGACCATCCGTTCCCACGTCAGCCGATGCCGCTGGCTGCGTCGCCGCAGACTTCGGAACCACACGATGCTGGTGTGATAGCGGAAGGCCGACAGCAGGTATGTGTTGGTCGGCACCGCGATGTAGGCGAAATTACCTTTCATCATGGCCCCGAGCCACCGTCCCTGCTCTTCAATCGGCGTATGCCTGTTCCGTCGCAGTGTTTCCTTGATCTCCCGGAGCTTGGCTTTCATTCGCTTTCTCTGTGTCTTGCGCCCGAGTTGGAAGTCGGCGCCGTCCTTCCTGGTGCTGCAGTAGTGCGTGAACCCCAGGAAATCGAACGTCTCCGGCTTGCCCTGGCCCCGCTCTGCCCGGCATCCTGCAGCATATCTGCCGAACTCGAGGAGGCGGGTCTTTTCCGGGTTGCAGGTTGAGCGCGGACTTTGCCAAGCGTTCCTTAGATCGATCTGGAAACGCTCGGCATCTTGCCGGTGCTGGAATCCAACGATTGTATCATCAGCCTACCGGACGACGATCAGATCGCCCTTTGCGTGGCGCGTACGCCACTGCTCGACCCAGAGATCGTAGACGTAATGAAGGTACACATTCGCAAGCAGTGGGAATGCCATTGCACCTTGCGGAGTGCCCTCCATCGTCTCGATCAGTCGGCCGTCTTCCAGCACATCCGCCTTCAGCCACTTCTGGATCAGGTGGATGATCCTCCGATCACCAATTCGGTATTCGACGAATCTTATAAGCCACTCTCGGCTCAGAGTTCGCGCAAGCGTGATGTTCACTCGGTGAGCTTTCTCAGAAGCAATGCCTACATAGCTCTTGTCTAGAAAAATCCGCAGGAAGCGTTCTCAACAGAGCAGCCGTGATCGCTAGCGCGAATTCTCCGCACAGAACAACAATACGGAGAACGACTGTGACTCTATTCAAAACTCTGATCGCGGCAGCGCTAGTGTCGATGACTGCGGTAACCTCTGCAAGCGCCCAGTTGCCGATTTGGGCGGCCACGAACCCGGGTTCTTTTCAGGCGCAATACCCGAACCGGGATGTCCTGAATGGAGGCGCGCTGACACCTGCAGGCAGAATGGGCCTGGAGCTGCCCGGCGGTGCGGCTCCTGTCTTTGGAGCAAACAACGCTTATGCGGCAACAGGTCGTGCTACTGCCTGCGCCCAGCTCTATCACTCCTACGACCCCGCATCTGGCACCTTCCTCGGCCACGATGGTCGTCGCCATGCGTGTGAGTGATGCGAATAGCAAAGTGAGCCTGAACCACAATGACCAGGTGCGACCCCGCGGGGCGGCGCATCCTGCTGTGACAGTGTGACTGGTGACTTACATTGGTATCCCGGCGTATTCCCATCGCCTGCTACCTTTCGGGCGTGAGGCCGAAAATGATCCCCATCAGCTTGGCGGCTTCGATCGCGCTTAAACTTAAAGAAGATTTTAATGAAGCGGTCGAGCATGCGCTGTGGTTGTCACCTATCTAAACGATGAGAAAGGACACAACCATGAAACTTACGACAATCGTATTGGCAACTGCATTTGCTCTCTCGGGCGCGGCCGCGCTGGCGCAACAAGCCGGAACTTCCGGGTACGGATCAGTCGTCCAACCATCAGTGGGATCGTACGTATGGCCTTCGGTAGGCTCAACAAATGCAGTCCCCACGTGGAGGAACACTGGCCCCGCTGCACCTCTGCCTAGCGCGCCCGCTGTCGGTAACACCTCCGGGAATACCTTTGCCCCGATGAAATTCCGGCACTGACAACGGAAACAGTCTCTACTGTCGGCCGCAAGTCCTGAAGATGCTCGTCAAACCAACGGGGTGCCATAGATCGCCACTTCGTCGCGATGATGATCCCTCACCATCAAGGCGCAATCGATATGGCGCGCGCCGAGCTCAAATACGGACACAACAACGAGCTTCGGCGCCTCGCTCAAAACATCGTCGCGCAACAAAACCATGAGATATCGGTGATGCGAGCCGCCGTTGCAGGGGCTGTGCCGACACAGGCCCGCGCGCCGGTGTCGGCCCATTCCTTTAGCATGGTAAGTGATTTTTCCCGCAATCGTGACATGCGTGGCGATATGTGCGTACCCGGGCATCTGAACATAACGTGAGATTTGCCGCACCTTGTGATCGGGCTCTCCCCTCACTAATGACCGTGAGAGGGGGCTCAACTGGGAGACCCATCATGCGAAAGTTGATCACAATGATAGCGCTGCTGGCACTGGTCGACACTTCGGCGGCGGTTGCGCAGACGGCTGGTTCGCGAAATCCAGCCGCGCCTCCGTCGATGAACTCGGACCAGCGATTGCTGCCGGAGGCACCGGTGGGGCACCGCCAGCCGCGTGCTGACCAGGTACCCTCGGAGAAAAACCTGATGGATCCAAACGATCCAGTTAACCAGGAGAACGCGGCGCTCGACCGCATGATCAACGGCATTTGCCGCGGCTGAGTGCTGGCTCCCTCACCTGATCGCTGGGCCGATGCCGGTCTGGCATCGTATCGCAGCGCCGTTTGGCTATTACGTCGCCGCCACGGGAAGGACTCAATCCCTGGCGAGCGATCTGTCCGGAATGGTTGCGACGTCGACACTTCCGAGCTCGAAACGGTAGGTCCGACGGCCGAAACTCACCTCGCATTTTCTCCCCCTCCTTCATTCCAACCGTGACAGTGGTGCCGCCACCATAAGCATCCCTTTGCTGAGGCTGTGAGCGATTGTTGGTCTCCCAAGACTTACCCTGAAATGCAACAGCGACGTCGCTGTGTTGGAGCCTGCCCGAGATTTGCGGAATTTTAACTGACGCTTGGGATTGGGGCAGCTCTTGCCGTTGAAGGTTCGAGTCGGCGTCAGCCACGACAGCTCTTAGCCATCGGTGTATGGCCGATGAGGCTTGCCGCCAATGCAACGTCAACGGAACAGTAGAATCTCAACATCATGCCCGAATGCCTGATCTAATTCATTTGCTTTCCTGCGGGAGCCGCTACGGCCATGATCGCGTAAGGATCAAATCTATCCTAACAAAGGAAGGCTCTGCGAGATGTGAGTAGATTGGCGGCTGCCATCGCTCCTAAAGGAATTTTTAATTGAACGATCAAACGGACGTTCCGATGTTATCGCTGACCCGGTCGAGAAGGATACATCCATGAAACTTGCGACAATCGTGCTGGCAATTGCATTCGCTCTTCCAAATACTTTTGCACTTGCTGAAGGACCAATGAACTTGGCAGATCCCGTCGTGGCTCCTTCGCAAGCACCACTTTCGACGCGACACACGCCAGTGGCGACCGAGCCAGGAATCTTTCCGGAAATGCGCTCGCCTCCATCACGCATGGTCCAAGCAGGTCAAACTCCGTTGGCCATGTGCCGTGGGGGTTAGACGATCGCGCGACTGATGTACCTCAGTAGGGCGCGCGATCTCAAGGCGTGGAGACCCAAAAGCTCCCAGTAGTTCCTCAATAGCCCGACATGCTGGCCGGATTCTTCACCTTGAAGGTAGAGCGACGGCCGGCGGCCATTATGTCGTGTGACGTCTGCATCGACACAACGTCCTCTGTTTCTGCAAGGCGCCGCCCTCTACGGCTCCGCCTATCTGCTGCCCCAATACCTCGCCGTCACGCAAGGCTTCGACTCAGAGCAAGCCGGCGAGGTGATGGCCTGGACTGGGCTCCCGCTACTAGTGATTCCGCTGGCGCCGCTACTGATGAAGTGCAATGACGCGCGCTTGCTCGTCGGCACCGGCGTCCTGATCTTCGCCGCCAGCTGCTTCATGAACCTCGATCTCAACCAGGACTCTGCCGCGCCGCAGCTGTTCTGGCCCAATGTTATCAGGGCGCTCGGCCAAGCGATCGTTATGACCCCAATCTCCGCCATCGCAATGGTCGGGATCGCGCCGGCGGAGGCAGGCGCCGCCTCGGGCCTTTTCAACATGATGCGCAATCTCGGCGGCGCGATCGGCACCGCCGCGGTCGAGACGTTCTTTACAAAGCGCGAGCAGTTTCACTCAGCCATCATCAACGAACACGTGTCGCTGCTCGAGCCCGCGACCCGCAATCGGCTCGCCGATCTACAGCAATATTTCATGTCGCATGGGTTTCCCGATCCCGCGGGGGCGCTGCACCGCGCCATCATCGCCGTCGGCCAGACGATCCGCGCCCAAGCCACGGCATGGGCTATGCTGACAGCTTCGCGTTGCTCGGCGTCGTCCTCATCATCGCCATTCTTCCGGTTGCTTTGCTCAGAAAGGGTACCGCCTCCGGCGGCACGCGCCAATAATTATGGTCGGTCAGCGGCCGGTAGTAGAGCCAGTGCGCATCCGGAGAAAGCGCTATGCCGTCGGCCTGTGCAGCCATCATCGCGTCGTCCGGCCGCAGCGCGATCTCGTCGCCGAACATCAGATGCTGATTGGGATCAGCGAAGGTCGAGCGGTCGCCGACCAGCACCTGTCTAGCATCACCCGTCTTAGGATCGACTTCGACCATGCTGAAGCGCGAGCGGAGGATGGTGCCGTCGCGAACACCCTGCCCTCGGCCGAGACGCCTATGCCGACAAGCCTGAAATCATCGCCGAATGCCTTCACGGTTTCCAGCGGTGGGCCGATTTTGCCGGCATTTTCGGCCACGGCGGGAACTGCCGCGAGCACGCCTGCCGTGAGAAAAATGCTGCCGCGCGCGCTGGCCCTTATGGTGGTTCTCGTTGCCATGGTCCAAGGATCTCTTGTCAATTTAGATGCGCCTGTCCCAACTCTGAAAGCGAACGTGGCGACCGGGTACCCGTGGCAATAGTGCGAAAATGGAAACGGGAGTTCGAAGTTGCGTTAGCGAATCGTGATCCGCCAATTTCTCTGCGTCAGTCGGCGCAATACGCGCAGTTTATCATCGGGCGCGCATTCGCGCGACCGGTTGGCTACTCGCCTGGTGCCGGTCGTAGACTCCCTCGCAGATTCAATCGTCAACGCCACATCTCCCTGCTCGCAGGAAGATCACAGTTAGTCGTATGCACCTGCGCCCCATGCTATTGATGGACCCGGCAAGTCACTCTCCTCAACAGCCCGTCATGCACTCCGGGCTCTTAACATCGGGCCGTGGATCGCCGACGAACATGCTTCGGTTCGGCATCTTGATCGCACTGAGCGTCTTTGCGTCGAGCGTTGCGTCAGCCGGAAGCAGACCATTTAGATCGAGGATATAGGCCGAGACTGCATAAACATCGTCATTGCTCAGCGATTGCGGCGCGTTCTGCGGCATGGCTCGGCGGATATAATCGAACAGTGTCGGGCCGTAGGGCCAGTAGCTGCCGACGGTTTTCACCGGCTTTGACGTCGCGAGCGTGCCCTGCCCGCCGACCAGTCGATCGCCAACGCCGCCCTCGCCTTTGGCGCCGTGACATGCCGCGCATTGCTGATCGAAGACCTCGCGGCCGTGACTAACGCTGCCGCTTCCCGGTGGAAGGCCATTGCCGTTACGATCGACATCGATATTCCAGCCGGCGATCTCCGCCGGCGTCGCGGCCCGCCCGATGCCGTAAGGACTTTGCGCCTGCGCGGCTTCTGCACATGCCAGCATAAACACGGC
>Ga0137376_10003185_pt1 | contig 10139 bp, 6 predicted proteins | sample SagtaG_23_FD_104814 | JGI IMG/M metagenome (GOLD analysis project Ga0137376, IMG submission 104814) | Vadose zone soil microbial communities from Sagehorn Ranch, Mendocino, California, USA - Sage2_L_20_16 metaG | ecosystem: Environmental > Terrestrial > Soil > Vadose zone | place: USA... | reverse complement strand
GCACTCGCCAAACGGAACCGAAGGATCCGGCGCCGATGGCGGCGAGCACTTCGTAGTCGTCGGCCAGCGCCCAGCGGAGCCGCACCTCCTCGGATTCATGATCGGTAACGCCGGGCTCGTCGCCGGCCAGCATGATCATGGTCCGGCTGCCGACGACGCGATCCATCGCCCGCAGCATCGACGCGACGGACGGGAATCGCTCGGCGGGATCAGCACTGAGCGACCGGTCGATGACGGCGGCCACAGCCTGTGGCGTATCCGGCCGGAGCAGATGAATCGGCGGTACGCCCGCCGATTGCGGTAGCTCTCCCGTTAGGCTGGCGAAACACGTCGCGGCCAGCTGCCACTGGTCGCTGGCGGCCGTCGGCAGCCACGCGTCGCCGCTCCACTCGTTAGGTACTGGCATCAGGCGGAAATCCGGACGCATGCCCGACGGAATCTCCGCCGCAGGAACCGCCCACTCCCAGCCCATCAGCCACAGCCGCGCCATCGGCGCCATCCACACCACCTCTGGGGATACCGCGCCGTGGACGCCGCCTGAGTCGTGGAGGTAGCTCAGCGCGGAGCCGACCTCGCGCATGATGCGGAGCGTTGTCGGCGTATCGTCGGAGCCACCGCGCCTGAGATGCGAACCGAGCGTTTCACCAGGGAGCCAGCGGCGCAAATAGCCCGGGCCACGGCGACTCTCCTTGAACGAGGTCCAATAGTGATAGGTCGTCGGGATCGCCGGATGATTGCGGTGCGCGAGATGTCGCGCTTCGCTCTCCAGCCACGGCGCATGCCCCGGATCCGGGGCGCTCACGAGCGACAGCGAGCGTCCGAGCGCGTCGATCACTTCTTGGTAGTGTCGCGTCTGGGCCATGAGCCCTTCGGCGCCCCAGCTCCATCCAGGCGGAAGCTCCCACGCACTGAGGTGCGCCGGGAGCTCACGGGTGACGTGGTACACCTCGGTTTCGGAGGGAACTATCATCGCGCACTACATGCGCGATTCAGACAGCACCTTCTCGGCATGGTGCGCGAACTCCGGAACGAGTGCGACATCGGGGAGAACCTCGACGTCCACCTGCAGGACTTGGTGTTTTGTCCCGTCGTTGCGCGGCGCACTTTGCAGCGACGGAACGTGCAGGGTCACGCTGACTACTCGCCACAGCGTGCTCGGGCGTCGCTTCTCACCATCCGAATCTACGGTGTCGAGTTGCAGCACTTCCCCGCTGTTGGGGAGCACGGAGCTCTCGCAGTCCGCAAGCACCTGCTCGCGGTCGTGACGTACGATGCGCAGGTTGATCATGTCGCGGACGGGTTCAGGAAGGCCGGCCGGTCGCTTCGTCGAGCGTCGCATAGCCGCTAAGCTTACGCGTAGCGCGGACGCGGGACCAGTCGCGTCGTGCGACGCTGGCGTCGTCAGTCGCGAGGGTGAAACTGTGCGCCGATGCCGGCGTACGGGTGCACTGAAATCCGTTGACCAGGAGTCGAGACGTGTTCACGATCATCAGCATGGCCATCGCCCTCGCCGTTGCGGCGTTTGGCTACTTCCAAGCCCGATCCTTCGTTCAGAGTAAGCTTCGTTTCGTCGACGCCGTCCAGCATTTCGCAGCACCACTCATCGCCGGCGTTGGCGCAATGCTCATCGCCGCTCCAGTCGCCTGGCTTCTTCCGCTGATCGGCATCAAGACGGCGATCCTCTTCGGGCTTGGCGTCGGCGCCGGCGTTTCGTCGGGCGCGCGCGACGTGCGGAAGCAGATCGGAAGCGGAACGGCTTAGCATCTAGTCGCCGTCACCCGTCAGGAATCTCGCCCAGGATAGCGAGCCCAGTTTCGAGCAGTCAGTCTTCAGCGGTGAGCCTTGAGACGAAAGGGTAAGGAATGACAGAGAGGGAGAGCCCATCTCATATTCCTCACCTCTTCGCCTCAGAGCTCGCTGCTCGTTTCTGCCTTCTGGAAACTGGGCTCGCTTTCTTGGGAGTGATGCGTGAGCCGATGCGCCGAAATCGGCTCAGCGCTTTCCCGGAGAACCAGCGGTTAGGTCCCGTTGAGCCGTATACTGAGCGATGCCGCATGCTTCATCGCTCTGGGAAGATCTTCGCGCGCTGCCGCGCCCGGCGTGGGTGCTGTTCGGCGGCACCTTCATCAATCGCTTTGGGAGTTTCGTCCTCGCATTTCTCGTCTTCTACCTGACGAGCCGAGGTTATTCGCCAGCCGCCGCCGGTTTGGCGTTGAGTGCATATGGGATCGGCAGCATGGCGGCGGCGCTTGCGGGAGGACAGTTGGCCGACACCATCGGCCGGCGGAACAGTATCGCGCTGTCGATGTTCTCATCGGCGACGACGATGCTCGCGCTGTCACAGGCAACAGGCATTGCCCTGATCGTATCACTGACAGTGCTCGCCGGATTCACGGCGGAGTTGTACCGCCCCGCATCGGCGGCCCTGATCGCCGACCTCACGCCGGAGGGGCGACGCATCACGGGATTCGCCATGTACCGCTTGGCGGTAAATGCCGGTGTTGCCGCGGGACCGGCGGTGGCGGGCTTTCTGGCGCAGCGATCGTTCCTCTGGCTGTTCGTTGGCGACGCCTCGACGTCGATCATTTACGGCTGCGCGGCGTACTTCGCGCTGCCCGCGGATCGGCACCAGCCGCACCGGCGCGAGCTGACGCGGAACGTGGTATCGCGGATGGCCTCGGACGCGCGACTCGTTAGGATGCTCGTCGCCACGTTGGCGCTCGCATTCGTCGTGCATCAAGCGTATGCGACGTTTCCGCTACATCTCGCTCGTTCGGGCTACACCCCAGTGATTTACGGTTCACTCATGTCGTTGAACGGATTGCTGATCATCGTGCTCGAGCTGTCCGTGACGACGGTCACGCGCCGGCTGCCCGCGCTGATCGCGATCGCGGTCGGACTCGTGTTGAATGGCATCGGCTTCGGCGCGATCGGCCTCGCGAGTAGCGCTGGCACGCTCGCGCTCACGGTCGTGATCTGGACGTTCGGCGAGATGGTCTTCTCCCCAGTGGGTGCCGCCTACATTGCCGACATCGCGCCTCCCCATCTGCGTGGCCGGTATCAGGCAGCGTGGACTTTCACCTTCAGCCTTGGGCTCATGCTCGCGCCCATCGGCGGAACGCTGCTGTGCAGTGTCAAACCGGTGTGGTTGTGGTTCACGTGCTTCGCCCTGTGTCTCGCCGCGGCGGGCCTAATGTTGGGCGCGTGGATCGGCGAGCGCGGGGTGGAACGGACTGTTGCTTCCTCCAGTAGAGGCTCATTTGCTGATGAACCGGCCGCGCCAGCGGATCGCTGAGCAGGCGGTCTTTTCTTCGCGCTACGAGCGGGAAGGGGAGACGATTCGCCGCTATTGCTATTTTTCTAGCATATGCTACTTTCGTAGCAGCAGCCCCTAGCGGTACGACCTTCAGTCCAGTGGAGTGAAGCGATGGCGCACGACGACGGGGTCCACCTCAGCCGCCGCGAGCGGCAGATCATGGATCACCTTTTTCGCGTCGGTCGCGCGACGGCTGCCGACGTCCTCGAGGGAATGCCCGAGCCCCCCAGCTACTCCGCGGTACGCGCCATGCTGCGCACCCTCGAGGACAAGGGACACGTTAGGCACGAGGAGGAGGGGCGCGCGTACGTGTACCTTCCGACAATGCGGCGCGAGAGCGCGCGTCGGTCGGCGCTCGCGCATCTCTTGCGCACCTTCTTTGACAATTCCGCGGAGCAGGCGATGGCCGCGTTGCTCGACCTGAAGGGAACCAAGGTGAGCGAGGCGGAACTTGATCGGATGGTGGAGCGCATCGAGCTAGCCAAGAAGGAGGGGCGGTAGCCATGATCAGTGTATTCCATGTTCTCGCGTCTCCGGGTGCGGCCGCGGTTCGTCTGCTCCCCATTCTTGCCGACGCCGCGATCAAGGGTGTCGTGGTCTTTGGCGTGGCCGCGGTCGCCGTGATGTTCTGCCGGCGCTGCTCCGCGGCCACGCGCCACGCGATCTGGGCCGGCGCGGTGCTGGCCCAGCTCACGCTTCCGGTCATGTCGGCGATGCTCCCGGCGTGGCGTGTGCCGCTCATCGACCGTCTCGAGCTCGTGCCAGCGCTGGCTCCTGTGCCAGCTGCCGCTCCCGCCGCGTTCGACGTGATGTTCACCCCGCCGGTGCCGGCCGTCGCGCCGATGCCGATCGTGATCGCCACGGGCGAAGGACCCGGAGAGGGTGCGGGCGTTGGAGAAGGGCGCGCGTACATCAGGTCCCACATTGCGCGCGCGGCAACGCGAGCCGCGCGGCGAGCGCGGGCCTCGACAGCGACCGCTTTTGCCGGTGGTGGCTATAGCCTCGAGGCGGCGCCGCGCCTTAGCCTGCTCGGCACTGTTCGGTCGTTGCGCAGTCGGGCGACCTCGTGGTGGCTGCGCACCGGCGCAGTCGTGTGGCTCCTCGGCGCTCTGGCGATCTTCGGCCGCTTCATCGCTCGCACTTTTGCCGTCTCTCGATTGGCACGTCGCAGCGAGCGCGTCGATGACGGTCGTTGGCTCTCGCTCACGCAGCGCGTGGCGACACGGCTCGGCGTTGCGCGGCCGATGACGCTGCTCCGCAGTGGACGATTCGGCATCCCCGTGACGTGGGGCATCGTCTATCCGGTCGTGCTACTGCCTGACGACGCCGACGACTGGACAGATGAGCGGCGCCGCTACGTTCTCGTGCACGAGATGGCCCACGTCAAGCGCGTCGACGCGTTCACGCAGCTCGTTGCGCAACTGGTCCTCGCCGCGTTCTGGTTCGATCCATTCGTGTGGCTCGCCGCGCATCGGATGCGTGTCGAGCGCGAGCACGCATGCGACGATTACGTGCTGCGGGAAGGGACGCCGGCGTCGACGTACGCGGCGGACTTGTTGGCGATGGTGCGCGCGTTAGGCAGACGTGGGCACGCCGCACAACCTGCCTTTGCCGCGCTAGCGATGGCGCGTCCCGACGAGCTCGAGGCCCGCATGCAGGCGATTCTCGATCCAGCTCAAGACCGCGCGTCGTTGCGAAGTGCGCCGGCGTTAGGGCTCGCGCTCTGCTCACTGCTCTTGCTCGTCCCACTCGCGGCCTTCCGGCCCGTCGCTCGTCGTGCGGACTCCTTCGGGGGGACGATCGCCGATCAGACAGCCTCTCTCACACGTTTGCTCGACGAGCCCGGTCTCGCCGCGGAGCTCCAGGACAAGATCGGTGCGGCTCAACCCGAGATTGAAGCGCGAATTCGCGCGGCGCAGCCGGAGCTGGAAGCAGTCCTTGCTTCGCTCGACGCTGCGCAAGAGGCGCGTGCGACCATAGCCGCGGCGGTCGCGGAAGCGTCGACAGCGGCTACGGCGGTGGCTGCCAGTGCTGCAGCCGTCGCCACAGCGGCATCGGCGCCCGTGCCATCCACCGGAACATCTTCTTGGTCGAGCGGCAACGGCGCTTCCTGCACCTCGGTGTCACTGCGGAAGAGCGGTACCTCGACATCGATTCACCAGTCGAGCGACGACGACAATAGCAGCTTCCAGTACATCAGCTCGAGCGCCGGCCGTTGTCTGCAGGTGGCGGTGTGGGGAACCGTCGAGTTTTCGCCTGACGAGCGTGCAATCCGCAGCGTCAGCCCGGACGGCCGATTCTATATTCGCGAACGGCGCGAGCGCTCTGACCGCGAGCTCGTCGTCACTGGCGGCGACAACGAGGGCCCTCGTTATGCATATAGCGTCGACGGAGAGCGCGCGAGCTATGACGACGAAGGACGTGCCTGGCTGGAGGGAATCCTTCCCGACATCCTGCGCGAAAGCGGACTGAATGCTCGGCAGCGCGTCGCCTTGCTGCGTCGCGATGGTGGAATCGCGGCCGTTCTCGCTGACATCAAGCGCACGCAGAGCACCAGTGCCAAGCGTGCCGCGTACGACGCACTCATCCATCAAGGTCGCCTCTCCGACGACGACGCCGAGCGAGTGATGCGGCAGGCAGGAAGCGACCTCGCCGAGAGCGACAGCGAGTTGAGTGCGCTCTTGAGTGAGATGGGGAAGATGGGCCGTATGTCCCGGCCGATGGCCGAGGCGATGAGCAGCGCGGTGGAGCACATCTCGTCGGACGGAGAGAAGCGTGGCGTGCTACAGCAATACGCACTCGAAGGCGACCATGACATGCTGCTTGTCGCGATGCGACAGGCGCGCTCGATCTCGAGCGATGGCGAAAAGGCCGGCTTCCTCCACGCGACGGTTCGGCGCTACCTCGCCGGTGAGGACGAGGCGCTGCGGAAGGCATTCTTCGACGTCACGCAAACGATCAGCTCGGACGGTGAGAAGCGCGGCGTCCTTTGTGACGCATTGCCGTACGCTCAGCGCTTGAGCGTGCTGTTCGCGGTCCTCGATGCGGCGCGAGGGATCTCGTCCGACGGGGAGAAAGCCGAGCTGCTTCTCTCGATCGCGCGACTGCATCTGCTCACGAATGCCGCGGTGCGTGAATCGTTCATGCGCGTCACGCGGTCACTATCGTCCGATGGTGAGTATCGCCGCGTGATGGAAGCAATCGTTAACTCGTAGAGCGTTGAGCGTTGAGCGTGACTACAGGAGAGCCACGCTCCACGCTCCACGCATAGCGCTCTACGCAGCAGCCAAGGCCTCTCGGACCTTTCGGATGAGTGTCTCGAAGGTGAATGGCTTGTCGAGAAAGACGGAGCCGGGCTCCATAACGCTCTGCCGCAGCACCGCGTCCTCGGTGTAGCCCGACATGAACAATACGCGGGACGTCGGGCTCACTATGCGGAGCCGTGAAGCGAGCTCGCGGCCGCCCATTTCCGGCATGACGAGATCGGTGAGGACGAGCGCGATCGGTTCCTGACGCCGCTCGAGGACGCGTAGTGCTTCCGTCCCATTGGCCGCCTCGAGGACAGTGTATCCATTCCGCTCGAGAATGCGCCGCGCGATGCGTCGCACGTTCGGCTCGTCCTCGACGAGCAGAATCCGCTCCGGTCCACCCGCCAGCGGCGGCAGCGATTCGCGTTCTCCCTCCGCGGCGTTCGCGCCCATCGGCACGGCGGGGAGGTAAATCTTGAACGTCGTCCCGCGGTCCATCTCGCTATACACCCAGACGTAGCCGCCTGATTGCTTCACGATTCCATAGACTGTCGAGAGTCCCAAGCCCGTTCCTTGACCAACGGGCTTTGTCGTGAAGAAGGGCTCGAAGATGTGGGCTTGCGTCGCCTTGTCCATTCCCTTGCCGGTATCGCTCACGGCAAGGAGCACGTACGGGCCGGGCGAGGCATTCGCGTGCATCGGGCCATACCCTTCGCCGAGCGTGACGTTCGACGTCTCGATCGAGATCCGCCCACCCCGAGACATCGCGTCCCGCGCATTGACGACCAGATTGACGATGACCTGCTCCAGTTGGCCGGCGTCGGCGTTCACGAGCGCGAGTTGCGGATCGAACTGTGTCACGAGTTGAATGTCCTCGCGCAAGAGCCGCCGGAGCATCTTCTCGAGATTGCCGGTGAGCGCGTTGAGGTCGAGGACGTTCGGCTGCAGCACCTGACGGCGGCTGAACGCGAGCAGTTGACGCGTTAGGCTCGAGGCGCGGTTTGCCGCGTTGAGTATTTCCTGAACGTCATTCGTGTGGGGACTCTCGCGAGGCAAATCGGCCATCACCATCGCCCCATAGCTCGTGATGACGGTGAGTAGATTGTTGAAGTCGTGGGCGATGCCGCCGGCGAGCTGGCCGACGGCTTCCATCTTTTGCGCCTGCTGCAGCTGCGCCTCGAGTCCGCGTCGCTCGGTCGTCTCGGCCACGAACATGCCGATGCCGATCGGCGGCCCCTCCGTCAAGGCGACAGGAAAGCAGCTCGCACGCAGTTGACGCTCGATGCCACCCTTTCGTTTGGGGCTGCGCAGCAGCTCCACGTCGACGATGGCCTGGCGCTCGTCGAGCACACGCCGAAGCAGCGCCTCGCGTTCTTCGCCAAGCTCTGGTTGGAACTCACTGACGAGTTGTCCAACGTGCGCCGCGGCGGGCTGTCCATTGAGCTGAGCAAGCGCGTCATTCACGCGCAGATAGCGAAGCTCGCGGTCGAGCAGCGCGAATCCGATCGGCGCGCTCGCGATGACCACATCGAAGAGGGACAGCGTGTTCTCTCGCTCGCGAGCTGCCGCTTCGACCTTGGCCGCCATGGCGTTGAAGGACGCGGCCAACCGCCCGAGCTCGTTCTCGGAAGAGACATTGGCGCGGCGGGTGTAATCGCCGTCGGCGATGCCTTCGGCCGCGCGCGAGATGTCATCCATTGGACGCGTAATCGAGCGGCTCATTCCCCACGCGGCGATCACGCCGAGCGCGATCATGAGCAGCGCGATGATACCGGCGCCGTAAATGAATTGCCGCGCCGGCGCGATGGCGATGCGCATGGGAATCTCGATAGTGACGAGCCACGGCGTAGTCGCCACGGCGTCGGTGGCACTCACAAGCATCACATGGTCGCGAGGGTACTCGATGGGCGAGTCCGATCGCGGCGAGCGCGACGGAGCCGTCACGGTTCCCGCAAGGTCGGTCCACAGGCTGCCGTCAGCATTCCCGAGGAGGAAGGAAGCGCCCGAACCGATGAGATCGCGGACGAACTGCAACGATTGCCCCGTGCCAAGCCGGCGCGTCTCGACGAGATAGCCTAACGTGTCCCGTCCGGCGACAACTGGAGCAACAACGTCGTAAACGATGGTCTTCTGCTGCAGGCGAAGGGGACTGACCCAAGCGCGCATGGCCGACTGAATGGCCTCAGACGGCGCAAGTGTAGGGGAGGCTCGACTGCTGTCGCCCGGCGGAAGTGAATAGCGCAGCTGGCCGCGCGACCACAACGCTCGTGATACGATTTGCGGCAACCGGCTGATGTCGCCGCGCAGCGTCGCGTCGACCGCGGCTCGGGAGCGTGGCGAATCGTGCTGCAGAAAGTGGACGACATTGGAGTCGGACGCCAGGAGGTGAGCATTCCGGCGAAGGCCGAGCACCGACTCGTGGAGCATCCCGCCGACCTGTTGCGCGGCGTTGGCCACGCGTTGCTCAGTGGCGGCGATCATGGCGCGCTCGACCTGCTTGTAGCCGAAGCCGGACAGCACGGCGACGACGACGAAGACGAGCGACGAGATCAGCAGGGGCAGCTTGCGCCGAAGCGGCTGCTGCAGGAGGAATGACGACACGTGAGGATTCCGGAGCCGCCGATTCGTGGCGGGACGTTCGTGACTTCTCAAGAGACTGGCGAGGTGTGTCGCCAGTCACGAAGGGCAGACAACGGTTCGGGAAGCAGGGAAATGATGTGGGAGTGCGCGCGAGAACGGCGTACGCTCGGCGCGTGCTGGCGACGATCCGCTCCGCGGCAGTGATCGGCATCGATGCGTACGATGTATCGGTGGAGGTAGACTGCGCCCAGGGGCTGCCCTGGTTCAGCGTCGTCGGGCTGCCGGCGGGCGCGGTGAAGGAGAGCCGGGAGCGCGTCTCAGCAGCGATCGTCAACTCGGGATTCTCACTGCCGGCGCGCCGAACAACCGTCAATCTCGCGCCAGCGGACCGAAAGAAAGATGGCACCGGATTCGACCTCCCGATCGCGTTAGGCGTGCTCGTCGCCACGGGCCAGATTCCGGCTGATTGTGTTCGACATGTCGCCGCGGTGGGCGAGCTGGCGTTGGATGGAGCGATACGACCGGTGCGCGGCGTGCTGCCGGTCGCTCGGCTCATCGCTCGCGATCGAACCGCGACGCTCATCGTTCCGCCGGGCAACGTGCACGAAGCGCAACTCGTCGGTGACGCTCGACTCGCGGCGCCAGAGTCGTTAGGCGAGCTCGCGCGACAGCTCCGGAGGCGACGTCTCGAGGTCCCCGATGTCGTGCCCAAGACAGACATGGTGCCCCTCGATGGCCCCGATCTCCGCGAAGTGATCGGGCAAGAGGCCGCAAAGCGCGCGCTGGAAATCGCCGCCGCCGGCGACCACGGTCTCCTGCTCGTCGGGCCGCCTGGCGCGGGGAAAACGATGCTCGCGCGCTGCATGCCGACGTTGCTACCGGCACTCACCCAGAACGAGGCGCTGGAAGTGATCGCGGTGCATTCCGTTGCCGGAGTACTCCTGCCGGAGCGCGCGCTCTCGCCGGTACGACCGTTCCGCGCGCCCCATCACACG
>Ga0137376_10003184_pt1 | contig 10139 bp, 10 predicted proteins | sample SagtaG_23_FD_104814 | JGI IMG/M metagenome (GOLD analysis project Ga0137376, IMG submission 104814) | Vadose zone soil microbial communities from Sagehorn Ranch, Mendocino, California, USA - Sage2_L_20_16 metaG | ecosystem: Environmental > Terrestrial > Soil > Vadose zone | place: USA... | reverse complement strand
GGCGCCTGGCACCCACCTTCGAGCGCCGCCAGCAGGCTGCGCTCCGCGGTGACGTGACGCGCGCTCTTCGCGTCCTCGAGCGGCGCGAGTGCGTCGCGGGCGTTCCGGTCGTCCGCGCGGACCTCCAGTCCGAGCGCGCCCTGACCCGGCGCCGGCATGACGTCCAGCGGATCGAGCCGTGCGGCGATTTGCCCCGCGAGCGCGAGCCGCTCGAGCCCAGCCCCGGCGAGGAGCGCCGCGTCGAGGCCGTCGCGCCCCTCCTTCACCTTCTGCACCCGCGTCGGCACGTTGCCGCGCAGCGGCACGATGTCGAGGTCGGCCCGGAGGTAGCGGATCTGGGCCATGCGTCGCACGCTGGACGTACCGACCTTGGCGCCCGCGGCCAGGTCGGCGATCGATGTGACGCCCGCGTCCCGCGTCACCAACGCCTCGGCGGGGTCCGCCCGCGGGGGGACAGCCGCCAGCACCAGGCCCGCCGGCAGGCTGGTCGGCAGATCCTTGAGCGAATGCACCGCCACGTCGATGCGGCCGTCGCGCAGCGCCTCCTCGATCTCTTTCGTGAAGAATCCTTTGCCCTCCAGCTGGTGCAGCGGGCGATCGACCTCCGCGTCGCCGCGCGTCTCGATGATCACCAGCTCGGCGACGACGCCGGCCCGCGCCAGTGCGGCCTGCACCCACTCGGCCTGCCATAGGGCGAGCCGGCTGCCCCGTGTGCCAAGTCTCAGGCGAGCGCTCACCGCCCGAAGTAGCGCACCAGCGCCTCGACGAGTCCCGCCACCGTGTACTCCGCCGCTTCGACGGCGACGGCGATCCCGAGCTCCCGCGCCGTCCCCGCCGTGACGGGGCCGATGACCGCCGCGGCGAACCGGCCGGAGGCCGCGACTGGCCTGCCCACCGACTCCACGAAGCCCCGTACGGTCGAGGAGGAAGTGAACGTGATGGCGTCGATCGCTCCAGCGAGGATCTCCGCCGCCAGACCGCTCCCGTCTCCCGTCGCCTGGATGGTCTCGTAGACCGGAATCACGTCGACCAGGGCGCCCAGCGCGCGCAGGCCGTCGGGCAGGGCATCGCGGGCTCCCCGCGCCCGCGGGAGCAATACGGTCTTCCCGCGCACGTCGCCCTGTGCCGCGAGCGCCGTGACGACCGCTTCGGCAACGAACCGGTCGGGCACGAGGTCTGGGACGACCCCACGGCGCACGAGCGCCTCCGCGGTGGCGGGTCCGATCGCGGCGACCGCGGCGCGCGCCACGTCGCGCGGCGCGAGCTGCCACTCGGGGAGCCGGTCGCACACCACCTGCACGGCATTCTGGCTGGTGAACACGATCCAGTCGTAGGGCGGGTTGCGCGTGAGCGCGGCGCGGAGCGCCGCCAGATCGGTCAGCGGGGAGATGCGGATGGTCGGCGCGACGACGACCTGGGCGCCGAGCGCCTCCAGCTCCCGTACCAGCTCGTCGGCCTGCTCGCGCGCGCGGGTCACCGCGATGCGCCGGCCCGCGAGCGGTCGAGGGGGGGGGCGCGCGGGCCCCGGCGGTCGCGTCGCGTGTGACATAGATTGGTGCAATCTACAATGCTCCGCTCCTTGCGCTCCGCGCTCGCCCGCTTCGCCATGCGGCGGGCGGCGGCCTGTCAACGCGAAGCGCCCAAACGCGCAGACCTGTGGCTGCGGCTCGGCTGCGCGCTCACGCCGGCGTTCGCGGAAACGTACCCGGCGCTGGTACAGCTGCGGCGCGCGATCGAAGACCGCTGGGGCGCGGTGGCCGCGGCGCAGGAGGGAGCGCAGCGCTTCCCCGAGAATCCCGATGCTTGGATGCTGCTGGGGGAAGCCTGGCAGATGGCGTTCCGCCAGCAGGATGCCCTCGTGGCGTACGAACAGGTGCTTGCGCTCGAGGAGCGTCCCGATGCCGCGCTGGCGGCCGGCGATCTGTATCGCCGTGCCGGCCGCCACGCCGAAGCGGCGGCGCGCTTCGCCCGCGCCTACGCGGCCGGCGGCGGCGCCGAGGCGCTGTGGCTCAATGCGCAGGCGCTGTTCCAGGCAGGGGACGTGCGGGCCGCCGACGAAGCGCTGCACCTCTGGGCCACACAGGTGCCCGACGGGCTGTCGCGCCTGTCCCAGGCGCGCGCCGAGCTGTTCCCGGAGAAGCGCGGGAGCTAAGGCTTCCCGGTCCGGCGGTACAGGGAAATGGAATAGGCGAGCAGAATGACCGCCGTCACGACGTAGGCCGCCACCATGTAACCCGCGTTCTGGGGCACGTCAGGCACGGCCGGTACGCTCTCCACGCTGCGCGTCGCGCGTGAGCGACACGGCGTAGCGCTGCGCCACGAATCCCACGTACAAGAGCGTGAACGCCGCCAGGGAAAAGAGCCACGTCGCCAACATGCTGCCGGGCAGCGAGGGGGCGCTCGGCTTCAGGATGATGGGCTGGGGATGGAGCGTGCGAAACAGAAAGACGCTCAGGTGGATGAAGGGTACCAGACACATCCCGCAGATGCCGAGCACGGCCGCGTACCGGGCGCGGAGCCCGGGATCGCGCACGGCGCCGCGCACGAGCAGATATCCCACGTACAGAAAGAAGAGAAACAGGGTGGACGTCAGCCGGGCATCCCACGTCCACCACGTCCCCCAGATCGGCTTCCCCCAGATGGGGCCGGTCGTCAGCACGATGGTCGCGAACACCGTGCCGACCTCCGCCGACGCCTCGGCGAACCGGTCCAGCCGTGGATCCTTCAGGAACAGGTAGAAGATTCCGGCCAATCCCACCAGGATCATCGCCGCCTCGGTCCAGAGCGCGGCGGGCACGTGCAGATAGAAGATCTTCTGTGCCGGCCCCTGCAACCGCTCCACCGGGGTAAACGCCAGCGCCCGAACGTACACGGCGGCCAGGCACGCCAGCGCGAGCACCGTGATCCGGCGGCCCTTTTGCGCCAAGGTCATTCGTCCACCGTAAAGCGAAACAGGAGACTCGCGAGCGACACGAACACGATGTCGTAAGCGGCGAGCAACTTAAAGTACCCCACGGCCTCGCTCAAGGGACGCCCGCCGAGCAGCTGCGCCGTGATCTGCACGGCGCCGATGAGCGGGGGGACAAGGAACGGGAGCAGAATCACGACGAGCAGCAGCTCGGCGAACCGGGTTCGAATCACGAGGGCGCTGAACAGCGTTCCCACAGCGACGAACCCGAGCGTCGCAAGCGCGATGACCCCGATGAGCGGGACCAGCACACGACCCACGGGTACGTCGAAGAACAGGACGAACAGCGGCAGCCCGACCGCCTCCACCACCGCGACGAACACCAGATTCGCGATCAGTTTGCCCCAGTAGAGGCTGGTGCGACTGAGCGGCGATACCAGCAGCCCCTCGAGCGCCTGGTTTTCGAGCTCGAGCTGGAAGGCGCGGTTCAGGGCGAGCATCGCGGCGAACGTGAAGGTCACCCACAGAATGGTCGGGGCGAGATCGATGGTGGGGACGGCCGTGGGGTCGCGCCCGAAGTTGAACACCGTGAGGACCAGCGCGGTGAACACGACGGCCGAGACGATGGCCGTGCGCGTGCGCAATTCGAGCAGCAGGTCTTTCCGTGCCACCGTCCACGCCTGGGCGAGCAGCTCATCCATCGGTCACCGCCCGCCGGTACGCCTCCGCGATTCCGGCGGGTTCCCGCCCGCCGCGCGGCGCGAAGTGAACGAATCGGCCGCGCCGCTGGAACGCCACATCGGTAGCGAGCTCGACGCCCTCGTCGACGTTGTGCGTCGCCAGCACGACCACGCGACCTGCCGCGCCCTCCCCGCCGCCGCGCAGCTCGCCGAGGAGCGCCCGGAGCTCGGCCGCCGCCGCGAGATCGAGCCCCGTGAACGGCTCGTCGAGGAGCAGGACGGACGGATCGTGGATCAGGGCCTTGGCGATTGCCGCGCGTTGCGCCAGACCCCGAGACAGCGACCACACCGGCCGATCCGCCCGATCGCGCATGCCGAGACGCCCGAGCACCTCGGCGGCGCGGGGACCGCGGCGCGCGGCCGGCACCCCGTACAGCGACGCCCAGAAGAGCAGATTCTCGCGTACCGTGAGGTGCTCGTAGAGGTGGGATTGGTGACTGATCCAACCGATGGCGCGCCGCCCCCCGGTTACCTGCACCGACCCCGCCTGAGGGCGGATCAGGCCGGCGAGCACCTTGAGAAGGGTGCTCTTGCCTGCCCCGTTCGGCCCGAAGATGGCGAGGGTCTGGCCCGGCATGAGGGTGAAGGACACCCCATCGAGCGCGACCACCTGCCCTCCCCCCTCGCCGAAGGTGTGCCGCAGGCCCTCAACCGAGAGCATCGATGCGGGCGGCGAGATCTTCCAGGTCGAACGGCTTGACCAGGTACCCTGAGTGGCCGAGGTCGAGCACGTTGATGAGCGGCTCCATGCTCACGTACGAGGTTGTGACGATCACCGGGAGGGACGGCTGCGACTGGCGGATTTCCTGCAGCAGGGTGACGCCGTCGGTGTCGGGAAGCCGGAGATCAAGCACCAGCACTTCAGGGTGGAACTCGTCCATCTGGCGGCGAGCCTCGGTCCCACTGGCGGCGAAGGCCAAGTGGTAGCGTTCGGCGAAGAATCGCTTGTAGGTGCGCCGCAGGGTCGACTCGTCCTCGACGAACAGCACCTTACGCCGCGGGCGAAGCGGGGGGGAACCCATGGTGGGCCAATATATGCGGGCCCCCCCTGCCGTCTACGGGCGGCTCAGCTCGGGCTGCTCTCCAGCTCGAACAGATCGTCGAGCTTGGTCAGCACCAGCAAGAATCGCAGCTCCTCGTTGGCCCCGCGCAGGCACACCGTCAGCCGCCGCTCCGCCGCCTTCCGCTGGATCAACATCAGGGCACCGAGCCCGGCGCTGTCGATCTGGCGCGTGCCCGCGAGGTCGATGACCAGACGTCCGGCACCCTCCCCCAGCTGTTCCAGCAGCTCGGTGGCCGCACGGCGGAATGTCGTGCGTGAGTCGAGCCCCAGCTCCTCGGGAGCGGCCAAGACCTTTTCGCTCGGACGCGTTGACATCGTCATTTGCTCCTCCACAGTCGGCTCCAGTAGTTCACCGACCGGGGGTTATGCGACTCCGATGCCATACCAGCTAACCTGCGGGCCGTCAATCGCTTGTCAAAGGACGGTGAGGCGTCTCACCCCCCGGGCTGCCGCAGACCGAACGCCTGCGGCGCAGTTTGCAAGGGCCGCCTTGACCGCCGTTCATCGGGGGGGCATACCTTAGCCTATCCCCCCGAACACACGACATCCCGGGCGAGCCATGCGCGAAGGCCGTAAGTGCCGGCTAGGAGGCAAGATCAGATGGCGAAGACGCTGAAGACGACGGAGCAGACCGAGGTCAGCGAAGCGCAGATCGCGGTGCATTGGAAGGAAGAGGCCTACTACGAGCCCTCCGAGAAGTTCAAGGCACAGGCGAACCTGCGCGACCCGCGCATCTTTGAAAAGTTCGGGCTCGACAAGTTTCCCGACTGTTTCAAGGTCTTTGCGGACATGCTGACCTGGTTCGAGCCGTATCACACGGTCCTCGACACCAGTGATGCACCATTCTGGAAGTGGTTCGTCGGCGGCAAGATCAACGCGTCGTACAACTGCGTGGACCGCCATCTGGCCAAGTACGGGAGCAAGGCCGCGTTCATTTTCGTGCCCGAGCCGGAAGCCGAGCGGGATGTGGTCATCACATATCAGGACCTGTACACCCGCGTCAATGACGTGGCGGCGATGCTCCGCGGCGTGGGACTCAAAGCGGGAGACCGCGTCACCTTCCACATGCCCATGGTGCCGGAGCTGCCGATCACGATGCTGGCATGTGCGCGACTGGGAATCATCCACTCACAAGTGTTTGGCGGATTCAGCGGTCAGGCGTGCGGGTCGCGCATTCAGGACTCCGGCAGCCGTGTGCTGATTACGATGGACGCCTACTGGCGCAATGGCACGCTGGTCGACCACAAAGCCAACGCGGACATCGCGGTGCGGACCGCGACAGAGCTGGGGCAGGACGTCGACAAGGTTCTCGTGTGGCAGCGGTACCCCGGAAAATATTCCGCCAAGACGCCGATGGTTGCAGGTCGCGACTTCTTTGTGAACGACCTGCTCAAGGACCACAACGGTAAGACCGTAGACCCGGTTCCCCTGCCGTCGGAGGGACCGCTGTTCCTGATGTACTCGAGCGGCACGACGGGCAAGCCCAAGGGCGCGCAGCACGGCATCGCGGGGTACCTGTGCTACGTGACCGCCACGTCGAAATGGATTCTCGACATTCATCCGGAAGACATCTACTGGTGCATGGCGGACATCGGCTGGATCACCGGGCACTCCTACATCGTCTACGGTCCGCTGGCGAATGCGGCGACGAGCGTGTTGTACGAAGGCGTGCCGACGTTTCCCGACGCGGGCCGGCCGTGGCGCATCGCCGAGCGGTTGGGCGTGAACATTTTCCACACGGCGCCGACGGCGATTCGGATGCTGCGCAAGCTCGGTCCCCAAGAGCCGCGCAAATACAAATACCATTTCAAGTCGATGACGACGGTGGGCGAGCCGATCGAGCCGGAGGCGTGGCGCTGGTACTACGACGAGGTCGGCAAGCGGGAAGCCGTCATCACCGATACGTGGTGGATGACGGAGACCGGTGGCTTTCTCGGCACCACCGTCCCGGCGATCCATGCGATGAAGCCGGGCAGCTGCGGTCCCGCCGCGCCGGGGATTCATCCGGCGATCTTCGACGAAACCGGCGCGGAAATTCCCAAGGGGTCCGGCAAGGCGGGCAACATCTGCATCCGCAATCCGTGGCCCGGCATCATGCAGACGATCTGGGGCGACCGCGACCGCTATGTGAAAACCTACTTCGCCAAGTACAACAGGAATCCCCGGAGCAAGGACTGGCGCGACTGGCCTTTCCTGTGCGGCGATGGCGCGGTGCAGGCAGCCGATGGCTACTACCGCATCCTCGGCCGGATTGACGACGTGATCAATGTCGCGGGTCACCGCCTGGGCACGAAGGAGATCGAGTCCGCCTGTCTCACGGTCCCGGAAGTCGCCGAAGCCGCGGTGGTGCCCGTCCAGGATGAGTTGAAAGGACGCGTCCCCGAGGTGTACATCGCGGTGAAGCCGGGCGTGCCGCCGAGCCAGGACATCATCGACCGCGTGATCAAGGCGAACGAAGAAGTGATCGGCAAGATCGCACGACCCAAGCACGTCTACATCGTGCCGGACATGCCGAAGACGCGCTCCGGGAAGATCATGCGCCGCGTGCTCGCCGCGATCTCGAACCGCCGCGATGTCGGCGACGTGACGACCCTCGCCAACCCCGACGTGGTCGAGCAGATCCGGGTGATGGTGCAAGGCAAGGACGCCGCCAAGACTCAGGCAGAGCTGCCGGAGGACATCGCGAAGTTCGGACAGGTAGAATAGGACGGGGGAGGTTGTGGAGGTTGGTGGAGGATGGTGGAGGTTGTACCGCCGACGTGCCAACCTCCCCCAACCTTCACCAACCTCCACAAACCTCCCCAACCTTCTTCAGTTTCACAATTCCACTTGCGCCCCCACTTCGAACACCTGGTCCGCAGGGATCTTGAAGAAGGCCGTCGCCCGCAGGGCGTTGCGCGACATGAACGCGAACAGCTGCTCGCGCCACTGAGGCATGCCGGGCCGGTCCGAGGCGACGAGCGTCTCGCGCCCGAGGAAGAACGTCGTTCCCGCGATGGAAATATCGAGAGACTTCACCTGGCAGGCCGCCAGGACGTCCTCGATGTCCGGATCGTCCATGAACCCGTAACGGGCGATCACGCTGTAAAACCCTTTCCCGATGGCCTTCACCGTCACGCGGTCCGCCGCCGGGACATGGGGGACGTCGTGCGTCACCATCGTCAGAAACACGACCCGCTCGTGCAGCACCTTGTTGTGCGTCAGGTTGTGCACCAGTGCCGGGGGCGTGCCGTCGGTGGTGCCGTACATGAACACCGCGGTCCCAGGGACGCGGAGCGGCGGCTCGGCAGCGAGATCGGCGAGCAGCATCTTGAGCGCGACGGTTTTCTCTTGCATGCGCTTGCCGAGGATCTCGCGCCCACGCTTCCAGGTCGTCATCAGGAGGAAGATGGCCGCCGCGATCACCAGGGGGACCCAGCCGCCGTAGCGAATCTTGAGCATGTTCGCGGCAAAGAACGGGAGATCCACGCACAAGAACAGGCCGGCCACGAGCGCGGCGCGGGCGAAGCTCCAGCGCCATACCTCGCGGCTCATCACGTAGAACATGAGCGTCGTGATGAGCATCAACGTGGACAGGGCCACACCGTAGGCTCCCGCGATGTTGCTCGAGGTGCGGAACCCGAGGACCAGGGCGCAGGTGAGCAGCATGAGGGCCCAGTTCACGGTCGGCACATAGATCTGGCCGATCTGGCGCGACGACGTGTGCTCGATCCGGAGCCGCGGGCTGTAGCCGAGCTGCACCGCCTGGCGGGTGAGAGAGAAGGCCCCCGAGATGACCGCCTGCGAGGCGATGATCGTCGCCGCCGTCGCGAGCGCAATCAGCGGATACAAGGCCCAGCCCGGAGCCAGGTAGTAGAACGGGTTCACGGCCGCAGCGGGGTCCTTGAGCAAGAGCGCTCCCTGCCCGAAGTAGTTGAGCAGCAGGCAGGGGAGCGCGATGCCGAACCACGCGTGCTGGATCGCGCGATGGCCGAAGTGTCCGAGGTCCGCGTACAGCGCTTCGCCGCCCGTGACGACGAGGAACACGGCGCCCAGCACCACGAACCCCCGGCTCACGTTCTCGGCGAAGAAGCGCACGGCATAGTAGGGGGACGCCGCGGCCAGCACCCCGGGTTGCCGGCCGATCTCGCTCAGCCCCAGCACGCCCAGGGTCAGGAACCAGACGAGCATCACCGGGCCGAACACCGCCCCGATCCGGGCGGTCCCCCGACTCTGCAACAGGAACAGGCCGACGAGGATTACGAGCGTCACGGGAATCACCCACGTGGCCAGGGCCGGCGTTGCGATTTCCAGGCCCTCGACGGCGCTTAAGACCGAGATCGCCGGAGTCAGGCCGCCATCCGCGTAGAGGAGCGCCGACCCGAAGATCCCCAGGACGATCATGATGCGGCGGGGTGAGAGCCCCCGGGCCAGCCGGCTGCCGTTGACGAGCGCCATCAGGGCGAGCACCCCGCCTTCACCCTTGTTGTCGGCGCGGATGATGACGATGTGATACTTGATCGTTACGACGATCACGAGCGCCCAGAACACGAGCGACAGAACACCCAGCACGTTGCCGTGGGTCACGGCGATGCCGTGGGGCCCGTAGAACGACTCCCGGATCGCGTACAGGGGGCTCGTGCCGATGTCGCCGTACACCACGCCCAGCGCCGTGAGCGCGAGCGTGACGAGATAGCGGCCGCCCCTGCCGGCCCGCGCTTCCGCGTGTGCCGTCATGACGCCGACGACCGCGGCAGACGGAGTTGCGCGATGGACAACACCCAGATCGCCGTCATGATCAGCGCGGAGCCGACGCACCACCGGCAGACCGCGTGCAGGACGAACAGCTCGATCGCGGTGAGATACAGCGTGAACGCGAACCCCACGGTGGCGAGCGCCGCGAGTCCCGCAGCCACGCGACGGTCCGTCGCGAACCTGGGCTGCAGGCCCAGGAGCCCCGCCGCAAAGAGCGCCACGTAGCCGACCACCCCGTAGAACGCGACCGGGATGCCAAACAGCTCGGCGTAGCGGCTCGTCTGCACGTACTCGCAGTCCCCCGTGCCGCACTGCAGCTCGCCGAGCACGCCGATCTTGTAGAGCCAGAGATAGGTCGCGACGAGCAGCCCCACGAGCGCGAGGAGCACGATCGCCTGGCGCCGAATCACTTGTGTTTCTTGGTCAGGCTATCGACGAGCGCCTTGAAATCGTCCGAGGTGGCGCGCCCGGTAAAGGCACGCCCGTTCACGAAGAAGCTCGGCGTTCCCCGCACGCCGAGCGCCTCACCTTCCTGTACGCTCGCCTCGAGCCGCGCGGCGTAGCGCTGCCCGTCCAAGCAGGCGTCGTACTTGTCGAGGTCGAGCCCGATGACCCTCGCAAAGTCGCGAAACAGCGAGCGCGGGTTCTTCCCCGTCTGGGCCCCCTGGTGGTTGTTGAACAGCTGGTCGTGCAT
>Ga0137376_10003180_pt1 | contig 10144 bp, 9 predicted proteins | sample SagtaG_23_FD_104814 | JGI IMG/M metagenome (GOLD analysis project Ga0137376, IMG submission 104814) | Vadose zone soil microbial communities from Sagehorn Ranch, Mendocino, California, USA - Sage2_L_20_16 metaG | ecosystem: Environmental > Terrestrial > Soil > Vadose zone | place: USA... | reverse complement strand
TTGACCAGCCGCGCGCCGGGCGGGATGGCGTCGTCGTGCCCCGTTGACAGGTCGTCGAGCACGGTCACCTCGTGGCCGCCGTTGACCAGCATTGCCGCGACGACGCTGCCGATGTAGCCGGCCCCCCCGGTTACCAGTAGACGCATGAGGGCAGCCTCTCCTCGATCCGCGGTCCCACATATTCAAACAGACCCGAACGTCACGGCATGTCGATACCCGTCGCCGTAGACTGCCCGCCGTGACCGGCCCGCATACCAGCCGCACGGTCCGCACCGTGCCCGCGGGGGTAGGGCCTGACCTGTGGATCTTCGGCCTGCTGCGCGACGCCCAGAAGGGCGTCTGGCTGCGTTGTCGTCGTCGGCAGTGGCTTCGCCACAGCTCTCCTCCGATGTGGCCGCAGCCTGGTCATACACCCTCCTGGCCGCCGCTCGCGACGGCCAAGATCCACAGGACAGGCCCGAGCCAATGAGTTCTGTCGTGCTCAACGTCGTCATCGTGCTGGCGCTGATCGTGATCGAGGGCATGTTCGTCGCCGCGGAGATCGCGCTCGTGACACTGCGCGAGGGGCAGGCGCGGGCGATGACTGGCCGGCGGGGGGCCGCCGTCGCCCGCCTGACGAGCGACCCGAACCGGTTCCTCGCGACCGTGCAGATCGGCGTGACGCTCACCGCGCTGCTCTCCAGCGCGTTCGGGGCGGTGACGCTGTCCGAGCAGGCCAAGGACGCGCTGATCGATCACGGGATGCGTTCCGGGCTGGCTGGACCGATCGGGTTCATCGGCGTGACGCTCCTGATCTCGTTCGTGACGCTCGTCGTCGGTGAACTCGTGCCCAAGCGCTTGGGGCTGCAGCGGGCCGATCGCACGGCGAGGTTGGTCAGCCCGACCCTCAACCGCCTCGCGACCGCGGCGCGGCCGGTGATCTGGCTGCTTTCTCGCTGCACCGACCTACTCGTCCGGATGCTCGGCGGCGATCCGAACACGGGCCGCGAGGCGATCACCGAGGAGGAGTTGCGTGGGCTCGTCGCGGCGCATGAGTCGCTGTCGACCGACGAGCGGCGGCTGATCGACGACGTTTTCGCAGCTGGCGGGCGATCGGTCAGCGAGGTCATGGTGCCGCGCACCGAGGTGACGTTCCTGGACGCCGGGCTGACCGTCAGCCGGGCGGCGAAGGTCGCGACCGAGTCACCGCATTCCAGGTACCCGGTCATCGGCCAGGGCCAGGACGACGTGCGCGGGTTCGTGCACATCCGCGACCTGCTGCTCGACGGCGCCCGCGGCGAGCGCGACCGGACGGTCGGCGACCTTGTTCGCGAGATCAAGCAGCTGCCCGGCTCGAAGAACGTGCTCGCCGCACTGTCCGAGATGCGCCGCGAGGGCCACCATCTCGCGATCGTCGTCGACGAGTACGGCGGCACGGACGGCATCGTCACGCTGGAGGATCTGATCGAGGAGGTCATCGGCGACATCCGCGACGAGTATGACGAGGCGCGGGCGGGGCCGTCCCGGCTCGGCGGAGGGGCGATCGAGGTCGACGGGCGGCTGAACCTTGACGACTTTGCCGAATTCACCGGCTTGGAGCTGCCCGACGGGCCGTACGAGACGGCAGGCGGCTTCATGATGTCGGCGCTCGGGCGGCTGCCGTCCGTCGGCGACGAGGTCCAGCGTGGCGGCTACACGATCACCGTCACGGCCGTCGACGGGCGGCGCGCCGAACGAGTTCGAGTCACGCCACCGCGCCAGGCCGAGGTGGCGGCGACCGCAGAGCCGGCCGAGCCCCCGGCATGACGGGCTCGCAGAAGGTGCCAGAATCGGGACCCATGTCCACTCCCGCGCTGCCTCGGGTGCTGTCCGGCATCCAGCCGACGGCGTCGTCGTTCCATCTCGGCAACTACCTCGGCGCGGTGAAGCAGTGGGTGGCGCTGCAGGACACGCATGACGCGTTCTACTGCGTGGTCGACCTGCACGCGATCACGCTGGAGATCCCGTCGCCGGACGACCTGCTCCGGCGCAGTCGCGTCTCCGCTGCGCAATTGCTCGCGGCCGGCCTCGACCCGGAGCGCTGCGTGCTGTTCATGCAGAGCCACGTCCCGCAGCACACGCAGCTCGCGTGGGTGCTGGAATGCATCACGGGCTTCGGCGAGGCCAGCCGGATGACGCAGTTCAAGGACAAGTCCGCCCGCTCCGGCGCGGACCGCAACTCGGTCGGGCTGTTCACCTACCCGGTGCTGCAGGCAGCCGACATCCTGCTGTACCAGGCCGACGCCGTCCCGGTCGGCGAGGACCAGCGCCAGCACCTCGAGCTCACCCGGAACCTGGCGCAGCGCTTCAACACGCGGTTCGGCGAGACGTTCACGGTGCCCGAGGCGTTCATCCCGAAGCAGACGGCCAAGATCCTCGACCTGCAGGACCCGACCGCGAAGATGAGCAAGTCGCTCGGCGAGGCCGGCACGGTCAACCTGCTCGACGACCCAGCCGTCATCACCAAGAAGATCAAGCGGGCGGTCACCGACACCGAGACCGAGGTCCGCTACGACCCGGACGCCAAGCCGGGTGTGTCGAACCTGCTCACCGTGCTCGCCGCGGTCACCGACCGGCCGGTCGACGCCGTCGCGGCCGACTTCGCCGGGCAGGGGTACGGCGCTCTGAAGACGGCGACCGCCGACGCCGTCGTGGCGTTCGCGGAGCCCTTCGCGAAGCGGACGGCAGCGCTGATGGACGATCTCGGCGAACTCGACCGGATCCTGGCGATCGGCGCCGAGCGGGCCGGCGCGGTCGCCGGGGCCACGTTGCGAACGGCCTACGAGCGCGTCGGGTTCTTGCCGCTGGCGGAGGGAACGCGATGACGACGGACGACCTCGCGACGCTGGGCGTGGCGATCGCGATTCCCGAACCGCACGCCACGGTGTTGACGACCTGGCGGCGGCGGGTCGGTGATCCGCAGGCCGATCTGATCTGGCCCCACGTCACGTTGCTGCCGCCCACGCCCGTCCCGTCCGAGCAGCTCGACCAGATCGAGGACCACATCGCCCAGGCGGCGACGTCGCGGCCGCCCTTCGTCATGCACCTACTCGGCACCGGCACGTTCCGGCCGATGTCGCCGGTCGTGTTCATCCAGGTCGCACGCGGAGTCGCCGACTGCGAGATCCTGGAGAAGGCGATCCGCACCGGGCCACTCGCGCGCCGGCTGGACTTCCCGTACCACCCGCACGTCACGGTCGCGCAGGACGTGCCTGACGAGGCGCTCGACCTCGCCTACGACGGGCTGTCCGGATTCGTGGCACGCTTCGTCGTCGAACGCTTCTCCCTCTTCGAGCGCCACCCGGACGGAAAGTGGCTGCCGCGAACCGAGTTCGATCTAGAGACTGGGTAGGCGTGCCCGCGCGGCCGCGCGAGATCGTCGAGCGCACCAAACGTCGATGGCACGCCGCTCAGCAGGACCACGCGTGGCTCGATCACACGGTCATCGCGTGGGATCGCTACAAGCAGAGCAACGGCAACTACTTCGCCGCGGCGATCACGTACTTCAGCTTCCTGGCGCTGTTCCCGCTCGTCCTGCTCGCGGTGTCGGTGCTCGGGTTCGTGCTGCAACACAACCCTGACCTGCTGCGGAAGCTGCTCGACAACGTCAGCTCGAACGTCCCTGGGGCGTTCGGAGACACGCTCAAGAGCTCGATCAACGCGGCGATCGACTCGCGCGCCGGCGTCGGTGTGCTCGCGCTGGCAGGCGTGCTGCTCATCGGCCTCGGCTGGGTGAGCAATCTTCAGGCGGCGATCAATGCGATGTGGGGCGTCGAGGGGCCGCCGAAGCGAAACTTCCTCAAGGCGAGGCTGGCCGATCTGATCGTGTTGGCGGGCCTGGGCCTGGGGTCGGTTGTCTCGATCGGGCTGACCGTCGTCGGAACGGCGCTGACCGATCATGTCCTGCGGGCTGCCGAGCTCGACGACGTGACGGGCATGCACGTACTCGTGAAGGTCTTCGGCATCGCCCTGGCCGTCGTCGGCGACGTGCTGATCTTCGCCTGGTTGCTCGTGCGCCTGCCCGGCGCAGACCTGCCCGCACGGGTAGTCCTGCGCGGCGCCTTGCTCGCGGCCGTCGGTTTCGAAGTGCTCAAGGTTGTCGGCGCCTACTACATCGCCCGCGTCACGCAGAGCCCGACCGTGGGCTTGTTCGGCAGCGTTATCGGTCTGCTCGTCTGGATCTACCTCGTGGCGCGGTTCCTGCTGTACTGCGCGGCGTGGACGGCGACCGCGACCGAGCCGCCGGAGCCTCCGGCGGAACCGGAACCGGAACCGGAACCGGCGACGGAACCGGAGCCAGAGCCGCCGCGGATCCTGTCGCCGCTGGGCGTGGCCGGGTCGCTGTTCGGTGCCGGAGCTGCTGCCGGTGCGGCGGTGGTCGCCGCGATCGTTCGCCGACGACGCCGGTCGATCAGCCGCGACCGGTGAGGCGCCGCCGCCTGATCCACACGCCGCCTGCGGTGACGACTGCCAGCGCGATGCCGATCAGCGGCCACGGGTTCGACTGCGAGCTGCGTTCGGACCGCCACGCAACAGCCGGTCCGGCCGGCCCGGTCGTGCGCGGTGCCGTCGTGCGCGGCGTCGCCGACGGCGTCGGCGCACGCGGGGCGTCGAGGTGGCCGACCGCGGTGCCGCGCGGTAGCGCGTAGCCCCAGTCGAGCAGTTCGGCCGCTTGCTGCCACTGGTCGAGCGGATACCGCTGCGCGCGCAGGAACACGACGCCGAGACGCCTGCCGTGCCGGTCGGTCGCGCACAGGTAGGTGTGCTGGGCGGCGTCGGTGAATCCGGTCTTCGCGACCAGGGCACCCGGCACTGTCGTCAGGAACGTCTGGTTCTGATTGCCCAGCCACACCGAGCCGTACTTGCGGCCCTGGACGTCCTGCGCGGGCAGCGTCGCGGTCGGCTTGCGGTCGTACGCGACGAAGCGTGGCATGTTCGCCGCCGCGCGCAGGAAGATCGCCATGTCGTACGCGCTGGTGAGTTGCTTCCAGCCGTCCAGCCCGGACGGCGTCTGCACGAACGTGTCGTAGGCGCCGAGCCGCAGCGCCGTCCGGTTCATCAACGTCACCGCGTGGTGCACGCCGCCTGCGGCCTCGGCCAGCGCGGCGGCAGTGTCGTTTCCGGACATGAGCAGCAGGCCGGCGAACAGCTGATCGACCGTGTAGCGGCCCCCGGCGACGATGCCCACCGCCGAGCCCTCGGCGTTGGCGGCGTCCTGGCTGACCGTCACGACCCGCTTGCCGGGCAACATGGGCAGCAGGGTCACTGACGTGAGCGTCTTGAGGATGCTTGCCGGCTGGTATCGCCCGTGCGGGTCCCGGGCCGCGAGCACGTCGCCCGAATCGAGGTCGACGAGGGCCCACGCGCTCGCGGTCAGGCCCTCCGGCAGCGGCTTGGCATGAGCAGGCAGGACGAGTCCCCTGCTGCGCAGCCGAGCGCCTCCGACCTGCTCACCGGACGGGCCGATGCCGCCGGCCGGTGGATGCGGATCCGGGGCGCCCGGCGAGTTCTCGCTCGACGTCGGCCGCGGCGCGGGCGGCGGCACGGACGGCGCGGCATATGCGGGAGCGCTCGCCATCGTGAACGCGGCGAGCGCGATCGCGACGTACCAGCTGCGCACCGGGCGATGCTAGTTGCGCAGCCTCGCCTTTGCCGCCTGCCGAACCACGTGCCGCGCCGATTTCTGGTCGGACGGGCGGCAGAGCCGGGGCAGACGTCCGGGCACGTGGTGGATCTAACAGCTACTCCGATTTACAGGTACAGCTCGTCACACTAAAGTTGGCCAGGTCAAGGAGGTGGTCACACATGATCACGATGACCGGCATAGGCGTCGTTCTGCTCGTAGTCGCACTAGTTGCGCTCGCGGCGATGGCCCAGAGCAACGGCTCGCACGACCGGTAACCCACAGTCTCAGCGCAGCGGCCGCCACGTCACCGATGACGTGGCGGCCGCTTCGCGCTGGGCTGGCAATGTCGACAGTTGCCATACTCGGCGCGGCGAATGCGCGTCCGCTGAGTGCCGATTCGCTCGTGTGCCCGCTCGGTGCAACGATCGGGTGACGGTGCCGATGTCGCGGGCGAAGTTCCGTGCCGGGGCGACTACCGTAACCGGGATTTCAACACACGCCTCGACCACGCATGCTGTGTGGGCCCCGGGGGGCGTTCGGACAACGGAGGGTGATGGCATTGCGTCGTACGCATCGCGTGGCGATGACAGCCGCAGTGGCGGCTATGGCGCTGCTGCTCGGAGCATGTAGTAGTAGCAAGAAGAACAACACGAACACGAACCCGCCTGGTGGCGCCACTACGGCGGCGAGCAGCAGCAGTTCCGCGCCGGCCCCGAAGACCATCAAGGTCGGACTGGCCTACGACGTCGGCGGTCGCGGTGACAAGTCGTTCAACGACCTCGCCGCCGCGGGTCTGGAGAAGGCCAAGACCGACCTGAACATCGAGACGAAGGAACTCTCCGCAGTCCAGGGCGAGAACGACCAGCAGAAGCAGGACCGGTTGACGCTGCTCGCGAGCTCCGGCTACAACCCGATCCTCGCCATTGGCTTCGCCTACGCCACGGCGTTGGGCAAGGTCGCGCCGAAGTACCCGGACGTCCACTTCGGGATCATCGACGACAACAGCATCAAGGCGCCCAACGTCGAGGGCCTGGTGTTCAGCGAGAACGAGAGCTCCTTCCTGGTCGGTGTCGCAGCTGCACTCGCCACGAAGACCAAGAAGGTGGGCTTCATCGGCGGTGTGCAGACCCCGCTGATCCAGAAGTTCCAAGCGGGCTACGCGGCCGGGGTCAAGGCCGTCGACCCGACGGTGAAGGTGCAGGTCTCCTACATCTCGCAGGCGCCTGACTTCAGCGGCTTCAACGACCCGGCCAAGGGCAAGGTCATCGCCGAGGGTCAGTACGACAACGGCGCGGACGTCGTGTACCACGCGGCGGGCGGCTCGGGCAGCGGCCTGTTCCAGGCTGCGAAGGAGAAGAACAAGCTGGCGATCGGCGTCGACTCCGACCAGTACCAGACCGCACCTGCCGATGAGAAGCCGCTGATCTTGACATCGGCGCTCAAGGGCGTCGATACCGCGGTGTTCAACTTCATCGAGCAGGACTCGAAGGGGGAGTTCAAGGCCGGCTTCACCCGGTTCAGCCTGAAGGACGACGGCGTCGGCTACGCGACGTCCAACCCGAAGCTCGACCCATACAAGGCGAAGATCGAGGACTTCAAGGCCAAGATCATCGCCGGGACGATCAAGGTTCCCGAGACCCCGTAGCGACCGACCCGGCCGCGAGATGTGGCCGGATTCGACCCGCTGCCCGGGGAGTGCGGTATACCGTGCTCCCCGGGCAAGTCGTTCTCAGCCGTAGCTGTCGTTCACCGCCGCACCCAGGAGCGTGCGCCATTCATGCCGCAGACCAGCCGGACCTAGCCGAGCCCGCCGCGGCCGATGCGGCGGTCGAGTTACGCGGAATCACCAAGCGCTTCCCTGGCGTAGTCGCCAATCACGACATCGACATCGTCGTGCAGCGCGGTCACGTCCACGCCATCGTGGGCGAGAACGGCGCGGGCAAGTCGACGCTGATGAACATCCTCTACGGCATGCACAAGCCGGACGAAGGCACGATCACCGTCAACGGCAAACAGGCCGTCTTCTCCTCGCCGTCTGACGCCATCGCCGCGGGTATCGGCATGGTGCATCAGCACTTCATGCTCGCCGACAACCTCACCGTTCTCGAGAACATCGTGCTGGGCAGCGAACCGTCCCGCCGTGGCGTGCTGGACTCCCGGGCTGCGCGCGCGAAGATTCGCGAGATCTCCGATTCCTACGGCCTGGATATCGAACCGAACGAGCTGGTCGAGAACCTCGGCGTCGGGGATCGGCAGCGGGTGGAGATCTGCAAGGTTCTCTACCGCGGTGCGCAGATCCTGATCCTGGACGAGCCGACCGCCGTGCTCGTGCCGCACGAGGTCGACGAGCTGTTCGCCAACCTGCGCGGCCTGAAGGCCGAGGGCCTCACCGTGCTGTTCATCTCGCACAAGCTCGACGAGGTGCTGTCCGTCGCGGACGAGATCACCGTGATCCGCCGCGGTACGACGGTGCGCACGGTGCATCCGGCCGAGGTGACAGCACGCCAGCTAGCCGAGCTGATGGTCGGTAGCGAGCTGCCCGTTCCGGAGCTGCGCGAGTCGACGGTCACCGACGTCGCGGAGCTCACCGTCGAGCACCTGACGGTGCGCTCGCCGGACGGGCGGCCGTTGATCGACGACGTCAGCTTCGTGATCCACAAGGGTGAGATCGTCGGACTGGCGGGTGTCGAGGGCAACGGCCAGGCCGAACTGGTCGAGGCGATCATGGGCATCCGGCCGGCCGAGTCGGGTCACGTGCTGCTCGGCGACCGCGACGTCTCCCGCTGGCACACCCGCGACCGGCGCGAGGGCGGAATCGCCTACATCCCCGAAGATCGCCACCGGCACGGCCTGCTGCTCGAAGCTCCGCTGTGGGAGAACCGCATGCTCGGCCACCAGACCGAGCGCCCGAACACCAGGGGACCGTGGATCGACCGCGGCGGCGCCAAGCGCGACACCAGGCGCATCGTCGAGGAGTTCGACGTGCGCACGCCGGGTATCGACGTCACGGCCGCCTCGCTGTCCGGTGGCAACCAGCAGAAGCTCATCGTCGGACGCGAGATGAGCGGTACGCCCACCGTGCTCATCGCGTCGCATCCGACCCGGGGCGTTGACGTCGGGGCCCAGGCAGCGATCTGGGACCACCTGCGCCACGCGCGGGCTGCCGGACTGGCCGTGCTGCTCATCTCCGCGGACCTGGACGAGCTGATCGGCATGTCCGACACGCTCAAGGTCATCCTGCGCGGCCGGCTGGTCGAGGAGGTCGATCCGCACACCGTGACACCGGAACAGCTCGGATCGGCAATGACCGGTGCGGGCCCTGTCGCGGCGGGAGGCGTGTCGTGACCGAGCGCCTCAACCGCCTGTTGCTCAACGTGATCGCGGCATTGCTGGCGGCGATATTCGCGGCGGCCATCACGTCGGTGATCCTGCTGATCCGCGGCGACAGCCCGACGCTCGTGATCTCGCAGATGTGGGACTACGGCACCCAGCGCAGTACCGAGCTGACGATCGTGAACGGCGCGACCGTCTACTACCTGTCCGCCGTGGCCGTGGCCATCGGCTTCCGGATGAACCTGTTCAACATCGGCGTCGACGGCCAGTACCGGTTCGCGGCGATGCTGGCCGGCGCATTCGGCGGTTCCGTCGCGCTGCCCAACGGGTTGCGCCAGGTGGCGATCATCCTGGTCGCGATGCTGGCCGGAGCGGCGTGGGCCGGATTGGTCGCGGTGTTGAAGGTTGCACGCGGCGTCAGCGAGGTCATCTCGACGATCATGCTGAACTTCATCGCGACGAGCCTCATCGCGTACTGCATGCGGCCGAGCATTTTCGGCGTGCGCGCGGGCAATGACGTCACCACCAAGCCGATCCCGAAGTCCGGTCAGGTCGGCGGCCTGGACCTCATCCCGAAGTCCGGTGGCAAGGTCTACGGCCTGATCCTGCTTGCGGTCGCCGTCGGTGTGGCGTTCCACGTCGTCGTCAACAACACCCGCTTCGGCTTCGACCTTCGCGCGACCGGACGCTCCGCCTCGGCCGCGCAGTCCAGCGGCGTCAACGTAAAGAAGATGACCGCGGTGACGCTCGTGCTGTCCGGTGCGATCGCCGGTCTCGTGGGCATGCCGGCGCTGCTCGGCGACTCGCATTCGTACTCGTCGATCACGTTCCAGACCGGGCTCGGCTTCACCGGCATCGCAATCGCGCTGCTCGGCCGGAACCACCCGGTCGGCATCGCGTTCGCGGCGGTGCTGTGGTCGTTCCTGGACAACTCGGCCAACATCCTCGACCTCAACAACATCCCGAAGGAGATCGTCCAGATCACCCAGGGAGTCGTCGTGTTGTCGGTCGTCGTGGCCTACGAACTGGTCCGTCGTGTGGCGTTGGTGCGGCAGCAACGCGCAGTCGGCAGGGCGCTGTCCACGCCGACCGGAACGCCCGTGGCGGAAGGAGCGCCGGCATGAGCACCACGGCGCCGGCCGCGAAGGTCGAGCGCGCCGAGCGGGT
>Ga0137376_10003177_pt1 | contig 10147 bp, 8 predicted proteins | sample SagtaG_23_FD_104814 | JGI IMG/M metagenome (GOLD analysis project Ga0137376, IMG submission 104814) | Vadose zone soil microbial communities from Sagehorn Ranch, Mendocino, California, USA - Sage2_L_20_16 metaG | ecosystem: Environmental > Terrestrial > Soil > Vadose zone | place: USA... | reverse complement strand
GTCTTTTCCTTGCGTTTCTGTGGACTCAGCTCCTGTAGTTGGTAGCGATCGCTGGCTGGCAACGCGAGAAGGTTGGCCAGAACCGCCGTGTGTTCCGGGTCCGCCGTGGATTGCGCAACCAGAACGTCAAGTTTGGACAGCTTCTCCGTAGGCGAGTTGCTGCGCTCGAACCCGGCAGCACGTTCGAGTTGGCCAATGAATGGGAAGAGAGCACTGTTGGTATGATGCGCCGAACAAAAATAGCGCAATGTGATGTGCGGTTCACTCTGGAACCGGTCGTCAAGCGCGAGCGCAATGTGCGACTTGCCAACACCCGGCTCCCCCGTAAGCATCACCACTCGGCCTTCCCCTTGCGCGGCGTGTCGCCACCGGCGCAACAACAGCTCTATCTCCTCTTCGCGCCCGAACAGCGGCAGCAGCTTGGTCTTGTGCATCGCCTCGAAGCGGCTCGCCACGCCGCTCGGTCCCAACACCTGCCAAGCCGGCACCGGCTTCGCCCAGCCTTTCAGCGCGAGAGGGCCGAGATCGCGGTAATCGAAGTGTCCCCCCGTGAGCCGGCGCGTGCTAGGGCAGATCAACACCGTCCCTGGCGCCGCCAGCGACTGCAGGCGTGCAGCAAGGTTTGGCGTGTCACCAACAACCGCACGCTCTTCGGAACCTTCGCCAATCAGAAGGTCGCCCACAACGACTGTGCCCGTCGCAATGCCAATGCGAACCTGTAACGCCACATCGACATTTTTTTGCAGGTTAGGCATGGCGTCGACGAGCGCGAGCCCGGCCCGCGTTGCTTGTTCGGCATCATCCTCATGCGCATGGGGATACCCGAAATAGACGAGTGCGCCGTCGCCCATGTATCGGGCGACCACGCCGTGGTACTGGCCGACGACCTCACGAATGCGGGTGTGATAAGCCGCGATCACCTGCCGCATGTCTTCCGGATCCAACCGCGCTGAAAGGGCAGTCGAGCCCACCAGGTCGCAAAACATCACTGTCAGGTGCCGTCGCTCGGCCTCATCCCGCACCGATTCGGTCGCTGTTTCGGCCGGTGCAAGAGCGGCTGGATCAAGCTCCGCGATCGCATGCAGCATCTTGCGGCGATGCCCCAGCAAGACTCCGAGATCCTTGAGGTCCTGCTCCGTCAGATGGCGGAGGACCGAGAGGTCAATGGCGTTCTCGGCGAAGCGTTGGGCGTACTCACTCAGGCCGATCGATGCTAGCCACTCCGCAATGCCTTTCATGGCACTTCCCGTCGATGGCGTGCTGCATCATACGCGCCCTGCAGGCTCAGTACATTATTCATGAACCGTCCCTCACTATCCCCTAGCCATCCCCCCGACCCTTTGGGTGGATGGTCACCCATGTCTTCCGGAATGCTCCCCAATCGCTGACGTAAACGCACAAAGCCCCGCGCTAGCGGGGCTGGTTTTCAGAGGAACCATCCAAGGATGAGCACCGCACATGCGGTACCCGTCGACGATCACCGGATTACCGCGGCCCTGGCGCTCGCGATGTGATGGCGATCACAAAAATGCTTTTTTTTGCCGAGTGTTGCAGAAGATGTCCACCCTGCGTGACCCCTCCCCAACCGAAAGCGGAAATCCATCCGCGATCTTGCCATCTCGCGTGAGTGTCTCCCGAGGTAAAGCTAAGATACCTGACCATGAGCGCCGCGGCGCCATTCTCGGTCCGGCGATTGTGGCGGATGCGCCGCCGCAGGCACGCCTCATGCGCGAGGAGGCGTTCGCGTTGGCGCGAGCGGCTTCGGGCGCGAAGGCGTGCGCTACGCGATGGAAGAGCTGTCGCAGTGGAAGTTCACGGACATGCGGCTCAATCCGCGATGACCGTCGAGCCGCGAACGTGGCGAGATGTTGAAATCGTCATTGCCGGGCTTGACCCGGCAATCCATCATTTTTCGCAAGAAGATGGATGCCCGGGTCAAGCCCGGGCATGACGGCCTCAATTGCGAGTATATCGGATGACAGCAATCGGCCTGATCGGCTGCGGCGGCATGGCGCAGGACGTGGTCGCCGCGCTGCGCGCCGTCGATACCGCAAACGCCGTGCGGATCGTGGGCGCGCTCGCCCGGCCCGGTCGCGGCGAGCGAGCGCGAGCGAAGCTCTGCGGGGTCGACATCCTCGAAGCGCTCGATGAGCTCATCGCGCGCAAGCCGGCTGTCGTGGCCGAAGTTGCGAGCCAGGCGGCGGTGGCGGAGTATGGCCCTACCGTGCTGCGCAGCGGGATCGACTGCCTGGTCATTTCCATCGGTGCGCTCGCCGATGCGGCGCTGTTCGCGCAGCTCAAATCGGCTGCGCGCGAGGGCAATAGCCGGATCTTGTTGCCCGCCGGCGCAGTAGGCGGCATCGATGCGATCGCAGCCATGCGCCTCGGCGGTTTGACCTCGGTGCGGTATCGCTCGCGCAAGCCGCCGCTCGCCTGGCGCGGCTCGCCGGCGGAACGCCTCGTCGACCTCGGCAAGCTCACCGAGCGAACCGTCCTCTATAAGGGCACGGCGGGGGAAGCGGCGCTGCTCTATCCGCAGAACGCCAATGTCGCCGCCGCAGTGGCACTCGCCGGACTGGGATTTGACGCCACGGAAGTCGAGCTCGTCGCCGATCCCGATGCGCCGGGCAACATTCACGAGATCGAAGCCGAGGGCGCGGCCGGGCGCTTTGCGATCCAGTTGCAGGGTAAGCCCTCGCCCATGAACCCCAAGACCTCCGCACTGGCGGCGCTCAGCGTCGCGCGGGCACTGCTCAACGAACAAGCGACGATCGTCATCTGAAAATGGACCAAAAGCGCAGGACCAATATCCTCATCGGGAGCGCGATCGAACGCGTCGAGGATTTGCGGCTGCTGCGCGGCCGCGGCCAATTCGTCGACGATCTCGGCCGCGAGAATCTGCTGCATGCCGTGATCCTGCGCAGCTCGGTGGCGCACGGCCGGATCCGCTCCATCGATGCCGCCGCAGCGCGGACGCGGCCGGGCGTGCACGCCGTCATCACGGCCGCCGAGATCGGCACGGCGATTCCGACCATTCCGTTGCGGCAGGACTCCTCACCTGCCTTCAAGCCGTTCGAGCAGCCCGTCATCGCCTACGACAAGGTCCGCTATGTCGGCGAGCCCCTCGCGGTGGTGCTGGCCGAGACTGCCGCTGCCGCCGAGGATGCGCTGGATGCGATCGACGTTGCGATCGACCCGTTGCCGGCCGTCGTCACCAGCGCCGCCGCCTCGACCGATCAAAGCCTGCTGTTCGACGGCGCGGGCACGAACCGCGCGCTCACGCTCACCGGCGTGCGCGGCGACGCGGCGAGCGCTTTTGTGGATGCGGCTTACGTGCGCCGTGAAAAATTCGCGGTCCAGCGCCACGCCGCGGTGCCCATGGAGCCGCGCGGCCTGCTTGCCGAATGGGACGGCGCTCGCCTCACCGTGTTCGGCGCGGCCAAGGTCGCCTTTCTCAACCGGCGCATTCTGGCGAAGCAGATGGGATTGCCCGAGAGCGCGATCCGGATGGTGGAAAACGATGTCGGCGGCGGCTTCGGCGCGCGCGGCGAATTCTATCCGGAGGATTTTCTGATCCCGTTTGCGGCGCGGCTTACCGGGCGCCCGGTCAAATGGATCGAGGACCGCCGCGAGCATCTCGCCGCGACCAACCATGCCCGCGAGGCCGAATGCGAGCTGGAGATCGCCTGCGACCGGGACGGCACGATCCGGGCGCTGCGTGGCCACGCGCTCACCGACCAGGGCGCTTACATCCGCACCAACGGGCCGACCGCCGCGCGCAATGTCGCGCAGGTGCTCAGCGGGCCCTATCGCATTCCCCATATCCGCATCGACGTCTCCCTGATGATGACCAACAAGACGCCGGCGGGGACCTATCGCGGCCCGGGACGCTACGAAGCCGACTTCTTTCGCGAGCGGCTGTTCGACATTGCGGCGGCCGAGCTCGGCATCGATCCAGTCGAATTCCGCAGGCGAAATCTCATAGCCGAAGCCGAAATGCCATACCGGCTCGCCACCGTCGAACCGCTCGCGATCCAGACGGAAACCGACAGCGGCGACTATGAGATGACGCTCGCGCGCTGCCTTGAGGAAATGGATTGGACGGCGAAGGCGGCCATGCAGGGCAAGCTGATCGACGGCCGCTACCGCGGCACGGCGATCGGCTGTTATCTCGAGGGCGGTGCGTCGGGCCCAAGCGAGAACGCGCGCCTGGTGCTCGAATCCGACGGCAAGGTGTCGGTCTACGTCGGCTCCTCTTCCATCGGGCAAGGCCTCGAAACCGTCTGCGCACAGATCGCCGCGGATGCGCTGGAACTGCCGATGGATGACATCAACGGCGTGTTTCACGGCTCGACCGATCACGTCACCGACGGCTGCGGCTCGTACAGCTCGCGCGCGGTGGTGATGGGCGGCAACGCCATCGTCACGGCGGCGGCCAAGCTGCGCGATGCCATTGCGGCAGATGCGGCCGAGCGCTGGGGCTGCGCGGGCAAGGACGTCAAGATCGACGCCGGCGCGGTGCGCGGCCCCGACCGGCAATCGCTGCCGCTCGCCGCCTTCGCCGGAACCGCGGCGGAAGCCACCTATGCCAGCAACAAGCGTACCTACAGCTACGGCGCGCATGCCGCCCATGTTGCCGTCGATCCCAAGACCGGACACGTGGAGCTTCTCGATTACGTCGCAGTCGAGGACGCCGGGCGCATCATCAACCCGCTGACCCTGCACGGACAGGTGGTGGGCGCCATCGTGCAAGGTCTCGGCGGCGCGTTCCTGGAACATTTCGTCTATGACCAGGAGGGGCAGCTGCTCACGGGCTCGTTCGCGGACTATCTCGTGCCGACCGCGAGCGACTTCCCGCACATCCGTGCCATCGCGCTCGAGGAGCGGCCCTCGCCCAACAATCCCCTCGGCGCCAAAGGCGCCGGCGAAGGCGGCATCATTCCGGTCGGCGGCGTCATAGCCAACGCGGTTGCCGCCGCGCTCGGCTCGCTCGGGGTCGAGCCGCGCGAACTTCCGTTATCGCCGCCGCGGGTATGGGAGCTCATTCAGGGGCGAATTGCCGCGGGCTGAATTCAGCCAGGTCTTTCTTTGCCTTACCTTCGCGTGAGACAGAGAGTTTATGGCTGCGCTCGTCACTGTGTCCGCAACCAATCGCTCACTGTTGCCGCCAATGACGCGTATCCCGCATTCCGCAATTGTTGCGTCGCCAACTCGATAGAAGTCAGCGCTGTTGCTTTTTGTGCGTGGGTCGCCTGCGCTTCCGATTCGAACACGGCTTTGTAATTCTCTTGCGCGACGACCAGTTCTTGCGGATCGCTTGGAGACGGCGTGCCGGGCAGAGCGACACCCTGTCGCTCCTCTACCGGCAACAGCGCTCTCAGGCCGGCCTGCAGCAGAAGGCCCGTGTCGAACATTTCCTCCCACGACGGTTCGGGGACGGATGCATCGCGCGGACTAGCAACGATTCGGCGCGCAATTTCTCCGGCGCGCAGTTTGGCCGTCGCGATGGAATCAAACTCGGGACCGTTCTGTGCCCGTGCCATGTTGTGACGTGCGCGCGGTGGGGAAAGCGCGCGGACCGGGCAAACCGACCTGCGCGAGACTCCGTTGTGTGCTATCGTGTCGGATCACAGGCATTGTCCCCTCGACGAAGGAATTTACCCTATGCCAGTAGAACTAATCGTGGAAGCGGCAACCAAGCTCGGAATTGAAGCCGTTAAGAAATTTTTTGAAGGCAAGAAGGATGAGAAAGATCTCATTTCCATCGGTCTTGCCGTCGGCTATTTCTACAACTTTCTTAATGTTATTTCGGGTGTGATCAGACGAAACCAACTCACGCTATACGAAAAAACCGGTGACAAGGACGGCCGGCATTTCGCTCGCGAGACGGTGGGGGTACAAGTCATTCTGCCCGCGCGCCTGCATGTGGCCGCTTACGAACGCTGCGAGGATGAGTTCCGGCAAACAAAGAAGAGCTTCCTCCTTCTTGAGGAGGAACAAGGCCGGATGTACGGAATCAACTACAATCTCGTCCAGCGTGGTGACAAACCGGGAATAATTATCGTAGATCTCGCGCGTCCTTTGATGTCGGTGAAACGCTTCTACGAGGAGATCCTTCACTATCCCACACATGACGACGCGGACGCGAAGTGGATTAAGGCGCAAAAATCGGAAATCATCGCCTTCAAGGAGACATTGCTCCAGCTGCAAAATCGCGGTTACGGCGCGCTCGTCAACCGATTAGACTTCAGCGAACGAGCTTAGGGCTCGAGTTCAGCCGGAAGCGGAGAGGCACAAAGCGGGCGATTCATCACCGCCCGCGAGGGCGGTGCACGCTTTTTCGCGCAGCCAGGCCATCGGTTACATCGCAACCCCCGTCGCTCCCGCCCGGCTCAGCCCCAGCGCCAAAATGCGGTCGATCAGCGCCGGATAATCGAGCCCGTCGTGCTTGGCCGCCGAGGCGAACTCCTCGCTGCGCGCAATCTCGGCGTTGGGGTTGGCTTCGATATAGTAGGGAACCCCGTCGGCGGAGAGGCGGAAATCGATGCGGGCATAACCGTCGAGGTCGAGCGTGCGGTAGATGCGCTTGGCCGCGCGCCTGATCGTTTCCGCGAGCTGCGGCGAGAGGTCCTTGGCCGGGCCCACGGCGATGTCGTGACGCTCCTGGTATTGCAGGTCGTGCTTGACCTTCTCGGTTGCGATAAGGCGCGCGCCTTGCGGCATGCTGCCGAACTCGAGCTCCCAAATCGGAAACACGCGCAGCCGCTCATTGCCGAGCACGCCGACGTAAAGCTCGCGGCCCTCGATATATTGCTCGGCGATGGCCGCAGTGCCGATGCTTTCGTGAATGAAGCTTACGCGCTCGGCAAGCTTCTCATCGTTGTCGACCACGGAGGCCTGGGCGATGCCCATGGAGGCGTCCTCATTCAGGCTCTTGACGATGAGCGGGAACGCGAGGCGCGGCGGGCGGCGAACTTTGCGCCGCAGCGGGAACACGGCAAAGGCCGGCAATGGAATGCGATGATAGATCAGAAGCTTCTTCGACAAGTCCTTGCCGCGCGCGAGCACGAGCCCGCGCGGATTGCAGCCGGTATAGGGCACCCGCAGCAATTCGAGATAGCTCGCGACGTTCTGGTCATAGACGGCTTCGCCGTGAAACTGCTCGAGCAGATTGAAGACGATGTCCGGTTTCCAGCTCTCGATCTCGTCGCGGATCGGCTTGAGTTCGTTCTCGACGCCGAGCGGCCGCACCTCGTGGCCGACAGCGCGCAGCGTGCTCACCACGTCGTATTCCGTCTTCCATTCGTTTATTTCCTGCTCGCTGTGCCCCTTGAGCGAATCGGGGGGCACCAGTTCCGGATGCACGAGCACCAGAACGCGCAGGCGCTTCATAACGCCAGCCACTGCCGTCGCGACGGACTGTAAAGCGAGTGCACCGTCTTCGCGGTCAACAACACGATGAATTCCATTCTCAGCTGCCGCTCGGAGCCGACCGCACGCAGCTTCAGCTCACGGCAGCGGCCGATCATATCATCGAAAACGGAATCGAGCGTCAGCTGATACTCGCCTGTCCACTTCGAAACGATTTGCCTGATCTTCGCTCGATTGCGCCGCAGAAAAGCGGAAGCCATCGGCGAGCGGCGATGCCGCGGCTCGGCGGAGAAGATGCGACGAAGATCGCGGTCGTAGATCTTCGGATAATCGATGGCGTAGTGTGCCTGCTTCCTCTCGTAGTGCTCGGCCAGTGTCTGCGTGAGCTTGCTCAGCGGCTCGACGCGCAGGCGGCGCGTCATGACGGGCCTCCTCGCGGCGATCTCGGCCATCAGCTCATCGACATATTCCAATTTCTTCAGCGCCGGCCATCCCGCATAGCGCTTGCGCCAGTTCGAGCGCGGCGTCAGCCATACCGCGAAAGTTTCGGCGAAGTCCTCGTCCGGATGGCTCTGCGCGTACCACAGCGGCAAATGATAAACGTAACGGCGGCTGGCCGGGTTGGGGCGATAGTATCTGGGGTAGCGCGTTGAGGACGGACCGAACAGCTCGCGCCAGCGCCGCCGGCGATGCAGCTGATAGGCCACTTGCACGACGTGCCCGGCTTCGTGCCGGAGAATGCGCATGCACTCGGGCACCGTGCCGCCTTCGACGTCGATGATCAGCTTGCGCTCGAGCCGCATCAGGCGGGGATGGGCGAGATAGAAGGGAATGGCGATGCCGGTCGTGTCGTCGGGGCTGAACCATTCGTTCGACATCCAGGCGTGCGGCCGGATGCGAAGTCCGCGCTGGGCGAGCTCGTCGTAGAGGTCTTCCAGGCAGCGCTCGAGCCACGTGCCTGCGATGGTGACCTTGAGGTCCCTGAAACGCAGCTTGAGGAGTTCGCTGTCCGGCAATGATGCCCAGGCAAATCTACGCGGCATGGCGCTTAAAACCCGCGGACAAGACGGCCGTCTCCATAATGCCCGATGACGAGCGACAGACCATGGCAGACCTATACATCAACACGGCAACGTGGCCGAGTTCGTGGCGGTGGTCCGTCACGTTGACCCCTGCGCCGCGGCGATGATAGGTACGGGCTTGCTTCGTTGCGTGCCGAGGGATGCGTCCAGGTCATGAAATTGCCGCCCTTCGCCTATGCATGCCCGACGACGCTGCCCGAAGCTGTTCAACTCCTCTCCTCAAATGACGATGCCAAACCGATCGCGGGCGGTCAAAGCCTCGTTCCCATGCTGGCGTTTCGCCTCGCCCAGCCCACGCTGCTCGTCGATCTTCGCAAGCTCGCCGATCTGCGCGGGATCAGGATTTCGGGGAAGGGCGTCACGCTCGGGGCCATGGTGCGCTGGCGCGATATCGAGGACGACGACCGGCTCGACACCGCGCACCCGCTGCTCAAGGCCGCAATCGCGCACGTCGCGCATTACCAAGTCCGCAACCGCGGCACGGTCGGCGGCAGCCTGGCGCACGCCGATCCGGCTGCCGAAATGCCGGGAATCGCCGTCACCTGCGATGCGGAGATCGCCGTAGTCGGAAAATCCGGCGCGCGCGTCATCCAGGCAGCCGATTTCTTCCAGGGAGCGCTTACTACCGCGCTGACGCCGGACGAGATTATCGTGGAGGTTCGGCTGCCCGCTTGGCCCAAAGGGCGCCGTTGGGGATTTGAGGAATTCGCCCGCCGGCGCGGCGATTTCGCCATGGCCGCGGCCGCCGTTTTCTACGACCAGAGCGAGGACGGCAGTGCGCGCAACGCCCATGTGGGCGTCATCGGCGTCGCCGACCGGCCGCTGCGCCTCCCCTCGGTGGAAGACGTGCTCAACGGACGAGTGATCGACCAAGCGGCCATCGCCGAGGCCGAAGCCGCCACTTGCGCCGCCGTCGATCCGCAGGACGATATTCACGCCAGCGCCGCCTATCGCCGCGCGCTGGTCGGAACCATGGTCGAGCGCGCCCTCAAGCGCGCGGCCGCACGACCTCAGCAGTGACCCTCCCATGGCGGTGAAATTTCGCGTCAACGGTCGAGAGGTCGAGGTCGACGTCGAGCCGCGGCTCACGCTGGCGGATTGCCTGCGCCATCATCTGCGGCTGACCGGCACCCATGTGGGCTGCGAGCACGGCGTGTGCGGCGCCTGCACGGTTCTCGTCGACGGCGCAGCCGTGCGCGCCTGCCTGATGCTCGCGGTGCAGGCCGAGGGCGCCGAGGTCGTGACCGTCGAAGGGCTCTCCAGTGACGCCGAGCTCACGCCCCTGCAAAAATCCTTCCGTAAGCATCACGCGCTGCAATGCGGCTTCTGCACGCCCGGCATGATCACCACCGCCCATGCGCTATTGAGCGAGGAACCCGATTGCGATGCCGCGCGGGTGCGCGAGGTCCTCTCCGGCAATCTCTGCCGCTGCACCGGCTATATCCCAATCGTGGAGGCTGTGCTCGAGGCGCGCGCCGCCTATCAGCCGGAGGCGCGGGCGAGCGATCGCAGCGGAAACCGCGCATGAGAACTGTCAACTCGCTCATCGGCAGCCCGATCGAACGGCTCGAGGATCTCCGTTTTCTGCGCGGCCGCGGACAATACGTCGATGATCTCGCGCGCCAGGACATGCTGCACGCGGCGATCCTGCGCAGTTCTGTTGCCCATGGCCGCATCCGTTCAATCGACGTCGT
>Ga0137376_10003176_pt1 | contig 10150 bp, 10 predicted proteins | sample SagtaG_23_FD_104814 | JGI IMG/M metagenome (GOLD analysis project Ga0137376, IMG submission 104814) | Vadose zone soil microbial communities from Sagehorn Ranch, Mendocino, California, USA - Sage2_L_20_16 metaG | ecosystem: Environmental > Terrestrial > Soil > Vadose zone | place: USA... | reverse complement strand
CATCCATGTCGCCCGGCATCATGAGATCGAGCAACAACACATCCGGCTCGCTCTCGAGCGCGCGTTGTAACCCCGAGACGCCATCCTGTGCGTCACGGACCTCGTAACCTTCCGCGCCGAGGAGCGCTCCGACCATGCGCCGAATGTTCGGCTCGTCGTCGACAATGAGGACGCTAGGCATTGACACTCGTCATCGGGGCCCCCCGCCCCCACCCCCACCCCCAGCCCCACCCCCGCTCGGCAGCGCCCGCGACTCCGCCATTACTCTCGTTAGGTACCTTTGGGATTCGGAGATCCGCTCGACCTCGATCGCCACCGCTTCCACGGCCTGCTCGATGCGTTCGAGGCGATTCGCAACGTCCGCGGAGATGGTTGGTGCCACTGGCGGCCGGTCGACGAACCGTCGCGTGAGCGCCCGAATGATCGGAATCCCAAGCGCAATCACGGCGATGGTCATGAAGAATGACTGAATGATCGCCACCGCCTCTGGCGGAATGAATCCCGGCGGAAACGGAGGCATCGGACCCTGCAACGCGATTGCGAGCACGGCTGGCGTTAGGTGCATGCACACTCTTTTGTGACGGGCGCCGTCATCGCGCGCGATCGCGTGCTGGCGTGACTTCACTTGACTCGCCGGCACGCTCGGCGAGCAGCTTCGTGGTGAATCGCTGGCCTTCGGAGATCCGCTCAACCTCGACGGCAATGGAGTCGAGCGCCTGTTCCATTCGCTCGAGCCGCGCCAGCACCTCGGGTGGCAATTTGGGTGGTCCGCCCTGTTCGAGCCGGCGCGCCATACCGCGCGCCAGAGGGACACCGAGCGAGACCACAGCGACCATGGCGAACATCGCGATCGGTATGATATCGTGACTAATCATCAGATGTCTCTTCGATGCGGTCGTTGACGGGCAGCAGGAAGCGAATCGTCGTGCCGCCGCCTGGTGGGCTCTCCGCGCCGACGGAACCGCGGTGCGCGAGCACGGTTTGCCGAGCGATCGCGAGGCCCAGCCCCGTACCGCCTGGTTTAGAAGTTACATACGGCTCCCAGATGCGCCCGAGTTGCTCCTTCGGGATACCGCAACCGCTGTCGGCGACCGCGATTTCGACCCCCTTCTCGTCGTTCTGATGATCGCCGTTTCCGTTTTCACGAGCTGCGAGTTCTGATGTGTACGGCCGAACGCGCACCGTGATCTGCGCGTCGCGTCCTGCCGGAGCGGTGCGGCATGCGTCGACGGCGTTCAGAATGACATTGGACAGCGCGCGCGCCAGTGCGTCGTGATGCCCGAGAATCATTGGCGTGGCATCGTCCACGTCCACGGCGAGCGAGATGTCCGTCGGTACAGTCGACCGGGCGGTGTATCTCACGAGCTCTCCGACATCGATCTCGGCCTGTGGACCTTCCGGCAGTCGCCCGAATTGCGAGAAGCTTCTCGCCATCGCCTCGAGCCGACGCGATTCCACGTCCAGCACCTCGACCGTTTCCGCCAACTGTGGCGACAATGACGGTAGCTCTCGTCGCAGCCGCTCCACGGCAAACCGAATCGGCGTGAGTGGATTCTTCAATTCGTGCGCGACCTGGCGCGCGGTTTCTCGCAGCGCTGCGGCGCGTTCGGCCTCGATCGCACGCGTTCGGCCCATCTCGAGCTCGCGCGACATATCGCGCATTCGCTGACGCAAGAGCTCGAACTCCGGCGCACCCTTTCGCGGCGGTCCTTCCGGGATGGGCTCCGCGCGTCCAATGCGCTCGGTCCAACCCACGAGCTCCTGGAGCGGACGACTCATGTTGCGGCTCAAATGGCCCGCGATGCGCGACGCGAGTACCGCGAGGATGATGAACGAGAAGACCGCGCCGCCGAACGCGAGCACTGCGTATTGACGGTACACGTACCTTGCCCGTCGCGCTTGCAGTGCGTTCGCTGCGAGGCTGCTATCCACTTGCCTCAGCGCTTGATGCTGTGACGCCGTGAGTGGCGCCGTGCGTGCCGCGCTCACCGCCCTCGTCCCCGACGCGGCCACACTGTCCCACGCCTCCGTTGCGCCCACGAGATTCAATGCCCAGCTCGTGATCCCACCCGACAGAATGAGCACAATCGAGGGGATGAGGGCGAACGACAGGAGGATGAAAAAGAGGCGACCACGGAACCCAACTCGCTTCACCGGCACCTCTTACGCGCGGGCCACGACAGTGGTTTCGTGAGGAAACTTACAGGCGGCATGGAACGCCATCCACGATGAATTCCATCGCGCACACTCCTCAACCTATGAAGACGCACACGGATTATCTCATCTTCAACACTAAGCAGCGGCAACAGATCATCGATATCACCGACAAGGTCGAGCAATGTCGTGCGTCGGCAGACATCGATGACGGAATGGTGCTCGTCTCTGCCATGCACATCTCCGCGTCCGTATTCGTGAACGACCACGAGCCAAATCTCTGGCAGGACATACTGCAGTGGCTCGAGAATGACATCGCGCCCTGGGATCCCCCGCGCTATCGCCATAACTCCGGCACCGGCGAAGACAACGCCGCGGCTCACCTTCGCGCTCTAACGATAGGCCACGAGGTCATCGTTCCGGTCACGAAGGCGCGGCTCGATTTGGGCCCGTGGCAGCGCATTTTTTATGGCGAATGGGACGGACAACGACCCAAGCGCGTTGTGCTAAAAGCCATGGGAATGTGATCGGCAACAGGCTCAGAATGACAGGTGCAATCGATAACTGGTAGCCTTTAACGAGTTACGCCCTTTCATGCGAAGACACATACATATAGATTATGCGCGACTCGAGGTCTGCCATTCCGTGGACCAGTCAAGAAACCGCTTAGCGCGAGTGAAATGAGACGCGGCACCGGCGAGACGTGCGCGGAGACGTAAATACGCCTCCACGACCCGTCGGGTCGCCTCGCTTCACGGCACTCGCCGGCTGATGCGCGAGCGACCGGGCTCAATTCGCAAACGTGCGAGAAAAACCGGCCGCGGGACGCGCACCGAGAAACAACCCGCAGAGAAGTTCATGAACGGACGCCACCCGCGCACTCCCGCTTCGAGCCCCGCGTCACGTACGCAGGGCGCCCTGATTCACCGTGGACCCGGCGCCATCGCCGCCGCCACCCACTCCATCGCCACTCCATTCGTCCACGCGCCAAACGCCGCGCTGCTCATCGACTTCGACAATGTCACGATGGGCATTCGCTCCGATCTCGGAAAGGAGCTGCGCACGCTGCTCTCGTCGGACATCATCAAAGGCAAGGTCGCGGTCCAACGCGCCTACGCTGATTGGCGGCGATATCCGCAGTACATCGTCCCACTCTCCGAGGCTTCGATCGATCTCATCTTCGCCCCGGCTTATGGCTCGTCAAAAAAGAACGCAACCGACATTCGACTTGCCATCGACGCTCTCGAGCTCGTCTTCACTCGCCCGGAGATTGGAACCTTCATCCTTCTTTCGGGCGATTCTGATTTCTCGAGCCTCGTCATCAAGCTCAAGGAATACGGCAAATACGTCATCGGCGTCGGTATTCGCGAATCGTCGAGCGATCTGCTCGTTCAGAATTGCGACGAGTACTACAGCTACAACGCCCTCGCTGGCCTCGTGAAGGCGAGCGAAGAGGAGCCGGCGCGCAAATTCGATCCGTGGGAGCTCGTTAGCGAAGCGGTGACTCGCATGAAGCGAAACGGCGATGTCATGCGCTCCGATCGACTCAAGCAAGTAATGCAGGACATCGATCCCGCCTTCGACGAAAAGAATCTCGGCATGTCGAAGTTCTCCCGTTTCGTCCAGGAGGCCCATCAGCGCGGTCTCGTGTCGATGACGAAGCTCGAGAATGGCCAGCTCGAGATCGGCCTGCCGCAAGACCGCGCGGCCGCGGAACCGCGACCCAGCGTACCCGAGCTCGAGCCGATCGACCTCGATCGGACGACCGCAGCCGCGACCGATGGCGTCGTGCGTGAGCCATCCGAGACGACTGAGGGTCGCGAAGAGCGTGAAGAGCGCGGTCGTCGCGGTCGTCGCGGACGCGGTCGCGGCCGAGGACGTGACCGTGAGGATCGGGACCGTGCTCCCGCCGCGTCCGTCGCGTCCGCCGATTTGCCCGCTCCGCTCGCGCTGCCTGAGGAGCCGATCGTCGCCGCAACCGCTGAAGCCATTGGCGCGGCTGGTGAACGCCTAACGAGAAGCGAGGCGTTTGATCTCGTCCGCCGCGCCGTCGAGACCCTGACCACAGACGGCGACGACACGACGCGCGCCAGTGCCGTTCGTCAGCGCACTCGCGAAATCCTCGGCCGCGACAGCGAAAGTCTCAATGAGCGAATGTTCATTCGCATTCTCAAAGATGCTCATGACTCGGGCGTGATCGACCTGCGCAGGCGGGGCGACGATTTCGAGGTCGCCCGCGCCGCCGAAGCGTTGCCCGTCGCCGACCAGGTCGCGCGCGCTGACGCCGCCACCGCGCTCCCTCGGCCCTCGTTAGGCGCGCCAGCCCAGCGGCTCGGTATGGGTCCGCGCGGCGCCGGTCGGGGACGCGGCCGTTCCGATGGTCCGCCACCCGAGTTGCTGTCCGTCGGTGTTGTCGAAGAGCCCTCAGCTCCTCGCGAAGCTGCCGGCGCCCAAGCCGAAGTGGTCACCGTCGAGCATGAGCCACCTCCGACCATCGAGCTCTCAAGCGCTGAGCCCGTGCCTGCGGAGGAGGCGGCGATACCGCCGGCGCGGCGTGGAGGCCGTAAACGTTCGCGCCGCGCGACGCCTGCTTCTGTGGAGCAGCAAGAAGCTGCTCCGTCGCCGGCACCTCCGGCCCCTGCTCCGGTCGACGCCGCGCACGCACCGAGAAAGACGCGCGGCCGAGCCGCGGCGAAAACGGCTCACCGGCGCGCGCGCGCCAAGAAGACCGCGCCGAAGACCGACAGTTGACCGCTCGCGTCACATCGGCGCGGCCATCGAAACCGCGAGCTGACGTCCTCCCTCGTGAGTTCTATGATCGGCCGACGGAGATCGTCGCGCGCGACCTCCTCGGCGCCGTCCTCGAGTGTCGAACGCGCGAAGGCACTGCGAGCGGCAGGATCGTCGAAACGGAGGCGTATCTCGGCGAGCATGATCTCGCCTGTCATGCTGCCGCGGGTCGCACCGTGCGCACCGATCCCCTCTATGGTCCTCCAGGCACGGCCTACGTGTATTTCATTTACGGGATGTACTGGTGCTTCAACGCCGTGACCCGCGCCGAAGGCGAGCCGAGCGCGGTACTCGTACGCGCTCTCGAGCCCCTTGCGGGAATCGACTTGATGCGGAGGCGCCGCGGCATGCGCTCGCACCGAGATGCGGACCTCACCAACGGGCCGGGAAAGTTGTGTCAGGCGTTAGGCGTCACCGGACATCACAACCGCTATCCCTTGGATGTGCCACCACTCGTCATCCGCGCCGGGAGCGACGTGCCTCGTGAGACGGTGATCGTTACGCCGCGCGTCGGCATTTCGCGGTCCGCCGAGTGGCCGCTTCGTTGGTTCGTTGCCGGGAGTCCGTTCGTCTCCAAGACGCCCTCCCACTTTCCTCGGCTGCCAGCCGATCGTTAGGATCGCTTGGACGAATCACGACACAGGCCCGCGTCTTCGGACGCGGGCCTGTGTCGTAGTCGCTGCTGCGGCGCTCTACTCTTTGCTGATCGAGCTGCCGATGTTGTAGCGCAACCCGGCCTCTACCGTGAGGTGGAATGCCTTTCCATTGTAGAGGAACATGTTCTTCTGCGCCGGGCTCGCGGTGCCCTGGAAGAACACGGAAAAGCCTACCATTCGGAACTGGCTACCAACTATGAAGTAGGGCGAAGCGCCCGTACGTAACTCGGTGATGTATGCCTGTGTTGCGAGGTACTGATCGTTGGACGAGTAATTCACGTCCGCCGGCTCGGCGCTGCTGATCTGCTTGATCGAGAAGCCGATGCCCGCGTACGGATGCGCCCACATACCCATTCCCGGGAAAACCATCGCCGAGACGTCCAGCCGGCGCATGTTCTTGAGATTGATGATGCGGGGAATCGTATCGCTTGGGTCGACGCCAGTGAGGATCGCCGCTTGATCCGTGAAGAAAGCCTCCGAATACGAGACGTACAGTCCACCGTGGCTTCGCGTAATCAGCCACTCGATCCCGCCGAGCGGCGCCTGACGATGCGATGTTGTCGCCGAGTTGAAATCCATAGCTCCGGCCTTCACGCCCCAAAACCACGCGTTATTGAAGGAGCTTCCCAATTGGGCCGTCCCAATCCGCGGCATCGCGGCGACGAGCACCGCGGCGGCGATCAGGGCACGGTTGATTCGCATACGAATCCTCGAAAGCTGAGGTCTTGGCGTTTAACCGATGGCGTTCCCTGCTGTTCGGACGCGCAAAAGCGCCGGCAAGTCACGGTTTGCCGTTTCACGTGATCGGTACATACTATGGAAAGGGGCGGATGACCCGAGGCTCAAACGCGCGGTGTAGGTCCGCGATAGCCGATTCCGATTGCTGCCACGGAGGTCCCATGTCTTCGATTCTCCCGGGAACGCGGGAGTTTCTCACGCCGGTCTATGGCACGGTGTTTGGCCAGCGTGCGGCCGTTGTCCAGCGTCTCAAGCAAGGGGACCACCTGATTCTCGTTCCCGATCCGCCTGGCATCGATGAGCCGAACGTGTGGGTGCACGCGCGCGGAGGCGATGTCGTCGGCCACTTGTCACCCGACGTGAATTCGTGGCTCGTCCCATCGATGCTCGCCGGTGAACGCTACGGCGCGGTCGTCAGCAGAATTGCCGGATACGACGTAGCGAGCTGGAAGCGCCTCGTCATCACCGTGCGCTGTGCGCGCTGAAGCGCGGATCCCCCTACACGAGGTTTAGTCTTCGTCCAACTTTTTTGAAGGCTCGCACGGCGACATCGAGATCGTCGCGTGTGTGTGACGCCGAGATCTGGCAACGCACTCGCGCTTGTCCTTGGGGCACGACGGGGTAGCCGAATCCGGTCACGAACACGCCTTCATCGAGCAGGGCATCGCTCATCTGAATCGCCGCTGACGTTTCACCGACGATGATCGGGATGATTGGCGTCTCGCCAGGGAGCGGCTTGAATCCCGCCTCGAGAATCTGCTCGCGAAAGTATCGCGAGTTGTCTCGCAGCTTTTGGACGCGCTCGGGATGCGCCTCGATCAAACGCACCGCCGCGAGCGCACTCGCCGCGACTGTTGGTGGCAGAGCGTTCGAGAACAGCTGCGGACGTGAACGCTGCGTCAGGTAGTCGGTCAGTGCCTCCGGACCGGCGACAAATCCGCCCGCCGCGCCGCCAAGAGCTTTTCCTAACGTCGACGTGATGACATCGACCTCGCCGACGACGCCGAAGTGCTCTGCCGTTCCACGTCCGTATTTTCCCAGCACGCCGGTCGCATGTGAGTCGTCCACGAGCACGATAGCGTCATGCGCGCGCGCGATCTCGAGGATGTCCGGCAGCTTCGCGATCGCGCCTTCCATCGAGAATATGCCGTCGGTCCAAATGAGACGGCGCCTTGCGTCCGCGGCACCGCGAAGCTTGTCTCGCAGATCCTGCATGTCACCGTGTTTATAGACGGCCGTCGTGCACTTGCTGATCGCCTTCGCCAGCCGCATCGAGTCGATGATCGACGCGTGATTCAACGCGTCTGAGACGACGAAGTCACCTTCCGCGACCACGGTACCTGTCAACCCTTCATTGGCGTTCCATGCCGAGACGAAGCTCAGCGACGACTCTGTGCCGACGAATCGGGCGAGCGCTTCCTCGAGCTCGCGATGAATCGTGAACGTTCCGCAGATGAACCGCACGCTTCCCGTGCCGGCGCCATATCGGCGCAGCCCCTCGATTCCCGCTTCCACTATGGCCGACTCGTCACACAGTCCGAGATAATTGTTCGACGAAAGAATGAGGATCTCGCCGCGTCCTTCCATCTGGACCCGCGCCGACTGCGGTGAGTCGAGGTAATTCAAGCGCTTGTACACGCGGTCCCGCTTGAACTGCTCGATCTCCTGTTCGAGCGCCTCGCCGAATCCTGCGTTGAGTCCCATCACGTTGACCTCACCCGTTATGCACGCGGCCTGCCGGCCACGGACCCGTCATGCGATGCCTTACGCGACTTCAAAAATGACTTTGCCCGCTTCTCCGCTCTTGATCGCGCGAATGGCTTCGTCCGCTGCATCGAGCGGAAAGCGATGCGTGATGACTGGAGTCGGATCAAAGTTGCACGATTGCAGGAAGCGGGTCATCTGATGCCATGTTTGATACATCCGCCGGCCGACGACGCCATATACCGTGATTCCTTTGAAGATCACTTCTGTCGCGAAGTCGACCTCCATGGGCTTGGAGGGAATGCCGAGCATCTGTACGTGTCCGCCGACACGAACGAGCGCGAATGCTTGATGAATCGCCGATGGCACACCCGACATCTCGAGCACGACGTCGACGCCGAGCCCGTCGGTGTGCCGCTTCACCACGTTCGCTGCTTCGTTTGGATGGACGACGTCGTGCGCGCCCATTCGTGAGGCAAGCGCGAGGCGCGTTTCGTTGATGTCGGAGGCAATGATTCGTGAGGCGCCCGCCGCTTTGCAAATGCCAATCGCGAACAATCCGATCGGTCCGCATCCCGTCACCAGCACTGTCGCCCCGGGAATGTCGGCGCTCAATGCCGTGTGAAATGCGTTGCCCATCGGATCGTGAATGCCACCGATGTCGAACGAGATGTTGTCGTCGAGATGCCAGACGTTCGTCGCCGGCATCGCGATGTACTCGGCGAAGCAGCCATCACGGTCGACACCGATGATCTTGGTGTAGGGACACACATGTGCGTTGCCTGTGCGGCAGAGCAGACATCGCCCGTCGACGATGTGGCCCTCGGCCGTGACGCGATCGCCTTCGCGCACATCGGTGACAAGTGCGCCGACCTGCACGACGTCACCAGCGAACTCATGACCAACGATGAACGGCGGCGAGCATCTGCCGCGTGCCCAAGCATCCCATTCGTAGATGTGAACGTCGGTGCCGCAAACCCCAGCGCGACGAACGCGAATCAGGACCTCGTTCTCACGGATCTTCGGCTCAGGGACGTCTCTGAGTGCGAATCCGGACCCGGCGGATTCCTTTACGAGCGCTTTCACGCGCGATCTGCTCCTTTCGTTGTCATACGCCGTCGGCGCGGCGACGCGAGTACGACGCAGCGCGCGCGAATCGAAACCTCGCATCTCTTCGCGGACGATGGAAGTCTCCGCCAGCGTGACGACATCGCCGACATCGACGACGCGACGCGCGTCGAGCATTCATCGACACGCGAACACGAGTGAATGGCGGCACGATCATTCGCGTACGATGCGCACACCTATTGCGTGTGATATGTGCGGTTCCTATATTCGCGTTCAGCGACTGTGCTCACCGAACGAGGGTACTGCGTGGACCTAGCTCGACGAAGTTGCTCGTTCTCGACATCGTCTTCCGCGGCGAAAACGCTAACCGCCGCAGGTTCCTCTGCCCCCCGTTGTCTGGCGCCGTCCGCGCCTCCTGCACAAACGATCGCCGCCTCTGCTGTCATCTCGTGGCGATGGTTGCTTCAAAAAAATCTTCATCTGCAGACATGTGCGCGCCGCGAGAACGGCGCGCGCATCGTTTTACTCACCGTGACTATCGGATGTCATGATCGTTATTCGCCGCCGACGATGCTTCCGATGATGCGACATGCGTCGAGAATGCGGAGCATCGTGAGCGCGAGCTGTCTGATGTAGCTGTCTCCAGGCTTCACGCGTCTCCGCGGAGACGTGTGTTGCGGCGATCGAAGCGCTTCGGCGCCACGTCGCCGTCTCGTCGATCCACCGGGGGATCGGTCGAGAGCACTACACTCCATTATGGAGAGGTTACCATGGCTGCAAAGAAGCGCGGCGGTCGGAAGGGTGGCGCCAAGAAGCGTGGCGGCGCCAAGAAGCGTGGTGGCGCCAAGAAGCGTGGCGGAAGAAAGCGCCGCTAGGCAACGCGCTCGAAAGCGAAGAAGCCGGCGAATCGCCGGCTTCTTTCTTTTTCTCGATCGTTCAGCGCGAGTAGCGCGCCAATGATAGCTCGAGAATCCGCGCGATGAGCGCATCGTACGACAGACCGCCTTCGGCCGCGGCGCGCGCGAACTCGCTCTCCCGCT
>Ga0137376_10003175_pt1 | contig 10150 bp, 9 predicted proteins | sample SagtaG_23_FD_104814 | JGI IMG/M metagenome (GOLD analysis project Ga0137376, IMG submission 104814) | Vadose zone soil microbial communities from Sagehorn Ranch, Mendocino, California, USA - Sage2_L_20_16 metaG | ecosystem: Environmental > Terrestrial > Soil > Vadose zone | place: USA... | reverse complement strand
GTCGCCGCGCCCGAGCACCCAGGCCGCATCGTCGATCGCCCAGGCCGCCGTGACCGTCATGAACGCGACGAGGATCAGGGTCAGCCAGCCTTCGGACGGTGCCAGCGGAATACCCAGCCTCTTGGCGATCACGCCAGTGCCTCCCCGAGGGACTGGCCGGGCAGCACGGTGTGGACTTTCAGCTCGAACTCGCTGAGCGCGTGGCGGAGGGCCCGTGCTCGCTGGGCCCGCTGCTCCTCGGCAAGCGCGTCCGCCGGCGGCAGGACCTCACCGGTCCGCTCGCGCTCGGCCCGGTCGACACGATCGAAGGCCGCCGCATCGACGGATACGACCACGGTTGCGATGCCGCGGCCGCGCAAGGCGGCGATCGGCCGGATCCAGGTCGGATCGGTCGAGGCGGTGATGACGATCGCCGTCATCCCCCGGCGGAGGCGTCCGGCTGTCGAAACGAGCGTCTCGACCAGTGGCGTGGTGCCGTCGCCGTCGACGGCCGCCAGGAGCTGCATCATCTTGAGGTGTTGGCGGCTGCCACGGTCGGCCGGCAGGAGCCCGAGGCGATGGGCATTGACCGTCAGCCCGACGGCGCGGTTCTCGAGGATCGCCTTGTCGGCGATCGAGGCGGCCGCCCGAACGGCAACCTCGACCGTCGACTCGTCGCCGCGGCCGGCCTGGACGGAGCGGTCGAGGTCGAGGAAGAGCCACGCATCGGCCGTCTGCTCGAGCTCGAACTCCTTGACCTGTATCTCGCCGTGGCGAGCGGTCGCCCGCCAGTGGATCCGGTTGAAGCTGTCCCCCGGCGCCCACGGCCGGACGGTCGTTGCCAGGGGAGTTGTCTGGAGCGTCCGCTCGGGTGACGCGTGGCTGCCCTCGACGTTCGCGGCCGGCAGCCGCCACATCGGCAGTGCCTCGATCCGCGGGTAGACGACGACGCCGACGCCCTGACCGACGGCCGCCGAGGCCTCGAAGAAGCCGAATGGGTCGCCCGTCCGGATCTGGAGCGGCTCCACCCGGAAGTGGCCGCGACGGACCAGCGGCACCCGGACGAGCCACGATCGCTCAGCCCGTGGCCCGAGCGGGATCGCCCGTCCCGGCAGGCCGCCGGGCAGCGTCGTCGGGTTGTGGACCTCGAGCCACGGCTTCGGGACACGACTCGTGTTGCGGAGGGTGTACGTGACCCGGATCCGGTCACCGACGTGGCCGCTCAGCTGGCTGACGGCGTAGCCCGCCTCCAGATCGGACAGGCCCAGCCGGGTGACCACGTATGAGCCGCCGACCACGATGATCGCCAGGTAAACCATATAGAAGAGGAACTCCAGGCCCGTCGAGAACGCGGCGACGAGCAGGACCACCGCGATGAGAACGAGCTGGAGCCGCCGCAGCATCCGGTAAGCCTCGCGATCCGGGGAACTTGGCTATGCGCTCGCGGCCTGGCTGGCCGGCTGGATCGCTCGCGGACCGCCGGGGCCGCCCGTCGGGCGAATGCCCTCGATCGGCGTCGCGTCTAGCAGCTCGCGAATGATGTTCGCCGCCTGGACGTCGTGGATGGAGGCGCTCGTCTTGATGATCAGGCGGTGGGCAAGGGCCGGCTCGGCGAGGGCCTTGACGTCGTCCGGAATGACATAGTCGCGGCCGAGCAGACCGGCCAGGGCCTGGCCTGCACGGTACAGCGCGATCGATCCGCGGGGCGACGCGCCGAGGTAGACGTCGGGGTGGTTGCGGGTGCCGTTGACGAGCCGGACGATGTAGTCGGCGACCGTCGAATCGACGTAGATATCGCGGATCGCGTTCTGCATCCCGGTCAGTTCTTCGACCGAGCAGACGACCTCGAGCTCCTCGAGCGGATGGCTTCGCTTCTGCTCGTCGAGGATGACGACTTCCTCGATCGGCTGCGGATAGCCGAGCCGGATCCGGAGCATGAACCGATCGAGCTGGGCTTCCGGCAGGGCGAACGTGCCCTCGTATTCGATCGGGTTCTGCGTCGCGATGACGAGAAACGGGTCCGGCATCGCGTAGGTCGTTCCATCGATCGTCGCCTGGCGCTCCTCCATCGCCTCCAGGAGGGCCGACTGGGTCTTCGGCGTCGCCCGGTTGATCTCGTCTGCGAGGACGACCTGGGCCATGATCGGGCCGGGCCGGAACTCGAACTCCTGGCTCTTCTGGTTGTAGATCGACAGGCCGGTGACGTCGGAGGGCAGGAGGTCCGGTGTGAACTGGATCCGCCGGAAGCTGCAGCCGAGGCTGCGCGCTATTGCCTTGGCGAGGACCGTCTTGCCGGTGCCCGGCACGTCCTCGATGAGGAGATGCCCCCGACACAGGAGGGCCACAAGGGCGAGACGGACTTCGTGATGCTTGCCGACGATCACTCGCTCGACGTTCGCGAGGACCTTCTCGCCGGTCTGCTCCAGGTTGCTCATCAGGCTCCTCAGGGAATCGCGAACCCACGGTGGGGCCGCCGTGGGGGATGTCAATTGATAGTACGCCCGAGACGCCGGATGGGTTCGCAACGTGACGGGCCGCTCCGACGATGACAGGGGCGCGTCGTTCCGGTGTCTCGCCCCTCAGCCGCGGAGGAGGGTGATCCCGCCGACCGCGAGGGTCATCATGCAGCCGACGAAACCCATCGCCGCGAGGAAGTACTCACCGCCGGCGAAGGCAGCCACGGCCACGAAGCCGAAGAGCAGGGCCATGACGACGGCAATGGCGGCCATCCCGATCCGCTCGAGGGCCGGACGACGTTCCCGGACGTCCTTCGGTCGCTCGGGCTGGGCGGAGTTCGCGACCTCGTCCGACTGTGGTTCGGGTCGCTCGGCGATGGGCTCGCCCGTTTTCTGGTCGGTCACTTCGCCACCGTATCGAAATACGTCTTGAGAAGCGAGCCCGCCAACGGAACGGCTCGCTGGGCCCCGCGGCCACCCCGTTCGACGAGCACGGCGATCGCGATCTGGGGATCGTTGGCCGGTGCGAACCCGATGAACCACGAATGGGGCTCGCCGCTGCCACCCAGCTCCGCGGTCCCCGATTTGCCCGCGGTTGTGATGCCGGGTACGGCGGCACCCGGCGTGAACTGGCGACCGAGCGTGCCCTCGACCGCGCGAACCATGGCCGCGTTGATCGCCGCTGCCGCCTCCTGCGAGATGACCCGCCGGAGGGGCTCCGGCGACACGGTTCGGGTGCCCGAGCGACCCGTCAACGCGGTCACGAGGTGCGGTCGCATCAGCTCGCCCCCGTTGGCGACGGTCGCCGCGACCAGTGCCATCTGGAACGGCGTCACGAAGGTCTCCGCCTGGCCATAAGAGGCGTTGGCGAGCTCGACGTCGTCGACGAACCCGCCCGGCTGCTTGCCGCTGCCGTTCGTGACCTGCGACGCCGCGACCGGCAGGTCGAAGCCGACGTCGCCCGCGAACCCCAGCTTCGCGGCGTAGTCGGCCAGGTTTGCGCCGCCGGTCTTCAGCCCCGTCAGGGCGAAGAAGATGTTCGACGAGACCTCCGTCGCGTGAGCCAGGTCCAGCGTCCGGGCAGGCACGCCGGGATGCTCGCGGATCCGGAAGCCGTCGACGACCAGTCCGTCCCGTTCAGCCTTCGCCTGGTTCGGGTAGGTCGTCGAGGCGTCGATCGCTCCGGACCCGAGGGCCGCAATCGCGGTAACGATCTTGAACACCGAGCCGGGCACGTACCGGCCTTGGGTGGCCCGGTTCAGGAGCGGCTGGCTGGCCGCGTCGCGGACGGCGGCGAACCCCTGGTCCTCGGTCGCCGGGTTGGTGATCGCCGATGCGTCGAACGTCGGCGTCGAGGCGAGGACGAGGACCTCGCCGGTTCGCGGATCGAGCATGACGACCGCCCCCTTGTCGTCGCCGAGGCCCCTGACCGCCGCCTTCTGGAGCGCGAGGGAGAGTGACAGGGTCAGGGCCTGCGGATCCGTCGGATTCGTCTCGAATTTCTTCAGTAGATTGCGGATCGGATCGGGATCGCTCACGCCGATGAGTTGTGCCGCGTACGCGCGTTCGAGACCTGCCGTCCCGAACTTCCGACTGGCGTAGCCGACGACGGCGCTGACGCTTCGTTCCGGATAGACGCGGTACGGGTCGCCGTTGTCGTCGCGCTTTGTCGTCGCCAGGACCTTTCCGTCGCGATCGAGGATCTTCCCGCGGACGACGTCCCGGGCGGCGGCGATGACGGCGGGGTTGTCGGCCGCGTTCGACAGGTCCGGGGATCGGAAGACCTGCCAGTAGCCGGCCCAGCCGGCGAGGATCCCGAACGCGATCGTCAGTGCCAGACCGACCTGAGCAATGCTCCGTGAGACCGGCCGCCGATCCATCAACCGCCCCCCCGCCTGGCCAGTCGGGCGAGCCGGCCGGGTTGGCGCGGTGGCGGCGGCGGCTCGACGCCCTTGTCGGAGAGGGCGAGCAACAATCCCACGACGATGCCGTTGACGAGGAGCGACGAACCGCCGTAACTGATGAACGGCAGGGTGATGCCCGTGAGCGGGATCAGCTTCAGGTTGCCGGCCGCGATGATGAACGCCTGGACGCCGACGACGAGCGCGAGCCCGCTCGCGAGGAGCGCCCGGAAGTCGTCCCGGGCGGCAGCCCCAATTCGCAGGCCACGCTCGATTACCACGAGGTAGATGCCGAGGATCGCCATGATTCCGACGAGCCCCAGCTCCTCGCCAAGGGCAGCCAGCGGAAAGTCGGTCTGAATCGCCGGTATCGGGAGGCGCCCGGACACGAGCGGCAATCCCGCGCCCAGGCCGGTGCCGATCAACCCACCGCGGGCAAATGCGTACAGGGATTGGACGACCTGGTAGCCGGCCCCGGATGGGTCGGCGAACGGATCGAGCCAGATGTCGACCCGGGTCCGGACGTGGTCGACGACCTGGTACATGACGAAAGCGCCGAGGATGAACAGGATCAACCCCAGGACGACGTAGCCGGCTCGGCCGGTCGCCGTGTAGAGGAGCAGGAGGAAGACCGCAAAGAAGAGGAGGGCCGCCCCGAGATCCCGCTGGACCACGACGATCCCGAGGGCGATCGCCCACATGGCGACCATCGGGGCGAGGTACGGCACCGGCGGCAGGCTGATCGGCCCGACGCGGGTCGACTGCTCCACGAGCAACGACCGGTTCTCTGAGAGATAGCCCGCAAGGAAGACGACAAGGATGACCTTCAGCAGCTCGGACGGCTGGCCGCTGACGGGTCCGAACGACAGGGTCAGCCGCTGGCCGTTGATCTCCGTCCCGAGAACGAATGTCAGGAGCAGGAGGGCCACGCCGGTGGCCGCCCAGGTGTACTTGTACATGCGCAGCCAGCGGTCCGAACGCACGACGATCGCGAGCGTCGTCGCGAGGCCGATCGACAGGACGAGCCAGACGAGCTGGACGTCGGCGAGGCCGAGGTCGGTCTTGCCGATCGTCTGGATCACGAGGTTCTGCGGTAACCGCTCCATCAGCAGCAGGCTGATCCCCCCCAGCAACCCGACCGCCGGCAGGAGCACCTGGTCGGTTCGCCGGCCTGCCAGGACCTGGGCGACGTGGGCCAGCAGCAGGACGCCGACGTAGACAGCCAGATGGAACGGCTCGGCAGGCTCGAGGCCACCGGGCGGCGCGTCCGGTGCCCGCTGGGCCAGCGCCAGCGAGACGCTGCCGACGAGGATCGTGACAGCGACCACGGCGAGCAGCCGCGCCTCGCGCCAGCGGGGACGTGGCCGGATGGGTCCGAGGATGCGGGGTAGCGTCAGCGTGGCCGGAGCGGCGTTGCTCATCGACGGACCCGGTCGAGCCTCAGCCGGACCTGTCCGAGCTGGATCTCGTCGCCGTAGCCGAGCGGTGCAACGCTGTCGACCGGCGAGCCGTTGACGAACGTTCCGTTCGTGCTCCCGAGGTCCTCGACGTACCAGGTCCGGCCTCGGAACGTCAGGACGGCGTGCTCCGCGGAGACGAACTCGTCGTCGACGACGATCGCATTGTTGACGTCGCGGCCGAGGGTCGTGATGGCATCGAGCGGCAGGGTCGTCCCGGCTGCGGGTTCACCGGCCGGCGACGCAACGACGACGAGCCGGCCGAGCTCGACGGTCGGCTCGCGAGACGCCGCCCGGAGGTCGCGCAGGAGCGCGCGGGCAATCCCGAAGAGGAACACGTAGAGGAGGACGAGGAAGAGGATCCTGACGACCCAGATCGTGACCGTGAAGCCGTCCATCAGCCCGCCTCGGCGACGCCGGACGAACTGGGACCGACCGGGTCGATCGGCGCAACTGACTCGACGACGAGGATCGTGTCCCCGATCCGGATCTGGTCGCCCTCGCCGAGGGCCATCTCGTCGATTCGCCGATCGTTGACCCAGGAGCCATTCGTGCTGCCGAGATCGGTCAGGACGAGGGCCCCGCGACGGCCGTACAGCCGGGCGTGGTGGCGCGAGGCGCGGCTGTCGGCGAGGACGAGGCCGTTGTCCGGCGCACGTCCGATCGTGAGTGGCCGGCCGCCCACGACGAGCGACCGGGACGAGCCGTCGGGCCGTATCTCGCGGAGGACCGCCTGGGACGATTCGATCGTCGGGACGACAAAGACGGCCGTGTGCTCGATCGGCGGCGGTTGGTGGCGCTCGACCTGCCCTGGAGCAGCGGAGTCGATCGGGTCGGCCGTCCGGATCCCTCGCCCCGGATCGGCGGGCCCGTCACGTCGCTTGTCGGTCGTTGCGGCGACGCGGACGTCGGCAGCCTCGACCGTCGCATCGGCGACGAGCGCGACCGTCGGCCGATCCGCGAGCGTGAAGCCGTGACCACGGGCGAATGCAAGTGCCGCATCGGCGAGATCGGCGGCGAGGTTCGGATGAACCTCGCGAAGTGCCTGCAGATCGGCCGGGGCGAGGTGAACCGCATAGCGGTTCGGGACGAGCGTCCGGTCGCCGTCGCGCTGGCGGGCCGACTCCATCGATCGCTCGATGCGGCGCTGGAGCTGGATCGGCTGGAGCCTGGTCCGGAACAGCCGCGCGGTCTGGCGCTCGAAGATGCGTTCGAAGAACCGCTCCAGGGCGGCCAGGGGAGAGCGCATGGTCGTTCGCAATCTAGCAGACGAGGACCATCGTCCCGGGTGCCAGGTACCTGCGGACGAGGCCACTGGAGGGCCGTGCGATATACTCTCGCCCCGTTCGGTATGCCGTTCGGCTCCGACGTGTTCATCGCCTACCCGGGGGCATGATGCCCGAGATCCTCACCGAATCATTCTGCGAACGCTGCGGCACGCGTTACACGTTTGAGTCGGCTGCGCCCACGAAGACCAAGAAGCTCGGCCGATTCAAGACGCTGTCGAAGGGTCTGAAGAACTACGTCCTGAGCGACGACACGTCGATGGACGAGGCGATGGCGGCGGCCCGGAGCGACGAAGAGCGGGAGCTGACCGCCCAACAGCTCGACGCCTTCCACGCAACGTTCAACTTCTGCATGACCTGCCGGCAGTACACGTGCGGCAATTGCTGGAACGAGGTCGAGGGTCGCTGCCTGACGTGCGCGCCGCACCTCGGTCACGACATTCTATCCGCTCCGTTCCCGACATTCGCGACTGACTTCACGGCACCGAACCCCTTCACGACGCCTGCATCCGAGGTCCTGCCCGAGCCGGAACGGGTCGACGAGGCGTGGCCGACGGCCGACCTGCCCGTGGCAGCCAGCGCCGATGATTCGAACGGCCACCACGACGTGGAAGAGATCGGCCTCGAGGAGATCGACCTCGCCAGCCGCCTCGGTCAGGTCGGCTTCGAGGCGCCGACCAGCGATGCGACCTGGCGAACCGCGCAGCCGGATGCTGCTCCGGCTTCCACCGAACTGACGCCGGCCGTCGAGCCCGTTGCCGAGCAGGAGGTCATCGCCGCCGAAGCAGCTGCTGGCGCGATCGCACACGAAGCGTCGGTGGCCGGCGAGCGGGCGGTCCCCGATGAGCAGGTTGCCGATGAGCCGGTAGCGGTCGAGACCGCTGCCGATGAGCCCATCGTCGCCGAGCTCGCTGCCGATCAGCCGGTGGCGGCCGAGGCCGTTGCCGATGAGCCCATCGTCGCCGAGCTCGCTGCCGATCAGCCGGTGGCGGCCGAGGCCGTTGCCCACGAGCCGGTCACCGCGACGCCGCCGACGCCGCCGACGCCGCTCCCGACCGACATAGACGGACGCGCAGCCGCCGCCGCGGCCCGCACCGCGGCTCTCCTCGGCAGGTTCCGGCCGGGTCAGAGCCTCGACGCCGAGCTGGCTGCCTATGAAGCGTCTCAGGCGGCTCGAGACGAGATCGCACCGGAAGCCGAGCCGGCCGTTGCAGAATCCGAGCCCGTCGTCGCCGATGCTCTCGCAGGCGCAGTTGCGAGGGAACCCGAGGCCGAGCCCGTGTTCGCCGAGCGAGAGCCGGTTGCGGCCGAGGCCGAGCCCGTATTCGCCGAGCCGGAGCCGGTTGTGGCGGAGGCCGAGCCCGTATTCGCCGAGCCGGAGCCGGTTGTGGCCGAGGCCGAGCCCGTATTCGCCGAGCCGGAGCCGGTCGTGGCGGAGTCCGAGCCCGTATTCGCCGAGCCGGAGCCGGTTGTGGCCGAGGCCGAGCCCGTGTTCGCCGAGCCGGAACCCGTCGCCGCCGAGGCCCCGCCCGTCGCGCCGGAGCCGGTCGCGGCCGAAGCCAAGCCGGTCGCAACGGAGCCCGAGCCAGAGCCCGTCGCGGCCGAGCCCGAGCCTGTTGCCGCCGAGGCGCAGCCAATCGCCCCCGAGCCCCAGCCTCGAAAGGATCGGGTCGAACAGCCGACCTGGCGAATCGTGGCGCCGGATGTAACTGCGCCAGCGACAACGGGCCCCACGCAGGCCGACCCGGGCCTGGCCGCCGCGGCCAGTGCGACACCCGTACCCGGCGCCGAGCCGTCGTGGCCGACCACGCCTCAGTGGCCGAGCGCCACACCCGCTTCGGTCCTGATCGAAAAGCTCGCCGATCGTTCGACGGCAGCCCTGTGGGCTGCCTCGGCGCGGGATGTCGTCAGCCCTCCGGCCGGGGCCGCCCCAACGGCTGGCGTCCAGCCATGCTCGAACTGCGGCCTGTCGCTGTCGGCCACCGCCCGCTTCTGCCGTCGATGCGGGAGTCGACAGGGCGGCTGAGCCGGCGTTCGATCAGCTATCGTCCCCGATGCGTTCGCGGACCCAGGCCGCGCCGACCAACAACAACTGGAACCCGGTAGACAGCCAGACCATCGCCGCGAAGATCGCGACGAACGTCCCGTAGACCGCGGCGGTGCCGATTAGCCGTGGCGCGACGTAGCTGAACAGCTGTGTCAGCGCGGCGAGGAGGATCCCGACGGCAATCGCCGGTGGGAGGAGCGCCCCCCATGGAACGTGCCGGGCTGGCACGAGCCGGTAGATCGTCGCGATCGCCGCGACAAAAATGACAGTCGTCAGCAGCGGCGTGGCAATGCCCCACAGGGTGCGGGTATCCGCTCCCAGTCGCCCGGCGGTCTCCGCCGCGAGGAACGACCCGATCCCGGTCAGGGCGAGGCCGAGAATGAAGACGCTGACGAACATCACGACCGAGACGATGCCGCGGATCGTCCTCGCCACCAATCCGCGCTTGGGTGCGTCCGTGAAGATCCTCGCGAACGCATCGTCGAGCGAGCCGTAGAAGCGGCTCGCACCCCAGGCGAACCCGATCAGCCCGATCGTCCCGAAACCGACGGCCCCGTTGGCCATCGATTCGAGGCTCGCCTCGACGAGACCGCGGAGTGGCGGCAGGCTCTCCCCGATCCCCGCAACGATGGCCCGCCGGCGCTCGGGATCGTCGACGATCAGTCCGAGCACGCCGCTCAAGAGCAACAGGCTCGGCAGCAGCGCAAAAATGGCGCCGTAGGTGAGACCGCCAGCGAGCAAGGCTCCGCCGGCGTCGGCATAGCGACGGAGCACGTCGCGGCCCGCCGAGACCGCACGCCAGCCCATCATCCGCACGGCGAATGCCTGGACCCCAACCGGCAGTCTCACGATCGCCGCTCCCCTCTCGTCAGCCGGTCACGTCCTCGAAAAGACCCGGCTGGAGGTCCGCCGCGCGAACCCGGCGCGGCGGTGTCAGCAACGCCCGAACCTCGCCGCGCCTGACGAAGCGCCGGCCGCCGATCTTGATGCTCTGGAGCTTGCCGGTCCGCGCCCATCCACCGAT
>Ga0137376_10003174_pt1 | contig 10151 bp, 9 predicted proteins | sample SagtaG_23_FD_104814 | JGI IMG/M metagenome (GOLD analysis project Ga0137376, IMG submission 104814) | Vadose zone soil microbial communities from Sagehorn Ranch, Mendocino, California, USA - Sage2_L_20_16 metaG | ecosystem: Environmental > Terrestrial > Soil > Vadose zone | place: USA... | reverse complement strand
TGTCCTTGAACGAGACCTCGAGCGTGCCCGAGCGCTGGAATACCTGGGCGATATTCACGAGGTCCGCTCCCGCTTCACGTGACGCGAGCATCTTCGGCACCCAGGCGATGCCGAACTCCGCGGCGTCCGACGCGACGACCTGCTGAGGCACGATGTCAGGCCCGCCGAGCTTGATCTCGACGTCGAGGCCGACATCTTTGAAGTACCCCTTGTCCAGCGCCGCGTAGTAACCCGCAAACTGGGACTGCGCGACCCACTGGAGCTGTAGGCGGACCTTGGTCAGCGGTCCGCCGCCACCCCCGCCACCGGTGCCGCCACCGCAGGAGACGGCAAGAATGATCGCGACGATCGCGAACGACAGAGAACGACCTGCGCCTCGCATAGCAACCTCCCTCGCGCGTGACCGGGCGCGTTTACGACGAGTCGACGATGCGTGCCGATGCGTGCCACGGGATCGCGACGCGCTCGATCGCGAGGATGATAAGGAAGAACGCAATGCTCACGGCGGACGCAACGACGATCGCCGCCCAGGCGTTCGCAAATCGGAAGAACGCGGCCTCGGTGATGATGAACTGCCCTAGCACTGATCGGGCACCGCCGAAGTACTCCGCGACGATCGCGCCGATCAGCGAGAGCGTCGCGCTCACCTTCAGGGCGGTGAAGATGTACGGGAGGGCATTCGGGACACGCACCTTCGCGAAGATGGCACGTTCGCTCGCCGCATATGAGCGCATGAGCTCGAGGGATGCCTGATCCACCAGCGTGAGCCCACGGAGCGTGTTGATCATGATCGGGAAGAACACAAGGACCGCGACGACCATCATCTTCGACAGCGGGTTCAGGATCCCGAACCAGTTGTTCATGATCGGCGCGAAGGCGATGATCGGCACCGAGTTCGCGGCGATCGCGAACGGGAGCAGCGCCCTGCTGGCACTGGCCCAGCGCGCGATCGCGAAAGCGACGACCAGCGCGGCGACACCGCCGATCACAAGACCGCCGACCGCTTCGACGAGGGTGTTGCGCCCGACCGTCATCAACTCGTCGAAGTGCTCGACGAAGGCCGCCGCGATCGAGCTCGGCGGGGGCAATAGGAACTGCTGGATACCGAACGCGCGTACCGCAAGCTCCCAGAGGCCGAGCACCCCGACGAATACGAGGGCGGCGGGAAGGTAGTGGCCGATGCGCTTGGTCAACTCGCGGCTACCTCGGCCGCGCCCGGCCTCACGACGTCGCGCCCCCTGAGTCGCTCGCGGACGCGCTTGATGAAACCGAAGTAGCGCTCGTCCTCGCGGGTCAGATCATTACGTGGCTGAGGGAGGTCGACCGGGATGACCTCGAGGATCCGGCCCGGCCGCGCCGACATCACGGCAACGTGGGTCGAGAGAAACACCGCTTCTGGGATGCTGTGCGTCACGAAAACGGTCGTCGTGCCCGTCTGCTTCCAAATGCGCAGAAGCTCCAGGTTGAGCCGCTCGCGGGTCATTTCGTCGAGGGCGCCGAAGGGCTCGTCCATCAAAAGGATCGCCGGCTCGAATGAAAGCGCGCGCGCGATCGCGACCCGCTGCTGCATCCCGCCGGAAAGCTGCCACGGGTAGCGCCGCTCGAAACCGGAGAGCTCGACGAGCGCGAGCATCGCTCGCGCGCGATCGGCGCGCCCGGCTCTGTCCTTCGCGCTCACCTCGAGCGGCAGCTCGACGTTCCCCTGAACGGTCCGCCAATCGAAGAGCACCGGCGCCTGAAAGACCATCCCATAGTCCCGGTCGACACGCGCGCGATGCGCCGTCTTGCCGTTCACCTCGATCGTCCCGGCGCTGGGCTGGGTCAGGTCACCGATGAGCCGGAGGAGCGTCGACTTGCCGCATCCTGAAGGCCCAATGAGCGAGACGAACGCGCCCTTCGGGATCTCCAGGTCGATGCTCTGTAACGCGGGCGTCTTGTCCGCGCCGACGCCAAAGACCTTGTCTACGCCGCGAACGCGTACGACCGAGTCGGTCATGCGTCAGATGGGGCGGTGCGTCCGCGCAAGAAGAGGACCTCGGCGGCTCGCACCAACGCGAAGAACCCGATCCCCACGATGGCGGCCACGATGATCGCCGCCCACAGCTTGGGCGGTCCTGAGACGTAGAACTGATTGAAGTTGAGGATCGCGCCGCCCAATCCGTCGCGGATTCCCGATGGAAGCTCACCGATGATCGCGCCCACGACGCTCGCGGTCGCCGCGATCTTGAAAGCGGCGAAGAGATATGGCGCGGCCGCGGGCAAGCGCACCTTCAGGAGTACATCGCGCGACGAGGAGGCATACGAGCGCATGAGCTCGAGGGCGCGTGGGTCGGGAGAGCGAAGTCCGCGCAGCCCAGCGATGGTCACGGGGAAGAAGGTCAGGTACGCAGAGATGACCGCGACGGCCAGCCATCCGCCCCGCAACCAGATCACCACGACGGGTGCGATCGCGATGATCGGCACGGTCTGCGAGGCGACCACGTACGGAACGAGCGCGCGCTCGAGCATCCGCGAATGCACGAACACGATCGCCAGGGCCAGCCCAAGCACCGCGCCGAACACGAACCCGCCGAAGGCTTCCCGAAAAGTGAAAAAACCGGCGTTGACCAGGACGATCCCGAGCGGTGGACCATTACGCTGCGCCGGTTCGACGAATGACGCCGCGATGTCCCAGAGGTGCGGCATGTTGAGATCGCTCGCGACGGTCCACTGGAAAGGAGGGGTCCAGGCCTCACTTGGATCGCCGCCCAGTAGCTTGACCACCTCCCACAGGACAGCGAGCGCGGCGATGACGACGAGAAATGACAGAACGCTGCGCGCGGCGCGGAACACGGCGAAAGTGTAGATACTGGAAAGCACATTCCATGCACCTCGGAATCAACCTCTGGCCGCAGAACACGACCTGGCAGGAGCTCCGAGAGCACGCGCTCCTTGCCGATAAGCTCGGGTTCGATTCACTCTGGGTCTGGGACCACTTCTATTCGATCAATGGCGACCTCCACCGCCCGAATCTCGAGGGTTGGCAGATTCAAGCGGCGTACGCCGCGATCACACAACGCGTACGGATCGGTTGTCTCGTGTCCGGCGTCACGCACCGCCACCCGGCAGTCCTCGCCAACATGGCGACGACCCTCGACAACATCTCGGGCGGACGCGCGGTCCTGGGGATCGGCGCGGCGTGGAACGCGCTCGAACACAACTCCTACGGCCTCGACCTCGGAACGCCCGGGGAGCGGTCGACCCGGTTCGCGGAGGCCGCGAAGATCATCCGCCAGCTGGTCGATGGGAGGCGCGTCACGTTCTCGGGGAAGTACTACGACCTCGTCAACGCCGAAGTCCTGGTCCGTCCGATCCAGCCGCGACTGCCGATCCTGATCGGTGGCGGCGGTGAGCAGCGGACGCTCCGCACCGCGGCGCGGTACGCCGATATCTGGCATGGGTTCGGGACACCGGAGCAGATCGCCCACAAGATCGAGGTCCTCCGCAAGCATTGCGCGGAGGTGGGCCGCGACCCGAATGAGATCCTTCCGTTCTGCGGGAAGTGGGTCGTGGTTCGCGAGAACGCCGCCGACGCAAAGAAGGTCCTCGGGCGCATCGCCGAGCGCCACGGCATGACCTCGCCACCCGAGCCGTTCGTCGGCGGGCCCGACGAGATCGCTGAGCGGATCGCCGCGTACTGGAGGGTCGGGATCAGGGGCTTCATCGTTGCGTTCGCCGATCCGTTCGACACCGAGAGCATCGAGCGGCTCGCCACCGAGGTGCGCCCGCGACTGCTCGAGCTCATCGCGGAGACGCCCGCGACCGTTTCCGGCTAGGCTTTTTCTCGTTCCATGAGGATCGGCGTCGTGCGAGAGACCACGCCCGGCGAGCGGCGCGTGTCGCTCGTCCCGGATACCGTTGGGCGGCTCGCGAAAAGTGGCAACGAGGTCATCGTCGAGCGCGGCGCGGGCCAGGGCTCGAGCTTCCCGGACCGCACCTACACCGACGCCGGCGCGACGATCGGCGACCCCTGGTCGGCGGACCTCGTCGCCAAAGTCGCGAAGCCTACGGACGACGAGCTCGGGCGCCTTCGCGAAGGCACGATCCTGATCGCCTTCCTCCAGCCGCTCACCAACCACGCGCTCGTCCGTGAGCTCGCGCGGCGCCGAGTGACGGCGCTCTCGATGGACGCGATCCCACGCATCACGCGCGCCCAGCCGATGGACGCGCTCAGCTCGCAGGCGACCGTCGCGGGCTACAAGGCCGTGCTCCTGGCCGCCACGGCGCTGCCGAAGTTCTTCCCGATGCTCACGACCGCGGCCGGAACCATCGCACCGGCAAAGGTGTTCGTCATCGGTGCGGGCGTCGCCGGTCTTCAGGCGATCGCGACGGCGCGGCGGCTCGGCGCGGTCGTCGAGGCGTTCGACACGCGGCCGGTCGTCAAGGAGCAGGTGCAGTCGCTCGGCGCGAAGTTCCTCGAGGTCGACCTCGGAGAGACGGGCGAGGGGACCGGCGGCTATGCCAAGGAGCTCTCCGAGGAAGCGCACCGCAAGGAGGTCGAACTCCTCGCGAAAGCGGTGAAGGACAACGACATCGTCATCACGACGGCGGCCATCCCCGGTCGGCCTGCTCCGAAGCTCATCACCGCAGACATGGTCCGGTCGATGAAGCCAGGCTCCGTGATCGTCGACCTCGCCGCCGAGACCGGAGGCAATACCGAGCTCACCAAACCGGGCGAGATCATCGACGTGGACGGAGTTCGCATCGATGGGACGACGAACCTCCCGTCGACGATGCCGTACCACGCCAGCCAGATGTATTCGCGCAACATCGCGAGCCTGCTCGCGCTCATGCTCACGAAGGAAGGCAAGCTGAATCTCGATATGAACGACGACGTCATCAAGGGCACGGTCATCACGAAGGACGGCGAAGTGGTGCACGAGCAGACGAAGAAGGCCGTCGGCGAGAAGGTGCCGGCGTGAGTGGCGAAGCCATCGTCGCCGCGTACGTGTTCGTCCTCGCGGTCTTCGTCGGCTTCGAGGTGATCTCGAAGGTGCCTTCGACCCTGCACACCCCCCTCATGAGCGGCGCGAACGCCATCCACGGCATCGTCATCGTCGGCGCGATGCTCGTTGCCAGCGCCATACCCGGCCCGCTCGGCACCATCCTCGGCTTCCTCGCTGTGGTGCTCGGTACGGCGAACGTCGTGGGCGGGTTCGTGGTGACCGATCGGATGCTCGCGATGTTCAAGCAACGGCCAACGAGACAAGCCCCCTCGAAACCCCCGAAGAGCACATGACGATCGCGACGCTCATCCCTGTCGCGTACCTGATCGCGGCGGTCACCTTCATCCTCGGCCTCAAGGGCCTCTCGTCGCCGACGACGGCCGTGGTGGGCAACCGCATCGCCGCGGCAGGCATGCTGATCGCGGTCATCGCAACGTTCTTCGCCGCGGAGGTGCAGGGCGGGATCCCCGTGATCCTCGCGGGAATCGCGGTGGGCGGGATCGCAGGGTTCGTAGGAGCGCGCGTGGTCAAGATGACTGCGATGCCGCAAATGGTCGCGTTGTTCAACGGGGCCGGTGGCGGCGCCGCGGCACTGGTCGCGATCCTCGAGTTCTCCCGGCAGATCGACACTGGCGCGCTCGAATTCGGCGCGACGCTCGCGACGCTTCTCGCGCTCATCATCGGCGCGGTCTCGTTCTCGGGGAGCGCGGTCGCCTTCGGGAAGCTCCAGGGGATCATCACGGCAAAGGCGTTCCGTTACTCGGGTCAGCAGCTCGTCACCGGTGGTATCGCCGCAGCGACCGCGTTGCTATCGCTCGTCCTGCTCGCAGGTGCGATCGCGGGCTCGGTGCCGGTCGCACCGATGCTGGTGATCGCGGTCATCACGCTCCTTGCTCTGGTCTTCGGTGTCGCGCTCGTGATGCCGATCGGCGGCGCCGACATGCCGGTGGTCATCTCGCTCCTGAACGCGTACACCGGGCTTGCGGTCGCGATGGCCGGATTCACGCTCAACAACCAGCTGCTGATCGTCGCCGGCACGCTCGTCGGCGCGTCGGGCACGATCCTCACCCGGCTCATGTCAAAGGCCATGAACCGCTCGCTGGGGAACGTCCTCTTCGGCGCGTTCGGTGCGGCGCCAACCGGCGGCGCAGCCGCGGCCGCCGAAGGCGACGATGGGCGCACCATCCGCTCGATCAGCGCGGAGGACGCGGCGATCCTCCTGGGCTACGCGCAGAACGTCATCGTCGTACCTGGCTACGGGCTCGCGGTGGCTCAGGCCCAGCACAACGTCCGCGAGCTCGCCGACCTTCTTGAGTCAAAGGGCATCACCGTGCGCTACGCGATCCACCCGGTCGCGGGCAGGATGCCCGGGCATATGAACGTCCTCCTCGCAGAGGCGAACGTTCCATACGACAAGCTCTTCGACATGGAGCAGATCAACCCCGAGTTCCCCCGGGCGGACGTCGCGCTCGTGATCGGCGCGAACGACGTTACGAACCCGGCGGCTCGCTCGAACCCCGGCTCTCCGATCTATGGCATGCCGATCCTGGATGTGGACAAGGCTCAGAACGTGATCGTGATCAAACGGTCGATGAAGCCCGGGTTCGCCGGGATCGACAACGACCTTTATCTCGACCCCAAAACGGCGATGCTTTTCGGCGATGCCAAGGAGGCGGTCGGCAAGGTCGTCCAGGAGCTCAAGAAGGCCGCTTAGCCCAGTCCGGCGACGCTCGATGACGAAACCGTCATGCCAGAAGCAGGCGCTTGCTCGTACCCTGCGCGCCGAAGAGGTCTCTCGCCAAGGGGACCTTCCGCAAGACCGAAGGCGCGTCGGCGAGCGGTTCCCGCTGCGACGACCCGACGTGTCCTTCTCGGAGAATGAGAAGAGAGGGCGTCCATTGGTGGTCCGCCCTCTCTTCGTTTAGTTACGACTCTCCGTCTAGTCCGCTTTGTTGCGGCCTCCCCTGGCAAAGAAGCTCACGCACTGACCCTGATTCCTGAACGGACCGGGCGAGCTCGTGAAGTCCATCCAGCCGCCCTTCTTGCACTTTTCCTTGTCTTGGTTGTGGCCGCCGCCACCACCGCCGCCGCCCTGACCTCCGGACTCGAAGGTGAATGTGGAGGCGTTGATCATCGCGTTGTCAACGACCACGGTCTGGGTGGCGCCGAAAAACCAGCTTGAGTCGGTGACCAGCTGGATCCCGGTGACCGCGTGGGTCCCGTACTTCGCGAGAGCCGATGTCCAGGTGTCGTAGAACGTCCCGCCGGGAAGCTGGCTCGTGTCGACCACGCTCGCGGCGGTCACGAGGTTGCCGCTGCTCGTCCAGATGTTCTGTGCACATAGCGTGTAGTTCGGGAAGGGGCCGAGGTAGACCTGGATGTTCTTCCCATCGATGTTGATCTGGAAGCGCGGCGAGCCGCCCCCGCAACTCGAGGCCGTAAACATGTAGTCGGTCGAGAGATTGGTCAGCTGGTTCAGGCTCATGCCCGCCGGGATGGCGAAGTTGACCCCGCCGGACGTCTGACCCGTGCCCGTAACGTTGGAGCGAAGCTGGGCTGCGGTATTCGAGTTATTGCCAGGCGAGATGAGCGTCGCGTCGCCAAAGAGGTCGAAGGTCGTCGCCGCGACGACCGCCGGGCCGAGGCCGAACGAGACCGCCGCCAGGACGAGGGAAGCGAGTGAGATCTTGAGGAATTTCACCGGAACCACTCCTTACACCCGCGCTTTTGAGGTGGCTACGCCAAGCGGATAACGCGGCAGGCGGGCTGAGTGATGGGCGCCGGGTGGGAAATTGACTTCGCCAGACCGGTCTGGTGATCGAGCGCCCGTTATCTCCGGCGCTTGAAATTCTTTTACCGCCCATAGAGGTTCGCGTGCGTCGCACGGCATGGCCGATGCTGCCCGGCTGCATGGCGAACAAGCGGGGGGCGGAAAGGGTCGAACTAGACCCAACACCTAAAAGAAGGAGAGCAACAGCGTGAGACGTCGACGCGTCCTCTTTTTCGTCGCGACCCTAGTCATCTCGGCGATCCTCGGTACACCGCCTAGGTCCGGCACCGCGGTCGGCAACTTCAGTGCGAATCAAGAGCTTGACCTGCCACTTCTCGCGCCGATCGCCAACAGCGGCGTCTCATTCATCGTCCGCGGGCTCGAGCCGAGTACCCGCGTCGACAAGGAGGGCACGGTTTACGTCAGTTCAATTCGCGGCGTTCCGGGCGGCGTGGACCTGCACCGCTACTACGCCGCGATGGACGGCGTGCCGGCGATGGACGGGACATACCCCTTCAAGTACGAAGGCCAGCCCGACAACTGCGGGATCTTCAACGCGATGCAGGGCGGCTGCGCCAACAATCAGCTCGACCCGTTTGGCCTCGGTCTCGGCGGCGGTGACGTCGACCTCGCAGTCAACTACCCAACGTCAGGAACGCCGAACCTCGCGCTCGTAAGCCTCACGCTGGCGCCAGGGGTTACCGGCACGCACTCGACGACTCGTGGCGATAGCTTCAGTGCGCCCAATCCCGTCGTGGCGCTCATCCCAGGCGACGACCGCCAGTGGATCGAGGGCATCGACGCGCTGAACGTCTACCTTGTCTACCACGACGTTGCGACCTTCAACCTCGAGGTCCAACGATCGAACGATGGCGGCCTGACCTACCTCGACGGTTTCGGCGAGGCGATCGACCCCCAGACCTTCCCCGCCGCCGGCGGTGTGCCGCCGACGAATACAGCGAACACCCACGGCACGATCCGTGTCGATCGGAGCGGCTGCCCGAGCAAAGGCAACCTCTACCAGATCTTCGTCGCGCCGGACAACGTCGTTGAGAACGCGTCGGGTGGACCGCCGCGCAGCGTCTACGTCGGCGTTTCCACGGACGTGAAGCTCAACCTCTCCGCCTTCACCTTCACGGATCACAAAGTCTTCACCGGCTCGACCGGCAAGCACTTCGCGCAGATCTTCCCGGCCATGGCGGTCGACGGGTTCGGCAACCTGTACGCCACGTGGTCCGACAACACGAATATCTACTACACGTTCTCGACCGACCTCGGGAGCTCGTGGGCGGCTGCGCAGGTGGTGAGCCAGACCCCGACTGGCAGTTCGAACGTCTTCCCCTGGATCGACGCCGACGCCAACGGTCACGTCGGGATCGTCTGGTTCGGCACCAACACAGTTGGTAACTCGAACGACCGAGTTGTGATGGAGCCCGGTCATCCGGCGTCGCAGGGCGCGGCCTGCGACAGCGGCACCACCTGCATGAACGGATGGGCGCAGTGGAACGTCTACTACGCGGAAAGCGTCAACGGCCACGACGTCATCCCGGCGTTCGCACAGAGCGTCATCAGCGACCACGTCATCCATCGCGGGACGATCTCGACCGGCGGGCTGGGCGGCGGTGCTGACCGCAGCCTCGCCGATTACTTCCAGATCGCGTTCGATCCGCAGCACCACGCGAACGTCGCGTTCTCGGACGACCATAAGGTCAACACGGGCGTCGGACCCGACAACGGACCCGATAATCCGACCAGCCGGCGGCTCGTCCGCGCCAACTTCACGCATCAACTCTCGGGGCCAACCGTTACAACGACTGGCTCCTGCGCCGGCACCACGACGCCACCGCCCGCCGAGACGGGACGCAAGATCACCGGTGGCGGCCGACTCGGACCAAACGTGAATTTTGGGTTTGTAGCCAAGGAGTCGCCACTCAACGGTTCGCTGAACTACCACGATCAGTCGCAGAACGTGGATGTCCATAGCTCCGGAGGCATTGACTCGATCGTTTTCTCAGGGAAGTGCGCGACCTTCAAAGGCAACGCCAAGGTCAACGGACAGCCTGGATACCGGTTCAGCGTGAACGCTTGCGACAACGCCGAGCCCGGTGCGGGCAAGGACACGTTCGGCATCGGCGTGACCGGCCCGAATAACTTCGTCTATTCGAAAGGGCCGGCGCCGATCACCGAGGGCAATATCCAAATGCACAAGTAGCGACCTGCTCCGGGCGGTGATGCGTGAGCGTCACCGCCCGGAGCGAGCGGAGTTGAGCTCCGAGACGTTTTGACAGCTCGGGCAGTACCAGCTCTTGCGGAACTCGCCGGTATGCGTTCCCCAGGCGATCGGCGTTCCGCACTCGTAGCACGGGAGCCCGGTCCTTTCCTGGACCCAGACGCGC
>Ga0137376_10003173_pt1 | contig 10151 bp, 10 predicted proteins | sample SagtaG_23_FD_104814 | JGI IMG/M metagenome (GOLD analysis project Ga0137376, IMG submission 104814) | Vadose zone soil microbial communities from Sagehorn Ranch, Mendocino, California, USA - Sage2_L_20_16 metaG | ecosystem: Environmental > Terrestrial > Soil > Vadose zone | place: USA... | reverse complement strand
GAGCGCGCTGCAGAGCTTCTGGACGGGTGACGACGTGTTCGCCAGCGCCTACGGCGAAGAACACAAAGGCGTCGTGACGACATTCCAGCAGATGCAGCAGCAGCTTCAGGCGCTCGAGCAGACCTGCCGTAGCACCGCCGAGCAGTACCAGCACCATGACGACGCGTCCCGACAGGACGTGGTCCACTCAGACGGCGACGGGCAGGACCCGAGCCCGAGCAATCCCCACCAGATCTGAGGGCTGCGACGATGGCAGGCAACGAGCACACATACGAGACCGGTTCCCGCGACTTCAATGTGATCGTCGATCACTACGGAGACGCGAAAGGGACCAAGTCCGAGTTCAAGGACAGCCAGCCCGAGAAGATCAACACGCTGATCGCCGGTATCTACCGGACCAACCGATTCGCCTTCGAGACGCTGCAGCCAGAACTCGAAGGCATCAAGGCCGACATAATCGCTTGCTGGCAGGGCGACAACGCCGACAAGGCGCTGAACATCGTCGCGACGCTGAGCACCGATGCCAGCACGATCGGCGATAACACCCGCAAGTGCGGCGATGCGCTCTCGACGTTCCAGTCCGACTGGATCAGCTTGAAGAGCCAGGCCGGTGGCCTGTACGAGGGCGTGGCCGGCACGGGCCTGAATCAAGACAACGACGGTGCGCACCGCATCTACGACGCGTTCACCAAGTCCATGGACACCGCCATGCACACGATGCCGTCCGAGCTCGTGTACCACACCCCGCTCTCGTCTGATAAGTACGACCACGTCGGTGGTCCAGGCGGCCCGGGTCCAGGCGGCCCGGGTCCGGGCGGCTTCGGTCCCGGTACTGGCCCCGGCGGTATCGGTCCTGGTACCGGTCCCGGCATCGGCCCCGGCAGTGGGCCGGGCATCGGCCCCGGCACTGGGCCTGGCTACGGTCCGGGCACGGGTCCGGGTGGTATCGGCCCCGGTGGTATCGGTCCGGGCACCGGGGTCGACACCGGTGCCGGCTTGGCCGGCTTCGACGGAGGCGGCGGCGCAGGTGGCGGCGGCGCCGGTGGCTTCGGCGCGGGCGACGCCGGTGGTATCGGCCCAGGTAGTGGCATCGGCGCGGGCGGCGGTGGCGCCGGGCTGAGTGGCGGTGGCGCAGGTGGAGGCTCTGGCCTCGCCGGCGGCGGTGCGGGCGCAGGTGGCGCCGGCGCCGCAGCGGCGGGCGGCCGCGGCATGATGCCGATGCACGGCGGGCAAGGCGGCGACGAGGAGGAGCGCGAGCGCTCTACCTGGCTCACCGAGGACGACGACATCTGGGGCGGCGAGGACGGTCTTCCCCCGGTCTTGCAGTGAACGATCGCACCTACTCGAGTGCGGCCGGTCGGCGTCGCCGACCGGCCGCACTTGTCATGCGAGCCGCGTGCGCGGTGGCGCTCGTTGCCACGGCAGGTGTCATGGCGGCGCCGGCCGCGACGGCCGATCCCGGCAGTACGCAGTCCCTGCAGTGGTGGCTCGGCACACTCGGCATGGACCAGGTCTGGCAGGTCAGCAAGGGCGAGGGCGTGACAGTCGCCCTGCTCGACACCGGCGTCGACGGGTCTGACCCCAACGTCCGGGGAGCGCTCGTGGCGGGCTTCGACGCCGTCGGCGCCGGCGACGGCAGGTCCGACACCGACGCGGAGTATCACGGCACCCGGCTGGCGGCGGAGATCGCCGGCCGCGGGGTCGGCAACGGCGTGATCGGCATGGCGCCGCGCGCGAAGATCATGCCGGTCATCGTTCCGAGCACGGGCGTCGACGACAACACGGTCGCCGCGCTCAACAGGCTCTCGGCGATGGACCACCCGCCGCAGGTCGTCAACATGTCCTACGGCACCGAGGTCGCGTGCCCTGATGCAGTGCAGGCGGCCGTCAAGAAAGCCGTCGACAAGGGCATGATCCTCGTCGCGGCGGCAGGCAACCAGGGCGCGACGACGAACGGCAGTGCGTTCCCGGCCAACTGCGCCGGTGTCATCGCGGTCGGCGCGTACGGCGCGTACGGCGCGGACGGCCTCGACATCAAGCCGTGGAAGGGGTCCGAGCGTCAGCCGTATGTCACGCTGTCGGCGCCCGGCATTCACCTGGTTACCCATTTTCCTTCGGATCCGGCGCTGCGATACGCGACGGGCACGAGTGATTCCGCGGCGATCGTGTCCGGCAGCATCGCGGTCGTCCGCGCGCATTTCCCGTCCATGCCCCCGCGGCAACTCGTCGCCCGCATGATCGCGACGGCGAGGCAGTTCCAGGGCGCGCAGGGCACGCACAACAACGTGTTCGGCTGGGGTGCCGCGCGACCACGCCACGCGCTGACCGACCATGTGTCGGCGAACGCACCGAACCCCGTGTACGACGCGCTGGACAAGCTCGGCGGTGGCTCGCCGACGCCCGGGGCGAGCGCCTCGGCCAGCAGCTCGGCGACCAATGCCTCGCCGATTGAGTCGGAGGGCACGAGCGCAGCAAGCGGCAGCACGAAGTCGAGCGGTTCAGGTGTCCTGATCGGCGCGTTGGTCGCCGTCGTGGTGATCGGGCTGATCATCGTGAGCCTGCTCGTCCGCGGCCGCCGAAGCGCCGCGCGAATGCGCTGAACCCGGGCCGATCCGCGGCAGTCAGGGCACCATCGACTCCTCGCGCGTTCCGACCCGAGCGGACGGGCGGCCGAACCAGGAGCCACGACGAACCACCGCTGCCCCGAGCCAAGCCAGAATCGCCAGGCCGAGTAGCGCGACGCCCACCGCGAGGGCGAGATGTTGAAGGTGCCGGTCCGGCGGCACCTGCGGCGGTGGCGGCGCGATCGCTTGTGGTTTGCCCGGCGGAGGTGCGGTGGCCGAGTCGTCGCGAACGGCGGTGACCGCCAGATAGGGGTTGACGATGCCGTACCCGTACTGCGGACTCGGCACGGTGAGGCCTGGCGGCGGATCGGCCGTCGCCTCCAAGCGCGCGCGGACCTGCGCGGCGGTCAGCTGCGGATGCGCGGCGCGGACCAACGCAGCCGCTCCGCTCACGTAGGGCGCCGCGAAACTCGTGCCGTCCTGCGGCAGGTAGCCCGACTTGGGCGCAGGCGTCTCGACCTTCACGCCCGGTGCCGCCAAGTCGATATACCGACCGGTGCCGGAGAAGTTCGCTACGGCGTCCTGGCGGTCACTCGCCGCAACCGCGAGCACGGTCGGGTACGCCGCCGGATACGCGGTCTGGTTGGCGTTGGCGCCGTCGTCGCTGGCGGCGGCAACCACGACGACGTCGTGCGCTTCTGCCCGGTCGATCGCCTGCCGCAACGATGCGACATCGGAGCTCGTCGCGATGGAGATGTTGATGACGCCGACGTGCGCGGCAATCGCGGCATCGATCGCATCGGCGATGGCCTGCGGAGCGATGCCCTGGTTCTGGTCGGTGACCTTGATCGGCATGATGCTCGCCTTCGGGGCGACCCCGGTGAAGGCGATGGTGCGGACCTGCGGCGCAGCGACGATGCCCGCGACCGCCGTGCCGTGCCCGACGCAGTCGCGGGTATCAGTCGGCCCAGCCCCCGCGATCACGTTCGCACCCGGCACGTAGTGGATCAGCCGCATCTGCGACTGCTCGGTGTTGACACCGCTGTCGATCACCGCCACGGCGACGCCGGCGCCCTGGGTGATGGTCCACGCACGGTCGAAGCCGAGCCGTGTTTGCGCCCAGGGCACGTCACCCGGCTCCGGTCCGCCGAGCTTGACGTTGCACGTGTCCGGAGCAGCCTGCGCCGGCGAGGCCGAACTGATGAGCGCGACACCGAGCACCAGTGCGGCGGCTACGCGAGACCCTGGCAGAAGTCGGTTCATAGCGGCTACAGCTTGGCAGATGCCGCGAAGCGGCGAAGCGGGAGCCTGCGGCGCTTACGGCACGTGCATTCGTCGCGGTAGGCGCCGATCGATCCGGGCGGCGACGTCAGCCCAGATCGGCAGCGTGACGACCGGCAGGAGCGCAATGCCGATGCACGCCCCGCCGATGAAGTCGCTGATCCAGTGAAAGTTGAGCAGCGTCATCCCGACGATCACCGACCCCGGCCCGATGTTCCGCACGACGCGCAACGCTCTGGTGACCGCGGCGGGTGCCCCGGCTCGGGCGGCGCTCCAGGCGACGATGCCCCAGACCAGGATTGCGTTCGGAAGGTGACCCGACGGGTAGGAGTCCCTGCCGTCGTGCGGTCCCGGTATCGGGGCCGGCCTGGTCACCGTGCCCTTCAGCGCATAGACCACGACAGACAACAGCACCAGGGCGAGCAGGTAGCGCAGGACGAACTCGCTGGTTCGCGTACGCCAGGTCAGGTAGGCGATCACCGGGACGGTGATCAGCAGGACCAGTCCGCGCTGGCCGAACAACGTCAGCGCCAAGGCCAACGGTCTGCCCACATAGTTGTGCCGCAGATCCCAGTCGATCATCCGCCGCGAGACGGCGTTGTCGAGATCGATCAGCACCCCGTGGTGGATGACGTCGAGGGTCGTCAGCACCAGCACTACGACGGCGACGCCGACGAGCCACCACGGCGGCACGCCGCCAGGACGGTCCTGGGCTAGCCGCGGATGGTCATTCCGCACTCGGCTTGGATGTCTCGGGCTCCGCGCTGTCCGCCGCGATGGGCGGCACCGGCGCGGGCTCGGCCTTCTGTTCGATCGCCTTGGGCTCGGCCTTGGTTGCGTCGCGGGCCTTGTCGTCGTCGCTCATGCCCTTCATCTCCGTCTTGAAGATGCGCAGCGACTTTCCGACCGAGCGGGCCATGTCGGGCAGTTGCTTCCATCCGAAGAACAGGATGGCACCGACGATCAACACAACGATGATGTGCGAGGAGAACAGTTCGGGCATGACCGGCTTCCTTCGGGTGGGCCAGCGTACGGCTACGAGAGTACGCCAGCAGCCGCGGCGAATGGCTGCAGAGCGGCCGCCAGATCACCATTCACCCGGGCGTTGACCAGCGTTCTCGTCGGCAGATGATCGACCGAGAGCACCTCGCCGTTCTCGTGCATCCGCGCCACGAGGTCGCCCCGTGCGTACGGGACGAGCACGGTGACCGTGACGTCGGGACGCGGCAGCCGCTCGTCGATGACCGACTCCAGCTTGTCGATGCCGTCGCCGGTCAGCGCCGAGACGAACAGCGCCTCCGGGAACAGCCGGCGCAGGCGGATCAGCATGTCGGCGTCCGCGGCATCGGCCTTGTTGAAGATCAGCTGCTCCGGGACGCCGAGCGCGTCGATGTCGGCGAGCACCTCACGTACGGCGCGGATCTGCGCTTCGGGATCGACGTCGGACGCATCGACGACGTGCACGATCAGGTCGGCCCGGCCGACCTCCTCGAGGGTCGACCGGAACGCCTCGACGAGCTGGTGCGGCAGATGCCGGACGAAGCCGACCGTGTCGGAGAGGGTGAACACTCGCCCGTCGGCGGTCTGACTGCGCCGCACGGTCGGATCGAGGGTCGCGAACAGCGCGTTCTCGACCAGCACGCCCGCCCCGGTGAGCCGGTTGAGCAGCGAGGACTTACCCGCGTTGGTATACCCGGCGAGCACGACGCTCGGCAGCCGCCGCTCGACACGCTGCGCGCGCTTGGCGTCGCGGGACGTCTTCATATGCGCGATCTGCTTGCGCAGCTTGGCCATTCGCGCGGTGATCCGCCGCCGGTCGATCTCCAGCTTGGTCTCGCCGGGGCCGCGTCCGCCGATGCCCAGGCCGCCGGCAGCGCGTCCGCCGACCTGCCGGGAGAGCGACTCACCCCAGCCACGCAGGCGAGGGAGCAGGTACTGCATCTGCGCGAGCTCGACCTGTGCCTTGCCTTCCTTGGATCGCGCGTGCTGGGCGAAGATGTCGAGGATCAGCGCCGTGCGGTCGACGACCTTCACCTTTACGACGTCCTCGAGCTGGCGTAGCTGGCCCGGGGTGAGCTCGCCGTCGCAGATGACGGTGTCGGCGTTGCGGGCGCTGACGATGTCGCGCAGCTCCTTGGCCTTGCCCGATCCGATGTAGGTGGCCGGATCCGGACGGTCGCGATGCTGGATCAGCGCCTCGAGGACGTCTGATCCCGCGGTCTCGGCCAGGCGGGCCAGCTCGATCATCGAGTTCTCGGCGTCGAGGAGCGTGCCGCCGGTCCAGACGCCGACCAGCACGACGCGCTCGAGGCGAAGCTGCCGATACTCGACCTCGCTGATGTCGGCGAGTTCGGTCGACAGGCCGGCCACCCGGCGTAGTGCCTGCCGGTCGGCAAGTTCGTATGAGCCTGTGGACTCGTCGTACGAGGCGGTGTCGCCTGGAAAGTCGCCGGGAATTTCAGTCATCGTCCATCCATCGTGACACGCCCGGCGGCCGGGCCGCGAACGATTAGCCGACGGCGGTGAGCCATGCGGCGTCGAGGTCGATCTCAGCGACGAGGACGGCCGGGCCGGTCATGTGGATCGAACCGTCCGCGCGCCACGTGACGTGGCAGGTTCCGCCCGGGACGTCCACCCGCCAGGTCGTCCCGTCGCCACTGGCCGCGCCGTCGGCCAGCGCCGCGGCAACCACCACCGCGCAGATGCCGGTTCCGCAGGAACGGGTCTCGCCGACGCCGCGCTCGTGCACCCGCATGACGAGGTGCCGCTCACCCGCACGGACGACGAACTCGACATTCTGCCCATCCGGGCGCGACGGCTCGACGAGCGGCACGTGGGTCAGATCGAGCGCATCCAGGGCGGCCCTATCGGGTACTGACACGACGACGTGCGGGTTGGGCATCTCGACCACCATCCCGGGCAGGTGGTCGACGGACGAGGCGGCGGTGACGACCGGCCGGTCGGCGAGAGCCAGCGGCATTCCCATGTCCACGATGACGTCACCCTCGTCCGTGAGCCATGTGCGTCTGACCCCGCCACGTGTCGCCACCGCCGCAGAATGATCAACGAGGCGGACCGCCTGCAGGTATCGGACGAATACGCGCACGCCGTTGCCGCACATCTCGGCGGTCGATCCGTCCGCATTGCGGTAGTCCATGAAGTATGGGGCTTCGGCAGCCATCTCTTTGAAGTCCGGCATCAGCTCCGTGCGGACGACGCGCAGCACACCGTCGGCGCCGATTCCGGCGTGCCGATCGCAGACGGCGCGCACCAGGCGGGGAGTGAGATCGAGCAGCCCGTCGAGGTCGGGCACCAGGACGAAGTCGTTCTCCGTCCCGTGCCCCTTGACCACCCTGACGGTCGGCGCCATGCGACCAGCCTAGGCGGGCGACGGCGGCAGGACGTCCAGGACGCGGTCGAGCAGGCCGTCGGCCGCGGCGTCGAACCAGCGCACGCGCGGGTCGCGGCGAAACCAGGACCGCTGCCGGCGGACGAAGCGCCGGGTCACCCGCACGGTGGCTTCGACGGCCGCGGGCACGTCGCCGACGACGTGCCCGGCGTCGTCCAGGCAGCCGAGCAGTTGGGAGTAGCCGAGGGCCTTGCCGGCGGTCGGGCTGTCGCGAAGTCCCGCCGGCAACAGTGCGCGCACCTCCGACAGGAACCCGGCGTCCATCATGGCGTGCACGCGCTGCTCGACCCGATCGTCGAGGTCGTCGCGGTCGAGGCCGATCTGCACGCAGTCATACACCGACTCGAACGCCGGCATCGACGCGACGAACGGGCCTCCGGTCAGCTCGATGACCTCCAGGGCGCGAACGATCCGCCGGCCGTTGCTCGGCAGGATCGACGCGGCCGCGGCGGCGTCCAGGGTGGCCAGCCGGGTGTGCAGCGCGGGCGCCCCGACGGCGTGCAGCTCGGCGTAGAGGCGCGAGCGGATCTCGGGCGACTCGCCAGGGAATTCCAGATGATCGAGCGCGCCGCGCAGGTACAGGCCCGACCCACCGACCAGGACCGGCAGGCGCGCGCGCCCGTGGATCTCGGCGATGGTCGCGCGGGCGAGTGCCTGGTACTCGGCGACGGCCGCGGACTTGCGAATCGGCCAGACGCCGAGCAGGTGGTGCGGCACGCCGTGGCGTTCGACGGCGGGCAGCTTGGCCGTCCCGATGTCCATGCCGGCATAGAGCTGCATCGAGTCGGCGTTGACGATCTCACCGTCCAAGTGCTGCGCGAGAGCCACGGCGAGCTGCGACTTGCCGGTGGCCGTGGGCCCGACGACGGCGAGCACCGGCTGGTCAGCCACGGGCAAGCCACTGCGCCACGAAGTACCCGACGCCGTACGGCGCCGCTGCGTAGAGCAGCTCGGCGGCGAACTCGCCGCCTGCGAGCAACGCGCCGGCCGCGCGCCAGGCCGGTACGCCGGCCGCGAGCAGTTCGGCGCCCAGCGGCTCGTCCAGGTTCGCGAGAGCCTCGCCGTCGCCGTCACGCAACGCGTCCGCGACCGATGCGTCGAACGGCTCGGCGCGCTCGTCCAGATATCCGGGCGCGGTCTGGGACCGGCGCGCGCTGCCGTCGCCCATGACGACGAGCCCGACCCGTTCGGTCTCGGCCAGCGCCAGCAAGTCCAGCGCGGCACGCGTCGCCGCGAACTCGGGACCGACCGAGAAGCCGACCGCCCCGGTCCGATCCCCCAGCGCCTGCGCCACCAGCCAGGCGCCGACCGTCAGCGAGAGCGGCAGCTCGAGCGACCCGCCGCACGCCGGCGAGCCGAGCTGCACGTCGACGGCGACCCCGTGCCCCGACAGGCTCCCCCGCGCGACCGGAGAGTGGAACGTCGATGTCGGCGCGGCGCCGATCAGGACGAGCCGGTCGGCCGCCGCGTGAACGCTGGTGAGCGCGTTTCGGCAGGCGTCGCGGACCGGCTCGAGCTCGGCCGCCGCGCCGCCGGCGAGCTCGGGAACGAGAAGCGGCGGATAGGGGCAGAACGCCGCGGCAGCGATCACGCGTGAACACTAACCGGACGCGGCTGGGCCGCATCGTGTCTAATGCACAGTCATGAGTTCGGAGTGGGGACGCATCGACGCGGACGGCACGGTGTACGTCCGCACTGCCGACGGCGAACGCGCCGTCGGTTCCTGGCAGGCCGGCGATGCCGAGGCTGGGCTGGCTTACTACATGCGTCACTACGACGATCTCGCCACCGAGGTCACCCTGCTCGAACAGCGCCTCGCATCCGGTGCGGCCGACCCCGCGTCGACCCGCACGCACGCCGGCGAGCTGAAAGACCAGTTGCCCACGGCCGCCGCAGTCGGCGACCTCGCGGCGCTCGATACGCGGCTCGGTGCGCTCATCGCGGCGGCCGAGGAGAAGATCGGCGCCAACGCCGCGGCACGCGAGCAGGCACGCGCCGACGCGATCGCCGCGAAGGAGAAGCTCGCCGCAGAGGCCGAGCAGATCGCCGAGTCCGGCACCTCGTGGAAGGCCTCCGGCGACCGGCTGCGCACGATCGTCGACGAGTGGAAGCAGATCAAGGGCATCGACCGTAAGACCGACGACGCGCTGTGGAAGCGGTTCGCCGCGGCCCGCGACGCGTTCGGCAAGCGTCGCGGCCAGCATTTCGCGCAGCTCGACGCCGAGCGTGGCGCGGCGCGTGCCGCGAAGGACAAACTGATCGAGCGGGCCGAGGAACTCGCCCAGTCCTCGGACTGGAAGGAAACCGCCGCCGCCATGCGCGATCTGATGACCGAGTGGAAAGCAGCGGGCCGCGCCGGGCGTGAGGTGGAAGAGGCCCTGTGGACACGCTTTCGCGCAGCGCAGGACTCGTTCTTCGCCCGCCGGTCGGCCACCTTCGCCGAGCGCGACGCGGAGCAGACGGAGAACCAGCGCAAGAAGGAAGCCGTCGTCGCGGAGACCGAGGCGCTCGACATCAGCGATCCGAAAGCGGCGCAGGCCGCGGTGCGGTCGCTACAGAGCCGCTACGACGAGATCGGGCACGTGCCGCGCGAGGTGATGCGCTCGCTCGATGACCGGATGCGTGCCGCCGAGCAGCGCGTCCGCGGCGCCGTCGACGCGGAGTGGGCACGTGGCAGTGCCGCGTCCAACCCGTTCCTCGCCGAGCTGCTCGCCCGCCTCGCCGAGGCCGAGGCCAAGCTCGAACGGGCGAAGCGCTCCGGCGACGCGGCTCGCATCGCGAAGGCCGAGGCCGAGGTGGCTCAGCGCCGCTCGCTCATCCCTGAGTGATCAGCGCCGTATCCTCGACGCGTCATGCCGACCTACTCCGTGCGCACCTACGGGTGCCAGATGAACGTC
>Ga0137376_10003170_pt1 | contig 10156 bp, 14 predicted proteins | sample SagtaG_23_FD_104814 | JGI IMG/M metagenome (GOLD analysis project Ga0137376, IMG submission 104814) | Vadose zone soil microbial communities from Sagehorn Ranch, Mendocino, California, USA - Sage2_L_20_16 metaG | ecosystem: Environmental > Terrestrial > Soil > Vadose zone | place: USA... | reverse complement strand
TCACCTGCATAGGGGTCGATATTGAGCCCGCAGACTCCGACCAGTCGTCCATCGATGAGGGCGCCGAACAGGATTTCTCCCGGCCGGTCGAACCGATTCGCCCCCGCGACCCACTCGTCGGCCAACCGACGGACCAGGCGCAATCCAAGCCGTTCACTTTCCGCGACGAGCTCGCCCACCGAAGACAACGTGAGATCGTGCAGCGGTTCGATCGCGACGAGTCCGACGTCGCTCACTCGCCCTTGAGATCCTGCCCGATCATGATCCGATGACCGTCCACGGTTCGTAGCCCGAACTCGCGCATTCCCCACGTCTCGGTCGTCAGCGGCTTGATGATCTCTGCGCCGGCCGACCGGACTCGCTGGTAGTAGCCGTCAGCGTCATCGACGACGAGATAGCCGAAGTACGAGTGATCACCGAGCTGCCGGGCAGGGAGAGCATCGGGGCACTCGCCGGCCATGATCCGGCAGCCATCGCGCACGAACATTCGCCAGCCCGGATCTCCCATCTCGCGAATCTCGAAGCCGAGCACGTCGCGATAGAAGGCGCTCGATCGCGACAGGTCAGGGACCGCGAGCACGAAGAGGGCGCGGCGGATCGTCATCGGCCCAGCGCATCTTCGAGCGTCTTGCGCACGGCCGGCCACTCGGCCCGCATGATCGAGTAGTACGCGGAGCTGCGAACGGTACCGTCCTGGCCCGGCATGTCGCCGCGGCGGACGCCTTCGAACATCGCGCCCAGCCGCTCGATGGCGCGACGGGACCTGGCGTTGCGCTCGTCCGTCTTCAGCGAGACACGATGCACCTGCCAGACGTCGAAGGCGTGGGAGAGCAGCAGGTGCTTCGCCTCGGTGTTGCACCGCGTGCGCTGAGCCGACGCGGCGAGCCAGGTGGCGCCGATCTCCACCGCATCGGGGCGATCGGTTCGCTGGAGCGGAGATCCGGGAGACCAGCGCCATTGCTGAACGTCGAGGTAACTGGTCGAGCCAACGATTCGGTCGTGCCAGATGATCGCGAACGGGATCCGCCGACCGATCTCGTGATCGGCCAGCGCCGTCTCGATGTAGCGCTTCGCATCCTCGACGCCGTCCGGAACTCGGGTGTAGACGTACTGATCCCTGGACTCTGACGCGGCCATCGCAAGGGCGGTCGCGTCGGCAAGCGACAGGAGACGGAGCGTTACCGTCCGGCCCCGAAGAACGATCGCGTCCATAGCTTCACCTTCACCGCGGAAGACTCACTTCGCTCGGCGGATCTGGCAGAGATACGCCCGGTGCGGAACCGAGCCGCTGATCGGGTCGCTGGCGGCGTCGCCGATGACGAGGTTGAGGTTGGCGCCGTCGGGACCGAAGGGATCGTAGCCGGGCGCGCCGATTTCCGGGCAGGCTTGCCACCATCCGTGCTGAGCGCAGACGACGCCCGGCGCCAGGCTCTCGTTCAGGTTGACGCGGGCGCGGATGCGGCCTTCCGGCGTCTCGATGATCGCCCAGTCGCCGGCGCGAAGGCCGCGATCGGTGGCGTCCGCCGGGTGCAGGTCGACCTCTGGATCCAGGGCGCGCCGTCGCAGACTCGGAAGCCCGCGATGCTGGCTCTGGCAGAACTGGGTGTGCTTGGCGCACGTCAGGACCAGCGGGTAGCGCTCCGCCAGATCCGGCCGGGAGCGCGGGCCGATCAGCGGCTCCTCGTACTCGGGCAGCGGCGAGTAGCCGTGCTCGAGCAGCGTCTCCGAGTAGAGCTCGATCTTCCGGGTCGGCGTCGCAAATCCCTTCGGCACGCCGTCGGTGCGATCGGCATATTTTCGGTGGCGTGTCTGGAGGGGCACGCGCACGCCCGCCGGATTGTGTCGGAGCGCTTCGAGCGACACGCCCGAGGGGCCGAGCTGGTGGCGGTAGGCGGCGTCGACGTCACCGTTCCAGAAATGGGCGCCGAGACCGAGACGGCAGGCGAGATCGAACACGATCTCGGTATCGGAGCGCGCCTCGCCGCGCGGCTCCACCACCGGACGCCGGAGCTGCACGAGCGACTGTGCCGACGGGCTCACCTCGAAGCCGATCTTCAGGGCTTCGCGCTCGAACGGCGTCGCCACCGGCAGCACGACGTCGGCCAGCGCGGCGGTCGGCGTCATGAAGAGATCGGCGTGGACGTAGAAGTCGAGCGCCGACAGCGCGGCGCGGCCGCGGCGCGCATCGGCGTGGGAGAGGAGCAGGTTGGCCCCGAAGCCGACCAGGCCTCGCACCGCGTACGGTTGCTGTTCGACGATGGCGCGATACACCTCGCCCGTCGTGACGTTCTCCCAGCGACCGGGGCCGAGCGGCCGGTCGGGCAGGCCAAGCGCCCGGGTGCGCTGCTGCGGCGAGATCAGCTCTTCGCCGGCGACGTTGGGAGACGGCACGGCTGGAAACTGGACGTTGCCGCCCTCGACGTCGAAGGATCCGGTCAGGGTGTAGAGCAGCGAGATCGCGCGGGCCACCTGGGTGGCGTTGCTCTGCTGCTCGACGCCGCTCCACGCGTAGTAGGCGACGGGCCGCGATTCCCAGAGCATCCGGGCCGCGTGCTCGACGTCGTCGGCCGGGACGCCACAGATCTCCTGGACCGCGTCGGGGGAGTAGCGCCGACAGACCTCGGCGGCGAGATCGAAGGCCGTGCGACAGGCGACCCCGGCTTCGCGCGCGCCGATCGTGTATTCGCCGAAGAGCGCCGGCTTGCCGCCCTCGCGCTGATAGCGAAGAAGCGCGGGATCGTAAACGACGGGCGTCCCCGTCGTTTCGTCCCAGGCGACATATCGGCGCGCGCTTCCCGCGGGCGCGACGTCGCGCTCGGTGAGCAGCCGTCCGTTGTCCGAGCGAACCAGGAGCGGGCCGTTCGTCCACTCGCGGATGAAGTCGCGATCGTACCAGCCACGCTGGATCATGACGTTGGCGATGCCGAGCGCCAGCGCGCCGTCGGTGCCGGGCCGCACGCGCAGCCAGAGGTGAGCCTTGGTGGCGAGCCCGGCGCGGCGCGGATCGACGACGATGAGGCGAGCGCCGCGGCGGAGCGCCGCCGCTGCCGCGGTCGCGTGCGACAGTCGCGCGACGCTCGGGTTGTAGCCCCAGAACAGGATGCAGCCGGCCTTCTCGAGATCGGGCATGGGCGTGCCCGCCGTGCCCATGCCCATGCCGTAGGTGTAGCGCGTCGCATAACCGCGGCCCCAGCCGCACAGCTCCAGCGATCCGCAGTGGTTCGGGCTGCCGAACGCTCGCCCCAGCCGCTGGATCCAGGCCGCCGAGTCCGCGATGGCCGAGGTGGACGGCGAGACCATGCTGAACACGACGCTCTCGGGACCATGCTCGTCGGCCAGTTTCCGCAGCCGTGTGGCCGTGAGATCCAGAGCTTCGTCCCAGCTGATCTGCTGCCAGCCCGGATCGGCGTCGCCCTTGGGCCGCGTCCGCTTCAACGGGTGGAGCAACCGTTCCGGATGGTAGACGAGCTCAGGTGCCGCGCGGCCCTTGGCGCAGAGGGCCTGGCCGGTGGGGTGCGACGGGTCCGGCTCCAGCGCGACGAAGCGGCCGTCCTCGACGACGGCGATCGAGCCGCACCGGGAGACACAGAGCGCGCAGTATCCCTGAATCCGCGTGGCACTCGCCCTGGCGCTCATGCGATCGGCTCTCGCACGCGATACCTCAATGTCCAGAAATGCTCCAGCTCCTCGTACACGAGATCGGACGCGTACGGCTCGAAGCGCTCACGGAAGAACGTCTCGTCGTAGAAGTTCTTGATGATCTCGAACTCGCCGCCGTTCTCGAGACGTCGCAGTTCGTACCGATTCCCGGCGCCATCGGTTCGGCTGGTCGGCACGTGACGGCGGCGTCCCTCTGTTTCCCGTTCGTCCATCATGAAGACGATGGCTCCGGCCATGAGATACGAATGGAACGCCGCGAGAAACGTGGCCATGCGCGAACGATCGACGTGGGAGATCCAGAAGCCGGCGTGACCGCCGTCGAAGCTCGGCGCACCGTGACACGCGACGTAGGCGTCACGCTGTTCGAAGCGAATGTTGGCCCTCGTGTCGTGCCGTGAACGGGCGATCGTCAGCGTCGTCTCGTTCACGTCGATGGCATACACCTCGGTGGCCGACCGCGCGATGAGGCGCGTCCAGTACCCGGTCCCGCACGCGGGCTCGAAGACTCGCCGGCCCGCGAACACGCGCGTGATCTGCTCCTCGAGTCGGCGGAGATCAGCCTGCCAGGGCGGCAAGTCATAGACGCGATCGTATTCGCGAGCGCGCTGGGCGTAATAGGTGACCGTCTCGTTCACTGGGCGCCAACGTCCTTTCCGATCTCATATCGCCGGCGAGCATTCGTCGGTCAGACACTGCCCTCGGTTTCGACGACGAGCACGCGCGCTTCCCCGATCGGGCGGGCCACGTGCTCGGTGCCCGCCGAGGCGAAGAACACGTCGCCGGTTTCGAGGACGACCGACCGCTCGTGACCGTTCTCCTTGACGCACATCTCGACACGCCCGTCGAGCACCGCGAAAACTTCCTCGCCATCATTGACGTGCCAATGATACGGCGCGTCGGTCCAGTGCAGGCGCGTGGTGATGCCGCGCATATTGGCGATGTCGAGGGCGCCCCACGGGCGGGTCGCGCGGAACTCCTTGCTCCGGATGATCTTCATGGGCGATGCCTTCATGTCCGCCTCACCGCGTCGATGGGCACGCTATTCGGCGATCGGGGCGGCGTCGCTTCCCATTCCAGGCGCTGTTGCACGTTGGCCCAGTCGATGGCTGCCATGCCACCCTCCTCGTCCGCGCTATTGAGGGCAACATACTCCGGTATCGACCACTGCGATATCCCCGGCCGCCTGACGACTCCGTGAAAGCACACGGCGAACGCCGCTCGACGAATTTGGCCCCGTACGCCGCCCAACGGTAATGTAGGAAGCGCGTGAATATCCGGAGACTCGCCTTGGGCGCGGCGTTCGGAATCCGAAGCAGAACGGGTTTCCTGGCGGTCGTCGCGCTGCTGACGCTCGGCTGTGCCGGCCGGGCGCTCCTCGTACGCGATGACCTCACCGCGAAGGATCTCGGGGCGCTGGTCGACTCCGACTCGGCGCGGGGACTCCTCGCTGATCTGCTCGCGCACCGATTGGGCACCGCGCCAGACATCGTCCAGGAGGCCGGCACGAACGCGAATGCCGACCAGCCGGCGCTGCGTGAGCGGACGCGGCTTCGCGAACTGTCGCAGAAAGTGTCGCTGGACTTTGCCGCGCTCTCTTTCGCCCGCGCGATCAGCGCAGACGGGATGAGCCACGCGGTGCAAGCGTCCTTTTACCGGTTTCTCCAGGACGGCGTGGCCGATGCGGAGCTGAGCCTGCGGCGGCCGGGAGCGTTTCCGTACACGGTGCTGTTCGCGCCGTCGTGGATGTACCGCAGTCACCCCGAGACTGGCGCCGACTTCGCGTACCAGCGTCGAGTCCTCGACCGGCTCGGCGTCGTCAACCGGCTCATCGCGAGCCGCCAGGACGCTTCAGTCGAGGAGAACGCCGCGGCGATTGCCGCCGCGGTGCGCGCCGAAACGCGCGACGGCAAGGGCCTGATCCTGGTGAGCGCCAGCAAGTCAGGCGCGGAAGCGGCGTTGGCCCTTTCCCGCGTGCTCGCGCCCGAGGAGACTGCTCCTGTGGTCGCGTGGATCAACATCGTGGGGGCGCTGGGTGGGTCGCCGCTCGCCGATACCGCGTTGCGCCCGCCAACCTCGTGGGTGGCCCGCTCGGTCTTCTGGCTGAGGGGCTGGGACTGGGCAAGCATGGTGTCGATGGCGACGGAGGCGAGCCACGAGCGGCTGCGTGGCGCCCGCATGCCGGAGTCGATCGCGGTCGTGAATCTGGTGGCCGTCCCGCTCTCGGGCACTGTTGGCGCCACGGTGTTTTGGGGCTACAAGATTCTTCGCCGCCACGGTCCCAATGACGGTGCAGTGCTGCTGGCAGACACCGTGTGGCCCGGCGGCATCAACGTCGTTGCCCTCGGGCCCGACCATCTCTTCGCGCCCCGGGAGAACGACGCCCACAGCCTCGCCATGCTGCGGACGATCGCCGTGGCCATCCAACTTCACCGTCTCCCTTCGGAGCCCGCAGCCCTGGTTGGCTCGAGGAAGGGCATGGCGATCGGGATCGACGAAGACGGCGTTAGCCGCGCGAGATAGGCAATCAACGACCCGGCCGTTCCGTGCTCGGGTGACTACCCGGTCCGGGCAGCGCGGCCTTCCGCCCACCCTGCAGCTCGCCTTCGATCAGCGAGTCGATGTCCGGGTAGGCGTTGATCGTCAACGCATCGTGGATCGGCAGTCCACCCGTATCGATCGACGGCCCGTAGACGCTGTGGACCTGCCGCCCCATCAGCCGTAGCAGCGTCGTCTGCTCGCCCCGATGATGCGCGGTGTGGGCCACCCGCCGCACCATGGTCCACGCCCGGCTGTGCGTCGTATCGAAAAAGGCAACGTCCTCGGCCCACCACGCCTCGTTCTTTTCTCTCAGCCGCGCGAGCCGTCGGCCGGAATCGTCCGCGTAGCGCTGGATGAAGGCCAGGCGGGTTTCCGTCCCGGGCAGCGGCGGGCTGCCGAGGTCGATGTCGAACATGGTCCGGAACCACCGATCTTCGCTCTGGCACTGATGGACCATGTGCTCGTGAGCGGTCCGGTCACGGTCGAGCCGTGGGTGCGGGCGGACGTCGAGATCCTCATCCCTGAACATGCTCCACACGTTGAGGGTCTTCAGCCGCTCGCTCGCGTACGTCTCGACGAGAAACGAATAGACCATGATGTTCTCCTGTGGCGCCACTCATGCCCGACCCTGGAGCGCCCGGGCGAGCTGGTCGAGGTGGTTGTCGTCGTGGGCCGCAAGACGCGCGACCCAGTCGCCGAGCGTCAGACGACCCCGCCCGAGATGCAAACCTCCTCGCCGCCACTCCGCCGGCGACAGCGATTGCAGGAGCGTCAGCACCTCGGCGCGGCGCCGCTCGAATGCGGCGAGGGCCTCACGCGTGTCGTTGCGGAGATATTGACGCTCCTCGGCCCATTGCTCGGGATCCAGGGGATGGCGGATCGCGCCACCGATTCTCCAGGCCGCCAGATCGTTCGCGCTCGCTCCGAACACGAGGATGGGAGGCTCGTCGAGCGCCACGACCGTGTGGAATCGGATCTGGAAGAGCTCCTCGACGTCACGAAGGTGGCAGACGATCTCTTTGGCGGCCCAGCTCCGGGTGCCGGGACGCCGGCATAGCTCGGCGTCCGTCTTGTCGGCGATGGCTCGCTCCAGGTCGCCCGGCGTTCGCCGGAGACGATCGAGCCGCGCCTCGGTCGACAACCCGCCATACTCATCGGCCGTCGGCATCCAGGCCCCTAGATGTCTTCGACCAGGACCAGCCGCGTGACCGCTGTGACGGAGCGAGCCTTATGGGCGCCGGCTGGCCCGGCGGGAATGAAGATCCCAGCGCCTTCGGGGTACGAGATCACCCGGCCACGGAAGTCGATTTCGAGCGCGCCGGACACGACGAGGCCGACGTGGCCTTTTTCGCACCAGTCGGGCTCGACGAACTCCGAGGTGAACTCGACGAGACGAAGCTGCTTCGCGCCGTCCCGATGGACCTTGAACCGCGCTCCCGGGAGCGAGGACTGCCAGGGAAGGGCGTCGAAGTCGACCTTGAACGAGAGCATCAGCAGCCGGTGCCCTCGGAGAATTCTCGGACCTTCAGGCAGCGACGATCGTAGTCCGTGCCTCGATCGTCGAGCACCACCGTGCCGTCACGGTCGTCGATGTACCTCAGCGTGTAGACATGGCCGGGCAGGGTCGCGGCCTTGACGAGCTTGGGCTCGTTGAAGATCGCGTCGCACAGGGCTCCGCACAGGAGGTGATAGCCCTTGACCTGGATGAATCGGACCTGAAATTCGTGCTCGCCCGGCAGCACGTACGCGTGGGAGGTTCGCCCGACTGACCCGGCTTCGACGCCATCGATCTTCTCGACGATCAGGCCTGGCGTGACGAAGATGTTCTTGGTTCTGGCCGTCCACAACCTCACGATCGAGACGTCGGCATCGGGCCTTGCCGGTCCGGGATACTGTTGAAACGTGATCTCCGCGCAACCCGCCAGGAGCGCTGCCATGACCAGCACCGCGATTCGCGCCATGTGTCGTCCCGTGAGATGAGATGAGCGGACGCCCGCCGTGATTGTCCACGGAACGCTCATTCATGTCAGCAGGGACTCATGGACGAACGCAGACACCGGCTCATGCCGGACTGGAGCCGGGTGCCGAACGATCAAGGCCTCCGCCGCGGCCGGCGCTTACCCGCTCATCGTCCTACTGCACGTTGGCACTCACCGAAGCGGCTCCGGTGAGGGTGAACGTGCACGTCTTCGCCTTGTTACCGCCGCTCGAGCAGGCGCCTGACCAGATCACGTCACGTGTGTTGGAGGCGCTGAGCGTGATCGAGGTACCGGTCGTGAACGTCGCGGAGCCGGTGCTGCCAACGGTCACGTTGATCCCGGCGGGGCTCGAGGTCACCCGTTCACCGGTTCGCCCGGTTGCCGTCACGGTCAGCGTCGCCGATTGAGCGGGTGGTGGAGGGGGAGGCGGCGGGTTCACTGTTAGCGTTGCCGTCCTGCTTGCGCCTCCGAAGGTGCCACCGATCGTCACCGGCGTCGCGGCGGTTACTGCGGTGGTGCTGATCGTGAAGTTCGCGCTGATCGCGCCGGCGGTCACGGTGACGCTGGCCGACGCGCTGGCCACTGTGGTGTTGCTACTCGACAGCGTGACGATCGCTCCACCGGTGGGCGCGGCCGTGGTCAACGTCACCGTTCCGGTGCTCGTCGTGCCACCGACCACGCTCGTCGGATTGACCGTCACCGAAGACAAGCTCGGCGGCGGGGGCGTGGGATTGACCGTCAGCACGGCCGTGGGTGAAGCCCCGCCAAAGGTTCCGGAGATCGTCACCGGCGTCGCGACGGTGACTGCGGTGGTGGTGATGGAGAAGTTCGCGCTGAGCGCGCCGGCGGCCACGGTGACGCTGGCCGGGACGCTGGCCACGGCCGTGTTGCTGCTCGATAGCGCGACGATGGCTCCGCCGACGGGTGCTGCTGTGGTCAGCGTCACGGTTCCGGTGCTTCCAGTCCCGCCAACCACGCTGGTCGGGTTGACCGTCACCGAAGACAAGCTTGCGGGTGGCGGCACGGGATTGACGGTCAGCACGGCCGAGCGTGAGACGGCGTTGAAGGTGCCGGTGATCGACAGCACGGTCGAGGCGGTGACCGACGTCGTCGTGATGGAGAAGGTCGCGCTCGTCGCGCCGGCCGCGACGGTGACGCTCGCGGGCACGGTCGCGACCGCGGTGTTGGCGCTACTCAGGCCCACGACGGCTCCGCCCGCGGGCGCGCCGGCGGTCAACGTCACGGTCCCTTGTGACGAGTTGCCGCCCACGACCGAGGTCGGGGTCACGCTGACGGAAGACAAGCTCGCCGGGGGAGGCGGCGGAGGTGCGCCGGCTTGTGCCGTGAAGCGGCGCGCAGCGGAGAACGGTCCGGCGACGCCGGTAGAGCTGATGCCCTGGACGCGCCAGAAGAGCTGCTGAGCCGGCAAGCCGCTGACCGTCGCCTGCGAGACGCTCACAGTCTGAGTGGACGTGATCGGGGAGAAGTTGTTCGAGGTTGAGATCTGGATGCGATAGGTCGCTGAATTGGCCGTGTCGCTCCAGTCGAACAGGATCGGCTGGGCAACCGTCGCCCGGTCAGCCGGACTGAGCAGGCTCGGTGTGCCTGGCGTGCCCGACGGAGGCGGCGGAGGCACGGCGCCGGCCAAGACGGTCAGGCTGGCCGTCGGAGCCGCGTTGCCGAATTGGGCCGTGATGGTGACTGGCGTGTTCGCCGTCACGGTCGACGTCGTCACCGTGAAACTGGCGGAGCTTTGGCCCGCGAGCACCGTGGCGATCGGCTGGGGTCGAGCGACCAGGTTGCTGGTCGAGAGCGTCACTGTCACTCCGCCAGTCGGCGCAGGACTGCTCAGGAAGACGGTGCCGGAAGCGCTGTTGCCGCCGGTCACGCTGGCCGAAGCGAGCGTCACCGACGACAAGAGCGGCGGCGCGTTCGGATTGGGCCCCAGGTTGATGAATTGAGACCTCGTGATGCCGCCT
>Ga0137376_10003167_pt1 | contig 10160 bp, 15 predicted proteins | sample SagtaG_23_FD_104814 | JGI IMG/M metagenome (GOLD analysis project Ga0137376, IMG submission 104814) | Vadose zone soil microbial communities from Sagehorn Ranch, Mendocino, California, USA - Sage2_L_20_16 metaG | ecosystem: Environmental > Terrestrial > Soil > Vadose zone | place: USA... | reverse complement strand
TTACGTAGAGCCTAGGTATTTCCAAGACTCCAAGGCAAAGAACCCAAAGAAGCCATTTTGTCGCTTCGGCAAGGATTGCTTTTATCAGCACCTCAATGATGATGGAACGAAACATATCTTCAAAGATGGTGTCGACGTTTGCATGAAAGTATGCGCTGCAACCCGTAGCAACGTTCGAGTCAGTCACAGTTTGTTTTAGATTCATTCACAAAGGGATCATTTTCACACCATTTACGATTATGAACCACATTTTTTTGGAGCTATGGGCCCATGGGCTGGAGGGATTTCAATGTTCGCAGTTGATCTGACGCATGAGGATGCTATCCCTGACGACAGTCGAAGATCAAGACCACGTCCCTTAGATATACCCTATACATCATCGCGACATGGCAGCAACAGCAACAGTGTCGATGCAGACTCGACCACTGCAGCCCAACACAGTTCCACTGGCGATGCAGATCCCCCGCGCGATGGAGAAGTTAGAAGGGATTTGCATTTTATGGAACAGATACAAAGGATGGCGAGTACGATGGCGAGCGCTCCTCCTCGAACTAACTTTCTTTTTGCAGGCAGAACGATTCATGGCCTCATTCGAAGGTGGCCTGCTTCTTCCACCAGCGGAGAGCAGCAGGTCATCTCCGGTACCGCGCCAGGAGACATCTCCACCGCCCCTTGAACCTGTCGACGTTGAGCCTAGTCCGCGTCCCGACACCGTGTTTGAGCGCATCAACCAGAACGCGAGTACTGTAATCGAAATAGAGGGGGATCAGACAAGCGAGCCGCCATTTGTAACGGATGGCCGCGGACGAGTTGTCTGGAGCGCAGTAAATAATTCAGATGTACAGTAGTTGCCATATGTGGTTATCGAGGTATGATATCATATATACCCCTGCCGTTAGATACGCGGACCAGGTATAAAGGCTCTCCGTCTGCGGAGGCGTTCCTTCCTTGCTCCCGCCATCATGACCAAAGGACGCAAGAGCCCCTACGCCAAGCATAAGCTACAGCTTAAGCTTCCTGGATCTACATCAGGCTCTGCATCGGGCTCATCTTCCTCCAGCCCCGTGGCTCCCACCCCGCCCACCCCCAAGACCCCCGCAGACGAGGGCATAGAATTTTTCCAGTCACAGCCAACTCCAGGTGAACTTCCCATTCGAGTTTATGAACTAAGGCTCGACCCAGACGGTGGGCCAAACAAATCCGGCTCGGTAAGTTCAATAGATCATTCTCATCTATGCACCGATCCACGCGTTGCGTAGTATCTACGATTGCCTCCCGCATATACCCCATTTATACTACGCGTATCCCTTGATGCTGGAACACCGGCGTCGAGAAATGGTGTATTCAAGACCAACTTTCCCCTCGATGGAGGTGTCTTTGCTAGAGATAAGATCGCGGAGCGGAGGTATGCCGTTTCTTTGAGTTGGTGTCCTTCATCATCGTCGATAGGCTCCCGACAGACTTTTCAAAGCCTATACACGTGGACCTCCCGATATCCCACGCGGGGGCGTTCATGTATTGGATAGAATACGATGGAGAGGATGGTCAGAGAGTTAAAGGCCGCATAGGTTTCTTCAATGTTGATCCCATCCTGCGAGCAAAGGCAAGAACCCCAATTTTGGACGACTCACTCAGCGTTCTCCCTCCCAACCAAGGCGGAGTCATCAAGGATACCTTTGTCAACATTCCCTTGGACGGATTGTCCATCCTTACGGTGGTGTCCAAATGGATGGGTCCCGTTCAGGAGTGGCGAAACCATCTTGAAGAGGCATCTCTTCGCGGGTATACCATGCTACATTTTCCCCCTCTCCAAGAGCGCGGAGAGAGCGATAGCCCCTATTCAATTAAAAATCAGAAACGTTACGATCACCGCCTCTTCAGTGATGAATCTAGCGATAAGCAGAATAAGAAAAAGATGAAAGAGTGGCTGCAGATTGCTAGAGAGGAATACGGATTGCTCAGCCTTACCGATGTTGTTCTCAACCATACTGCTAACGATAGCCAGTGGCTCCTCGAACATCCAGAAGCCGGTATGTTATGCCATCCGAACTGCCTATCGGATTAAACAACCTTTCTTTTCAGGATACAGTGCCCACAATACACCTCACCTAACACCAGCGTTGGAGTTGGACAACGCCATGATGAATTTCTCCTCTGCGCTGTCATCAAAGGGTCTCCCGATGATCATTGAATCAGAGAAGGATCTTGACGTGATTATCTCGGCCTTCGAGGAGGTGGTGCGCAATCTGAATCTTTGGCAATTCTATGTTCTGGACGTCTCTCGAGAACGAAGTTCTATCAAAGCAGCACTGCAGTCTAAAGATGTCACAACTTGGGATGGGCCTGAGGTCGTTGGTCGCAGCGCGCCTGAATTGGCGGATATGTTTAGGCTTCACGGCAAAATCAACGGCATCGGTGCGTTGTCATCAAGATTTGGGGTCAACATACTCGGCTCGGTGGGGGCTGGGTTCATTCGAGCGGCGTATCCGGACGTTAACGGCATCGATGCCTTGGTTGATGCGTGGATTCAAGTGATTGACGTCATTAATGTGCCTCTCTATCGCGAATGGGAAGCAGACATTAAAGTGGCCATCGAGAATGTTCGTAACAGGGTGAAATACATCCGGCTAGACAAGAACGGTCCTAAGCTGGGCGAAATTTCGGAACAGTGAGTACCTGTACTATTATTACTGACAATCGCACGACTTGATTCTCGCGGGCAGGTGTCCTCTGGTCGAGCCCTACTTTACGCGTCTATCCACTTCGGACCCTTTTGTCTATTCCCTCGCAAACAATGGGTGGATCTGGAACGCAGATCCGTTGCGAAATTTTGCTCTCCTCCCGTCGAAAGCCTATTTAAGGCGAGAAGTTATTGTATGGGGAGACTGCGTCAAACTGCGCTATGGCTCTTCACCAGAAGACAACCCATGGCTTTGGTCATACATGACAGAGTATGCGACCTCTTTGGCTCGCTCGTTTGACGGGTTTCGTATCGACAACTGCCATTCCACGCCGCTTGAAGTCGGTAAACACATGCTAGATGCAGCCCGAAGAGCAAGACCAGATCTATACGTGTGCGCAGAGCTCTTCACCGGTAGCGAAGAAATGGATCTTGTCTTCGTCAGGGCATTAGGTATCAACAGCTTGATCAGAGAAAGCGGAAACGCATGGGATCCCAAGGAATTGTCACGCCTCTTGTATAGATATGGTGTTGGGAAGCCCATTGGATCCATGGATGATGCTTGCTTAACAACAATAGAGGAGATGCAACCTCCGTCGGGAAAAGGACCTGTCAGAAAATGTATTGTCAGCCCTCTGAACGGATCAGTCCCACATGCCCTCCTATATGACCAAACACACGATAACGAGTCCACTTGTGACCGACGATCCCCAGAAGACACCCTTTCCACAGGCGCACTAGTGACTTTCAGCTACAGTGCGATTGGCAGTATCAAGGGCTTTGACGACGTATACCCTAAACTTCTGAATTTGGTCAATGAGAAGAGACAATATCAAATCACGGGAATCAAAGAGAACAGTGGAATTGCGAAGATTAAGAGAGTGCTTAATCACTTACATCTGGAGATGACTCTTGGCCACTATGAAGAGGGCCATGTTCACCAAGAAAATGACGTATGTCCATAGTCCAATTCGAGTTCTCAATCTTATGCGCACCAATCTACAGTACATCGTTATCCATCGAGTGCAACCCGCAACACAAAGAGGATACTTACTCGTCGCTCATACGGCATTCAAGCGTGGATCAAGGGACCGTGGTCACAGTGAGTACGAAATTCCTTTACATTGTCCAATTAATCATTGGCGTATCGTAGTTGATCCAATCCGTCTAAGACGTACAAGATCTAGGTTCATACTTGGTGCGAGCATAGAAGTTAATCCATGTGAACCCAAGCAAGATGATCGAGTCCTAAGGGGTCTACCCACAAAACTGGTCGATGTTTCCAGCGTTGCAGTGTCTCAAGGTCACGATCACGAGGGTCCATTTACAGAAATTGTGCCGCCAGAATTCTTTCCGCCTGGAAGCATATTATTGTTTGAAACGCGGGGCGAAAGTCACGACCCTGACCTGGAAGGATTGTGTTCCCGCGGCGCTCAAGAAGCATTCGAATGCTTGAGCCTGGTTGAGCTCAATTGCGTCTTGTACCGTTCAGACGAGGAAGAACGCGATTTGACTGACGGGGAATATGGCGCATACGAGATACCTGGACATGGTCGACTGGCTTACTGTGGTTTGGAGGGCTGGATGCACCCCCTGACTCATATCATGCGTTATAACGACCTAGGCCATCCTCTGTGCGCTCATTTACGGTTGGGGACATGGGCTTTGGATTATGTGCATCGGCGTTTATTACGGTAAGTTGAATCATGCTCATCCCTCAGATGCTCGGTTTGAGGGTTATATTACAGACAAACTGCAACCTATCCTTCTCTCGCGAAACCCGCTGCATGGTTCCAGGAACGGTTCCAACGCATTGAAGCAATAGTTCCCAACTTCTTACGCCCCCGGTATTTCGCATTGGTCATCTCAACAGCATACAAGGCCGCACGACGAGCGGTTTTCGAGCAGTGCTCGGATTTCGTGGTGTCCGGCCACGACCTTACTCAGAATCTGGCGCTGTGCGGTGTTCAAATGCATGGTGTAGTTAAATCGGCATCACTTGATCCCAGCCGGCAGACGCCTTCTCTGGCAGCTGGCCTCCCCCATTTCTCAGCTGGCTGGGCAAGATGTTGGGGACGTGACGTATTTATCTCTCTTCGGGGACTGTTTTTGACAACCGGTAATTATGACGCTGCGAAGAGACATATATTGGCATTCGCCTCCACTTTGAAACACGGACTCATTCCAAATCTGTTAGATTCCGTTCGGAACCCAAGGTATGTTTTGGTGCTTTTCCATTGGGCTTGAGTTGAATCTTTTCAAGGTACAATTCGCGAGACTCTCCGTGGTGGATGTTGCAAAACATCCAAGATTACGTCCTGATGGCACCTGATGGAATATCGCTGCTCGACGAGGATGTAAAACGCAGATTTCCCAAGGACGACTCTTGGGTGAACTGGAATGAGTCCGGCGCATATTCCTATTCAAGCACATTAGCGGAGGTTATACAGGAGATTATGCAACGCCACGCAGACGGAATACATTTTCGAGAATATAATGCTGGGCCGAACCTGGACAGACAAATGAGGGGCGAAGGTTTCAATATTGACATCGAAGTGGATTGGACCACTGGTTTCATTGTTGGCGGGAACAAGTACAACTGCGGGACATGGATGGATAAAATGGGTGAATCGCAAAGAGCAGGTACCCAGGGCATTCCAGCGACACCCAGAGATGGCGCACCCGTCGAAATCACTGGGTTACTAAAGAGCACTTTGCGATGGCTTACCCAGTTGTCAAACACCGGAAAGTTTCCTTTCAAGGGGGTGGAGGCTGAAAGTAAGTCTTCTTCAACGATGCCGAGATCCCTGATCAATTAAATCTGCTAGTCCACGGCGTTCGGCGCCTAGTCACGTATAGCGAATGGGATAGTTTAGTCCAAACATCTTTTGAAAAATGTTATTACATTCCGGCTGGTAAGAACCTATACTTACAAGCACCGTACCGCGTCATAAAAATGCATGGCTTTTTACTTGAACAGATCCATCGGAAGACGGGCAATACAGGACTAACAAGCAAATGGTTAATCGAAGGGGTATCTACAAAGACGTGTACGGGTCTTGCAGCGACAGAGAATGGGCAGACTATCAATTACGACCGAACTTCCCGATTGCTATGGCGGTCGCTCCAGAATTATTCGACGCCGCTCACGCTCTCGACGCTCTGAAAATAGTGGATAGAATACTCAGAGGTCCGTTAGGGATGAAGACGTTGGATCCGTCGGATCTTCAATACCGGCCTATCTATGATAATTCCAACGATTCAGCGGATTCGTCAGTGGCGAAAGGCTGGAACTATCACAATGTGCGCCCTGACTTGTTTGTTGATTCATTTTTCTGACATTAATTTGAACAGGGCCCTGAGTGGGGTTGGCCTCTTGGATACTTTCTGAGGTCTTACCTTTACTTTGACTCGAGGGTTGGTTCTGGGAAGAACGTAAGTTTGAGAAATAACGTAATGCATTAGTCTAAGCAACTTCGGATACAGGACATAACCCAGACATTACATGATCTTCATCGTATTCTTCTTGCTCCCCGGCGCCACATTCAAAACGACCCCTGGGCGGGACTGCCTGAGCTGACGAATGGAGATGGACAATATTGCCGTGACTCGTGTAATACTCAAGCATGGAGTGCGAGCACTCTGTTGGACTTTTTGGAAGCAGTACATCAATTACGTGTGTGAGGTTGGACGTGTCAATAGCTAGTTGAATTGAACAATATTTGTACATGTTTGTCTCACGGCCATCCCTTTGGCAAGATCTTACTACCTGCAATAGGCTTCGCAGTTCATCCATGCTGCCATGTCATTTTTCGGGTTTGAAGAGAAGGACCTAGAGAGAGATAAACAGCAATTCCAGGAAGCATCCTTTGAAGAGGAAGTTCCGGTATTTACATGGGGTGAAGAGAGTTACGATGAACTGGGCGATGCTCTTCAAGAAGGAGGTGATGAGTTGAACTCTGAAACCTTTGGAAACGTCGGTGTTGTCGGTACGTTTTCTTGTCCCAGTTATTCTCAATGAGATCGCTTCACGCCTCATGCCAACAGGGAAAGATTTCGACTTTTCTAGTGTCGCATTACCCAACTTTGACCGCCCATCGAAGGAACAGGCGATACCTTTACAAAATTTCCCTGAGAAAGCCGCGTTAGATGCCAAAACAAATTTACAGAACCGTGCCCATCTTGATGCTGCGACCTTGGACCATGATCAATCAAGTACGATTATCAATTTACAGCACGTTAACGGTTTTGATTATGACGCACCACCAAATCTAGCTCGTACCTCTGTCAATAAAGCCGAGTCGATGTGGGGAAATAAGTCGCCATTCGTTCTTCCCCGTGCAAATGGAGGTGTTAATCGAGCGAAGGAATTGTCCGCGGTGTCTACGACACCACCGGTTGAATCTGGAGCAACTCCATCGTTGCCCGTCGGGCAGCATCGTGAATCACCCGTATTCTACGCCGGTGTGCGTACGGTTGAAGAAATAGAGGCTGAGATGCGAGCGGCCGTTCAGCACTCGAGGGCAAGGCAAAAAGAGATCCTTCTCCAGCAGCAGATGCAACATGAGGAAGAGGAACGGCAGCGGATTCTACAGGAGCAGGAGTTGCAACGTCAATTGCTCCTTCAGCAAGAGCAACATCAATTACATATGCAGCGGTTACTACAGCATCAAAGAGAACAGCAATATCAACGCACACCCCCACCAAGAATGCTGCCGACCTCTCAGTCGCCTCGGTTCCTCGAACAACAGCGTCAACTTCTTCTCTTGCAGCAACATCAAGAACAGCAGCTACAGCAACAGAGAATACAGGAACAGATCAGAATAGATGAAATGGAACGCCAATTGTTGGCACGTCACGGTGCAGCAATACAACAACGTCGACAAAGCCCCAATCCAGCGATGCTGCGTCATAGACAATCATCTGGACTTTCATTGAGCGACGCTTTCGGTCAACAACACCGACGGCAAGAGTCACAGTCTCCTTCAAACGGCAATCATCGTTATTCCACAACTCTCCAAGAAGGTCTAGTCTTGCCCACTCCTCAAAATATTCAGTTACAACAACGTCTCTTGTCGGAAATGGCGCAAGTTGAATTTATTCGTAATGTTCAGAGTGGTAATCCACATGCTGTAATTGAGCAAGAAGCGCTTAGAATGGAAGCTATGCGCAAGATTTTGGAGACAGAACAAATGGAAGAAAAAAGACGTCGAAAGGCCGCCAAAATTGCACACATGGTGAGCCAGTTGTCATCTCCGCCACCGCTTGTTTACTTAATTTGTCATTCAGTCCAGATACAACGATCTTATGACTCAGTCAGACAAAGATTTCATCACGAGGATTCAAGTGTCGCAATTAGTGACCCAGGATCCTTATGCTGATGACTTCTATGCTCAAGTATATGGCGCTATATTACGATCGAAGATGGGTTTGCAATCGCAAGATGAAAGAGTGTTGAAGTTTGGATCGGGTGGCGGCGTTGGACTTGGACTAACTGGTCCAAAAGGAGGCAACCGTCGTTCTAATGCGATGCAGCGTATGGAACAACAGGTGGAAAGAATTGTCAACAACGCGCGACGAAGGGAGGAAGAAAAAGGTCTGCATGGTGGGCTCCCAGTTACTCTACAGTGTTGCACGCAAGTAATCACAGAACAGCACTGCAAAGCCTTCAAGGTGCACTTGGTAAAACATCTGGCAGAAGCTACAAAGCCGCTCCCCGGCAGTTATTACAAGTTGACAACTCTGGAACCTCGCCAACGATCTCCCCTGCGCATGGCCATATTTCTAAAGACCCGGGACCCAGGAGCAAGGGTGCGGAAGAAGCTGCCAAACTCGGCAGAGAAACTCTCGGCAATGCTGCTGATGTGCGTTTCCTCTCTGACCATTATCCCATGCTGGCTAACGGGCGATGGCAGACAACCAACTTAATCCGAAGAGAACCGCTCAGTCACCGAGAGATTCTGACAATATTGGAATACATCTATGATCTGATTTTGCACGTTGAACAACTCAGGCGAGATCAACCCTCTGGCGAGGATGAACAAGTGATGGTCGTCTGGCAGGAGCAGTACGATGATCTTGTCGACCAGATTTGGGATGCTCTACGAGTTATGGTTCCCCTAGAGACAAGGTACTATCACTTCATTCTCGCTTGGAGAGAAACCTTGACATACTTGACAGTGATCCTCATCCCTTCATCTCTTTACTTATCCCTAGCAAGGGTAAAAAGGTCTTGTCAAGAATCTCGCGCCACTTGAGCGATCAAAGAATGTTAACTTTGTTAACACTTCTTGTTGCGTGTTTCAACCAGCTCGACGTGGTGAAACAAGCACCTGTTCTGGATGACGCACAGGACACGCGGGAACGTTCAGAAACTGAGAGAGAAACACAGGCGTTTTTGAGCAATGCCCTACAAAGTATATTACCTGTTGTTGCCAAGGCGAACTTGAGACTAGTAACTGGGTTGCTTGGGCTTTTACTCGATCGTAGTGATATCGTGGTAGTGGCCCAAACACGGGTAAGCATTCCGCTTTCAATATCTAGTTTGTTGGTTGATTTCTTCCCAGCCCGGACTTGCTCTACTCACTTTGTTCTTAAGCCGTGTTGAGGTAATCAAGCAAAACATGAACTCAGTTGCCGAGGTTCCCGATTTTCCAAGTCCAGAAGAAGCACAGCAATGGTACGTGTCTCAGTCAAGTTATTCCAGCACAGTACTTAGTTTGATTTACGCAAGGCAACTCGTATTTGATCATCTCTTCCAGTTACTTACTCCTCATTTCCTTCTGCTTTTCCCTTCCACCCGTGTGACTTCTGTGGTCCCTCTGGGGCATGTGCATACTGACGCCATTGATCAACCTGTTTGGCAGTTCTTGGCTGCTGTCGCACTGCACGCTGTTTCGGAGCAGCAGCACATACTTGTAACCGCTCTACGAGACAAGATTTTGGACAACGTTGCAAGTGTCAATAAGGGATGGATACGAGATGAAGAGGAACGACAGATGAAATTAGCTAATGTTAATCTATTTCTTCATGCACTCGGCTTAGACAGTTCGCAGATAGTTATGTGACGTGTACCATCACTTTGCTTACATGTAGCTAGACCATTCTACAGTTAATACATCAAGACATGATACACATTAAACTTCGAGCGTTGAACGGGATAGGGTATTTATCTATACAATCCAACAGCTTCAGTCTTTGTGATATCCCATCGCTTACGAGTGTGTCAAGACGACTAATACCGCCGGTCAAATTGACAACTGGTAGCGCATTGAAAGGGGGGAGCGTTTTATTTGGGAGATCGAGGATTGCGACTTCTTCAGTGATTGACCGGGGAAGATCCATCAGCGGAAGCAGGAACATATCTTGCTTTTCCTTTGTACGATGTTTCACATGCGATCCTACTTCGAGATGGTTTGTTGAAAGCGAAATGTAATTGTCGAAGTTTGGGTACAACATGACATATCCACGCAGAAAGACC
>Ga0137376_10003164_pt1 | contig 10164 bp, 10 predicted proteins | sample SagtaG_23_FD_104814 | JGI IMG/M metagenome (GOLD analysis project Ga0137376, IMG submission 104814) | Vadose zone soil microbial communities from Sagehorn Ranch, Mendocino, California, USA - Sage2_L_20_16 metaG | ecosystem: Environmental > Terrestrial > Soil > Vadose zone | place: USA... | reverse complement strand
GAGATGACATTGTCAGGCGTCTCAAATCCCGCCGAACAAGCGGTGCCAAGCTGAACGCAGCAAAGTCGCGATTGGTCTACTATGATTTGTCTGAGAAGTCCACTCACTTCCATTCTTTACGGATAGGAATTCTCAGTTCTCAGTGTAGCGTTTCTTGGACTTGGCTTGAACCCCTGAATTGAAGTAACGACCGTCCCAAGGTCAAGGACAAAAGGAGAAGTAACTTACGAGGCAATTCAGACAATGTGCTCGTTTCGGATGAGACGAGATGGCGGTGAGTCCATCTCTACGCTCTGTTCTGATCTGGGTTGTTTGTGGGCAGTCAAGGTCCAAGGATGCGTTTTTTAATAACTTGCTGACAATCTACCCGCATTAATAGCGAGGGTGCGATTGTTTACAGAGGCCGTCGCTAGGCTCTTGGGGCACACTCTCAGGCGCAATAGTATACCTGTTATACTACATTTATCAACCGCATGAATGCTGTCGCAAAACACGCGCATGTTTTGGTGATTGTGGCGAGAATGCGCAATAGTGCGTATTTCAAGGTTAACTACGGCATATGAAGCTGCAGATACAGCGCCTATTTGGCGACACCGCGAACAATGTTTGAACTATCGACTTTGCGCTAGAGTTCCGCGTGACAGCCTGAGCCCACAAAGACAATTGTGCCGATGGCATTGCTTAATCACAAAGACATGCGGCATTGAAGCGTTGTCATCAGACTTTACTACTCGAACATAGTATTAAGTAATTACAGTCAAAAAAGAAGAGATAATGGGAGAAAGGTTAGCGCCCGAAATTCATAATTTAGTTTATTGCACGTTCTCTATGTCCTCCTGACGTACTCCTTGCTCTACGTTTGGCCCGTCGTCCTTGACCACAACTGACTTGAATCCAACGACTTTCATAACTACACAGAAGAGCAGGAAGAGGATGAGAATGGAATTGTCTAGACGCGATGATCGGAGAAAAGTTCACTGCACACTTTGGACATTCCCCTGATGTACTCCTTGCTCCATGTTCGATCCATCGTTCTTGTCGTTCTTGACCACAATCGACTTGAATACGGCGACTTCCAGGTTAGACGTAGATTCTGCTCTGTTCTGAGCTACTCCTATCAAGATAAGGTTGTACGCAATTCCCGCTATCGGATCAAACTGAGAATAAGGATGAGCTACGAATGTTGATGCTATTTAATGTACAACGCACAATGGCGGCGACCATTATCCACAGATATGGATATCCGTTGACAAATACCGAACAAAGTAGTAAGATGCTTGTGATGGTGTACACAAAACCGGACTCTGTAATGACGCGAATTGCGAAAATGAAAGTGGAATGCATGCGACGACCAGGCATGACATTCTTAACGATTTTTATTATTATGGCAGCTTGAGTTGAGGTTAGCATCAGGAGCATTGAGAGTAAATGAACGTACACGTTGCATATATGTTAGTAAAGATGGTAGCAAATAGAGCGGCCTCCTCCATATTATAAATTATTTGTTGAGTAACAGATATTTGTGTTAATGGTATAACTTGCACTTCTGCACCGACAGCCACGATCCAATATATGTTGATGACCATGGCCAAGAAGTTGAATAGTAATAGGACAACGGGGAAGGCTACGATGTGCCACGACTTGCCGTACACCACCCAACAGCGGTAAATCTGATAAAGAGGGTGAACATAATTCTGCTAGGACTTTAATTCACGAACCATGACGCCGTCGGCAGCAATTACCACTAAAACCTTTGCGGCCTGTGTGAGCTGGAGCGACTTCAGAAAGGTGGCGACAGTTTTGAACAGCTAAATCACATACTGCAATGAGGCTTGTGGATAGATAGTTATCACCCTTCAGACCAATTAATACAGTTTGTACAGTACCGCCAAGGTTAATTAGGGAGAAAGCCATGATGAGGAGGGTGATAATAGACATCGGCCATTGGATATTCTTGCGTATGGACCAGCCATCGTCCGAATAGATTTGCCATCGTAAGCAGAGGTGAAACGTGGTGAACTGTACACCAGTCAAGATTGCTTGTAGAATCGTGGAAATAATAGCTGCTTCGGCGTAGGACAACATGGTATCTCTATCATCCGCTTGACAGTTTTTGCTTTATTTATACGTCTCTGTAACGTATCCGCAAGGCATTGTCTTCCCGAGCCAAAGTGGCAGCGTAAGAAAAAAACAAGAACGAGCGCCTAAATTTGTGTGACAGGGTTCACCTTGTTCGTTGGATGAAAATCTCTTCGTTTAGGTTAAATTTTAGAATGCAGCGCAATTGATGACTTCTAGCTGTCTATGTCAACATAATCGAGAGATTAGCGCTTGTGAACTGCGTGAATGAGAATCTAGATTGCCGGGAATCTCACTACGTGTCCACGTGTTGTTATTGGTACTTGGCTATATATGCGGCCGTTTTACAAGCCACATTTATAGTCAATGCAAGCACGATCGAAGCGAACAACTCCGATGATACACGAACATAGCCGATCCACGACCTGCAAACACAGATATCGAACTTCAAGTTTCAGCCCCGTCCTCGTTCAGTTTGGTATAACGACCGAGTCAACGGAAAAAGTCGTACTTGCTGGCATGGACATTGAAGACATGTTTTGCATGCCAATCCATTGTTTGGCAGGCGCTTCTGTAGCAAATAGCACGGCAGCTATTGCCCACGTTGCTCTCCAATACGCCTCCTTCCGAATACTGCAACACATTGTGAGGCACATGTGACTTACTTCCCAGAGAGGTCGCTGCCGCGCACGGCAAGTGCTAGCTCCAATTACAGTTGAATAATGCGGCCATAACCCTGGACCTCCAGCTGTCAAATTGTCACATGGATGGTCCGAGCCTCGGTTCTGTTTATTCACATTGAATCGGAGAGTTGCGCGGCGTCTGCCGGGAACCACCGTCATATGACAATACCATGGCTGTGTCTATACGGTTCGGGAAACGTAGCTTCTCCAGGCTATACTGATCATTCGCCTAAGGCTAAAAGTCTTGACAGACGTGAGACATGGGGAAATAAGCTTCTGTAATTGAAAATGATTGGTGTGACCGCGTCGCTGCGGTGAAGAGGTGGTTTTTTGCTCATGTGTTATGCGAGCCCAAAGTCTTGTAGTGGAATCCCCATGTTCCAGAGACGACGCACAGGGTTGACGTTCACAAAGGTCGTGAGATCCAAGCACAGTCTTGCTTCTGGAATCTGCACAATGTATCTTGCGCGGGTACTGCGGCAATTTTTTCCCACCAAACGGTGCTCCGAGAGCGCCCTCTTCCGGCGTAGCACATGTGACGACAACGTAACACACTACAGTTGGCAAAGGGACTCGGCGACGTCGCGGATAAACGCGAGAACAGACTTACATTTGAGAGACTGAGGTATCGGATGAAAACGGAAGCGGTTATGTAAATCTAGGTCGCTGACAGGGTGATGGGTGATGCATACTAGCCTGAGAAGGTCTAGTAAGTCCGAAAACCCGAAATGAGAACTTTAGTGGATACTTGTTGCAATAAGCTCTGTTGCATGGGTTCACACAAAGTATTTGTAGTTATCTGATATATCCTGAGTTGAGAGGCAAGAGATACTTTCATGGATAGACATAGGCGCACTTTGAGCGCCACTGATCCACATATTGATGCTCCTTGATAAGCAGGGCAAGACGCAAATAGACTAGAAAGCAGTGAGGTGAAACCCATTACCTGGATGTGTGACTTTGACGCTGTCAAGCAGCCCCTACTTAACCCAGGCGACAGACGACCAGCAGCTTCAGTAGCGTCCAGATGCTCTCGAGCTCGCCAATGACGACGCCTAGAACGGATCTGCAGGTTCACACGGAAGCTTTCACTCGGATAGGAGAAACTCGGAATGTATGGCAATATGATCAGGAGATGGACAAATTAGGTCCGCTGCTCTTCCCCGCATCGCAGGTCTCAGCGACCCCGGTTCCTCGCGTCCTCTGGATGCCTCCGAGTAACCCTTACATGCCTGTTCCGACCCACCAACAGCCATTCACCAACACCTTCCGAAATACTCCATACAGTCCTCCAGCCGCTGTCTCAAAAGTTGGTCCTGCAAAGTATAAGGCTCCGGCACACAAGCATGCCCACCATTTGCACTCCATACCTCCCAGAGAAAAGAGTACGAGGACGTTGATCATAGATCACATGCTATGGGTTCATGGTAAGCCTCCAATCGTCGAAATTTTGACCCTGTATTCTACGACCTCACCAAGGCAGAACAAGATTCGCCCAAGCGCGGGCAGAGCTCGCCATGACAGATCTCACAGGTGGTCCATCGTCTTCAAATTATAAACATCAGCAGAGACCGGAGAATTACGAAGAGGACGAGGAGGTCGGAAGTGAGGGCGAGGACATGAGCAATCTTAAAGCAAGATTAGATCCGCCCAACCAGTACAGCGATGAGAACGAAAGACGAGGCAAGCAAGACCTACCTCTAGCCCAGAGCCTTCGCCTCCGGGCCGAAGGGCTCGAGAAGGTCGTCACATCCATGCTGGACCAGCCCCCTCTGATACACCCTGTCGTCGACGATGACATTGGGGATCAGCCACCGTCATCGCCAAAAATTAATCCGGGTAGCCTACGCGAACCGCATAAGTTACCCAACGGGGTACGCTTAAGGTTAGCGCTAGGGACCATCATCAATGACTTATTCGCTCGACAAATGCCACGCCCTCCGTACCGATTCACTCATCCGCCCCCGTCAAAATCCACCACCACCAACGACAAACCTCACTCTTCACCGGAATCTTCTTCATCAACCCTGCCCTCCTTATTAAAGCCCCTGTCTACCGTTTCAGGCGCTAGGGCCCACAGCGCACCCCAGGTCCTACCACCACCAATACCCCAGGTCTATCCTCAGGTCAGCACCCTTACATGTTTCTTGATTTTCCCGATTGACGCGCCCTATACAGAGGAGAGCACCTCCAAACCCAACCCAACACACTAGATCACTATATCACGCCGGAGCTTCTCCATCAAGCGATGACTCCGCACAGGGACTCCGTTGCCCACGACATCTCCATACGCAATGCGAGATCTGCGTCGAAGCCAAACCCCCACCCGCGATCGGCAGATCAGCAGCCGGCCCGAGTGGCAACATCGGCAGCGCCAGTAGTACGCGGGGTCGGTCGAACTCTCTCGGCCAAAATGCCTCGTTCCGGAGCGGCTCCTCAGGCAACGGATGGAGAGGTGGTAACAGTCCCAGCACGGGAATCGTGAGTGGGTGGCAAGACGGAACGGGGATCGGGTCAGGATTGTCAGCGCCAGACATGAAGGGCTGCACTTTGCGGAGGAAAGTGCGAGATTGGGATTTGATGATGGCGGGAGCAGATGGTCACGAGCCGTGCGGGGCTGGGAATACCAAGTTGTCGAGGTTGATTCCCCGATTTTTGAGGCTTTCGGCGCTGGTTGCTCTTGAGCTTGGTGGGGAGGCGAAAGACGAGGAAGAAGAGAGGGAGGCTAAAGCGGCAGATGCTGGTTCCGGTGCGGGGGTTGGGCATGAAGGCACTCCCACGTCAGTTGATGGGACCAGTGATAATGGCACCGCGCAAGGGGTCAATCGGCTTATTGATATTGCGTTCAGGCCGACAAAAGAGTGGTATTTGCTTTTGGCTGGGTTGTTGACAAGGGCTGTTTTGGAGGGTTATTTGACGGGCGGGTGGAAGGGTCTTCGAGCAGCTGAGTGTCTGTTAACCGTGGGGCTCGGCATTGAGGACGGAACATCAGGCAGGGAGGGTGAGGATGAGCGGTTCCAGGAGTTTGATCCGGATGATTTACCGAGCTTGACGGATGCTGTCAAGTTGTTATTCCCGTCCCTGAGGGATAATGTCGCTTCCAGAAGGAGCGTGGGGGAGGACGAGTATGAGGCGGAGATGTTTGATAGGTTGAAAAGGGTGAGCTTGATGACCAGCTTTGACGTACGTGTTCCGATACTAAGAACGACCTTTTAGTTCTATGATGTACGACAACACGCGCCAGACCTAACCACGCTTATGGAGGACCTCGCATGGCAATATCCGGCTGAGCCAGTCGAAAGGGCAGCGCTCAGATTTTGCGAAGCGGTCGCGAAGTGGAGGGGCAAGCCTGAACTAGAGACTGTGCGTGTTTCTTATTTTCATGCAGGCACTAGCCTTATCATGGTTCTGTGGCTCATGCATCAGTATAAAAAGAAACCGGCCTCGAGCATGTCTATCGAGTCTCTTGTCCATTCGAATCCAACAAGTCCGACCATTCACCATCCAATGTCGACGCAGAACCCCATGTCCGGCAACGTTACGTTTGCCGTCCCAGCGCCTCGCCGCGCCAGGGTCAGACCATCCATCAGCGTCTATTTCGCTCCGCAGGCTTGGCAGGAGAGCCCCCGGTCTTGGGTAAGACCCGGAAACAAGCGTCCTCGTTCAATGAGCAGCGCTCGATTGCAAGAAAGCCCATCGAAGAGGATGCAGATGGCATAATGGTCGACATCCTACTTTTTATTCTTATTGGGGGGGGTGTCTGTACTTTTCGAGCTTCTGAGCTGATATTGTTAGCTTCGTTGTATCCTTTTTGTATTTGTGCTAGTTGGACGTATCGTTTAATTATCACCGATGTATCATTTGCAAACGACAGTGTGGGGGTGGCCAAAAATAGCATTCACGCGAAAAACTCTACCATGATCTCCTTCAGCGTCACCCCATTCACAGACCTGCCCGCCCACCGTATTATTCGCTCCTACTTCACTAAAGAAAGGCATAATGAAGAGCAGACTATTGTGGACTCTGAGCTCTCTCATCTCTGGAGCGAGGAGAGACGATACGAAGAAAACAGATTTGCGATGATCATGGCTGAACTTAACGCCATGTCCAAAGAACTCGGCGTCGTTGTTTCTGGCACCCCAGACTTGGAGTCTACAGCTGTAGCAGAGTCCGACTCAACTGATTGCTCCACTCGGAAGAATGGAATGTCAACCACGCCCGAGGACGAGAGCAGATACCTGGCTTTAGCCGACCGACTTCTCGTTGCTCCATCAGAGGCGTACGCACACATGGACTCGGACACATGGTATTTACTCGAGAAGGCTAGGGAGGAACAACGCCAAGAACGGTGGTTGAATAGCATGAACATCAAAGTGCAGACGTTACTTCAAGAGGCTCGCGATGTACTTGGAACTCCTACGGTCCCTTCTAGTACTTCCGAAAGCATTCAAGGTCTCGGTTCTGATATCGCCAACGAGGACGAGACAAGTTATAGCGTTCCCTTCGACGTGATCTCCCTATATATGCGCGACGAATCTTCCTTCACCTCTGCTGGGTCCACTCTTCTCGAAAGCAATACTAGCTTTGACCGTGATTCAATTATCGCTGGTTCAAACTCTGACGGAGACTGGCTCGTGGGCGACACCTCGACGGATACTGCTGACACGTCATTCTCGTCGGATCAATACGTGGCAACGGACAAACTAGGTCAATCTCAGGAATGCATATATGAGCCGAAGAACCAGCTCAACCCTGTGCTAGAGAGGCCCGCTATACGATGTCATTCAATTCAATGGTCTCCTTTCACGAATGAAGTACTTCTTCCATGATCTTCTCGACACATTAAGCTATACTCTATCAGCAGAAGTCTACGTCGATTGGCTCTACTTCACCCTATTAGCTACGTTTCGTCTCCATGATGTATTAGCGCGACCAAGATGTCTATAATTACAAAATACTATGTTCTTACTACGCAACGGATGACACGTCACTACCCCAGGACAACAAAGGAGTTCTGCGTGGTTACCACGACACCTATATTCACGCTAGAGCGCCATAAGCATGGGGAGGGCCATAAGCCGACCTCGACTCTTGAAAGCGCTGCGCTCGTTCTTTAGCTTTCTCCCTTTCTTTCTTCTCAACTTCTTTCCGTCTCTCGCGCTCGGCTCTCTCACATTCAACCCACTCTTGCAAGTCCTTCACTGCACCTTCTGGATCGTTCTTATGTGATAAAAGGTATCCCTGCAGTTCAGCCGTTGTGAACTCATCTTCCGGAAGTTGTTCTGCAAAGGCTTCACTGCGGTCTTGAAGCATCTGATCTTTCTCGTCAGAGCTGGCGTACTTTGGCGGATAAAACCGATTGAAAAGAGCACGAGCTTGAGACTTTGTTGCTAGCTTGTATTCAATCTTTTTATCAACCCGTCCAGGTCTTATGAGTGCCGCGTCAAGCCGATCTACATAGTTGGTCTGATTTGAAGTTAGAAAAAGGCCATAGGAAAAGATGGATTACTTACGGTGGCAAACACAATCTTTCCATCTTCACTCCCTACGCCATCTAGAACGTTTAGTAATCCTGACATTGTCACTTGCACGACGTGTTGTCTTCTACGATTTGCGCCGAACACGGATACTTGAGTAGGGAGCTCATCTTCCTCTTCACGCGATGGGAAGGCGCAGTCGATGTCCTCGAGAAGAAGTATTGAATTCTTGGGAAGTGCAGAAACGCATCTCTCTAAAGAAGCATCATCGAGGCTACATCTGCCATTAAAATTTTACTCATTGAAATGACGTTAGAACTTACTTTCCGGATGAGAGCGACAACGCATATATCTCAAGGCCAAATTCTCCCGCCTAAGTTACTGTCAGCGCAACATAATCAAGATGAACATTGAACATACCAGAGCATATATCGTCGAAGCTGAACAAATCGGATCAATAGTGAACATAGATAGGTCAAAATGAACGCACTTTTTCCTGTCCCTGGCGGACCATACAGAAGGTAACCTCGCCTGTATGGAATCCCTGCTTGTCTATACCAATCTTCCGTACACATAAAGTCTTTGATGTCCTCAGCAAGCGATTCCAGGATTCCCTCTGGTAGCACGATAGAAGCAAGTGGTCGCCTGTTCTTCCGTTTGACATTACTCCACAGGGCTCCATGCTGAGCCGAAAAGTATCAGTAACAATACCCGGATATTTCTGAAAGGTACTGACCGGGTCGTTCAAATGGACAACAACGTGTGGCCGTCTTCCTTCGAGATATATTTGGTGAGCTTCGTCAACAAGACCCGAAAGTACAACCAGTTTCAAGGAGTATAAGCTATTATAACCCCACAGTCAGCGAGCCAAATTTAACCGATAATAAGTTGAACATACGAGAGAGTGACTGAGCCACGGCTGACGTTTACCGCCCCACCAAAAGGAGATGACTGAGGTTGTGAGGATGGACTGTTCCGTTGTACTTCGATCCAATATCCCCTCCATCTGAAAAGGTGGGGTTGGTTATATTTCGGTACATACTCTGCACTGCCACCCTCCGCCGATAACGATACGCCCCCTCTTAGCTGAGAACTCTTCGAAGAGACAGAAAAATCCTTGGAACGGCGCCAAACATCGTTTCTGGTCTGGAAAGTTGATATGTGCGTTAGTGAATTAACAACCAAGACCAAAATTCTCACAAGAAAGTTGATGATCCATTCGTACGATGGGTCACCTTCGTAGAATTCAGCCGTAACGTAATACCCTGTTTTCTTTTAGCCTAGTGGAAAACAAGATGGAAAAGATTCACTCACGGACTTTGAATCGATTCATGGCCCACTGGCATAGCTGACGCCCAGTTTCAAATATGCTTCCTAGGAGGAAGAGCCAGGCAGCACTGAATATGCTCGCATTTGGACCGGAGAGCATTGACGCAAAGGCTGACATCCCCAGTATGTTTGCAAGTTTGTCCAATAGACCGCCATAATTGTTGCTACCGAATGCAGGAATCCGGTTGTTTAAAGGAGGGCTTAGTGGGTTATATAAAATAGGGGGTGGGGGGGGTAGCATGAGGAGTATCGCTCAGGAAGCTGCACAATGTGTGGTAGTAGGTTTTTATCAATCCTCATGGTCGTAGGTAAGTGACTCACAGTGACACGGGCTCACACGGGAGTTGGGTGACTCGGTCGTTGCCGACTCAGCGGTTCTTCTAGGTTCTATGGAACCGAAGGTAGGCTTTTTGCGTCGTGTAATTCGGTAAAGGTGAAAGCTGCGCCGTGGTTGAAGCCCAGGCCAGCGTGGCCCTGGGAGCCGACCTTGTCAGCGCCCAATGACCGCCAAGCATCCTTCAAGCTTCAAGCACTGCCATGCGCAATGAGTAGACGGGCTCAATTGAATAGATCTAGAATTGGAGATTTCTCTGAGT
>Ga0137376_10003161_pt1 | contig 10168 bp, 9 predicted proteins | sample SagtaG_23_FD_104814 | JGI IMG/M metagenome (GOLD analysis project Ga0137376, IMG submission 104814) | Vadose zone soil microbial communities from Sagehorn Ranch, Mendocino, California, USA - Sage2_L_20_16 metaG | ecosystem: Environmental > Terrestrial > Soil > Vadose zone | place: USA... | reverse complement strand
GTCGGCGCCTTAGGATGCTCGGGTCGGGGGCGTGCCTTCCGGGCCCTCGGCGGGCAACACCGCAGCACGCGCCCGCCGCACCGCACCCACGAACACGAGCGCCATCGCGACCAGCACCGCCAAGACGGCAGCCACAAACAGCAGGTACATCACGCTGTTCGCCGCGCCGCGACCGAACTCGAGGCCGCGGCCGCCGAAGACCGGGCCGATCACCGACGCGACGATGTTTCCCCACGCGGTGACGATGAGCAGCCAGACGACCACCCGTTGCGCGCGGGGACCGAGCGCCAGCCACGGGGCGACGGCGGCGACGCCGATCAACGTGAGGCCGTTCAGAATGCCCTCGAGATGCGCCATGCGCCACGCGCGCACGTCGCCGGGGAGATGTACCTCGAGCGCGCCGGGGAACGGCCACAGGACGATCTCGCCGAGGATCACGAAGGTGAACGGGAAGCCGGCGATCAGCCCTACCATGAAGACGAGTGCGCCGTTGGCGACGAGGAGTGCGCGGCGCCGCTCGTCCATCTCAGTCCTCCCCGAAGAAGCGGCGGCGGACGGCGTCGTCGGCGGGGAGGTCGGGGCCGCCGAACTGGATGTCAGGAAGCCGCGTCTGGTCCGCGGCGATGAGCGGCAGTGCGCGCGAGCGGCGCTCGTCGGCCTCCGGGCCGACGTCCATGAACACGTCGCTGAACCAGCCGTCCACGCGGTGAACGACGCCGTAGTACCGGTCGTGCTCGGCGGCGTAGGCGTGGCCGGCGGCCGTCCAGTCGTCGTCGGCGACGAGACGGTCGCGGAGCGTGCGGACGTCGCGCAGCGTGAGCGACATGCCCTGCCCCCACGTCGGATCGCTCGCCGCGGCGGCATCACCGACGAGCGCGACACCGTCGCGATACGGACGATCCACCCAGGTGTCCGCGCCCTCGAACATTGCGAGCGGGCCCGCCGGCCGGGCCGCGGCCCAGAGCGCCGGGTCCGCGCCGGCACGGACCGACTCCTCGAGGAAGCGCCCGAGGTCCGGGGCGCGGGGTGGATCCGCGTCCCGATGGTAGCCGACGTAGGCGCGCACGCGGCCGCCGCCCTGCGGGATCACGAGGCCGATGCGTCCCGCGCCCGGACTGAACAGGATGGCGGCCGCGTCCTCCGGCGCGGGCACGCCGTCGAGCAGGACGCCGGAGAAGAGGAGACGCTCGGGATCGCGGCGGACGGGGAAGCCCGCCCATTTCCGCATGAGCGAGCTCCGGCCGTCGGCGCCGACCACCAAGCGGGCCGGAATGGCCTCGCTGTCGTCGAGCACGACGGCCGGTCCTGGCTTCACGCCGGAGACGCGGACCCCACGCCGCACCTCGGCACCGGCACCGGCCGCCGATTCGAGCACCGCCTCCTGCATCGCGGGATGGTAGAACGCGAGCCACGGCGCGGCGTGCGCCGTGCTGGCCGGCATGTCGCGGTGGACGATCTGCAGACCGGCGAGGAAGACGTCGAGCCACGGCAACGGGTGCGCACACGTCGCGAGCAGCAGCGACTCGAGGCCGAGCGCCCGCGCCTCGGCGACCCCCCACGGCATCAGCGCCTCGCCGCGGACGCGGTCGGCGAAGCGCCGCTCGCGCTCGAGGACGAGCACGCGCGCCCCGCGCTCGGCCATCGCGCGGGCGAGCGCGGCGCCGCCGAGGCCGCCGCCCACCGTCACGATGTCGAACGTGGGCCGGGCCATGCGTGCCGGCTAGCAGCAAGCGGGCGCGAAGTCACGAGGGTTGCCGTCGGCGCGCGAGCCGGCGCATAACCGCCGCGTCCACGAGACGGAGGTCACCATGCGGAGCGGCAAGCAGCGGACGTCGAGATCCAGGGTCGTCGCCAAGGGCCGGCCGGCCGCCGAGGCCGGCGACGCCGTCGAGCGGCGGCTCGGCGAGCTCTCGGAAGCCGTCAACATCATGATCCCCGAGCTCTCGGCCCGCGTGGCGGCGCTCGAGCACCTGCTCGTCGAGAAGCGCGTCTGTCGCCGCGTCGACCTTATCCGCGCCCGGCAGTTCGTCGTGGTGGGCGCCGAGTGATGCGCTTCTTCTACATGCACGTCGGGAGCTTCGTCGCGGTGATCGTGTACTTCACGTTCGCGGGGGGCGCCGAGTACTCGGCCGCCGGCGTCCGGACGGCCCTCACCGTGGCGCTCGCGGTCGAGACGGTCTACGTCTGGCTCGCACGCCGCGCGGGCGAGCTGAAGCACTTCGACGTCGGCCTCTGGCTCCTGTTCGCCACCGGCACGCTCGCCACGACCGCGGGCTTCACGGGGCTCGCGCGCGTGTTCGAGCACTACTCGCCGGCCCTCGTCTTCACGACGCTCGGCCTCACGGCGCTCCTGCCGCCGCTCCTCGGCGGCGAGCCGTTCACCTATTACTACGCCCGGCGGCAGACCCCGAAGTGGCAGCAGCGGCTGCCCGAGTTCGTCGCGATCAACCGGGTGATGACGGGCTACTGGGCGATCGTCTTCTTCACGGCCGCGGCACTCGCAGCCTTCGCGCCGACCGACTGGCGGTACACCGCGCTCTTCCCGAACCTGCTGACCTTCGGCGCCGGCATGACCGCGACGTGGTGGCTGCCGCTGCTCTACCTGAAGCTCTTCCCCCCCGCGCTGCCGACCACGATCGAGCCGCTCCTCCTCGGCATGCCGCTCGCGTTCGACCGAAAGGCGGCGGGCGACGACCGCGCCGTGATCCAGTTCCGCGTGAGCGGACGCGAGGCGGGCGACTATCACATCCACATCGAGCGCGGCCGGTGCCGGAGCTTCGCCGGCGAGGCGCCGACGCCGGACCTGGTCGTGCACACGCCGGACCGCGTGTGGATCCGAATCGCGCGCGGCGAGCTCGACGGGGGAGAGGCCCTCCAGCAGGGCCTCTATCGCATCGAGGGGGACCTCGCGGTGCTCGCCAAGATGAACGAGTGGTTCAATCCCTGGCGCGGGGCGCGACGCAGCGGTTGACCATCGTCCCGATGCCCTCGATGCGGCTCACGATCTCCTCGCCTTCCTGCAGATAGCGACGCGGATCACGCGTCGAGCCGACGCCGCTCGGCGTGCCGGTGAAGATCAGGTCGCCCGGCTCGAGCGTGCAGAAGCGCGAGAGGTACGCCACCAGCTCGGGCACGGCGAAGATCATGTCGCTCGTGCGTGCTGCCTGCATCGACTCGCCCGCGACGTCGCACGTGAGCGCGAGGTCGTTCGGGTCGGTGAAGGCGTCGAGCGGCACGATCGCGGGCCCGATCGGGCCGAACGTGTTGATCGACTTGCCGAGGGAGAACTGCGGGGGCCGGTCGCTGAACTGCAGGCGGCGGTCGGAGATGTCCTGGCCGATCGTGTAGCCGGCTACATGGCCGAGCGCGCGGTCGGTCGCGATGCGATCGCCGCCCCGGCCGATGACCACGACGAGCTCCACCTCCCAGTCGACGTACGCCGAGGACAGCACCACCGCGGCGCGCGGCCCGACCAGGCACGTCGGGAATTTCGTGAAGACCATCGGCGTCGCCGGCAGCTCGAGGCCCGCCTCCTTCGCGTGCTCGCGATAGTTGAGCCCGATCGCGAACACTTTGGCCGGCCGCGGCACGGGCGGGCCGAGGTGGGACTCGTCGAGCGCCGTGTCCGCCTCGCCCGTGCGCAGCCCGTGCGCCCACTCGACGAAGGCATCCCAGCGCTCGACGGCGGCCATGGGATCGGCCGAGAACCGTCCCGCCGAGGCACGCTCGACGTCGAGCACGCGCTCGCCGAGGACGACGCTCGCCCTCCCCTTCAGGTTTCCCAGTCCGATCCGCATGGCGCTCCCATACTGTGGCCCGCCCCGCGGCGTCCAGTTCGTCGCGGGCTTCGCGGCGGAGCCGACACGCGCGGTCGTTTGACGCTTCGAGCCGCTCCGTCCTAGCTTCGCTGCCGGCATGCGCACTCCACCGCCACCCAGGGGAGGCGGCGCCGCCACACCCGGCCCGCCGGGGCCTCGACCACATGGGCCGCGACGCCGCCGGCGCCGCGGCCGTGGCGATCGCGAGCCGGCACGCCCGCCGGCGCCCGCGGTCGTGCCCGAGACGAGCCATCTCACCGCGCGAGCGGCCGCCGAGGCGCCCCTCACGCCGGCCGAAGTGACGGAGATGAAGGAGCACCTCGCCTTTCTCCGGCGCTACAGGGAGGTGCTGCGTCTCAAGCTCAACGCGGCCGAGGACCTCCTCGTGAACCAGCAACGCGAGCCGAGCGAGCGCGGCGTCTGTCGCCATCTGCTCGGCAAGGTGGACCGGGCGGTGATCGAGCGCGCCATCGAGCGCGAGCCGCTGCACGGCGACGCCGCGGCGCGTGCTCGCATGCTCGCCGGAGCCGTGCGTCTCACGGCCGACGTCGGCGTGCTGCTCGCCTATCTCGAGGCGCTCGCGCACGTGCGCTCGCATGCGGAGGCGGCCGAGGCCTTCGCCGAGGTGGTCCGGCGGATCGACTTCGAGAGCGTCTCGGCGACGCGGCTCGCGCGGCTCCTGCAGGTCCTGATCGACACCTTCGTCGATCACGAGCGCGTGCAGGTGCTGTTCAGCCTCCTCGCCGGCGACGCGTTCCGGCGGGCGTTCGACGCCGCATTGCCGACGTTTCCTCCCGCCGTCGCGGAGGTCTGCACGCCGCTCCGCGCGGTGCACCGCCGGCTCCTCGAGGACGGCGGCGCCGACGCGGCGCCGGAGCTCCTCGCGAAGGGCCTGGAGCAGGTGCTGTCGGCGCCCGATCCCGTGCTCCGCGGCTATGCCGAGCCCCTGCGCGCCGGCATGCTCGAGCTGGCAATCGGCCCGGGCGTCTCGCCGGCGGTGGCGGATCGGGCGGTCGGCGTGCTGCTGCCGAGCCTGCAGCGCGACGGTCGGACCTATGCCCGTTTCGCCATCCGGCGCGCGGGTCAGCTGCTCGCGCGCCACGTCGACGACAAGGCACGCGCCGTCCTCCAGGAGCTGCGGCGCGCGCAGCCGGGGGCACGCACCGCCGAACGCTGGCTCACGGCGCTCGACGCACGGCGCTTCGGCCGGATCGCGCTCGCCGGCGAGCCGCCGGCGCACGGGCGGCTCATCGCCGCGTTCTGGCTCGATGCGCAGCGCCCGGTCTGGCTGCGCACCGCGAGCGCCGGCGCGGGCGAGCGCGTGGCCGCCGAGACGAGCCTGCAGGCAGATCTCGCGCTGCCCGGCGTGGCGGCGGTCGTCGAGCACGGCGTCGCGCTCGGGCTGCCGTACGTCGCGGTCCTCGGGCCCGGCCGTCCGCTCGCCCGCGAGCAGAGCGTCGACGCGCCGATCGGACTCGCGATCCTGGCCGCGGCCGCGCGCGTCCTCCACGCGGTGGCGCTCGCCGGCGTGGCCCTGCCCGATGCCGACGTCGAGCGCTTCCTCTGCACCGCGCCGCCGGCCGTCGCCCTGACGCTCGCGGACCTCGACGGCGCGCGCCGCGCGACGCCCGCGGTCGCCGGCGCCGAGCACGCGGCACTGGTGGCGCGACTCGCCGGAGCCGTCGCGCCCGGCGCGGGCGGGCGCTTCGCGCGGGAGGTTGGCGAGCAGGCTGCGAAGGAGCCCTCTCTGCCGGCGCTCATCGCGCTCATCGAGCGCGTGGCGCTTCGTGCCGGCCCGGACTGACGCGCGCACGGATCCGTCCGCGCCCGTACGTCGATGGACGGAAGCAGCCGCTGCTTGGCCGCGGGTGGCGCGTCGGCTCGTCGCGCCAATAGGTGATGGACTAGGAAAAAAGACGTGAGGAACGGCTCCGACATGGGGGAGTGCAGGTAACCGCTAGGCCTGTAACCCCGGGCAATTTCCCCGCTTCTCGAGAATGAGTCGCCGCTGGACACACGTTGTTCACCACGCGCCGGCACGGCCCCTGCTTTGAACAACGCGAGGAGGATGGATGATGTACAGGGCTGGCGACCACGTATGGCCTGCAGATCTGCCCGGGCGGTTCCTCTGCCGGGTGGTGAATGCGGAGAGCTTCCGGATCGGCTCCGGCATCTCGCAGATCCTGAAGCTCGAGCCTCTCGAAGGACCGTGGCCTCCGGGCACCTGTCTCATCCGTTTGGAAGGCGCCGTGATCCGAGCCCGTCGCGAGGCGCGATCGGCGGTGAGGCGCCCGACGCTTCGCTCCGCGCCTCCCGGCTCGGGTCGGCGCGCAACTGGAACCGGCTGACGGACGCGCGGCTCTTGGATGGCATCGCGGGTGTTGTCATCGACGCGCACGAGTAGAGGTGGAGGATGTTCGACGCATCTGAGAGCCGCGCGTCCGCCAGCTGGTCCCGGTTGATCGACGTCCCGATCTGACGCATCCGCGGCGCGCTCGCCCGTCTCCATGCTGCCCCCTGGAACGGGCGAGCCGCCGCGGCGGCGCGCAACGGAGGGTGACACCGAATGGACGTTCAGCGCATCTCCCCTGCCGATCCGACGTGGCCGAGCCACGCCGAGCACGATGTCCTGCTGCCGGCACAGTTCTCGCGCGTGTTCAGCCGCGATCTCAAGCTCGAGCGCGAGCGCCTGCTCATGTTCGCCGTCCTCGAGGACGGCATCACGAGCTATCTGAACCACGCGCACGCGCGGAACCGCCGCGGCCGCGAGGCCTTCGCCGAGGCCCACGCCTGGGTGAGCTCAACCGAGCAGCGCCGGCTCTTCGCGTTCGAGACCATCTGCGACGTGCTCGGCATCGACGCCGGCTCCCTGCGTCGCGCCCTGGACGAGCAGCACACGCGCCGCCGCCGCCAGCTCCGGTGCCGGCCGCTGTCAACCGCGGGGCGCGCCTCACGCACCGTACGACCACGGCACATCGGGGCGCGCACACGCCGGCCGGACCGCGGGTGCGCGACGGTGGCGCACGCCTGACCTCGGCGTCGTGAAGCACTGAACCCGCGCGGCGCCCTACCCCGGCGCCACCGGCCGCGCTATGGTCGCCGGCGATGATGGCGTACCTCGTCGGCGCTGCGCGCACCCCCATCGGCGGCTTCGGCGGCGCCCTCGCCTCGCTGTCCGCGCCCGAGCTCGGGGCAGCGGCGCTCCGCGCGGCGATCGAGCGCGCCGGCGTGTCGCCCGCCACCGTCGAGCAGGTGATCATGGGCAACGTCATCGCCGCCGGGCTCGGCCAGGCGCCGGCGCGGCAGGCGGGGATCGGGGCAGGCCTGCCGCCTGCCCACGGGGCGCTCACCGTGAACAAGGTCTGCGGCTCGGGTCTGATGGCGGTGACGCTGGCGGCGCAGGCGATCCGGCTCGGCGAGGCGCACGTGATCGCTGCGGGCGGGATGGAGAGCATGAGCCGCGCGCCGTACCTCCTGCCCCAGGCACGCCAGGGGCAGCGGCTCGGCCACGGCCGGGTGGTCGACGCGATGATCCTCGACGGCCTTTGGGACCCGTACCACGACTTCCACATGGGCAGCGCCGCCGAGCAGACGGCGCGCGCCCTCGCGATCGGCCGCGAGGCGCAAGACCGCTTCGCCGCGGAGAGCTATCGCCGCGCGCAGGCCTCGATCGCCGAGGGGCGCTTCCGCGCCGAGATCGTACCCGTCACCGCCACCGGACGCCGCGGGCCCGCGACCGTCGACACCGACGAGGAGCCGTCACGGATCGACTTCGACCGCCTGCCCGGACTGCGGCCCGCCTTCGAGGCCGGCGGCACGATCACCGCCGCCAACGCCTCGACGATCGCCGACGGCGCCGCGGCGCTCGTCGTCGCGAGCGAGGAAGCGGTTCGTCGCCACGGACTCGCGCCGCGTGCACGCATCATCGCCTCCGCCGTTGCCGGCCGGGCGCCCGAGGACTTTCCCGTGGCGCCCATCGACGCCGTCCGGAAGGTGCTCGCGGCGGCGCAGCTCACCGCGGCCGACGTCGACCTGTTCGAGGTGAACGAGGCCTTCGCCGTCGTCGTGCTCGCGGCCATCGGCGCGCTCGGCCTCGACCCCGCGCGAGTCAACGTCAACGGCGGCGCGATCGCTCTCGGCCATCCGATCGGCGCGAGCGGCGCGCGCGTGCTCGTCACGCTGCTGCACGCCCTCGAACAGCGCGGCCTGCGCCGCGGGCTTGCGACCCTGTGTCTCGGCGGAGGCGAGGCGGTCGCGATGGTGATCGAGCGCGATCCGTAGCGTTGGCGCGCAACGGTTCAGGTCGGCGGCGCCGCGGCGACAGCGGTCAGGCGACGGGCTGGAAAAATCATTTGCGACGTCGACGGCGACCGCGGTAAGGCAGCGCGCATGCGTCCGATCGCAATGTTGGCCACGGGGTTCGTTCTTTCCCTCCGGCTCACCGCCGCAGCGGCTCCGGACTGTGACGGAGGACGGGTCTACTCGCTCCGCCTTCGGCCGGATCGAGTGCGATTCCACGGGAGCTTCACGCGGCGCGGCGTGACGCACGCCACGCTCGTGACGGCGCCGGGAGGACTGCGGCTCGAGGTCTTCGACGCCGACGACCCGGCCGTCGTGCTCTATGCGACCACGATTCCCGCCAACCAGTTCGCGACCTTAGGCCAGGCGACCCGCTACACCGGCGGCGGCGCGTTCCACGGCGCGATCACGCTGCGGAACTCGGGCCGCCAGCGCGACACGGTCCGCATCTCGGTGCAGGCGATCCGCGCCGCCGTCACCGGCCTCGGCGTCGCCCGCGAGCTTCGCGTGCGGGTCGTCACCGACGGCGGCTGCGGGCGCACCTGCGTCTCGCCATGCACGCCGGGCAACGGGCTCGCGTGCCGTCCGAGCGTCGCCTACGTGCCCTTCGCCGACGAGCAGTTCGGCGCATACGTGAGCCGGCCCGGGCGGCCCGTCTCCTCGCTCTGCGGCCTCGAGATCGACGCCGCGTCGCCGTGCGACTTCCTCGTCGAGGAGCGCTGCATCCTGCCCTACCCCTCCTCACGCTTCCTGGTCCCCGATGCGACAACGCCGACGGGACTCCGTGTGCACTACCCGGTAGACGGCCTCCCGGCGAACACGCACGGCGTGCACGTCGACCCGACCGACTGGAACACGCTCGACGGCTTCAGTCCGGGACCGATGATCATGGCGCTCTTCCCGGACACCGGCTCGCCGGTCGACCTCGCGGCCTCGAACGTCGCCTTCCACACGAACTACGTCCGCTCGCTCGACGCCGATCACCCGACGGTCCTCATGAAGGCCGCCACCGGCGACCGCGTCCTCCACTTCGCCGAGATGGACGCCAACACGAACGACGTGACGCGGAAGGCGCTGATCATCCGCCCGGGCCGACGGCTCGAGGACGGGACGCGCTACGTCGTCGCCATTCGGAACCTGGTCGATACGCTCGGCAATCCGATCCGCCCGCGGCTCGCCTTCCGGGCGCTGCGCGACGGCGGTACCCAGGCCGACATCGCCCGCGCCTGCGGCACGGCGTGCGGCGCGGCGATCGGCGCGCGGCTGCCGGCCTTCGCCGCCCTCTTCCAGACGCTCGCCGCCCACGGCGTCGACCCCGAGGAGCTCGTCCTCGCCTGGGACTTCACGACCGCGAGCACGCAGGCGCTCACCGGCTGGATCGTCTCGGTGCGCGACCAGGCGTTCGCGCTCCCGGCGCCGACGTTCACCGTCACGAACGTCGACGACGGTCCGTCCCACACGGGACGCGACGCCAACATCTTCGCCCGCGTCTCGGGCACCTTCCAGGCGCCGCTCTTCATGACCGCCGATGCGCCCGCGTCGCGCCTGAACCTCGTCGGCGGCGTGCCGGCGCAGAACGGCTACGCGACCGTGCCGTTCGTGGTCGACATCCCGCGCATCGCCGTCGGCGGCGCGCCCGGCCGGCCGACGCTCTGGGGCCACGGCCTCCTCGGCTCCCGCACGCAGGTCGGCGCGCTCTCGGTGCTCGCGAACACCTACGACTTCATCGTCGGCGGCGTCGACATGCAGGGCATGTCGGGCGACGACCTCGTGCCCGCGATCCTGCCGCTCGTGCAGGATTTCTCGAAGTTCCACTTCATCCCGGAACGGCTGCACCAGGGCTTCCTGAACCACCTCCTGATGGGACGGCTGATGGGGGACCCGGTCGCCTGGTTGAACTCGCACCCCGCCTTCCAGCTCGGCGCCGGCGGGGCCGGCGTCATCGACACCACCGAGACCTACTACTCCGGCGGAAGCCAGGGCGGCATCTTCGGCATCGCGATCATGTCGATCGCCACGAACTTCACGCGTGGCTTCCTCGCCGTGCCAGC
>Ga0137376_10003160_pt1 | contig 10168 bp, 11 predicted proteins | sample SagtaG_23_FD_104814 | JGI IMG/M metagenome (GOLD analysis project Ga0137376, IMG submission 104814) | Vadose zone soil microbial communities from Sagehorn Ranch, Mendocino, California, USA - Sage2_L_20_16 metaG | ecosystem: Environmental > Terrestrial > Soil > Vadose zone | place: USA... | reverse complement strand
TCGGATCCCATGTCTACATCCGAGTCAACTCCATCGAGGTCATCTTCATCTTCGGAGTTCATCCAATCTGACTCATCGTATGGCGGATTGTCCACGCCTGCTTGATCTGTTGGAATTTGAGCTGAAGTCCAAGCTAGGATGTGACGTTATGTGCTAACCAAGATAATTTCCGCTCAAAAACACGGAACTGCAAAGACATTCAGTAGACTCAAAAAAAGTGTAGGAACAGACGCTGACTTTTTGCCAACTATTGTAAAAAGGTATGGCTCGTCCCTTTCCAGGACAATGTCACTCGCCGTGTGTTCAAACTAGCATTATATGTCATGCAAAAATAGCGATGATATATCAACAATCCCTCGTACCTTGCCGGCCGTTAGAGAACACAAAACTGTCGTGCCTTCTTTGATGGCTGGCTGTTCGTCCTCATCCTCGCCATCCTCATCCTCATCGTCAGAATCATGCGGCGCCGGAGCATTGTACGTTATTTTGACGGTACTCCTTCCATTTGGATCTGCAAGCGCGTCTCCCAGGGCCACATTGCTGATTTTAAGGTCTGTGATGGGCACGACGACTTCTTCTTTGCCTGGAGTTAATTCTTGACTCCTGAGAGGGGAGTAAGTAAAAAATGCGTATAATTACGTGTAATATACAAACCAAAATCCTATTGCGATTGTCATTTTTTGCTCGGACAAAAAAAGTAAGAAGTGTAGATAGAGTAGAAGTTTTGACGCGGCTCGAGTTTAGGTTGGGGGGGGCGGGAAATGAACTCCGCCTGAAATTGATTCAAGTTACAATCTAATCTTGGCTTCGAAGCCTACGTCGCTGTAAGCAACGCGTAAAGAGCCTCAGCACATCCTTCGCTTGATATTGAATACGTGAACAATGGTACGCGATATGCTCGCCGTTGGTGATGCTCTCTGACGCGTATCCAAGTCCAATGTCCTAAGGCCATACCTTGCAGCTGTTCGCTCGACCTTGACAGCTGCGTTGACACTAGAGAACTTCTCTTCTCAGGTAATCGTGGTCTCGCCCGCGAAATATAGAAAAAGCCCACACACATTTAGGTTGTGGAAAGGCATAACAAACCAGAAGTGGAATCAAGGTAAAGATGGCTTATGTCAACCCTGCTAGTCTAATACGTATGGTGTAGGGGGTCCAAAGAAATACTTCTAAATCCACTTATTATCTCCCGCAACGAAAACGAGCGGGTCCTTATCGAGCCATCAGTCAATTCTATCAGACTTAGCATCAAGATCAAGCAGGCAGACGAAATTGAACGGATACTTTGTCATAAATTTACACGCTTTATGATGCAAAGAGCAGAAAGCTTCGTCGTTCTACGGCGAAAGCCTGTACAAGTACGTCCGATGTTTCATACACCAATAATGCTTTTACGATTGAGGGGCCTGCATAGGGATATGACATCTCTTTTCTTATAACGAACACACACTCTGAAACGATGTTGAAGCACAAAATTGTTGATTTCATCATACAGTTGCGTCGCTTTGATCCTATGGCGTAGTTGAGTTAATGACAGGTATTCAGATTTATGGAAGAAGTGGACAAAGAAATAAGTGAGATGAAATTAAGTCTCAACGCACGTGCACGTATCGTGGCAGAGTCATACCTTACGGCAGTATGTATGTCATCAGTACCTAAGATCAAACTGACGAGCACTTCAGTTTAATGCATGATTCCCTCCGGCTACTCCATGTACTGTAATAGACGCAAATCAGCTTTGAACTCTCGAATTTTGAGACCCGCGAAGCGATACTGACACCCACTCTTCCTTGTCCTGTTCTTTAATCCTAGCTTCGCTTCAAGTCTTGACTTGACACTCTCATTCCATTCCAAGTCCAGTATGCTGTATCCCCTAACGTCTGTATAGGTCCCATCGACGTTCCTCCAACATTCCCTCCGTAAAGCCTCTAGCTTTGCTCCCGCGACATCCTCCAACCAGCGTTGCATCGGTAAGTTGTCGATGCCTGTCTCGAAGGTGACCCTGTGCAACTGCTTTTCCTCGAAGATCCACCTCAACACGGTATATATTGCCTCCGTCGCTATTCCCCCACGGAGTAGCTGCGGAGCTATGAGGATCCCAACCTCACAGCTTTTGAATGTCTCATTGATGTTAAAACAGGCCGTGGTGCCAGCGAATACCTCTGTCCCTATCTCTTTGTCCGTGATGAGGTGTATGTTGAAATCCACCATGGTAGAATCTCTGGCACGACTTTCGCGAAGTTGGCGTGCTTCATCTATTGTCAGGTGTTCGGGGAGGAACTTCAGGTATTTCCGTGTACCAGGGTGGGTACGATTCTGAAGAACAGCCGCATCTTCTGTGGGACCCGGCCGGGCTAACCTAAGTTGACCAGTCGGCGACAGAAGCTCGACGGAGGACATGTCCTGAATGGCACTTGTCATGAGAGTATGAACTAAGATCGATCATGCGCATAATGGATTAATAAGACTCGTGCAGCGGCACCGAGTGAGTGATTCATTATGAAAATAAACTAGTACCATGTATTTATGGAAAAAAACTGTCTCTTAATGCTGAATCCCAAACAACTCAATGAGATCTGCCAATTGTTTAGAAAATTACTTTAAGTCATTTTCTTTCACAAACCTTGTAGCCTAGCCTCTCGTTGTTGGCGTTGCGTCTCCTTGCCTTTAATACCAGAAAATGCCTTGATATGATGGTCAGTGATGTGTAGAAGGACCTAGAGAGATTCCTACCTGTTTGATGAGATTTTTCTTTCGGTCTTGTATTTCCAGAACCTTGGATTCAACAGTATTCTCAGCAATAAGTTGGTAGATGTGAACAGGTTTTCGCTGTCCGATACGGTTAACACGGTCAACAGCTTGACTTTCAATTCCTTCCTATAAATTGATTATATTAATATCAAATAATATCTAGGGGTTGGTATACTTGCCTGCCACCAACTACGTAGAGGTGATGGACCGCTTTAGGCCGACAGACTTCTGATAAGACAATGACTCACGGATCCATCCTAATTCAAGGTGAGTATATTTCCGACGGGCTGTCAAAAATAAACTCACAAGAATACATTATTAGCCACTGCGACATTTATAGTTTAAATTTACTGTTAGTAAATAGTGGCTTGACGCACCAGTCAAGTTGAGACCAAGAGCACCCTAAGCAGAGAACATATGTGAACTGGCAACACACAAAGAACTGCAAGTTTTAGTTACCGCTTTCAGAGAGATGAGCATAACCCGAGGATTATCCCCCGAACAGAATATATCATCTGCATAGGTACTTTGATCTTTCGCCTTTCCTTTCCCTTTTCTGTTGGAAACGTTATCTTCGTCTTCCGTTTGCTCCCCTAGATTGGCTATTGAGAAGTCCGAGTCTGATTCGGTCACTGAATCTTCATCATTCAAAACGCGCTGACGTTTGCTGGCCGGTTGCCTCGTAGGGCGAGCACTTCTCTTGGTAGGTGCAGGTATTGTTGAACTTTGTACTGAATTTTCCACTGGAACGGCGAAGCGAGCTATGGCTTCTTGGCGCCTCTTTGCCGACATTTGGCCATCAAAGCGGACATAGGATATGCTGTTTTCATGGTCAACGACTTTCTATGGAATAACAAAAACTCTAACCCTTCTTCCTCAAAGGCCTCGGCGATCTGCTTGCTTGTCAGTTACTGCTACCAAGGGCCAGATCAGCGCTTGCCTTGTCCATGAAGGATGTGAACTGGGAGAACACGAGTGACTTCTCTGTTGATGGAAGCAATTTCAATAGATGGATCAATTGTTCGATCTTTGCAGATGGATGATCACGAAGTTCATTATTCACGTCGCTGATCGCGACACATGGTTGAGTAAATTCTGTGGGCGGCGGTGGCTCGTACAAGTCACCCATTCCGAGAGGGCGACGATCCTATTAAGTATCAGATTGATGATAAATCGCAAGAGAACACGGTATTCACCATTGGACACCTTTGATCTCGAGAGATGACTTCTCGTATGCTGTGTAGAGTGGAGTATAAAGTTAATAAGGAGCTAAGAGTTTGATACATGCGTACCAACTAAGACAGTACATGTGTGAACAACTGGTTATTCTGGGTTCATTAAACAGACTTAAGCAGATAGGGCATTCTTCGCAATCTTCAATAGCTTGTGCGAGAACCTGTCGTAGGCGGGATATTTCCAAAGGGGTCCTGGGGGCTAAAGACTTCTGGGTGCCCTGGGACTGCAGTTCCTCGACGTAGCTTCTTGGTATGAGGCCCGGGTGCAATGCTATTTGGCGTAATCGAGTGAGCATGCTAAGGGCGTTGGCTTGCACCTGTAATCATTTTCCGAATTGCGTCAGGAAAAGAAAAACTGCGAAACATACCATCGTACCCATTCCTTCATTCAAAATGGCTGTCAGTCTCTGCTGCGCGGCGGCTTCGACTTTGTCGTAGAGTCGCTTATACGAGTTAACTTCACTATACACGAAAAAAAAAAGTTATTTACCCTTGCTTCGTCGTTGAGAGTGACAGGCACTCGGATCATTTCAACCTTTCAGGTATTAAACATGACCTAAGATAATTCTCCGAGCTTACAGGTGGCAGAATGATCAGAGGATTCCCTTGGTTATCTTGCATCTATAGCATGATTAGAGACGATCTGCAGAAACAGTGCGTATCTACCTCTTTAGTGCGCCGAATGCAAATTTGACTCATTAACGCCTAATCAAATTACCGTTCGTCTCCACAATAGAATGAAGGAAGCAAGCGCACCCGCAAAAGCTCAGCACCTTCGGTTCGCCCATATCTCAATGGTCGGAGCAATAGTCGTTTAAAGAAGTCCTCGTTGTCCAACGGTTGACATATTTGTAAAAAAGCCAACAGCGAACCAAGGTCCTGTAGCTTTGTAAGTCCCGTCCCATTCCTGTAAATATATATCTCCATACATTGGGAGAATTAACCTAATCTAGCCCTCAGCCGGTTATGTACGACGAGGAAGAAAGAAATCGCACGATTGGTGTGCCGCTAAGTATCCATCGTCGTTGAGCGTTTAGGGCGCAAATTGCTTTCGATGTTTTAGTTTTGGAGTTACGAATCGTGTGCCCTTCATCTAAGATGATTCTCTTCGTAATTTTCAGTGCCAGTACAATTGGCTTCACGCATGCATGACTTTTACCTTCCACTGCACGCCAAATAAAGTCCTTTCCGACTTCTTCCTCTTTTTACTGGAACCTGACTGTCCATTCATCAAATCTCTTGTATGCTCTCCGCTAACCGTCTGATACGTCGTAATTACGATGTCATATTTGGCTAATTCTTCGGAGTTGAAAGAGCGATTTGAACCATGGTACACGATGTACTTGATTGTACCTGGAGTACAATGATCTTGTATCTGTTGTTCCCAATTTGAGAGCACAGAAAGAGGAACAACTAGGACATTGATTAATAGACGTGACGATGAAATAAGGGAACATACGTACCGATCAGCGTCGTTTTCGAATAGTCTGGCGGAACGTCATTCTTCGTGGCCAGCGTCAACGCGAGCATTGTTAGAGTTTTCCCCTTCAAAACAGTTAGCTAAAGCAATGCACCATATATTCATTCCATTACCAGACCCTTAGAAATAGTTATTTGTCGAACTGCGAGCATGCGGCGTTTCAGCAACTCACCATAGCATCAGCAAATAAAGCACCGCGTCCCAGAAGGGGAGAGGATTCTTGTGGAGTTTTTGTCGCAACTTTATAAATTCATTCACACTGAAAATCCTGTGCTAAATCAATGCTTACTATTAAAATAGTAAATCTTTACATAGAAACATGATTAGCAAGGTAAGCCGGGATGCAAATGATATCACCAACTTTGCTACCATGTTTTCGTAATTGCCAAAATTGCACCGGTCTGTCTGTCTCGCTCTTTGGGAGAACAGGATATTCTCGTCCAATGCACCACTGCAATGCCTGACACTATTTTCGTTGAGCCATGAGACTTTAAAGTTTGAACTAAGCGAACCTGGTGTTTTAAAAGGTTTGTGAGCAGTTCGCCGCTTTCGATGCTAGGGGGACTAGGGTGCAAAGGTAAGTTCAAGATGTCTTCATTGGAACATAGAGAATCTAGTAATGAACTGCGGCGTCCGTCATCATCGACCTTCTCAAGGTTATCAATTATTTGTCTAAGTTCCACTGCATTTTGCGCATCTTCGACACGGGAAACCTGGGGACGCTGCGAGGGAGGAGGAGGTCCGGCAGACATGGATGCCGCACTTCGCTTTGGAAACCCACGCTGACCAGGTGTCGCCCAAGTTAAGTGTGGTTCAAGTTCAATCCTTTTCTCGACAGGTCCATATATCTTCAAAGTGCTGTTTGACGTAAGTTTCAATCATTAACAAGCGGAAATAAGCCCACATAGACAAACTATAACCAGCTCCTGAAACTATCATATTGTTCGATTACGCGAGCCACCATCTAGACATAAAATTACTTACGATTTCCATCGTTGATTACCCCTTCAACGGTGACGGCACGCCGATCAAGCAACGGTGCCAATTTCAACGCCACTTGTCGGGGCAAATGTCCGACCAGAATCTGGCTTATGTTCTTCACTTGGATTGCATTTCTTGCGTCATGTCAGTCAGATTTACATCCAAAACGCCGATGCCGCTCACCTGTCGTAAGGATTCTGAGGCTCTCTGACAAGTAAAACTTCCTCTCCAGGGCCAACCATCCCTGGAGGCGTCAGCGGTACAATACAGTCCAAGATCAGCGAACGTACCTCTGTAATATTGTATACCGACGACCTTTGTCGAATAAACGCAATATAGCTCATCCTTAGCTTCTTCATCCGAAGGTGTATCCTCTTCCGCCTCCTCTCGTTGAGAGGCTGGCTGGGAGCATCCAACCTCAAATAGCTCTGCTTCACCCATCTTGCGTTTCGCAGGATTTGGGGCACTGGTAGCGGCGGGGGATGCCACCGGCCTGGCAGCACCTGGAACATCGATACGACCTCGAGCTATAGCCAAGCGAATTTTCTGCTTATCAGAGTTCCTGCAAGTCCTTCAGCTTATAGTTATGAATAGATTGTTTGGAATATGGTATGTACCGCAATTCCTGAAAGCCATCAAGGTTTTCTAAGTCGGATGCTGCCAGTTCTCGCAAAGTAAGGGGAGATACACAATCCCTATATAATGGTAAACATGCTACCAGTACACAAGTCAAAAGGACGTGAGACTTGCCAGTGAGACCACTTGACCGTCTCGCCAAATTCGCTCGGTTCTACTTGACCATAACGGAGCGTCCCAACGGCCATTGAGCCCTGGTCATTCTCGTCAGAATATAGATTAGATTCCCTGCAGTAGAACGTACATTGCAAGGTGGTGGACCGTAGCACTTTGCGCGCGTGCTTTTACTGTACTATCAAATGGTACTTAGCATTTATAGCCGAGCCAAAATACTAGAAGAACCTACGCCAAAGATGTGTCGCACCATGTAGTTGATGCAGGGATTCGTTATGCACGCGACTTGGAGTTATTGTATGCGCGTCGGTTCCGACTGTATTGAACTTAAAAGGGGATAAACCTTAAACACGCTTGCAAACAACTACAAACGCGTTCTCATTTACGCGTCCAAACTAGCCATGCCTGCAGGTGCGATCTCAGCCGCGTTGATCTCTATGAAAACGTGTAATGATATATTTTGTAAGATCTGATCTATGATCCGGACCAAAATCCCGAAGAGAAACGGGAAGTACGCCAAAACTACCGAAACCTCGCAAAGGTCATCGACGGTTTGTTATGTTCTACACTACTATGTCTTCCTATTAACGGTCATGGACTGCCAGAGCACCAAGCAAACTTGAATGACAACAGTGCGGAAGTATTGGCTCAACACATTACTCATGCCGATGAACTATTCTTAAGAGGTGATTTACCCCCTTCATAACTCATGAATATCGTATTGCTATATTGATTCTCCAGTGAAGGGACCACAAGAAGCAGCGCTCGATTCTGCATTGCTGCTCAAAGCATCGAGCATGGGTGCCCAGAAGGCGCGTGCGATGAAATCTGGCTCAGGCAACTTCGACGTCGACGAATTCGTGTCGAAACTGATTACGTACATGGGTGGCCGTCGAACACTGGAAGATCAAGATCCTGATGATTCCGACGTTGAGCAGGATGGTGACGCCCCTCTCGATTGGGAAAGAATTGGTCGCAAGGCACTAGCCAAAAGCCACCGAGTGCCGGTGCCTAGTTTCATGCAAGTGAATTTGCCGATTCTGACGGGCACAGGGATGACAATCATATGAAGGTTGGGTCCCTTATCTCTAGAACAAAAGAAACGAACCACAGGCAAGCGTTCCAAGCTTGAGAAAAACAAAGAAGACGAGAAGAAACCGCAAGAACTAAAAGAAGAGGACATTACGAGATCACAAAACGAGACGACCAAAAACGTGTTGTTTGTGGGTTACAAATTATTGCTTATCTATGGGATTGAATAAATGACTCACAGCTTTCATCCATCCTGGAAAACGAGGATGGACCTATCAATCTCTTCAAGCTGATCGTCAATCCCAAAGATTTTGCGCAATCGGTTGAGAATATGTTTTATCTATCTTTCCTGATTCGGGATGCCAAAGTTGCTCTTGAGATCAATGAAAACGGAGAGCCAGTTGTCTGTGAGAAATATGGTCCATGCTGGCCTGGATACTATCACTAATTAACACTTTAGACATGTGCGAGCAGCCGAACGATCAAGACTACGCTGATGGTCTCAAGAAGCGTCAAATGGTCATGGAATTCGATATGACGACCTGGAGGGTAAGTTATCTATAACCATTATCAGACCCAGAGGTAATATGGACTCTAGCGAGCAATCGAAGTCTTCAACATTGAGGAATCCAAGATACCGCAGCGGCCGCCATCGCACACCCGATTAGGAACCCAGTGGTTAGGATAACCCATAAGCTTTAAATTCACTATACCTCCCCCAGAATAATTCGTTCCCTAAGTAACACAATTTTCGCAGCAAACAATATATATTTACCGCAATAATTATGATATCACATCCTCTTCTGATTTACGAGCAGCAAATCCTGGGATTGAACTCGAATTTCAGCTCCCCAAATGCATCATAAATTCCGTATCCAGGCTCTTGTTCATCGCTATAAATGTGCGCGAACCAACCCACTCCACCGCCAATCACTTGCTTCAAGAATTCGCAATTCTCATCCAATAACACAAAGTAATCCTGCAAATACGTAGGAGATTAAGCACGGGTGTGACACGGTACAAATAACACGTACATTTTCGTTCTGCACATTAGCTACTGCGCTCGGACTGTTCGGTTGAACGCCTGGGGATGTAACAGACGGCCAGCCATTCTGCATGGAGGTTTAGTCGAATAAAAAATCTTCTGAAAAACCAACCTCATCAAAGTACATCTTCTTGCCTTTCCCGTGGTCGATGAACCATTGCAAATCATCGAGAACTAATGGCCACGACTCGTTTGCTATTGAGTTCACGTTACTGAGAGCCTCAACGACAGAGGAATTACAAACCTATCGAAGCGTTGGCGGAAAAAAAAGGAAGCATGTGAATATTAATTGAATCTATAGCATCTAAAACATCCTGGGCGCCACCGCGCTCCTGGTACCTGCTGTGGTGTATTGTCATGGCTGGATGGTGCAAACGGAAAGCCTTACCCGTAGGCTAATTCAGACACAGTAACGGGAATTCCAAGTGACGACAGATTTGCCTTTGCGGCAATAACTTGCTTTGTTAAATCCGCCGGGGATAGCACGTTATCAAATAGAGGCTCAGATCCAAATTGCACGACCCGCGTCACAAATTTAGCCAAAGGATTAGCATGAAGAGTAGCGAATAAGCAATCTCGTCGCTCAATCCACTTATCACTTCCATCGAAGCCAAACTAATGAGTAGATTTTAAGTTTCGCTATAGTATTTTGAATCATTTACTTACCCAGACTAGGGCATGGACCCCTAGTGAACTCGCCCATGCAGCTTCAACGATGTCGTCGCTGAGAACAGATTTTAAAATCAAGATTGAAAATGCTCGGGTAGGTAACACACTAGAAGCCCTCGCGGTCACAGGCACCGTAGAGTCGAACGTAGCGCGAATTAAAATGGTACCTGATATCCAAAAATTCCAGAATCAGCTGCTCAAGGCTTTGGCCTTGTATAAAGTCAG
>Ga0137376_10003157_pt1 | contig 10170 bp, 15 predicted proteins | sample SagtaG_23_FD_104814 | JGI IMG/M metagenome (GOLD analysis project Ga0137376, IMG submission 104814) | Vadose zone soil microbial communities from Sagehorn Ranch, Mendocino, California, USA - Sage2_L_20_16 metaG | ecosystem: Environmental > Terrestrial > Soil > Vadose zone | place: USA... | reverse complement strand
TTATCTGAATCGGAGAAGGCTATACGCACGTCGACGGTGAGGATGGATAGTGGGATCAAATTCACCCATTATCTGATAACCTGTTTCGCAATGCCAGTTGCCAACAGTACTATATTTGGCCATGCTTGAAGCTAGGTTAGGGTCAAGAGTATGGACTTGGTTTCCCAGTCCGGACGTACTGAACGCTCGTCTCCTAAATATTCACTCGATAACGATGACGAAACATACGAGCCTTATATCCCTGTCATTAAGAGACGGCAAGAGAAGCTCGCTAGGCTCACCTCATGGAGCTCAAGCGCAGAAAGGGAGAAGTTGAAGAAACATGACGGTCCCCAAGAGCTTGAAGATGGAGAGAATGAAGACGAGTTACGGAGAGAAAAGGCGAGAAAAGAACGAACGCTCTTGATGGAGGCTCAAGAGGTTCATCTGCGGAAGGCCGCTGAAGGTCAGTAAATTTGCAAGTGTGAGTGGTGATGGTGGTTAATCTGGCATAAAGATGCAAAAAAGACGGCAGGGGAGAAGGCGAAAGAGGCTGACGCTGAGATACTTGAAGCTATCCGGAGCAGGAAGAAACTCGTTTCTGATATGGAGTTGGCCAAAGGCATACAATATACTGAACCGTTAAAGACAAGGTAAAAACGCTTTCCTCTATCGCAGCATTACTGTACAAGCTTTTGTTTAGTTGGCGCCCCCCGAAGTATATTCGAGAGCGGAGTCAAGAAGAGTACCAAAGGCTTAGGGAAAAGTATCACATCGTGGTCGACGGAGAAGATGTTCCGCCTCCCATAGAAGATTTTGCTGTATGTCGTATCTTGATGTGCCTATCTAGCTAAACAGTTGTGAATAGGATATGAAAATCCCGGAACCTTTTCTTCGGTTTTTAAGGTCGAAGAAAATCGTTAGTCCGACCCCCATTCAATTACAAGGTATTCCAGCCGCGTAAGTTACCAATTTTTTGGAATCTTTTTTCTTGACTACTTCATCCAGATTTTCGGGACGTGATTTGATTGGAATTGCGTTTACTGGGTCTGGTAAAACACTAGCCTTTTGCTTGCCATTGATCATGTTGGCTCTGGAGGAAGAAATGAAACTGCCTTTCATCAGAGGCGAGGGACCTGTTGGCATAATCTTGTGCCCGTCGAGGGAACTTGCCACTCAAACGTATGAAAATGTGTTGTCATGGTGTTCGACACTTGCGGATGACAGTTATCCTCAACTAAACACGCTTCTTTGCATTGGTGGAATTTCGATGAGCGAGCAAAGTCATAACATGAGCAAGGGTCTTCACATAGTCGTTGCAACGCCCGGGAGATTAATTGATATGTTGGAGAAAAAACGTTTCACTCTCAACAATTGCAAATTTCTCTGTATGGATGAAGCAGATCGGATGATAGACCTGGGCTTTGAAGACGATGTGCGCAATATAATGAGTTTTTTCAAGGCACGTCGTTTAACGTGCAGTGTACATAAATGCTTATTGAGAGCAGCGTCAAAGGCAGACTCTTCTATTCTCTGCTACGATGCCACGGAAAATTCAGGAATTTGCCCAGCAATCTCTGACCAAGCCTGTCCTCGTCAATGTCGGTCGCGCTGGGGCTGCGAATCTTGACGTATTACAAGTGGTCGAATACGTAAAGCAAGAAGCGAAAATGGTTTATCTTCTTGAATGTCTTCAGAAGACACCACCGCCAGTCATTATATTTAGTGAGAATAAAAATGAAGTTGATGGTATGTGCCTGGGTGGTAATATGAATATGCTTCTCATCATCTTTCGTAGATATCCAGGAATATCTTCTTCTCAAAGGTGTTGAGGCGGTGGCAATTCATGGTTCCAAAAGTATGTTTCACAAAGTGTGACGCGATTTATGACGTGGATTTACGATGCGTGCAGCTCAGGAGGAACGTCAGTATGCCATTAAAGCATTCAAATCCGGCGCTAAGGATGTAATGGTCGCATCTGGGGTCGCATCCAAGGGACTGGATTTCAATGACATCCAGCACGTTATCATCTTTTCGATGCCCAAAGAGATAGAAGACTATGTCCATCAAATTGGTCGCACTGGGCGAAGCGGCAAGACTGGAATAGCAACTACTTTCGTGAACATGAATACGCCCGAACAGACCTTGCTGGACCTTAAATATCTCCTTATGGAGGCTGGCCAAAAGTGAGTAGCAAATTTTTACAATTCACTGTGATTTTGATAGACAGAGTGCCGCCCTTTTTGATGAACCTTGACGATCCCCGCGCCGCACAAGAAACCAGTCTTAAAGGGTGCCCAGTCTGTGGGGGTTAGTGAAACTTTTGTTGCCGTCTGACACATCTATTCATCTCAGCGACAGGTTTAGGGCACAGCATCTCAAACTGTCCGAAACTCGAAGATACACAGCGCAGGCAAATGGCCTTGCACAGGGCGGACCGTGGTGGTGGTGGTTACTGAGGGATAATAATATGGTTTATCTCTTGACGCGGGAATGTGTCATGATGATAACTACTGGATTTTTCTCGTAATATAGTATAAGAGGCAATCAAGGACACGGTGCGCGCGTCGCAAGTGGCAAAATAGAGGCAAAAGCGCGGGCATGTGAGATAAGCCAATAATGTGCTGGGCATCACATTGTTATATAATTGAAGACCTAAATTAGAAAGGAAAGGCGAAGACTGGCATAATAGATCTACAGATGCTACTATGCGTGTGAAGCAACGTAATTTCTCCATATCGCATAGGTAGGGGACAATAGCAATATGGTTATCCAAACTGATACGCCAGCTGGATGACCTTGTACTTCTCTACTTTCCGGTGGTGCTTTTGATGAGCTTGAGAAATTCAACACCATATTGACTGAATTTTGAGTCCACAAATTGGGCAAGTTGGACATTATCAGTGTACCGGTCAATAAGCGCGTTCCTCATTATTTCTCTGAAATGTGTCGCGTCTGACCAAAGTCATTAACCTCCAAAGCTTTGACGTTTTATCGAGCACACCTGTTGGGCAAGCAACACTAAGCATCTGCAGAATTTCGTCGTCCAGTATCTCCTCATCGTTGACATTTCTCGTTCTCGCCAGCTAGACCATACTTATGATCAAATGAAAAGTCGATTCTAGCCGTACTTACTGTTGTTCGAAAGCGACAGAGTTGAGAATAGATCAAAGTGGGATCAGGGTGGTTGTCCACCTCATGGCAATCGTCGACTTCAATTTCATCATCATCTGGATTGTCCAGAAAACTGCCAATAGCCTCATCTCCGCTGACTTGTATACTCCTATCCTCTTCCTCGTACACCTTGTCATAGTTTGGGAGAGAACGCGTCTGCTTATTGATCTTTGGGGGTTTCGTTCCCTGCGGACGCCACTCGATCACAATCTGTAACTTGTTCGATAATAGATCTTCGGCACTTGGTCCTGGCTAAGATTTAGTAGCAACAGAAGCTCCTTACTTGTGTAAAGACGGACAGACCGACCTTAATGTAACTAGTGTGCCAACCACCCGTGTGCACAACGCTGAAGGACCTGAGAACATCGAGCGAGAGTAAACGTTGCAGCGTCAGTTCAATCAACCCTTTGGGGACATCATGCGCTGAACCGTGGGCTGGCAGTTTGTCAAAGCCTCGATGGAGGATGTCAGCAGCTCTGGAGCCTGCTAGGATGCCTCTGCAGATATCCAAAGTTACGTTTTCGTTATTCTGGCGAAGAGTACGGAAGATTTGGATTGCATTCGCCGCAATGGGAGTCACATTCTTCTTCTCTAGTTCACCATCATAGTTACAATTATCGCATTTCGATTTGCAATCTGCCTTGTCAAATTTCTCGCCGAAATGTTGCAGTAGTTGAGCCCGTCGACAGTCTGACAAGTTCATGCAGTAGGTTACAACCTTGCGCACTTCGCCAACCTGGCGATCGATAGCATCTTGCATTGGGCGCTGTCCATCCTGTCCTTTTTCTATCATGCTTCTAAGGGAATAAAAATCGGATATCGAATAATCTTCACAAGTGAACAAAGATGATGAACTTCGGGCGCGCAGAACGTACAAAGCAAACAGTCAGCGGGTTTTCCATCACGTCCCGCACGACCCGTTTCCTGATAGTACCTTGACTTCATTTCAGCCTGTGTGTCAATCATCTGTTGATCGTGCTTACCCGTCCAGAGACTTGGGCAAATCATGGTGGATTACAAAGCGCACTGATTCGTTGATAAGTATCTGTGGATATCCACGGAAAGGGCCAATGGTTACCATCTGGCTTGTCAATTCCCATCCCAAATGCAATCTGCAAAAAAGTAATTAGCAGTTTCTGATGTAAAACTTGAGAGCGTACCGTAGCTACGATTATGTTGCATCGCCCACTCCTCCACTCATTTAGTGCAATGTCCTTTTCATCAGAAGACAATCCCGCATGATAGTGTCTTGCAATCAAGCCACCCTCTCGTAGTTTAATGGCCACCTTCTCACAGGTTTTCCGGGATAGACAGTATACGATACCAGTTTTGTTTGCATGCTTTTCCTTGATGAACTTGATGATGTCCAATATAATGGTTTTCGGCTTCTTGTTAGTAATGCCATAGCTCAGATTCTTACGATTAAATGATGATTTGAGGAAAACATAGTCCTTCAGCTGCAGACGCTTCGTGATATCATCGATCATAACCTGATTAGCAGTTGCTGTCAGTGCCATTACTGGAACGTTTGGATAATCAGCGCGAAGAGAGTCCAAGTCGCGATACTAGGAGTGTGCTTAAGCAAACTATGATATTGCAAATTGTTACACCTACAGCATCCCGAAAATCTTGTCCCCAGGTTGATATGACATGAGCTTCATCAACCACGAAGCGAGCCAGGCTGTTCGTGCGGTGCAGATGTGAAAGAACACTCCGAGTAACGCCACTTCCTCTCAACTTCTCTGGTGTTATATACAACAGGCGTGGCTTGGACATATCTGAACACAGACGGATCTTCATATCATTATTCGTCGTCTCTGAACTCCAGAGAACAACATTGATCCCTTTGCGCTTCAAGGAATCGACTTGATCATTCATGAGAGCCAACAGAGGCGAGATAACAACCGTGACTCCTTGCGTCTTGCCACCGTCGCAAACAGCAGGTAGTTGATAGCATAGGCTCTTTCCGCCACCAGTGGGCATAAGAATCAACACATCCCGCCCTTCCAATGTGCTGATGATTGCTTCCAATTGATTTTCCCGGAAAGTAGATAGCTTGAAAACTTCTTCCAATTTACGCTTAGCTTCTGCATAATGGGGAGTCTCTTGAAGACTGGCGCTCGTCTGGTCAAGTGGCGAAAGTTCCCGGAGCGTAGGGGTTCCAGGTTCATGATCACTTTCAATGGAAAGTTCGTCGGCCTTTTTATTTAGAGGACCTGAAGACCGTACTCCGGGAGATGTTCTGGGGATCGTACAAAGTTCCGATTCTACATCGTAGGGTTCGATATGTGCTTGAATCAGATGGCCAGACTTCTCGCTCAACGACGCGCTGTCCTCCAGAGACTCGGGTCGAACGACATGGGAACAGGTTACGCTGACACTGTTTCGCGAATCTAACACTTCTGTGATAGCTCTCATGCGGTCCGTTAAAACTTGCCTTTAACATGATAAAAGCGCTTTGTCACCGATAAGATGTGTTCTCACATACCTGATACGCTCAAAAACTACAATGTCCACGTCGTTCGACATTGTGTTGTAGAATCTCAGTATTGTATCCGTCACTGATGACTGCAACTCTTGATCATGACGGAACAACTTATGTAGTGTTTCAACGGATTTCTGTTATTGGATTCGGGTACATCAATTTAGTTGCAATCAATCCGAAAGGTCACGTACTCCTACGAGATCCGTGTCTTTGGTAACACTTTCATTCTTTGTGGAACGATATACTGAAGCCGACTTTTCAGTCAACCGAGCAAATGGATTCCGCTCCAAATTTGGAGGATTTGTCCAGCTATGTTCATCGCTGCAATCTTCGCTCCCTGAATGAATGTTCGGAAGATGCTTAGCGATAGTTCCTCTTGTTGCAGGATGATGGGTACTAGAGGCACCGACGTTCTCTTTGTTGTCTTTTTTAAGCCGTTTGGGAGACTGGGGCGACGTATCAGAATTTACAAAGTAATCCGGGGAAGGTCGTTTGCTTGCGCCACTCAGAGGTGTAGATGGAAAAGATCTGCCGGTGGTTCCGCTGTGGGCAGGGTTGATACTAACAGACTCCGCGTCCTTGAAGCCTGCTGTAGCAAACGTAGGCAGTGCTTGAGAGTATGAATTGCCTAACGAGTATCAGCAAAGATCCATCACGTCAGGGAATGGCTCGCTAACTTGATATTACAGTCGCGGGCCGGAATTTGGACTTCCATAGAAGTTAACGATTATCTAGCATCTTTGGAGGCCGCATCTTACCTTTCTTTCAGAGCTTGAAATAACAGGCGTACTGACACGCTGGATTTGACATGTCTGAGAGTTTAATGCCTTGCGCCTGAGGACCTCTTGCAAATTATTCTGGGGTAGACTTGACATGAGCGAATCGCGAATTCTGTTGGTCCAATGGCGCCAAACGCGTTTATCACGTGATCGTGACTTTCATGTTTTGTATTTAGTAGTAACACTTTCAAGGCTCGATCAACATGGCGAAGGGAATCTATCCACCGATGACAGTTGTTGATGTCATGGCTTCACTCGACGCCTGGGGGATTACTGTGAGTCAGGAGCAACTTTCTCGCCCAACTCAAGATTTTGTGGAGGCGCTCTATTGTGCCTGCCTTCGGCAGGCGGCACAGTTGGATCACAATCTATTGAAGGGACCAGTCCAAGAGCTTTTGGATTCGTCACAGATAGAGGAGAAGGTGATAAATATTCACGTATCCGCTGCTGCGAGTTTATGCCCCTTCTTTAGGATTTGTACGCAACTGCTCTGAACACCAATATTGTCCTGCTTCATCTGTAATGAGGCTCAATCCATGCACAAGTTTGATTGTCAACTGACACAGCTATAGTTCTCGCTTCGCCAAGGCAGCAAGGATCGAAAGTTTCAGTTCAAAGGATATCTTCAGCCCTGAACGCGAACGTACTTTGAATTTGCTATCTGGGTTTATCAATTTTGTCAAATTTACAGAACAGTATTGCAATCCTTTCGTGCTTGAACTCAGAGGGCGCTCTGATGCTCTTTTGGTCGATAAAAAGCTTGTTTACGAGCAATTGCTGGAAGTGAGACAGAAGTTGGATGAGCTGAAGTAGGTTCCTGGCATGAAATGGTCTTCACTTAGTGATAAGTGACTAGGGCGAAAATTGCAGAGGACGAACCTATTTGTGAGAAGCTGAGAAGCGAAAACAATGCTCTCCGTGCCAAGATGTTTGCCACGAAGGAATTTCAGACGGCGGCAGTTCAGGAGGTTGAAAAGCTCAAATCCGAGAAAAATGCTCTCATCAAACGTCGGGCAAGTCTGATGAACATTAATTCAAGTAAATTAACTGACCTGTACCTAAGGAGGCGCTTCATGGTGAGATATCCAGCATTTCGGATGCAATCAGTCACACGCGGTCTCGTGTGGTGCAGTCACCGGAACGCATAAAGCGAACCATATCAACGATGGCAGCCACTGCTTTAGAAGAGAAAAAGATAGTGACTATGCACGAATCAAAAGTCCGCGATCTCCAGGCCAAGGTGAACGCGGTTCATGTCATCGAGAAGGTGAGTATCTCCCTCTGGTATATTACTTCAGCGAACGGATTCCGTAGGATATTCGAAGCTGTTTCGAGCAGCTTCAATCCATTGAAAAAGAAGTGCGATTATTAGAAGTGTCTGGCAAAGAGGGGGCCGAGCTTCATGACCAACTTGATGACAAGACCATTGAGAGGAACGAGTTAAGGCTGAGGCAAGAGGTGAGAGAGAACGGATACAAGCGAGCCGTAATTGATACTAACAGAATCTTTAGCGTGTGGAGAAGCAATTGACGAATGCCCACGAGAAAATCGAGCGAGCTCAGAAGCACGCAGAAGACAAGAAACTGGCTAATCAGCGGACCAATGAGAGATTGCAGCGTGAGTATGACGAAATGGTCATTGAGCGGAGGGACAATGATAAACAATTGGAGGAGCTGAGGAGGGCAGCGGACAACATTGACGCAAAGGTGACTGTCTGCTATTCATGCAGGGTCATTAGCTGATCCAAATCTCTCAAGATGCTGGAACATCTTAAAAAGAGCGAAGCAGAACTAAATGAACTCTTTGCAGAATATTGGAAACTACGGCACGAAGCAGGTAAGTACAACACCGAGATGTTGGATTTTTTACGACGATATGGTATGATCAGACATATACATGGAAACACTCGCGAACAAGCTGAACATGAAAGTTGTGGCTGACTGAGTTCTTGTATTACCGTAACCGGCGCCACACAAGGTTTATTTCTTCCTACTTTTCCTCTTGGCAGAACATTCTTCACAAAACCATTTACCCTTTGGAGGCTCTTCTAAACCAACGCAAACAAGATGGAACTAAATCTAGTCTGAGGAATATTGTGGATGCATTTAGGACAGAATTGCTTACCCATTCGCGTTCACATTTTGGATTGTCACATGCAATCATCTGTTAACAAAATTTCCACGTTGTATAAGTAAGGAACTGGAAGTTACGAACCTCGCCAAATGAGACCTCTTGGCAATAACAATAGAGACGCTCCGATGTGTCGACAACAAAATCTTCTGGATTAAGGGCGAAGGGAGGACCTGCAGCGACGCCGCGGAAAGTCAGCTGCACAGTTTGATTACCTGTAGAGCCCGAGTTCCATTGCTTTCCACGTGATTTCCTGTTCCTAGTGGTCTGTAGCTGCGAAGACACGTCCGCGGAGACCTTTTCTACCAGAACGTTCATTGCATCTAACGTCGGAACTCCCGAAAGACCGTTCGCACCATCATCAAAGTTGCCTAGAGGACTTAGCGAGCTTCGAGTTGTACGAGACCAACGAGGAACAACGAGATCAGGGAGATGGATGGATGGCGTGTTTGTACCGTGGCGAGCGCCGAGAGATAACTGTGCCTCTTCAATGGCGTGATCCAGCAAACGCATATGTCGCTCCACCTTGGATACAATCAACAATATTAATAGAAAGGAAATGAAAATTCACTACAGAGTTATTGACGGCCAGTGCTATGTTGACCTTTTCTTCAGAAGCACGTACGAGATCATCTGAGAGGCGGACGATGCGGGATAACAATATCCTGTTACTTTGCTTATGAGATTGAGGTATGGTCAAGTCATCATGGAGGACCGTTTCATGGCTTAGCCGCTTGTCGATGTATCCTTTCAACAGTGGTCGCAACTGATCCAAATGACCTAAACCATGGATGTTCCAGAAACGACAAACGGTGGAAATGAGCTGCATACATTTAGTTCTATCATCCAGTTCGCGTAAAAGAGAATATTGTCTGTGAATAGTCAAAGGCAACTGCTCGACAGCTGCGATAGTGTCAATAAGGAGGAAAGCCGGAGCTGTGAGATGGCTACCTTCGAAATGTTCGTCTCTGAAAGCTTCCCACAGGACACGCTCTCTGTCCAACGTGGTGGCGTCTGGACTATTGTCGGATGTCTGCTCGACATCAACCTCTGGCGATAGGCTCATTACCAAGTAATGCAGTGACACGATGTCGTCACATAGTCACGCATGATAGGGGCAATTTATGAAGGTGATGAGGATGCATGCTAAATATCGTGTAGAAATATACAAGGAGGAACGCCGTGCAGATAACAATCAGTAGAATAGTAATGCGGACCGAGTGGTAAGTCCTTATTACGCTAGCTCAAGTAGATGATGAATAGAACGAGCATGCCCGATGGCCGCCTGGGCTGATCAATGGGAGCTTTCGCTATGATCAATGTCACTTCTCCCCGGCTCCTCTGCTTGGCGTGCACATGCGTGATGACCGTGGAGGGCGTAGTGGACGTTTGGATGCAGCAATTGGGCGTCTGGGCGTTGCAAAGGGTACTGGGCATAAATGGAAGGAGAAAACTGAGCCAACACGGCGGTAGAGTAATACGGAGCGGGAGGCGGATATGTTGTGGAGACAGGGTCCTGTGGGATGGGAGAAGGATGAAGCTGAGCAAAGAGGTAGGGAGGGTATAGTGGCGGAGGATCGGTTGTCTTTGACAAAGGATGGGAGGGATAATAGTGAGGAGGGA
>Ga0137376_10003156_pt1 | contig 10172 bp, 8 predicted proteins | sample SagtaG_23_FD_104814 | JGI IMG/M metagenome (GOLD analysis project Ga0137376, IMG submission 104814) | Vadose zone soil microbial communities from Sagehorn Ranch, Mendocino, California, USA - Sage2_L_20_16 metaG | ecosystem: Environmental > Terrestrial > Soil > Vadose zone | place: USA... | reverse complement strand
GCACCCTCCCCAACTACAACGAGTGTTCTCCCGAGCTCTCGCGGGACAACCGAGGGTTCCGTGTCTGGTTCCCGCTCGTCCTGCACGGGGTCGCTGCGTTCCGCGAAGCGCTCGACGAGAAGCTCGACCTGACCGATCGACTCCACCGGACGCTCCTCGACGATCCGAAGTTGGAGATCGGTTGGGATCCGCAGCTCACGGTCGTCCCGTTCCGACTCCAGGGGGCAGACGAGGCTGCGAACCGTGAGCTACTGGCGCGGATCAACGCATCCAAGCGCGTGTTCCTCTCGAGCACGATGATCCGTGAGGAGTACTGGATCCGAGCCTGCATCGTGTCGCATCGCACGCACGCGGATCGCGTGGACGAATGCGCCGCGATCGTTCGCGAGGCGGCCGCAGGGCTGGCGGGGTGAACCGGGCGGATGCCGGAGTTCCCCGAGATCCGCGCGCTCTCCGAGCGCATCCATGAGATCGTCCGGGGCGGCCGTTTCGACCGCGCGGACATCTTGCAGTTCTCTTCGCTGAAGACCTACGCGCCTCGGTCGGAGGAGCTCCGCGGCGCGACGGTCGTGTCGGTCGGCAGCCGAGGCAAGTACCTGGTCTTCGGGTTCGAGGACGACCGTCGGCTGCTCGTGCACCTCTCGCAGGGAGGCCGCATCGACATCGAGGCGCCGCCGAAGAGCACGAAGCCCCGCGGGAGCGTCGTCCGACTGCGGTTCGAAGAGCGACCCTCCCTCCTCGTGAAGGAGTTCGGCACGCAGCGGAAGTCGGGCTGGTGGATCCTCGCCGCGGGCGACGATGGTCCACTCGCCAAGCTCGGGCCCGAGGCGTTGAGCCCGGAGGCCGATGAGCTCTTGACGAGCTCGACCGACACGCGGCGGGTGCACACGATCCTTCGCGACCAGCGCACTATCGCCGGCATCGGTCGCGGCTACACCGACGACGTGCTGCACGACGCGAAGCTCTCACCCACATCGCAGCTCGGGAAGCTCGATGCCGATCATCGGGCGACACTCGTAACGTCGATCCATCGGATCCTCGACGACGCGCTCGAGGCCGAGCGGCGCCGCAGCGGGGGCCTCCCAACCAAGCTCGGCGATCACTTCACCGTGCACAATCGCTCGGGCGAGCCGTGCCCCCGCTGCGGCGCCGATCTCCGGCGTGTCTCGTACGAGGACTACGAGGTGACGTACTGCCCGACGTGCCAAACGGGCGGCAAGATCCTGGCCGACCGACGGCTCTCCCGCTTGCTCCGCTGAACGCCGCGGGGGTCGGTGCTACGGTCCTCGCCCGTGGATCAGCTCCCCATGACCCCTCGTCCCGATCCGTCGCCGCGCGCCGGCCTGATGCGACGCGCCCGCGGCCACCTGATGGACCTGACGCCGCTCAAGGTGTCGCGCGACTTCCGGCTGCTGTTCTTTGGACACAGCGTGTCGAACTTCGGCGATGAGATCGTGGCCGTCGCGATCCCGTACCAGGTGTTCCAGATCACCCGGTCGACGCTGGCGGTTGGCCTGCTTGGCCTGGCCGCGCTGATCCCGGTCTTCGTGTTCCCGATCATCGGCGGCACCGTCGCCGACGCGGTCGAGCGCCGTCAGATGGTCACGATCACCCACGCGGTGCTCGCGGCGATGTCGGCGCTGATGGCCTTGAACGCGCTCAAGCCGCAGCCGCTCCTGTGGCCGATGTACGTGTTCACGTTCTTCGCGGCGGGCCTCTACACGTTCAACCGTCCGGCGTTGGACACGTGGCCGGCACGGCTCCTCGACAAAGAACTGCTGCCATCATCCAACGCGCTCGACGCCGGGTTCGGAACCTTCGCGGGCATGCTCGGGCCGGTCGCGGCAGGATTCCTCCTGGTCGCGATCCTCCCGGCCGGGGTGTACCTCTTCGATGTGGCCACGTTCGTGGTGGTGATCGTGGCCATCCGGCTCATGCGGCCGTCACCCCCCGCCGACGAGGAGAACGAGGTCAGCTGGGCCGCGGTCAAGGACGGGTTCCGCTTCCTCAAGGGCAAGCGGAACCTCCAGTCGGTGTTCCTGGCGGACCTGAACGCGATGATCTTCGGGTTCCCGATGGCGCTCCTGCCCGCGGTCGCGTTGCATCTCGCCGGCGGTGTGGAGGCCAAAGAGGCGCACTACCTCGGCTTCCTCTACGCCGCTCCGGCGGGCGGAGCGTTCGTGGCGACGCTGCTCTCGGGCAGGGCGAAGGACGTCCGTCAGCAGGGAAGGGCCATCATGCTCTCGATCGTCATGTGGGGCGGCGCGATCGTCGTGTTCGGGCTCTCACACGTCGTGTGGCTATCCCTTGTGATGCTGGCGATCGCCGGAGCGGGCGACATGGTCAGCGGGATCTTCCGACTGTCGATCATCCAGGCCGCTGTGGAGGACCGGTTCCGGGGACGCCTCGAGGGGATCGGGATGGCCGTTTGGGCAACCGGCCCGGCTTTGGGGGATGTGGAGTCCGGCGTCGTCGCGACCCTCACGACCCCCGCGATCTCGATCGTTTCGGGAGGCCTGATCTCCATCGCCGGGATCGGGCTCCTCGGCTGGTTCGCGCCGGGATTCTGGCGCTACGACGCGCGCCATCCAGCCGCATAGGACGCTTGCCGCCGGCGGATGTGCGGTCAGATACCGCCGACCGCGCAAGGGGGAGCGATGCTGGCTATCTCGACCTGGGTCTACGACACGCTGAAGTTCTTCCATGTGCTTGCCTCGACCACGTGGGGCGGGAAGCGCGATCTACGCGCAGGTCCCCGCGACGAAGGTGACTGGGGGAGGGTAACCCGGCCCGTCTCGCCGCCACGGCGAAGGACATCGGGGACCTCGGGAAGCGACTGATCACGCCCGCGGCGACCGGTCACATCTCGACGGGCACGGCCTCGGTGTGGTCTGCCGCAGCCGCGGCGTGGGCCTGGGCCACCGTCTCTCGGCCCGGGATGAGCCGGTTGGCGATCACGCACGCGATCAGGAGGATGATGGCGGCGAACACCAGCGCAGGCTGGAACCCCTTCATGAAGGCGTCGTTGAACGCGTGCTGCAACCCTGCGGTTTGTACAGGTGTCAGCCCGATCCCCGTTGTGACCAGGCTCCCGTGCTTCGCGGCCTCGCTGACCGCTTCGAGCTGTTGGGGGTTGAGGCCGAGCCCCGCCACGGCGGGAGCGAACGCGCTCTTGAGCTCGGTCGTGAGGATAGCGCCGAGCAGGGCGATGCCGAGCACACCGCCGACCTCGCGGCTCGTGTTGGTCATGGCCGACCCGAGCCCGGCGCGCTGCGGACCAACAGAGTTCATGACGGCTGCCGTCATGGGCGCCATGGTCGCCCCCAGCCCGATCCCCATCCCGAGATAGATCGGGAACAAGACCCAGTACGACGTGGTGGGCGTCAGGAGCACCCCCAGCAGCCCGAGCCCGATGCCCGTGAGGAGCAAACCGAACGTCATCGGCGCTCGTGACCCGTGCGTGGAGGCATACCGGCCCGCGTTGGGCGCGGTCACGATGATCGCGAGCGTCATCGGCAGGAACCCAGCACCGGCCTTGAACGGCGAGTAGCCGTGGATGCTCTGCATGTAGATCGTCAGGAAGAAGAAGGTCGCGAACATCCCCATCCCCACGCTGAACGCGACCGCGTTCCCCGCGGAGAACGAGGGGATCTTGTAGTACCGCAATGGCATCATCGCGTGCGGGTTCTTGAGCTCCCAGTACAGGAACGCGACCAGGAACGCCGCGAACAGAACGAATGACCCCACGATCCTGGCGCTGCCCCACCCCAGCTGGTTGGCCTCGATCAACGCATACGTCACGAAGAAGAGGGCCGACGTCCCGAGCACCAGTCCGGTGACGTCGAGCCGCCGCTCGGCTTCCGAGACCGACTCGGTGACCGTTCGGGTGGCGACGATGAAGGCGGCGATCCCGATCGGGACGTTCAGGAAGAAGACCGACGCCCAGCCGAGGTGTTCCACCATGTACCCGCCCAGCGTGGGGCCGAGCGCCAGGGCGATCCCGGACACGCCGGCCCAGATCCCGAGCGCCTTCGCCCGCTCATGCATGGGGAACGTCACGGTGAGGATCGACAGCGTCCCCGGGAGCAGGAGGGCGCCACCCACGCCTTGCAGGGCACGGAAAGCGATCAGCTGGCCCGGGGTCTGCGATACGCCGCACAGGAACGAGAAGAGGGTGAACACCGCGACACCGGTCAGGAACATCTTCTTCCGTCCGTACCGGTCGCCCAGGATCCCGCCCGTCAGGAGGAGCGACGCGAACGCGAGGACATAGCCGTCGACGATCCATTGGAGTTGGCTGAACCCGGCGCCGAGGTCGTTCTTGATACTCGGCAACGCAACGTTGACGACCGTGTTGTCGAGCATCGCCATCGCAAGCGCGAAGCACATGGTTAGCAGGACGATGACCTTCTCGCGAGCGTTCTCGCCTTCGAAGCCGAACAACATGCAGATCCCCCTTGTTCTCCGCCGCGGGCGACGGAACGATTGCAATCCCCAACCCCCGGACCGCTGGGGTTGTTCCCCTTTCCTGCTGAGTTCTTAGGTGAGCTTCCGGTACATCCGGATCGACACGGGCACGAACACGATGAGGAGCCCGACGATCCATATCGTCGACAACACGAGGAGCCCTTCGAGGCTGGTGGTCGGGATCTTCGTCCCGGGGTCGGTGGGGAGCGCGACGTCGCCGAGCGCGAGCACCCTGGCGCAGTTCGCCCAGATCGTCACGGGGTTGTGCTTCGCGATCGGTTGGATCCACGAGACCATCCCCTGGACCGGGACGAGGGCGGAGCTGATGAACACGATCGGGAAGATCCCGGTGAACATCGCCGCCTGCACCCCCTCGACCTCCTTGATCGCGAGGCCGACCGTCGCCGAGATCCACGAGAACGCGAACCCGACGATGAGCACGAGCAGGACCATGCCGATCGCGCCGACGAGGCCGTTGGTGAACCTGAAGCCGACGAGGTAGCCGACCGGGATCACGAGCATGAGGAGGATGAAGTTCTTCGCGAGGTCGGAGCTCGTACGGCCGACGAGCACCGCCGACCTCGCCATCGGGAGAGACCGGAATCGGTCGACGAGGCCCTTCTTCATGTCCTCAGCCAGACCGATCGCCGTCGTCGTCGAGCCGAAGATGGCGTTCTGCACGAAGATCCCGGGCATCAGGTACATCACATACGTCATCCCAGGAGGCGTGATGATGTTGCCCGCGAACACGAACCGGAAGAGCAGCACGAACATGATCGGCTGAACGAGCTCCAAGATCAGGACCGTGGGGATCCGCGAGATCTGCAGCACGTTGCGGCGCATCACCACCATGCCGTCGGCGAATCCGTAGCGGATCCGGCTGCCGGCCCGGGTACCGGTGGGCGTCGTGATCGTGGTGCTCACGCGTCCCTCCTCCGCCCCCGCTTCCGGCCTTGCTTGCGTCGCTCGGAGCCCTCCTGCTCCTGGTGCCCCTCTTCGGCGGCGTGCCCAGTGAGCGAGAGGAATACGTCGTCCAACGTCGGGCGGTGGAGCGCGATATCGGCGAGCGCCAGCTTCATGTCGTCGAGCCGTCGGACGCTGTCGAGCAACGCCGCGGGGCCGTCGGACCCGACCGGGATCCGTACCTTCCCTGCTTCCGCATCGACCGATGGCTCACCGACGCCCATGCCGGACAGGGTCTGAGCCACCTGGCCTGCCTGGGCAGGATCCTTCACGTGGAGCTCGAGCACCTCACCGCCTATCTGGTCCTTGAGCTCGTCGGCGGTACCTTCCGCGATGATCGTTCCGAGGTCGACGACCGCGATCCGATCGGCCAGGTTGTCGGCCTCCTCCAGGTATTGCGTGGTGAGCAGGATCGTCCTGCCCTCCTGGACGAGCTCACGGATCATCGCCCAGAGGTCCATCCGGCTCCGGGGGTCGAGGCCCGTGGTGGGCTCGTCGAGGAAGAGCACGTCGGGCCGCGCGACGAGGCTGGCGGCCACATCCAATCGGCGTCGCATGCCGCCGGAGTAGGTCTTGGCCTGCCGGTCCCCGGCCTCCGCCAGCCCGAACCGCTCGAGGATCTCCCCGGCGCGGCGGCGAGCCTCCGCCGAGGAAAGGTGGTACAGGCGCCCCACCATCTCGATGTTCTCGAGCCCCGTCAGGTTCTCGTCGACGGCGGCGGACTGCCCGGCCAACCCGATGCGCGCGCGCAGAGCCTCGGCGTCACGGACGACGTCGAGCCCGACCACCTCCGCCCGCCCGCCGTCGGGCAGCAGCAGCGTCGTGAAGATGCGGACGGCAGTGGTCTTCCCCGCGCCATTGGGCCCGAGGAAGCCGAACACGGTTCCCGACCCGACGTCGAGATCGATGCCGCGCAACGCTTCCACGGTGCCGAAGTTCTTGCGAAGCCCTTCGGCGACGATGGCCCCAGCCATCCGAACACAATACGGGGTCCCGCCGTCAGCGACATTCGATATCCGTGGGGTGCAAGCGAATAGAAGGTGAAGGATGCCAAGCGGTGCGTAACGACGTAATCATGCTTCCCACCGGGAATGCCGGGCGCCCCGGTCGCGTTTTCGCAGGTGCAAACCTTCTGTCGGAAAGGAATCATCCCGATGTCGGATCTCGACACACTCGCTCTCCCGCTCCTGCCACTCACGACCGGGGTCGTCCTCCCCGGGATGGTGGTGACGCTCACCCTCGAATCGCCGGAGGCTCGGGCGGCCGTCGATGCGGCAGCCTCGGACGAGGACCGTCTGCTCGTGCTCGTCCCTCGACTGGAGGGCAGATACGCACGGGTCGGGACCATCGCGAAGATCGAGGATCTCGGTCGGCTCCGCGGCGGCGTGGAGGCGCTCGTGATCCGCGGTCTCGGCCGGGCGTCGATCGGGGTCGGTGTGGCCGGCACCGGCGAGGCGACCTGGGTCCAGGTGGAGCCGGTCGCCGAGGAGCCGACCTCCGAGCGGGCGGAGACGCTCGCGCGCGAGTACCGGGCGACGGTGGAGAGCATCGTCGAAGCCCGAGGGGTCCCCGCCATCGCCGAGTTCCTCCGGGGACTGTCCGACCCCGGACAGATCGCGGACACCGCCGGCTACTCGCCCGACCTGTCCTTCGAGCGGAAGGTCGAGGTCCTGGAGACGATCGACATCGAGCGCAGGCTCGAACTCGTGCTCGACTGGGCGAAGGACACCCTTGCCGAGGTGCAGGTGAAGGAGAAGATCCGCGACGAGGTTTCGGAGAGCCTGGAACAGCGTCAGCGTGAGGCGATCCTCCGCGAGCAGATGGCCGCGATCCGTAAGGAACTCGGCGAAGACGGTTCGGAGGACGTGATCGAGACGCTCCGCGCCAAGATCACGGAGTCGGGGATGCCCGACGACGTTCGCGAACAGGCCGAGCGGGAGCTCGGCCGGCTCGAGCGGACGTCCGAACAGTCGCCCGAGTACGGATGGATCCGGACGTATCTCGACTGGATGACCGAGCTGCCGTGGAACGTGCGGACCGAGGACAATCTGGACATCACGGACGCGCGTCGGATCCTCGATGAGGATCACGAAGGCCTCGGCGACGTGAAGGACCGGATCGTCGAATACCTCGCGGTTCGCAAGCTCAGGGCTGAGCGTGGACTCTCGGAAGAGGGCGGCCGGGGATCCGGAGCGATCCTCACCCTGATCGGGCCTCCCGGTGTCGGGAAGACCTCGCTCGGGGAGTCCGTGGCGCGCGCGCTCGGGCGGAAGTTCGTCCGCGTGTCCTTGGGCGGGGTGCACGACGAAGCCGAGATCCGCGGTCACCGCCGGACGTACGTCGGGGCGCTGCCGGGACGGATCGTGCGCGCGCTCAAGGACGCCGGGACGAAGAACCCGGTGATGATGCTCGACGAGATCGACAAGGTCGGAGCCGATTGGCGCGGCGACCCGTCGTCGGCGCTCCTCGAGGTCCTCGACCCGGCGCAGAACCACACCTTCCGCGACCACTATCTCGATGTCGATCTCGACCTGTCCGAGGTGCTGTTCGTCGCGACGGGGAACGTCGCCGAGACGATCCCCGGTCCACTGCTCGACCGGATGGAGGTGCTCCGGCTCGACGGGTACACCGAGGACGAGAAGGTCGCCATCGCGCGGCATCACCTGATGCCGCGCCAGATCGAGCGCAACGGGCTCCGCGAGGATGAGGTGACCGTCACCGATGACGCGCTCCGCGAGATCGTGGCGTCCTACACGCGCGAAGCGGGTGTGCGTAACCTCGAGCGGGAGCTGGGCAAGACGTTCCGGAAGGTGGCGACCAAGCTCACCGCCGGCGAGACCGCCGCTCCGGTCGTCGTCGATCGGGAGGACGTGCGCGGCTACCTGGGCCGCCAGCGCTTCTCGTTCGAAGAGATGGCGGAACGCACCTCGGTCCCTGGGGTCGCGACGGGACTCGCCGTGACCGGCACGGGTGGCGACGTCCTGTTCATCGAGGCTACGCGCGAAGACGAAGGCGAGGGGCTGACCCTCACGGGGCAGCTCGGGGACGTGATGAAGGAATCGGCGCAGATCGCGCTGTCGTTCGTCCGCTCCCACGCGACGGAGCTGGGGATCGATCCGGGTCGGCTCACCGGCCGGTTCCACGTCCACGTTCCGGCGGGCGCGGTCCCGAAGGACGGGCCGAGCGCCGGCGTGACCATGACGACGGCTCTCGTCTCCCTGCTCACGGGCGAGACCGTCAGGCCGGCCGTCGGGATGACCGGCGAGGTCACCCTCCAGGGACGGGTCCTGCCGATCGGCGGCGTGAAGCAGAAGGTGCTCGCCGCGCACCGTGCGGGGCTCACGGAGGTCATCCTGCCGAAGCGGAACGAAGGCGACCTGGACGACGTGCCTGAGCAGGTGCGCGCAGAGATGCGGTTCCACCTGGCCGACGACGTCCGAGACGTCTTGGGCGTTGCGCTCGGCGAGTCGGCGCCCTCGTCGGTCACTGCCGCCTGACGAACGGGCGCAGGCCGGTACCCGAGCCGAGGTTCGGGTACCGGTCCGCCGTTCGGCGTCGCCTATCCTGGCCTCGCCCGTGCTCGAACTGATCGATCTCCGCCGTCGGTTCGACGACGTCGTCGCGCTCGACGGCGTGTCCTTCGAGGTTCCCGAGGGTCGGATCGTTGGGTTCGTCGGACGCAACGGGTCGGGCAAGACGACGACGATGCGCATCGCGCTCGGGGTGCTCCACGCCGATGCCGGCACGGTCGTGTGGCGCGGACGACCGGTCGATGCCGTGACCCGGCGCCGCTTCGGCTACATGCCGGAGGAGCGCGGGCTGTATCCGAAGATGCGGGTGTGTGAACAGCTCGTGTACCTGGCGCGGTTGCGCGGCACGCCCAAGGGCGTGGCGCGCAGCCGCGCCACCGAGCTCCTCGAGCTCCTCGAGGTGGTCGGCGACCCGAACGACCGCATGGAGACGCTCTCGCTGGGGAACCAGCAGCGCGTCCAGCTGGCAGCATCCCTCGTCCACGAGCCCGACGTGCTGGTCCTCGACGAACCGTTCTCGGGGCTCGATCCGGTCGGCGTGGACGTCCTCGCCGACGTGCTCCGAGGGCAGGCGCGCGATCGGGGCGTCCCGGTGGTCTTCTCGAGCCACCAGCTCGAGCTGGTCGAGCGTCTCTGCGACGAGGTGGTGCTGATCGATCGCGGCCGCATCGTCGCGCGAGGGTCGATCGACGAGCTCCGCGCGATGCGCGTGCGGAACCTCTGGCGGATCGAGGTCCCGGCGGCAACCGACGGGTGGTGGGAGGTCATTCCCGGTGTCTCGCTCGCCGAGCGGGCCGACGGGGGCGTCGTGCTGGAGCTCACCGGCGGTGCGGATCCGCAGCGGATCCTCGATCTGGCCCGCGCCGAGGGTGACGTTGCCGCGTTCGGTCCGGTGCGCCCCTCGCTCGCTGAGCTCTTCCGCGAGGTGGTCGCGGAGTGAGTGCCGCGCCGACGGACCGCGGCACCTGGCGGCTCGTGGCGCGTCGCGACTTCTGGGTCCGGATCCGCGAGCGGAGCTTCCTGATCTCCACGCTGATCAACATCGCGGTGATCTCGATCCTCGTCCTGGCACGGGCATCGAGCGCGGTCGCCGGCGGTCCCTCGTTCGACCTCGGCTACGTCGGTCCGGGGACGGTCGCCGACGGGGCGGCAGCGCTGGGCGCGCAGGCGGGCGTGCGGATCGATGTCCGGAGCCTGCCGGATCTGGCGACG
>Ga0137376_10003153_pt1 | contig 10174 bp, 5 predicted proteins | sample SagtaG_23_FD_104814 | JGI IMG/M metagenome (GOLD analysis project Ga0137376, IMG submission 104814) | Vadose zone soil microbial communities from Sagehorn Ranch, Mendocino, California, USA - Sage2_L_20_16 metaG | ecosystem: Environmental > Terrestrial > Soil > Vadose zone | place: USA... | reverse complement strand
GCCGCCGCGGCGGCCGAGCTCCAGGGCCAGGTGCAGAGCGATGCGGGTGCCGGAGGCGCCGACGGGGTGGCCCATCGAGATGGCGCCGCCGTTGACGTTGACGTTGTCCGCGGTGATCTCGAGCTCGCGCATTGACTGGATGGCCACCGAGGCGAACGCCTCGTTGATCTCGAACAGGTCCACATCGGACGGCGCGAGCTTCTCCTTGCCGAGCGCCTGGAGGATCGCGTTGGACGGTTGGGACAGCAGCGACGGGTCCGGCCCGGCCACGGTGCCGTGCGCTCCCACCTCGGCCAGGATAGGCGCGCCCAGCTCTTCGGCCTTGGCCCGGGACATGACCACGACGGCCGCCGCACCGTCCGAGATCTGCGACGAGGACCCGGCCGTGACGGTGCCGTCGGCGGCGAACGCCGGCCGCAGCCTGGCGAGGGTCTGGGCGGTGGTGTCCGGCCGCACCCCCTCGTCGTCGGTGACCATCAGCGGGTCGCCCTTGCGCTGCGGCACCGCAACCGGCACCACTTCGTCGTCGAACACCCCGTTCTTCATCGCCGCCGCCGCGCGGCCGTGCGACATCGCCGAATACGCGTCCTGCTCGTCCCGGCTGATGTTTCGCAACTTCGTGTAGGTCTCGGTCGCCGCGCCCATCCCCAGCTGGTCGAAAGCGCAGAACAGGGCGTCATGGGCGGTGGAGTCGACGATTTCGCCGTTGCCGTAGCGGTAGCCTGCGCGGGCCCCGGGCAGCAGGTACGGGCCGTTGGTCATGGACTCCATGCCGCCGGCCACGACCACGTCGAACTCGCCGCAGCCGATCGCCTGGTCGGCCACGGCGATGGCGTTCAACCCGGACAGGCACACCTTGTTGACGGTCACTGCCGGCACTGTCATCGGGATGCCACCCTTGACCGCCGCCTGCCGGGCGGTGATCTGGCCGGCACCCGCCTGAATCACGTGACCCATGATCACGTAGTCGACCTGATCCCCGGCGATCCCCGCCTTCTCCAGCGCGGCCTTGATCGCGACACCGCCCAGTTCCATAGCACTGAAACGGTTTAGCGATCCGGCGAGCTTGCCGATCGGAGTCCTGGCACCGCCTACGATGACCGATCCAGCCATGAGGTCCTCCCCTTGCCGCTGCCTTCGGTGCAGCTACTCTTCGTCGTTACTGCTTCTTCTTGGGTAGGTAGAGATCGGTGATGGTGCCCTCGAAGGCCTCGGCGGCCATGCCGATGGTCTCCGACAGCGTCGGGTGCGGGTGGATGGTGAGCCCGATGTCGGCGGCGTCGGCGCCCATCTCGATGGCCACCGCGGCCTCGGCGATGAGGTCACCGGCGTTGGGACCGACGATGCCGCAGCCGATGATCCGGTCGGTGGAGTGGTCGAAGAGCACCTTGGTGACGCCTTCGTCGCGTCCCAGCGACAGCGACCGGCCGGAGGCGGCCCACGGGAACACACCCTTGCCGTACTTCACGCCAGCGGCCTTGGCCTCGTTCTCCGTGACCCCCGCCCAGGCGACTTCCGGGTCGGTGTACGCGACCGAGGGGATGACCTTGGCGTCGAAGTAGCTGTTCTGTCCGGCGGCGACTTCGGCGGCGACCCTGCCCTCGTGCACCGCCTTGTGCGCCAGCATCGGCTGCCCGACCACGTCGCCGATCGCGAAGATGTGCGGTGCGCTGGTGCGCTGCTGCTTGTCCACCGGGATGTAGCCGCGCTCGTCGACCCGCACGCCTGTATTTTCCGCGCCGATGGCACCGCCGTTCGGCCGGCGTCCCACCGCGACCAGCACCTTGTCGAAGGTGTCGGACTCCGGGGCACCCCCGCCCTCGAACCGCACGGTCAGCCCGTTCGGGCCGGCCTCGACAGCGGTGACCTTGGTCTTGAGGTAGATGTTCTGGTACCGCTTGGTGATCCGCTTGGTGAGCGGGGTGACCAGATCCTTGTCGGCGCCGGGAATCAGCTGGTCCATCAGCTCCACGACGGTGATCTGGGCACCCAGCTCGGAATAGACGCATGCCATCTCCAGGCCGATGATCCCGCCGCCGAGGACCAGTAGCCGCCCGGGTATGCCGTCGAGGTCCAACGCCCCGGTGGAGTCGATCACTCGGGGGTCGCCGTGCGGGATGAACGGCAGGGTCATCGGCTCCGACCCGGCGGCGATGATGGCCTGCTCGAAGCTGACCACCTTGGTGGATCCGTCCTCCGCGGTGACCTGCAGTTGGTTCATGGAGGTGAACACCCCGGTGCCGCGCAGCGTGGTGACCTTGCGCTGCTTGGCCAGCCCGGCCAGGCCACCGGTGAGCCGCTTGACCACGCCGTCCTTCCAGCCGCGCAGCTTGGCCACGTCGATCTGCGGGTCGGCGAAGGACAGGCCGTGCTCGGCCATCTCCTTCGTTTCGGCGATCACCTTCGCGGCGTGCAGCAGCGCCTTGGACGGGATGCAGCCCACGTTCAGGCACACCCCGCCCAGGGTCGGCCAGCGGTCCACCAGCACCACGCTCTTGCCCAGGTCCGCGGCGCGGAACGCAGCAGTGTACCCACCGGGCCCGGCACCCAGCACCAGCACCTCGGCGTGCACGTCGCCGCGCTCGGTGGCCGGCGGCCGAGCGGCGGGCGCGGTCGCCTGTGCCGCCGCCGGGGCCGCCTCACCGGTCTGCAGGTCGAGGATCGGGTGGCCGGCCGAGACCGCGTCCCCGACGTTGACCTTCACTGCGGTGACCGTGCCGGCAGTCGGCGCCGGCACGTCCAGGGTGGCCTTGTCCGACTCCAGCGTGATCAGCGGGTCGTCCACCGCCACCGTGTCCCCGGCCCGGACGTGCACCTCGATCACCGGCACCTGGTCGAAGTCGCCGATGTCGGGCACCGTGACCTCGATCCGGTCGTAGACGCCACTCTCGGACCCGTAGCCGGCGGGCTCGGTCGGCGCCGGATGGGCGCTCTCGTGCACCCGCTCCTTGGGTGGGACGCCCGGCGACCCCTCCGCCTCCACCACCATGATCACGCTGCCCTGCGACACGGTGTCCCCGACGCCGATGCGCAGCTGCGAGACGGTCCCGGCCACCGGCGCCGGCACGTCCAGCGTTGCCTTGTCCGACTCCAGCGTGACCAGCGGGTCATCGACCGCGACGACGTCTCCGGGGTTGACGTGGATCTCGATCACCGGAACGCCGCTGAAGTCCCCGATGTCGGGGACCTGGATCTCCACAGCACTCACCATGAGCTCCCAGCGAGTCGCAGACGATGATCAAAGGAGGAGGCGACGGTCGTCTTCCAGGAGATGGCACAGGTGCCGGGCGAACCGGGCCGCCAGCGCACCGTCGATCACCCGGTGGTCGTAGGACAGCGAGATCGGCAGCATCAGCCGCGGCGCGAACTCCGATCCGTTCCAGACCGGGGAGACCTTCGAGCGCACCACGCCGAGGATGGCCACCTCCGGAGCGTTCACGATCGGGGTGAAGCTGGTGCCGCCGATGCCGCCGAGGCTGGAGATGGTGAACGTGCCGCCCTGCATGTCGCCGGCGGACAGCTTGCCGTCCCGGGCCTTCTTGGAGATGTCACCGAACTCCGTGGACAGCTCCACGATCCCCTTGCGGTCGGCGTCCTTGACGACCGGCACCACCAACCCGTCCGGGGTGTCCACCGCGATGCCGATGTTGTAGTACTGCTTGAGGATCAGGCTGTCCTTCTCCGGGGACAGCGAGCTGTTGAACTCGGGGAACTTCTTCAGCGCCGACACCGCCGCCTTCACCAGGAACGCCAGCAGCGTCACCCGGTAGCCGTCGGCCTTGGCCGCGGTGTCCAACTCCTTGCGGTAGCGGTCCAGGTCGGTGACGTCGGCCTCGTCGTTGTGCGTCACGTGCGGCACGTTCAGCCACGACCGGTGCAGGAACGGGCCGGACACCTTCTTGATCCGCGGCAGCGGCTTGGTCTGCACCGGGCCGAACTTGGCGAAGTCCTGCGCCGGGATCTCCGGGATCCCGGTGCCCGCGGCCGGCGCGGCGGCCGCGGGCGCCGCCGCCGGACCGCGCAGGAACGCCAGCAGGTCGTCCTTGGTGATGCGGCTCTTCGGACCGGTCCCCCGTACCGCGCCGAGGTCGATGCCGAACTCCCGGGCCATCCGGCGCACGCTCGGACCGGCGTGCGCCCCAGCGAAGTCCACGGTCGGCCCCATCGCCGGCGCCGGCGCGGTGGCCGCGGCGGCGCCGAGCACCGGTGCCGCCGCTGCCGGCGGCTGGGCGGCCGCAGCGGCCGGCTCCGGCTCCTGCTGCTCGACCAGAGACGGCGGCGCGGTCAGCGCCCCGTCGCCGGGTGTGAGCAGCAGGATCGGGGTGCCCTCGCTGACGGTGTCGCCCACCTTGACCAGCACATCGGCGACCGCCCCAGCCGTGGGGGAGGGCACATCCAGCGTCGCCTTGTCCGACTCGAGCGTGACCAGCGGGTCGTCGGCGTTGACCACGTCACCGGCCTTGACGTGCACCTCGATGATCGGAACCTCGCCGAAGTCACCGATGTCGGGGACCTTGACCTCGGTCGCGGTCTGCGTTGCGGCCGTCATCGAACTCCCCTCTCATGCGCGGGCGGGCTCTGGTTTCTCGGGGTCGATGCCGTACTTGACGATGGCATCCGCGACGGTGCTGGCCGGGATGCTGCCCTCCGCGGCCAGTTCGGTGAGCGCGGCGAGGGCGACGAAGCGTCGGTCGACCTCGAAGTGCTCGCGGAGGCGGCGGCGGTAGTCGGAGCGGCCGAAGCCGTCGGTGCCGAGCACCCGGTAGCGGCGGGTCAGGTAGGGCCGGATCTGCTCGGCAAAGGCCCGCATGTAGTCGGTCGCCGCGATCACCGGCCCGTCCGGCCGGCCCGCCAGCTGGGTCTCGACAAAGCTGCGCCGTCGTTGCTCGGTCGGGTGCAGCATGTTCCACCGCTCGGTGGCGATGCCGTCGCGGGCCAGCTCGGTGAAGCTCGGCGCGCTCCACACGTCGCTCGCCACACCCCAGTCCTGCGCCAGCAGGTCCGCGGCGGCGATCACTTCGCGCAGTATCGTCCCCGAGCCCAGCAGCTGTACCCGGGGAGCGGCCTTGGCTGACCGGCCCGAGCCGGCCGCCGGTCCCTCCTGGAACAGGTACATGCCCTTGACGATGCCCTCCCGGACCTCATCTACACGACCTTCGGGCATGCCCGGGTGCTGGTAGTTCTCGTTCATGACCGTCAGGTAGTAGAAGACGTCCTCCTGCTCGGCGTACATCCGGCGCAGCCCGTCGGCGACGATCACCGCGAGCTCGTAGCCGAAGGTCGGGTCGTAGGAGACGCAGTTCGGGATGGTGGCCGACATCAGGTGGCTGTGCCCGTCCTCGTGCTGCAACCCCTCGCCGTTGAGGGTGGTCCGCCCGGCCGTGCCGCCGACCAGGAACCCGCGGGCACGCATGTCCCCGGCCGCCCAGGCCAGGTCGCCGATGCGCTGGAACCCGAACATCGAGTAGTAGATGTAGAACGGGATCATCGGTACGTCGCTGGTGCTGTACGAGGTGGCGGCGGCAGCCCAGGAGGACATCGCGCCGGGCTCGTTGATGCCCTCCTGCAGCAGCTGCCCGTTCTTGTCCTCCCGGTAGAACATGAGCTGTTTGGCATCCTCGGGCTGGTACAGCTGCCCGACCTGGGAGAAGATCCCGAACTGGCGGAACAGCCCCTCCATGCCGAAGGTGCGCGACTCGTCGGGCACGATCGGGACGATCCGCTTGCCGATCTGCTTGTCCCGCAGCAGCGTGGTCAGGATGCGCACGAACGCCATCGTGGTGGAGATCGTCCGGTCTCCAGTGCCCTTCAGCTGGGCATCGAAGGCCGACAGCTGCGGCACCTGCAGCGACTCCGACGAGCGAGCGCGGCGCGCTGGCAGGCTGCCACCCAGTGCGGCGCGCCGTTCCCGCAGGTACGCGAGCTCCTTGCTGTCCTCGTCGAGCGGCAGGAAGGGCACGTCGGCGATCTGCTCGTCCGGCACGTCGATGCCGAAGCGGTCGCGGAACGCCCGCAGCACCTCTTCACCCATCTTCTTCTGCTGGTGGGTGATGTTCTGACCCTCGCCGGCCTCGCCCATGCCGTAGCCCTTGACGGTCTTGGCCAGGATCACCGTCGGCTGGTCGGTGTGTGTCACCGCGGCGTGGTAGGCGGCATACATCTTCTGCGGGTCGTGGCCGCCGCGGGTCAGCGCCCAGATGTCGTCGTCGGACATGTGCGAGACCAGGTCCAGCAACTCCGGGTACTTGCCGAAGAAGTGCTGCCGAACGTAGGCGCCGTTCTTGGACTTGAAGTCCTGGTACTCCCCGTCGACGCACTCCTCCATCCGCTTGAGCAGCAGCCCGGTCTTGTCCGCGGCGATCAGCGGATCCCAGCCAGCCCCCCAGATCACCTTGATCGCGTTCCAGCCGGCGCCGCGGAACACCGCCTCCAGCTCCTGGATGATCTTCCCGTTGCCGCGCACCGGGCCGTCGAGCCGCTGCAGGTTGCAGTTCACCACGAAGATCAGGTTGTCCAGCCTCTCCCGACCGGCCAGGGAGATCGCGCCCAGCGACTCCGGCTCGTCCATCTCGCCGTCGCCCAGGAACGCCCAGACATGCCGGTTCGCGGTGTCCGCCAGACCCCGCGCGTGCAGGTACTTGAGGAACCGGGCCTGGTAGATCGCCATCAGCGGACCAAGGCCCATCGAGACCGTCGGAAACTGCCAGAACTCCGGCATCAGCCAGGGATGCGGGTACGACGACAAGCCGTCGCCGCCCACCTCCTGCCGGAAGTTGCGCATCTGCTCCTCGGTCAGCCGGCCCTCGATGAACGCCCGCGCGTAGATCCCGGGCGAGCAGTGGCCCTGCACGAACACCAGATCGCCACCGTGCGACGCGCTGGGCGCATGCCAGAAGTGCTGGAAGCCCACCTCGTATAGGGTGGCCGCGGACTGGAAGCTGGCGATGTGCCCACCCAGCTCGGAGGACTCCTTGTTCGCCCGCAGCACGGTCGCCACGGCGTTCCACCGGACCAGCGACCGAATCTTGCGCTCGATCTCCCGATCTCCGGGATGCACCGCCTCGCGATCCGGCCGGATCGTGTTCAGGTACGGCGTGTTCGCCGAGTACGGCACCGGAGCGCCGCTGCGGCGGGCCTCCTGATGCAACTCAGCCAGCAGGAACGTGGCTCGGTCGGCGCCGTCGAACGCCAGCACCGAGTCCAACGCGTCCACCCACTCGCGGGTCTCCACCGGGTCTAAATCCTGGGGCATCGGACCTCCTCGACCCTTGGAACCAGCCCAGCCTGAGAACTGGGCGGCCGCCTGCTTCAGTTGCTCGTCGTTGGGGACTCCGTTCGTCCAGGTGTCGATCTCATCGGCTGGTCTCCCGCGTGCGCCGCAACGCCACGGACGCGGGCGGCGTTAGGCACCGCCCGGAACGGTCGAACGGAGGTGGGCCGGCAGCGGGAGGGCTCCGGCAGCGTCGGCCAGGCTGGGCCTGCAACCGTTGCACCGGGAGCCCGCAGACCTGTCACGTGCCGTCCTTGGTGTGCTAAAACGATTCCAACCAGCCACATTTCTATCGTGTGAACTGCACCTCACTGTTTCACGGGAGCTGGAGGAGCACTAGAGGTTGCCGTCCATGAAACGCGTTTCAAGACTGGGGGACGATCGAGGGAGGGAGGGTCCTGCCGGCGCCCGGAGTACCGTCCACGTGATCGTGCACGAACGCTCCGTGACGGCGTGGCGTCGTGCCCTGGCGCGGCCGCCGGGAGATCGGGACCCATGGTTACGGATGGAGGTGCCGTGATGGCGCCGACTGCTCAGCCGGCCAGCGTCACCATCCGGGACGTTGCTCGTCGCGCCGGGGTGTCGGCGGCCACGGTGTCCCGCTCGCTGCGGGGGATGTCCAACGTGTCGCTGGAGACTCGGGACCGGGTGCTGCAGGCGGCGAACGATCTGGCGTACGTGCGCACTCGCGCGGCCGACTCGATCCGATCCGTCGGCGTGCTCGCGCGGTATCCCGCGCACTGGTTCCACGCCCACGTCATCAACGCCGTAGAGCGGGTCCTGCGCGGCTCGAACCGCAGCCTGGTCCTGCACAACATCGGCGAACCCGAAGGCCGGCGGTACTTCTTCGAGCAGGTGGCGCCGCGGCATCGGCTCGACGCCATCATGGTGGTCTCGTCGTCCTTCACCGTGGCCGAGCAGGAGGCACTCGAGAAACTCGAAGTTCCCATCTGCGTCGTCGGCGGGTACCTTCCCGGGTTGCCGCGGGTGGGGATCGACGATCAGGCCAGCGCGGCGATGGCCGTCCAGCATCTCGTCGGTCTCGGCCACCGGGAGATCGGACTGATCTCGTTCGAGCCGCACAGCGCGGTCGGCGTGGAGACGACCAACGCGCGCCGCTCCGGGTTCGAGAAGGCGCTCGCTACGGCGGAGCTCGAGCGGCGCCCGGACTGGATCGTCGCCGCGGCGTCCGACGTGAACGGCGGCATCCGGGCGGCCGAGCGGCTGCTGACCCAACCCCAGCTACCCACCGCCCTGTTCGCGATGTCGGACGAGATGGCGCTGGGGGTGCTGCAGACGCTGCGCCGAGCCGGAATCCGAGTGCCGGGACAGCTGTCGCTGATAGGCTTTGACGACCATGAAATGGCGCCGTGCGGAGACCTGACCACAATCTCCCAGCCGGTCGGACTGCAGGCAGAGCTGGCGACCAGGATTCTTCTCGAAGAGCTCGAAGGTCTGGCCAGCACTACCGTCATTCCCGACATCGACGTGCCGACCCGTTTGGTGGTCCGCGGTACGACCGGTCCACCGCCTGCCTAGTTCCAGGGTGTCGGCCCCGGCCGCGTGCTCTGCGCTCCACCGCGGCGTTGCCGCGGCGCGCCCCAGCGAGTTGTGGTGACCACGGATGATCTGCCTCCCGGCTCAGTGGGCGATCTCGGCGTAGAGCGCGGCGGTCTGGGCGGCGATCGTGGTCCAGTCGAACTGGGCGATGGCGCGTTTCCGTCCCGCCCGGCCCATGGCGTCGGCCCGGTCCCGGTCCCCGGCGAGCTCGTTGAGCGCCCTGGCCAGGGAGTACGGGTCGTCAGGAGGGACCAGTAGCCCGGTCTCGTCCTCGGCGACCACCTCCGGGATACCGCCGATGTTCGACGCCACGACGGCGGTGCCACATGCCATGGCTTCGAGGTTGACGATGCCGAGGGGTTCGTAGAGCGACGGGCAGGCGAACGCGGTGGCGTGGCTGAGCAGCTGGATCACCTCGCGCCGGTCGAGCATGCCCTGGAGCCAGAACACCCCGTGCCGGTCCCGGCGCAGGTCGTCGACCAGGCGGGCGACCTCCTCGCCCAGCTCGGGCGTGTCCGGTTGGCCGGCGCACAGCACCAGCTGCGCGTCCATGTCCAGGTCACCGGCCGCCTTGAGCAGGACCGGGACCCCCTTCTGCCGGGTGATGCGCCCGACGAAGACGATCGAGGGCCGGTCCGGGTCCACGCCGTAGCGCTCCAGGACGTCGGTGCCGGGGTCGGGGGCGTACTCGCTGGCGTCGATCCCGTTGTGGATCACCCGCACCCGGCCAGGGTCGACCGTCGGGTACGCGTCGAGCAGGTCGACCCGCATGCCCTCGGAGACGGCCACCACGGCGGCCGCGGACTCCACCGCGTCGCGCTCGCACCAGGTGGACAGCCGGTACCCGCCGCCGAGCTGCTCGGCCTTCCACGGCCGCAGCGGTTCCAGCGAGTGCATCGTGACGACGTGCGGCACCCGGTAGAGCAGCGAGGCGAGGTGCCCGGCCATGTTGGCGTACCAGGTGTGCGAGTGCACCACGTCGACCGAGCCGAGCGCACCTGCCATCGACAGCCCGGTGGAGATCGTCTGCAGCGCGGCGTTCGTTCCCGCGAGCTGCTCCCACGGCCGGTGCGCGACGGCCGTGGGCCGGTCGGCGCCCTGGCAGTGCACGGTGAGGTCGACGTGCGCGGACAGCTCGCGCGCCAGGTACTCCACGTGCACGCCGGCGCCGCCGTACACCTCCGGCGGATACTCCCTGGTCAGCAGCGCCACCCGCAGCCGGTCCCGCCCCTGTGTGGTCACTTGGTCACCTCCTGGCCCTTTCCGATGACGGTGACGCCGCCGGCCGAGACGACGAGGCCTCGCGCCCGGTCGTCATCCTTGTCCACGCCCACTTCCACTCCG
>Ga0137376_10003152_pt1 | contig 10175 bp, 10 predicted proteins | sample SagtaG_23_FD_104814 | JGI IMG/M metagenome (GOLD analysis project Ga0137376, IMG submission 104814) | Vadose zone soil microbial communities from Sagehorn Ranch, Mendocino, California, USA - Sage2_L_20_16 metaG | ecosystem: Environmental > Terrestrial > Soil > Vadose zone | place: USA... | reverse complement strand
CTTGGCCACTGCCGCACAGCTCTTGTCGGCGCACGTCGCCGCCGCACAACTCATCGCGGCGTAACAACCGGCATGGTCATCTGACGGCCGCCCGCCTCGGCCTCATGCCGCCTGCTGGCGATCCCCGGCACCGCCTCTGCTGTTCGCCTGCGAGAAAACCTCCCGCTGCCGACGTGGCGCCAGACGACAGGGCCTGCGCGGATTGGGCCGCGTTGGACACCGACGACCTGGACACCACCGGCGGCCAACTGCTGGTACGTCAATCTCGTGCGGGCTCCCACAGTACGGGGACGGCCGTCACGCCAGCCCGCTCCCGGCGCCGTCGAGCCAGCACCCCGGCCGGCGGTATCGACCAGGCGGTCCGGGGGCAGCCGGGATCGGCGCGGAGGCGGGCCGCACGTTGCAGCCGGGTGCAGGTGCGACCCTGGATGCGATGCGGCCCGGGCCCGACGGCGCCGGAGGAAGGATTCGACATGACCGAGCACGCCGGCGGCCGGGCCACGCTCGCCGTGCTGGGCGCCGGCCCGAAGGGGCTCGCGATCGCGGCCAAGCGCGCGGCGCTGGCCGGCGCCGGCCGGGACGTGCCCGACCTGGTCCTGATCGACGGTGCGGGCGTCGCCGCCAACTGGTCCGGCGACGCCGGGTACACCGACGGCCGGCAGCGGCTGAGCACCCCACCGGAGAAGGACGTCGGCTTCCCCTACGCGCACGCCTGGGGCGAGTCCTCCGAGCGGGTCAACCAGGAGGTGAGCCGCTGGTCCTGGCAGCGCTACCTGGTCGGTCACGACGGCTTCGCCGACTGGGTCGACCGCGGCCGGCCCCGCCCCACCCACCGGCAGTGGAGCCAGTACCTGCGCTGGGTCGCCTCGCGGATCCCGGTCGAACCGACTCTGGCCGAGGTCGACGGCATCGACCTCGCCGGCGGCCGCTGGCGGCTGACCGCCAGCACGCCCGCCGGCGCCCGGCTCGACCTCGACTGCGACGGCCTGGTCCTCACCGGCCCCGGCCCGCCCGTCCGGCTGCCCGGCCAGCCCGACGAACACCCGCGCATCCTCGACGGCCGCACCTTCTGGACCCGCCAGGACGCGCTGGCCCGCGCCGGCCCGGTCGAGGTGTGCGTGATCGGCAACGGCGAGACGGCCGGCTCGATCACCACCGCGCTGCTGGACGTGCTCCCCGAGGGCTCGACGATCGAGCTTGTCTCCGAGACCGGCACGCTGTACACCCGCGGGGAGAGCTTCACCGAGAACCGCTTCTACTCCGATCCCGAAGTGGGCTGGCGGCATCTGGCCGAGCGGCACCGCCGCGAGTTCCTCAAACGCACCGACCGCGGCGTGTTCTCCGTCCAGGTCGAGGACGTGCTCAACCAGGCCGAGGCGGTACGCGCCGTCGCCGGCCGGGTCGTCCGCCTCGAACCGGTCGAGAACAAGGTCATCGTCGAGGTCGACTACGAGCAGGAACGCGAACGCATCGCCTTCGACTGGGTCGTCGTCGCGGTCGGCTTCGACCCGTTGTGGTTCTCCCGGCTGCTCGGCGGGCGCGCCCGGGCGGCGCTCGCCGACGCCGCTGGTGACCGGGCGACCGGCGACGGGGCCGCCGGTCGGCTGCCCTCCCGTGCCTCGCTGGAACGCGCCATCGGTCACGACCTCGCCGTCGCCCGGCTGCATCCCAGGCTCCACCTGCCGGTGCTGGCCGGGGTCGCTCAGGGACCCGGGTTCCCGAACCTCTCCTGCCTTGGCCTGCTAGCCGACCGGGTGCTGGGCAGCTACGCGGCGCCCCTGGCGGGCGCAGGCGCCCCGGCGGTCGGCGAAGCCGCTATCCCTGACCCCGCCAGATAGCGGGCATCGGCCGCCTGCGCGCCCGAGCGGATCACCGGTCAGGTGGCCACCTCGGGGTGGTCGTGGGCGGCGCGGTGCAGGGCACCGTCGTCGCGCTGGGTGGCGGCGCGGACGGCGGTGGCCGGCCCTACCGGAAGCTCAACGGGCCGGGCCGGTAGGTGGCGTCGACGTCATCGGCGGTGACGTGCCGGCCCGGCACGGCTAGCCCGCCGGGGAGTCGCGACGATCCGGCTGGAGGTCCGCCGGGCGCAGCCGGTACACCTGAAGCCGCAGCTGGTAGTACTTCTCCGTCTCGCCCACCCACTCCATGCCGATCCGGCGCACCGTCGCCTCGGCCCGCCGGTTGGCCGGCCGGACCACGGCCAGCAACTCGTCGGTTCCCTGGCTGAACGCCCAGGCGGCGAGCGCGCGGCCGGCCTCCGTCGCGTACCCCTGCCCCCAGGCGGCCGGGTGCAGCTGCCAGCCCATCTCCAGGTCGTCTGCACCCGGCGGCAGCGGCAGCAGGACGGCGCCGCCGAGCAGCCGCTTGTCCGGCCGCCGCTCGATCGCCCACCGACCGGCGGGCGGGATCAGCCGGGACTCCTCCGCGGCCCATTGCTGCAGGAGCAGGCGCATGGCGGACACGTCCTGCACCCGATCCACCGCCGGGCTCAGCCAGCGGGCGACCTCGGCGGCGCCGTACACGCCCAGCGCCGCCTCCGCGTCGTCCGGTCGCCAGGACCGCAGCACCAACCGCTCAGTGGTCAGTTGTTCGGCCATGACCTCATCGCATCAGAAAACGTGGCCGCAGGCTCGCCGGGTGGCCTCCCAGGCCCGCTCGTCGTCGCCCTCGGCCAGGTTGACCGGCCGCTTCCCAGCCTCTGAAACCTCGAGCCGGTAGTGGGCCGATCGTCTTCGTCGGACGACGTGCCGACTCGTGCGTGACGGTCAGAGTCGAGCGGCCGGCGCAAGGGCCGGCGGCTCGGCCCCGCCTTCGAGTTCCCGGTCTGCACGGCGATCACGAAGGAGACGCCGACGATCAAAGCGGCGGCCTCATGGTCGCCGGGCGAGGTGAGCCAGGGGGTACCGATGGAAGGCATCTTCACCATTCGTCAGACGAGCAGCGGCCGGTTTCTCGACGGCCACGAGATCGAAGACCAGGACTTCCAGCTCGTGACTCGTCCGGCCCAGGACAACGATACCCAACGCTGGATCCTGACGCCGGTGGGTGTGGTCCACAAGATCCGACACAAGACCAGCGGCCGGTTCCTCGACGCCTATGAGATCGAAGACAAGGACTCCCGGCTCGTGACCCGTTTCGCCCAAAGCGTCGATTCCCAACGCTGGATCGTGATGCCGGTCGGTGACGGCAGCTTCACCATTCAGTTTCACCATCCGACAGCTCAGCAACGCAGCAACGGCCGGTTCCTCAATGCCTACCAAGGCGCCCCCAAAGACTTCGGTGTGATCACCCGTCCCCGCCGCAACAGCAGTACCGAACGCTGGCTCTTGGACCGGATCTGAAGCCAGGGCTCCGTCAAAGTCGGTGTTGCGGTGTGTTGTCGGGGTGACACGCCGGGTGTTGGGTTAGAAGCCGGGCGGGCGCGGCCGGTTCGTTGATCGTGGTGGGTGCCTGAGTCCACAGCGATCGATCGGAGCTTGGCCGTGCCCGCCTCGGTGCACGGGTCGGCGGAGCGTCCGAATGGGCCCATGTCTGTCAGCTGACCGGTTCGATGTCGGGAGCACGGCCGCTGGTGCCGCGGATGACCAGGTGCGGCGGGACGATGAGTTCTCTGGGGGTGGGGTTGGTGCCGTCGATCCGGTCGATGGCGCGGGCGACCGCGAGGGCGGTGATCTGGTCGGTGTCTTGGGCGACGGTGGTGAGGTTGACGTTCGATAGGCCAGCGATTCGGCTGTCGTCGTAGCCGACGACGCTGATGTCGGCGGGTATGGACAGGCCGCTGCCGCGGAGGATGTCCAGTACGCCGAGGGCGGCGCGGTCGTTGAAGACGGTCACGGCGGTCGGCGGTTGCCGGCCGAGGAGCCTACGGGCGGCGGCGGCTCCGTCTTCCTCGGTGAGTCCGCCCGGCACGATTCGTGCTTCGGCGTCCAGGCCGTGGCGGCGCAGCGCGGTGCGGTATCCGCGGCGGCGCTCGGCGGCGCCGGGGGCGCGTCCGCCGTCGATGTGCGCGATGCGCCGGTGACCGAGGCTGACGAGGTGGTCGACGGCCTGCCGGAGCCCGTCTGCGTCGGCGGTGCGGACGACGTCGATGCTGCTGTGTCGTACCGCTCTGGCGAGCACGACGACCGGCTGCCGTTGGGCCAGCTCGGCCAGGTAGCCGGTCGGTGTCTGCGGGCCGAGGAGGATCAGGGCCTCGCAGCGGTCCTGCAGGAGGGTGCCGACGGCTCGCCGCTCGTCCCGGCCTGGTGTGGTGGCGCTGAGCGCCAGTTCGTAGCCGGCGTCGTCGGCGGCGGCGTAGAGCCCGCTGACCAGGTCGCCGTGGAACGCGTGTTCCACGCCGAAGACCACGCCCAGCAGCCGGCTGCGGCTGCTGCGCAGGAGGCGGGCCCGGTTGTCCGGGCGGTAGCCCAGCTCTTCGGCGGCGGTGATGACCCGCTGCCGGGTCGCCGCGCTGGCCCCGGGCGCCTGCCGCATGACGATCGACACCAGGGCGGTGGACACCCCGGCTCGGCCGGCGACGTCGGCCAGTGTGGGTCGCCGTCTCCGCCTCCGGTCCATGCCGGCATCGTAGCCGGCAGAGCCTAGAACGTTCTAGGCCCACGGTCTTGACTGACGCGCGTCGTTCACCGAGGCTGTCTATAACGTTCTAGGTCACGAGGGAGCCACGGATGAGCGAGGACGGTGTGGTTCGGACGGCGGTGATCGGCGCTGGCCGGATGGGCTCGTTCCACGCCGAGACGGTGAGCCGGCGGCTTCCCGGTGCCGAGCTGGCCGCGGTCGCCGACCCGGCCCCGGGCGCCGCCGACCGGCTGGCCAGGGCGCTGGGCGCGGCGCGGGCGGGCACCGATCCGCGCGAGGTGGTCGCCGACCCCGCGGTGGACGCGGTGGTGATCGCCGCTCCGGCCCGGTTCCACGCCGAGCTGGTGGTGGCCGCCGCGGCCGCCGGCAAGCACGTGTTCTGCGAGAAGCCGATGGCGCTCACCCTCCCCGACGCCGACCGAGCGATCGACGCCGCCCGCACCGCCGGCGTCATACTTCAGGTCGGCTTCAACCGCCGGTTCGCACCGGACTGGCAAGCCGCCCGCGACCTGCTCGACGCCGGCCGGCTGGGCAACCCCCGGCTGCTGCGGTCGGTGACCCGGGATCCCGGCGGGTTCGACCCGTCCCGGGTGCCGCCAGGCACCATCTTCACCGAGACACTCATCCACGACTTCGACACCCTGCGGTTCCTCAACCCCGGCGCTTCCCCGGTCGAGGTCTACGCGACGGCGGATGCGCTGGTCGAGCCCGGCTGGCGGGACCGCGGCCTGCTAGACACCGCGGTCGTGGTGGTGCGGTTCGACAACGGCGCCATCGGCACCGCGGAAGCGTGCTTCGAGGCCAGCTACGGATACGACGTCCGCGGCGAGATCTTCGGCTCGGGCGGCATGGCGACGATCGGCGACGGCCGCCGCACCGGGATGACGTTCTCCGGCGTGGACGGACGCTGCAGCGCCACGGTCCGCAGCGACCAGGAACTCTTCGCCGCCGCCTACACCGCGGAGCTGGCCTCCTTCGTCAACGCCACCCGGACCGGCACCGCAGCCGCGGCGACCGGGGAGGACGCCCGTGCCGCCCTGACGATCGCGCTGGCGGCAGCCGACTCAGCCCGCGCCGGCCGGCCGGTCCGGACCGACGAGGTCGGCAAGTGAACGCGTTTCGGCTGGCCGTGTCCGCGGAGATGGTCTTCCTCGGCCTGCCAGTGGCGGAACGGATCCGGCGCATCAGCGACCTGGGCTTCGAGGTCGAAATCTGGGACTGGACCAGCAAAGACCTCGACGCCCTGGCCAAGACCGGCGCCACGTTCTCCTCCATGACCGGCTACATCAGCGGCACCCTCGCCGACCCGAACGGCGCCGACGAACTACTGCGCACCGCCGAACTATCCCTGCACGCCGCCGAGCAGCTGGACTGCCCCCGGCTCAACGTCCACGGCACCGGCCTGGACAACCGCGGCCTGCCCGTCATCCCGAGCCAGTCGGTCACACCGAGCATGTGGCTCACCGCCGCCCGCACCCTCGACCGGCTGGCCCGGCTAGGCGAACGCGCCGGCCGCGTCTTCACCCTGGAGAACCTCAACACCGCCGTCGACCACCCCGGCACCCCGTTCGCCCGCGCCGCCGACACGCTTACCCTGGTCAACGCCGTGGACAACCCCCACCTCCGGCTCAACCTGGACCTCTACCACGCCCAGATCGGCGAGGGAAACCTCATCGCCCTGATCGACCAGGCACTCCCGACGGTGGCCGAGATCCAGGTCGCCGACGTCCCCGGACGCCACGAACCCGGCACAGGCGAGATCAACTACCCCGCGATAGCCGCCGCACTACAACGCCTGAACTACACCGGCGTAGTCGGACTCGAAGCATGGGCCTCCGGCGACCCGGCAACAGCGCTCGACCACTTCCGGTCCACCTTCAACCCACCCCGCTGACATACACAGCTAGCCGTATCCATCTCCCGGCGCGTTCCCCCCCGGCTATGAAGCCTGAGCATCGCAAATCCCGGGCGATGAACACGGCCAGGCCGGGCCGCTTACGGCGGGTCCAGCCGCAGCCGGTCCAGCGGCACCTGCCGGCCGGCGGCGGACGGGCCGCTGACCGGCGCATGGCTCCTGTGGCTGTCCTCTCCGGGTCAGCGCATCGGCTCGGCGATGACCGAGCGACCCGGAGGAGCGGGGCCCGGCGGGGCGGCCGACGTGCAGAAGCCACGCCGTCGGCGGTAGGTCCGTGTTCAGGCTGCCGTCAGGGCCTGGCCTGCACGTCGTATGGAGAACGCGAGCACGATGTCCGTGAAACCCCGGATCAGCGCCATGAGGCCGACCCAGAACAGGATCAGGAAGGTGCGCGCGCGCAGGTCGTACACCCGGTCGGACCCGGACACCCAGAATGCGAGCAGGATCAGGAGCACTCCGGTTACGAGTCCGAGCCACCAGTACGGGGTCTCGTCCCGCGAAGCGATGCCACGCACGATCTCGAAGGCGCCGTAGAGGAGCAGCAGCAGCGCGAGGACGGAGACCAACGCAAAGAACGTGTTGACCGGGCGGATGAATGCCCATAGGCCGGCCAGCACGAAGATGACCGCCATGATGTAGTACAGCACCTTCCAACCCCCACCCACGAGGGCAGCCAGGGCGGCGTCGGTGACTCCCGCGAGGATGAACACCACGCCGAGCAGCACACCGACCGTCTTCAGCGAGGTGACGTTCGCGCGGAGCACCAGCCAGCCGATCACCAGCCATGCGATTCCGGCCAGCAGGACGACCCACCAGTACCTCGTCGTTTCGCGCAGGAGCATGCGTCCTTCGAACACGGCCTCTCCTCGTGATCCTTCGCGGGAAAAATCGGCCCGACCGCCGATGACGTTGTCGACCACAAGAACCCGGCCGACAGGGCGAGAGCGTAGCCGCATGATCAGCCTCCGGCTACGACATGTCGAGATGGATCCGGCCGCCAGGGGTTGTGGACGCCGCACGACCGGCGGTGCCGTTACCCGGGTAACCGCGCCAGTTGCGCCACCGTTGACACACATGTAAGCGGAGCGGCTGGATCGGGCGAGCTCAACAAGCGCGTCGACAGGCTCACCCGCGACGGTTACCACGTCGTCGTCCAGAACCCCACCCTGTCGCTGCAGGGTGACGCTGTCGCGACCCGCCTGATCATCGACGCCCAGCAGGCCCGGTCGTCCAGGTCGGCCACTCGTACGGCGGCGCCGTGATCACCGAAGCCGGCACCCACGACAACGTCACCGCGCTGGTCTACATCGCCGCCTTCGCCCCGGACAAGGGCGAGTCCGTCAACACCTCATCGCCACCCGCCGCCCGGCGCCCCGGTGCCGCCGATCCGCCAACATCGCCCACGCACGCCGCGACCTCCACGACCGACAAGATGCTTTCGCCGTCTACGGCATGACGTTGCTGACCGGGCCGGGTGAGGGGCACGCGCTGGGCTATGCCGGGCAGGTGATGCGGGCGCTCGCCGGCTGGAACGGCGAACCGGAGGGCCTCGCGGTCATCGAGATGACCGTGCCGGCCCGCTTCGCCGGGCCCATCCCGCACGCTCATGACGCCTTCGACGAATCGCTCTACATCCTCGATGGCGCGCTGCGCGTCATCGGCGACCACCGTGCGGCCGACACGCCGGCAGCGATCATGTGGACCAGGATCCAGCGCGGCGTGACCTCGCTCCGGTCCGCCGGCCACCACGGTGAACCGGGCCAGGTAGGCCGCCGCGACAAGTCGGTACGAGCAGCCGGCTCGGCGGCCGGCAGCAACTGCGTGAAGGTTGTCATCCACGATCGCGCACTGGGCGGCGCAGCGGCACCCGGCCAGCGCGCACCAGTCCGGGGCGGTAGCCTCCGCTGATGGACCGGAACCGCGTTCTGGAACCGCTGGACGGTCTGGTCGGCACGTGGAAGTTGGAGGCCTCGCCGCCCGGCGGTCCGCCCTGGTCGGGTGAGGCACAGGCCGCCTTCGAGTGGCTGGAAGGCCGGACCTTCCTGATCCAGCGGTGGACAGTCGACCTTCCGGAGGCGCCTGATGGCATCGCGATCATCGGCGCCGGGGACCAGCCCGACACCCTGCGTCAGTACTACTTCGACTCGCGGGGCGTGCACCGGATCTACGAGATGACCCTGCGCGACGGCGTATGGAAGCTGTGGCGGGACGCGCCGGAGCCGTTCCCGCAGCGCTTCAGCGGCGCTTTCAGCGCAGACGGCAGGACCATCACCGGCCGCTGGGAGAAGGCCGAGGACGGCTCCACCTGGGAGACCGACTTCACTCTCACCTATCGGAAGGTCGACTAGTCCGGGATGCGCGCGGCTTCGGAACCTGCCTGCGGAGGCGGTCGCGCGAGGGAACGCGGACCCGTGATGTGGCGGCCTCAGCTTCGCAAGATCAACCTTGCCGCACGTGCCAGTACAGTTTGACCAGCAGAGATGTTGACCAGTTGATCGTCAGTCGTCCCGGTGCGCGCGCCTTTGCTCGCCGGCCCGCTGGGGTTCCCCGTCCGGGGCAGCCCCCCCGCGACCACGGCAGCAGCCCCTCGCCGGGCCGCAGCGTCACCGGCGGCGGACTGTTCATCGCAGCCACGGACGGGGTAGCGGTCGCGACCAACGCCGGCGACTATCCACTTCGACTGTCCGTTCGGATGAGATCAAGGACCTGTCTCTTGGTAGTGCGGTGCAGCCCGGGCGAGGCGGAGCTGAGCGCCGCCGTCGCCGTCCGTTCCAGGCTGCCGGCGCGACCCGCCGGCGACGACGACCTGCTCGTGGTCGACGGACCACTGCGGGCGGCACTTGCCTGCCGCGTGCGATCGGGTACATCACATGCACTGGTCCGCATACCTTCACCCGGGGCTCAATGCCATCCTCGGCGCGCCCGGCACGGGCCAGCACACCCACTGTGGTAGCCCGCCCGCTCGGCGTCGTGCAAGGTCAGTCACAGGTGGTACACCACAGGTGGTACAGCGAGGTACGAAAGGGGGGCTATGCTGCGTGCAATCTTAGCCAGGGCGCCGGCGTGGAATGAAGGGGTGCATACGTGACCGACGACTCGCCTGTGTCCGAGATCGAGACTCGGCTGGACACGAGTGTGGCGCACACCGCGCGGGTCTGGAACTACTGGCTGGGAGGCAAGGACTACTTCGCCTCCGATAGCGAGGTCGGTGAGCAGATCCTCCGGTTCCTGCCGAACATGCGGACCACCGCCCGCGCCGACCGGGCCTTCCTCGGCCGTGCTGTCCGGTACCTGGCCGGCGAGGCCAGGATTCGCCAGTTCCTCGACGTCGGTACCGGACTGCCGACCGCGGACAACACTCATGAGGTCGCCCAGGCTGTGGCGCCACAGTCACGGATCGTTTACGTCGACAACGATCCGCTGGTTCTGGTTCACGCCCGCGCCCTGCTCACCAGCGCGCCGGAGGGCGCCACCGACTACCTCGATGCCGACCTGCACGAGCCCGGCAAGATTCTGCAGGAAGCGGCTCGGACGCTGGACTTCGCCCAGCCGGTCGCGCTGACCCTGCTGGGGGTGTTGAACTTCATCCTCGACGACGACGAGGCACAGGCGATCGTGAACCGGCTTCTCGATGCGGTGCCGTCCGGCAGTTACCTTGCGATCGCCCACGCCAGCAACGAGG
>Ga0137376_10003148_pt1 | contig 10185 bp, 7 predicted proteins | sample SagtaG_23_FD_104814 | JGI IMG/M metagenome (GOLD analysis project Ga0137376, IMG submission 104814) | Vadose zone soil microbial communities from Sagehorn Ranch, Mendocino, California, USA - Sage2_L_20_16 metaG | ecosystem: Environmental > Terrestrial > Soil > Vadose zone | place: USA... | reverse complement strand
TGTTCGTGCTCGTCGGCGTCGGCCTCGCGAAGACTCTGTTCGGCTCGGCGCCTCACGCGCACGTTCCGGATCCGATCGCAACCGGCGCCGGCAGCATCACGGCGTTCGTCCTGTTACGCGCCTTCTCGTCAGGGTCGACCGCACTCACAGGAGTGGAAGCGATCGCGAACGGCGTCAACGCGTTTCGGCGACCGCATGGCAAGAATGCTGCGACCACGCTGGCCATCCTCGGCGGCATCGCGATCATCCTTTTCCTGGGCGTCTCTTACCTCGCCGTCCAGGAGCACGCTCGTCCGAGTGGGACAGCATCGGTGCTGTCCCAGATCGCGCGCGCAACCTTCCCGGCGGGATCCGCCGCCGGCTTCATGTACTACGCCGTCCAGGCTCTCACCCTCGGCGTGCTCGTTCTCGCCGCCAACACCTCCTTTCAGGGTTTTCCGAGACTCGCTGCGCTATTGGCCCGGGACGGCTTCGCGCCGCGCCAATTCACGAACCTCGGTGACCGACTTGTCTTCTCGAACGGGATGGTTGTTCTCGCTTCGCTGGCGGCGTTGCTCCTGTGGATCTACAGCGCGAACGTCAACTCGCTCATCCACCTCTACGTAATCGGCGTCTTCACCGCCTTCACGCTCTCGCAGGCCGGGATGGTGCGGTACTGGAGACGCGTCCGAGGCCCGCGCTGGCAATACCGTGCGCTCGTCAACGGCGTCGGCGCCACCGCGACGGGAATCGTCGCAGCGGTGGTGATCGTGACGAAGTTCGCCGCCGGCGCCTGGCTCGTGATCGTCGCGATCCCCCTGCTCGTGCTCATCTCGTATGGCATTCGCCGCCATTACCGCGGTATCGCCCGGCGGCTCAGCGCCGGTGCGGCGGCCGTCGTCGCGGCCCCGCCACCCAGCAACACCACCCTATTGCTCGTGGAGTCGATCGACGAAGCGACCGCGGACGCGCTCTGGTTCGCACGGACGACCGGCGGAGGGAAGTTCCGGGCGATCCACATCCCCGTGCGCGGGGCCGATCCCGGGATCAAGCCCCGCTGGTTTCGCTTCTCCGACGAGGAGTCCCACCTCGAGGTCCTCGATCGCCCACTCGGCTTCAACCAGGCAGTGCTCGAACAGGTCTGGCGCTTGCCGCGCGGCGAATCGAGCTTCGTCACGGTCGTGATCCCGGAGGTCTTCCGGCGGACCTCCTTGCTGGAGACGATCCGGAGACCACGTGCGCTCCTCTTGAAGCTACGACTCCTGTCGGAGCCCGGGGTCGTGGTGGCGGACGTGCCGACGCTCGCCGGAGCAAACGAGGCGCCGCCGGAACGGGCAATCGTCCGCGTTCTCGTCTCCGGTGTGAACGCGACTTCGATGCGGGCCGTCAACTACGCCCGGACGTTGGGGATCACTGACACCCGGGCCGTCAGCTTCGCCTTCAGCACGGAGGACGGCGACAGGCTCCGGCAAGAGTGGCTCGCCCAGGGCGCTCAAGTCCCGCTGGAGATCGATGATGCGCCATATCGAGACATCGGCGCGCCCCTTCTCTCGTACCTGCGCAGGCTCACCGACGACGAGAGCGCAGAAGTGATCGTCGTGATGCCGGAGCTCGTCGTCCGCGGCGCGCGCCGGGTGCTGCACAACCAGCGAGCTCTGTATCTCAAGCGTCTGCTTCTCTTCGAGCCGCGGGTGATCCTCGTCTCGGTTCCGTACCAGCTGATTCGGTAAGTCGGTCCAGCCAGGCCGAGCGGCGTGACACTCTTCGTCAAGCCGTGGGACGCCTACGCTCGCCACACGACCGGGAGATCCTCCGCCTAGCCCTTCCGGCACTGGGTGCGCTGGCGGCAGAGCCGCTCTATGTCCTCGTCGACACGGCGATCGTCGGACACCTCGGCCGGCCGCAACTCGCAGCGTTGGGGCTCGCGGGGACAGTGCTCGCCGGGGCGTTCACGATCTTCAACTTCCTCACCTACGGCACGACGGCGGTCGTTGCGCGCGCTTCCGGTGCAGGCGAGCAGGAGCGCGCGGCGCGTCTCGCTGCACAGGCGCTCTGGGTTTCGCTCGGGATTGGCCTCCTCCTACTCGTTGCGTGCGAGGTGCTCGCCGGTCCGCTCCTGCGCGCCCTCGGCGCCCATGGGAGGTCGGGGGACTACGCGCTGACCTACTTTCGGATCGCTGCGATCGGGCTGCTGCCGGCGTTGGTCGCGCTCGGCGGACAGGGTTACCTTCGGGGCGTCTCAAACTTGCGGCGCCCGCTCGAGATCGTCGTCGTTGCGAACGTCGTCAACGCGGTCCTCGAGGTGCTCTTCGTGTACGGCTTCCACTGGGGAATCGCGGGCTCCGCCGCGGGAACGGCAATAGCGCAGACGGGCATGGGTCTTGCGTTCGCCGTCGAGTTGTTGCGACCTCATGCCGGCTCGAAGCGTCCGAGCCTGCAGGCGATGCGCCCGATGCTGCGCGTCGGCCGCCAGATCTTCGTTCGCACGGCCGCCCTGTACGCGTCCTTCCTCGTCGCGGCGTCCGTCTGCGCGCGCATGGGCGATCCCCAACTTGCGGCACATCAGGTGGCGTCGCAGCTCTTCTTCTTTCTCGCGCTGATCTTGGATTCAGTCGCAATTGCGGGGCAGGTAATCGTCGGCCGCATGCTGGGCGCCGGTGATCCCGACAGCGCCCATGCGTCGGCCGTGCGGATGATCGGCTGGTCGGCCGTCGTCGGTGCCGCGTTCGCGATCGTGCTGCTGCCGCTCGCGGACGTCGTGCCGCGCGCCTTCACAAGCGACCCCCTCGTGCTACACGAGACCGCCGAGCTCTGGCCCTACTTCGTGTTGATGCAGCCGCTCGCCGGTGCGGTCTTCGCCCTCGATGGAATCCTGATCGGGGCCGGAGACACGGCGTATCTCATGTGGTCGATGATCGCAGCGAGCGCGCTCTTCATCACGCTCGCTTCCGTGGCTCTTGCTCGAGACTGGGGGATCGTCGGCGTCTGGATCGCCCTCGACGTTCTGATCGCCGCGCGGCTCGGCCTCCTCTGGTTCCGTTTCGCGGGCCGGCGCTGGGCCGTCGTCGGCTGGACCTGAGTCGCCCGTTATCCCTCCTGGACGACATTCGGCCCGTCTTTGTCCTCGAACCGGTCGAGGACCCCTGACTCGACCAGCCGCCGCCGCGCTTCGTCTGCGTCCTCGACGGATGCGAACTCGAGGAAGACGAAGACGTGGTTCGGATCGTCCACCTTTCGGAAGACACGTTGAACCTTCGCCTTCTCGCGCGCCCGCGGGCGATCCTGGTCGAACATCGGCCTCCACGTGTCGTAGTCGCCAACCTGGATCCGGGTAATGATGAATGCGGACATCCGCCGCTCCTCTCGCATAGACGGCGGCGACCCTAGCTGAGAGGCCCGTTGGGCCTCAATCGAGGATCGCGCAGTCTCAGATCACCCTTCTGAGTGACAGCAGCCGGCCCGTTTGGCCCGATTTCGGTCTGGTGGACTGCGGCGTCGAACGCGTGACCACCGCTGCGGCGGCGGACAGCGAGGCTCGGGAGATCGAGCGCCGTTATCGCACGCTCGTCGAGCAGTTGCCGCTCGTGGTCTACGTGGATGCTCTGGACGATTGCAGCTCGAACATCTTCACGAGTGGCCAGATCGAGCCCCTGCTCGGCTACGCGGTCTCCGAGTGGCGCGACGATCCGGACCTCTTCGTCCGCACGTTGCATCCGGACGATCGCGACCGGGTGCTCGCGGCACACGCCCGCACCCATCGAACGCACGAGCCGCTGAGTCTCGAGTACCGCCTCGTCGCACGTGACGAGCGCGTCGTCTGGGTTCGCGACGACGGCGTCATCGTGCTCGACGACGACGGCGAGCCGCTCTACCTCCAGGGCTATCTGCTCGACATCACGGCTGAGCGTGAGCTGCAGGAGCAACTCCGGCTGCAGGCGCTCTTCGATCCGCTCACTGGGCTCGCCAACCGCGCCTTCTTCCACGAGCAGCTCGAACACGCAGTGTCGATGCGCACGGAGAACGAGACGGGCACGGCGGTCGTTTTCATCGACCTCGACGAGTTCAAGCAGATCAACGACCAATACGGGCACAGCGCCGGTGACGAAGTGCTGGCGACTCTGGGCGAGCGGCTGAAGACAGTGATTCGCGCCGGCGACTCGGTGGCGCGGCTTGGCGGCGACGAGTTTGCGGTTCTGCTGACGGCCGTACGCGAGCCGGCTGAGCCCGCGATCGTCGCCGAGCGTCTGCTCGAGCAGATCACGGCTCCGATTGACGTCTCGGGTCGGCAGCTCTCGCTGACCGCGAGCATCGGCATCGCGCTCGGCAGCAGCGGCAGCGAGCTGCTCAAACAGGCCGATGCGGCGATGTACCGAGCAAAGTTGAACGGGGACGCGGACTACGCGTTCTACGACGACGAGCTCGACCAGTCAGCGCTGAATCGCTTCAAGCGGATCGCCGAGCTGCGCGAGGCGATTGCGGAGAAGCAGTTCAGCCTGGCCTACCAGCCGGTGGTCAGTCTCGATCCCTTCGAGGTCGTCGGGCTCGAAGCCCTGCTTCGGTGGCAGCACCCCACGCTGGGAGAGGTACCGCCGCTCGACTTCATTCCGCTGGCGGAGGAGTCAGGGCTGATCGTGGAGATCGGGCGCTGGGTCCTGCTCGAGGCCTGCTTCTACTCCTCGCGCTTGCGCGAGCTGCTCGGTCGCGATGTCGAGATCGCAGTCAACGTCTCTGCACGGCAGCTCCAGCATCCTGAGTTCGTCGACCACGTAGACAGTGCGCTGCAGCGTGCCGACCTGCCTCCGCACCTGTTGACGCTGGAGCTGACGGAGAGCGTGCTCGTGGCGAGCGGCGAGCGGGCCGAGCAGCAGCTCAACGTGTTGAAAGACCGCGGCGTCAAGCTCGCACTCGACGACTTCGGCACCGGCTATGCGTCGCTCGCATATCTCCAGCGTCTGCCGGTCGACATCGTGAAGATCGACCGCAGCTTCACCGCCAAGATCGACAGCGGCGCCGCTGATCTTGCGCTGCTCGAGGGAATCGTGGGCCTCGGAAGGGCACTCGGCCTCCAGCTCGTAGCCGAAGGAATCGAGCGCGGTGCTCAGCAGGGAATCGTGCAGGGCCTCGGCTGCCATGGTGCGCAGGGCTTCCACTTCGGCCGACCCGCACCGGCCGCCGCCGCGACGCGGGCGCTCACGGGCGACCCGTTCGAGTCCAGCGTCAGCTAGACCTCGACCTTGATCGCCTCGAGTTCGTGCTCGAGCTCGGCCAGCTCCTTGCCGCCGGCCATCAAGCGGACGAGCTCCTGGCGGTCGATCTGCGACTTCTCGAACGTGCCGAGGCTCTGGCCTCGGTTCAGGATCACGAAGCGGTCGCCCACCGGATAGGCATGGTGCGGGTTGTGCGTGATGAAGATGACGGCGACGCCCCGCTCGCGTGCCTGCAGGATGTACTTGAGGACGACGCCCGCCTGCTTCACGCCGAGCGCCGACGTCGGCTCGTCCAGAATCAGCACGCGCGCACCGAAGTAGACGGCCCGCGCGATTGCGACCGACTGCCGCTCCCCGCCCGAGAGCGTGCCGACGGCCTGATCGGGATCGCGGATGTCGATGCCCATCTCACTGAGCTCGCGGCGGACGATCCCTTTCGCCTTGCCGGCATCGAACCACTGCAGTGGGCCGAATCCTTTTCGGGGCTCTGCGCCGAGGAAGAAGTTCCGCCAGATCGACATCAGCGGCACCATCGCGAGGTCCTGGTAGACCGTCGCGATGCCTGCGGCCCTCGCGTCGCGTGGCGAGGTGAAGTGGACCTCCTCCCCCTCGACGAGCAGCCGGCCCTCGTCCGCCTGGTGAACGCCGGAGAGGATCTTGATGAAGCTGGACTTCCCTGCACCGTTGTCACCGAGGATGCAAGTGACCTCGCCCGTATCTACGTGTACCGAGATGTCGTTCAGCGCCACGATGTTGCCGTAGTACTTGGAAATGTGGTCGGCTTCGAGCAGGTGGGCCACAGTCATCTCGCTCTCTGGGCGCGGCTGCGGATCCATGTATTCAGGAGCACGGCGGCGAAGAGGATCCCACCCTGGAAGGTGAAGGTCCAGTTGCTGTCCCACTGCGCATCGACGATGCCGAGCTGCACCATGCCGAGCATCGCCGCGCCGAAGAAGGTGCCGATCACGGAGCCGAAGCCACCAGTGAGCAGGCAGCCGCCGACGACGGCGCAGATGATGAAGATGAACTCCAGTCCGATGCCTTCTCCAGACTGCATCGACCGCAGCTCGAGCGCCTCGATGATCCCCATCAGTGCGGCGGTGCAGGACGTCATCACGAAGAGTGCCACCTTGGTGCGCGCGACCGGAACGCCGACGTTCCGTGCAGCGTTTGCATCACCACCTGAGCCGTAGATCCAGTTGCCGAACCGCGTCTTGGCGAGAAGCCAGACGCCAACGAGCGTGATGCCGATCCACCACAGCACCTTGACCTTGAAGTCGTAATGGGTCAGGTCACCCGCAAAGATCTTGCGAGCGGAGTTGAAGCCGCTCGCGGTGTCGATGTTCTGAATCGCGGTCTGCCCCGTCAGCTTCAACGTTCCGGCTGCGTTGACTCCCTGTAACACGAAGAAGGTCGCGAGCGTGACGATGAAGCTCGGCAGCTTCGTCTTGATCACCGCGAGACCGTTGATCAAGCCGATCACAAGGCCGAAGAACAGCACCAGCAACATCGCGGGCCAGACGTTCATGTGCTGGAAGGTCGTGAGATAGCCGAGCAGGAGTCCCGAGCTTCCGATCATGACCCCGGCGGAGAGGTCGAACTCGCCGCCGATCATCAGGAGAGCTACCGGGACGGCGACGATTCCGTACTGCGCTGCCTGGTCGGTCCAGCCTGCTGCGATCCCGGGATCGCCGATCCAGTTCACGGACCGCGCGAAGTACCCGAACGCGAAGAAGACCGCGACCGCGCCCAGGAACGCTCCGATGTCCGGGCGTGTGAGCAGCCGGGCGAGCGGCCCGACGCTGACGAGCCGCTCGTCCGGAGGGGCTTTCGAAGCTGCAGTCTCGGCCATCGCGATTTTCAGTTCGATAGTGGGGGCAGCCCGCGAGGGCTGCCCCCAGTGTCAGCTAGCGAGTGCCCTTCTTTGCGAGTGCGGCGACCTTCGACGCATTCGCCTTGTTGATGATGCCGGGGCCGGTCAGGACCGGCGCGCCGTTTCCGACCGTGTTCAGGTTCGTCACGAACAGGACGGCGAAGACGACCGGCAGGTAGCCCTGCAGGTACTGCTGCTGGTCGATGGCGAACAGCATCTTGCCGGCCTGGATCTGTGCGATCGCGCCGCCGACGTCGAACGTCCCCACTTTCGTCCCCTTGGGAACGGAGGACAGACATGGGATCGTGACGTCAGGGTCGAGGCCCAGGAAGGAGTCGAGCTTCTTGTCGGCGTTGAACGCAGCCTTCACCTTCGCCTTCGTTCCCGGGATGTCGGCTTTCGCGTTCGGGATCGTCAGGATCTTGACGTTGCTTCCGCCCATGACGGACTTCACACCGGAAGCACGCTGCTGGAGACCCGAGTTGCTCGCCTCGTGGATGACGATCAGCACCTTCTTCGCGCCGGCCTTCTTGAACTGCTTGCCGGCGCCCTTCCCGGCAACGTCCTCCGTCTGCCCGACGTGCACCTCGTACGTCGGCAGAGTGTCGAACGCGCCAAGCCCCGAGTTCACGGTGATGATCTCGATTCCCTTGTTCGATGCCTTGCGCAGCGGATCCCTGAGTGCGCTTGCATCCGGCACCGACGTCGCGATCACCTTGGCGCCGCTTGCGACCGCGGCATTGATCCCCGCAACCTGCTTCGGAACGTTGTTGTTCGCATAGACCTGCGTGACGCTCACGCCGCGCGACTTGAGATCCTTCGCGGCCTGGTCGACTCCCTTCTTGAAGACTGACCAGAACGACCCGGTATCGCCGTGCGTGACGACAGCGACCTTGATATTCGTTGCGCTGGTGGCAGCGAACGCCGCTGCGGCCGGCGTACCGAGCACCGTGAGTCCCGCTGCTGCGGCGCCTCCCTTGAGGAAGAGCCCGCGGCGTGAAAACTGCGTCAGTTCCTCGTCGATGAAGTCCTTGTCCATGTCTCTCCTTTCCCCGGTTGGCTGCCTACGTCGATTCTCAACCCTTTGAGGGTGGCCGCGCTAGTCCGACCCTCCGATCGAGATGGGCCGGCGCTCTGCCCGCGAACGTTCGGCGGCCAGGGCAATAGTGAGGGCGGCACGCGCCTCCTCCAGCGAACATCGGCTCGGCGAACCGCTGCGGATGATCTCCACAAAGGCGGCGAGCTCCTTCCGGTAGGCCGGCTCGAACCGATCCCAGAAGTCGCGATAAGCGGCCGGGGGAGGGCCGGGGGCGCCTGGCTCCGCCGAACGAACGGGGGTGCGCGCGTCCTGGCCGACCGCAATGCTGTCCTCGGTCCCGAAGAGCTCGAGCCTGACGTCGTACCCGAGTGGATCGCGACGTGTACCGGAGACGATCACCAGCCCGCCGCCCGAGAGATGCAGCACGGCTGCGGCGACGTCGATGTCGTCGAGTTCGTCGACCCAGGGGGCGTCGAGACCGGCGCCGTCCGCGTACACCTCGGTGACCTCTTCGCCGCTGACGAAGCGGATCGCATCGAAGTCGTGAATGTGGAGATCGCAGAAGATCCCGCCCGACGCGGCGATGTACTCCGCGGGCGGCGGAAACGGGTCGTGCGTCGCCGCGCGCATGACCAGGATCTTCCCGACGACGCCCGTGGCCACCGCTTCCCGCGCAGCCTCGTAGCCCGCGTCGAAGCGGCGCTGGAAGCCGACCTGGACAAGGATGCCCGCGCGGTCGACCGTAGCGCGCACGCGATCGAGGGTCGCGAGGTCGAGCGCGACAGGCTTCTCGCAAAATGCTGCCACCGCTGACGCGGCGGCCAACTCGAGTAACGGTGCGTGACTCGGGGTGGTTGTCGCGATCACCAGCGCATCCACGCCGGCATCGATCAGTGCTTCTGGCGTCGCGACTGCGCGGACGCCGAACTCGTCCGCAACCCGGGCGGCGCGCTCAGGGTCGGCGTCCGTCACCAACACCGAGACACCGTCGAGGCCGAGGAGCGTCTGTGCGTGATGCGTGCCGATCCTGCCGAGGCCGATCACGCCCACTACGAGTTGCTTACTCAAGGCCTCCGACGTCGAGAACGACGGTCTTCAGGTCACTCATGTCGAGCATCGTGTAGCGGCCGCCGATGCGGCCCCAGCCACTCTGCGTGCCGGACGCCCCTCCGAACGGCTCGTGCGCCTCCCAGTAGTCGGTCGAGTCGTTCACGACGACGTTGCCGACGCGAAGGTTGTCGACATAGCGAAACGCGCGTTTCAGGCTCGAGGTGTAGACCGCCGCCTGCAAGCCGAGATGCGAGTCGTTCGCGAACGCAAGCGCCTCCTCGTCAGAGCGGACGCGGATCAGAGGCACGATCGGCCCGAACGTCTCCTGCTGGTTGATGAGCGTGTCGACGCCGACGTCCGTGACGACCGTCGGCTCGTAGTAGAGACGAGTGGGGCGATCGCTGGCTCGCGAGCCGCCGAGGACGACGCTCGCGCCCTTGTCCACGGCGTCCTCCAGGTGCCGATCCATCTTGGACGCTGTCGGCTCGTTGTTCATCGGGCCGACCATGGTCGAGTCGTCGAACGGATCGCCGAGCCGCCAGTCCGCCGCCGCCTTCAGCACCTCGTCGAGGAAGGCGTCGTGCACGCCCTCGTGCACGAGGACCCGCTCCGTCGCACAGCACACCTGTCCTGCGCAGAAGAAGCCACCGAAGACGGCACCTTGCGCGGCGCGCCCTAGATCCGCGTCCTCACAGACGACGACGGGCCCGTTGCCGCTCGCCTCGATCAGGGAGCGTTTGAGGCCGGCGGCGCGCACGATCTTCTCTGCGGTCGGATGCGAGCCGACGAAGCCGACGCAGTCGACGTCCGGATGTGTGACGAGGCGCTCGCCGACGTCCCCGCCGCCGTAGACCACATTCACGACGCCGTCCGGCAGGCCGGCGTCCGCCATGATCTGCATGAAGTTCGCCATTGCAATCGGCGTCCACTCCGAGGGCTTCATCACGATCGTGTTGCCGACAGCGATCCCTGGCGCGATCAGCTCGACAGGAATGAGCGTCGGAAAGTTCCAGGGTGTGATGCCGGCGTAGACGCCG
>Ga0137376_10003147_pt1 | contig 10186 bp, 10 predicted proteins | sample SagtaG_23_FD_104814 | JGI IMG/M metagenome (GOLD analysis project Ga0137376, IMG submission 104814) | Vadose zone soil microbial communities from Sagehorn Ranch, Mendocino, California, USA - Sage2_L_20_16 metaG | ecosystem: Environmental > Terrestrial > Soil > Vadose zone | place: USA... | reverse complement strand
GGCCGACGAAGTGCGCGGCAAGCTCGCCGAACTGCTCGGATTGCAGGTCATCGGGCGCGCCAGCTCGACGCCGTTCAAGCGGAGCACGATGACGCCGCAGCAGATCGCGCGGGAGCTCGGCGCGCAATACCTCCTGACCGCCACGGTGCGCTGGCAGGAGCTGCCCGGCGGCGAGGTAACCGTGCACGTGAGTCCCGAGTTGGTGCAGGTGCACGGCGGCTCTGCGCCGACGACCAAGTGGCAACAGTCGTTCGATGCCCAGCTCACGAACGTCTTTCAGGTACAGGCCGACATCGCAAGCCGTGTAGCGCAGTCGCTCGACGTCGCGCTCGGCGCCACTCTCCAGCAGCGCCTCGCCGAGCGGCCTACGGCGAACGTCGCTGCGTACGACGCGTTCCTGCGCGCCGAGGCGGTGTCACAGGGTATGGGGGGCAATCCGCTGGTCCTCCGCCAGGCGCTGCCTTACTACGAGCAGGCGGTGGCGCTCGACTCGACGTTTGTGAAAGCCTGGGCCCAGCTCGCGCGCGCCCACTCAGCGTTGTACGGGTTCGTTACACCGAATGCGGCCGATTCAGCAGCGGCCTACGGCGCGGCGAAACGCGCGCTGGCGTTGGCCCCAAACGGCGCCGCTAGCCACCAGGCCATGGGCGCCTATTACAGGTTGGTCTTGGGGGACAAGGTCATGGCGCTCGAGCAATTCGAGCAGGGCCACCACCTCGACCCCGGAAGCGTCAGCCTCCTCTTGGCCCTGTCTCGCGCCGAGTGGGCTCTCGGTCGCTGGGAAACGGCGCTGGATCATGTCCGCCAAGCTGAGCGGCTCGATCCGCGGTCGGCCGGGACAGCGTCGGCGCTGGGGGAGCATCTGACTTCCCTGCGGCGCTACCCCGAGGCCCTCGAGGCTTTCGACAAGGGACTTGCCTTCGCGCCCGCGAATCTCGAGCTGCGCCAGGGAAAGGTGGAGGCGCTGCTTGGCCGCGGGGACCTCACCGCGGCGCAAGCCGTCCTCCAAACCACCCCGAAAGACGTCGACCCCTCCGCGCTCGTGGCCTATGTGGCGACGTACCAAGATCTCATGTGGGTGCTCGACGACGCGCAGCAAGCCTTGTTGCTGCGGCTCACGCCCAACGCGTACGATGGGGACCGGGCCCTGTGGGCGATTGTGCTCGCGCAGATCTACGCGTTGCGCGGAGACACGGCCCGGATGCGGGCCTTCGCCGACACGGCGCGGATCGCGTTTGCGCAACACGTCCAAGCATCGCCCAACGAAGCCACGGAGCGCGTCCTACTCGCTTTGGCTCTCGCCTACGTTGGGCGCTACGCCGAAGCGAAACGGGAAGGCGAGCGCGCCGTTGCGCTACGGCCGATCGCGCGGGATGCGGACGACGGACCTTACATCCAGCACCAGCTCGTGCGTATCTACATCCTCGCGAATGAGCCGGAGAAGGCGCTCGATCGGCTCGAGCCGTTGCTGGCGATGCCGTACTTCCTATCTCCCGGGTGGCTGAAGATCGACCCCAACTTCGCCCCGCTGCGAAGCAATCCGCGGTTCCAAAGGCTCGTTGCCCGGGCGAACTAATGCCTCGCGCTCGACCGTGTGCGGCAGGACCTCTGAACTACTGCGAGCGGGATACGTGGGCGATGGCCTCGAGAGGCTGAGGGAGCTCGCGTCGGAGTCCACACCCTGAATGGTGTGCTCGGCCGGCGTTGTCCTTAAGGACAATGTCTGCCGAGCGGCTGCCTAGTTAGATCACTCTGCTCAAACTGTCATAGCAACAGGCCTGTGAGACTCTGATCTTGAGTCATGGATTCGAGACATGGAGCATCACGGGTGGTTACCATGCTGCAGCGTGTCATCCGGCACGGGGTAGTATTTGGCGGGACAGCCTTCGTGCTGTCGGCGTATGCGGTGGGAACCACTGGCTGCGGTACGGACTGCAAAGTGACGGCCGATATCTATGAGCCGTTCCGACAGGCGGTGTCAAATCCGGCGGGCTTCGATGACTGGTTGGCGGCCAATCCGGCGTTCTTTACGTCGGCTGCCGATGCCTGTCTCCTCGCCGCGGTCAATCGGCAGCAGGCCCTTGCCGACAAAGAGTACGCCAGGTGTGACGAGCTGTTTACCATTGGAAGCGATTTCTGGACTGGTTGCGTGAATGAGTTGGCAATTCAGTTAGAGAATTCCGCGACCTGGCTCAACGCGATTGGACGCGCCGCGCGGGGCGAAACCAGGTTCGATGCCACGACGGTGGGCCAGCAAATCATCGACCTCCAGCTGTCTGATCCAGCTTCTTGGGCGTCCCAGACAACCCAACTGTTCACTCAGTTTGGTGACCAGTTCCACAAAGCGATGACGTGCCAGAGCTGCAACAAGACATTCCTGGGCATCGACCTGTAATCACCACCTAGTACGTGACTCGCCGGACCCGGCACGTTGCTCCCACGTGACCGCTAGAACCGAGACTGGACCTCAACACCCAACCTTGAGGTCCCAGCCATGGCGACGTTGTTGTTTCCTCAACCGGTCAGCTTGGGGTTGCGCGTTTCGCTGGATACGGCGGTGCCCACGCTCTCACTGCGGGCGCGCACGCTCATCGACGGCATGTTGCTCCACCAAGGAAGCATTGGCTGCGCCCAGGCAGTCGCCACCCAGCTGGGCTTCCGGGATCGCTTCGCGTTCGCGCGCTGGCTGAGCGGTCAAGGACTTCCACCGCTCCACGTGCTCGCCGGCTGGATCGCGGTGCTGTCATGGCTCGACCGGTCCGCGCGAGATGACGCGGCTCTCTGTGCCATGGCCATCTGTGGAGGGAGAGACCCTGCGGCGTGCTACCGTCTGGTCCAGCGTGTTACCGGGAAGTCGTGGGGAACTGTCCGCGTCCTCGGATTGGCCTGGGCGTTGAGCAAATTCGGCGCGTGCTGCTGCGGCGCCAACCGGCGCTGGATCCGGCGGCCTCCGCGGAAGCGCACGTTTACAGCTTCCGTGGTCGCGACGCTCTAGAGATGGAAACGGGAATGCCCTGAATCGCGGCCGGAACATCCGGACTTGGGGCATCGTCAGCTACGAGCACGATCAGCGCTGGTCGGCCATCGGGATCCGCCGAGACCCCGATCCCGACCACGGCGGGCTCACCGGCGAGCGCCCGCATGAGCGACGCTTTTGCCTGCCGTACCGCGTTGGGAACACCCTTTTTCCGGCTGCTCATTCCGGAACCTACACGCGCATCTTGAAGCGTCGCAAGATCCGCTGCACGGGAATCACGAAGGACTGTGTATCGGCGCCGGCGAACAGCAACCCGACAACCCGCCCAGTGCCATCCACGACTGCCGAGCCAGAATCTCCGGAGCCGCTGAACCCGCCATTGACTCCCTCTACGGCAAAGACGCCCGCCATACGCACCATCCCGTGGTCGTATTCCACGTTCAGGAGCTCGAGATTGAGCACTCGCACAATTCCTTCGGTGAGGCCGGTTGTTCGGCCGGACTTGCGCACCAACGAATTGAGTTTGACCCGCGCCGTCCCCGCCGGCTTGCCGATGCCGAGGATCGACCGGTCCGCGTCCGCCGTAACGTCTACGCCTGCCGCCGCGGCATCCATCCAGTTGCGGCCCCTGTTGAACTTGAGCGGCACAATGTGCGTGACCTTGCCGATCGCGTCGCCCGTCCCGCCGCCGTCGAGCGATCCCGGCTGCAGCACCTGCTCCCCAATGGGTACCATGTTCTCAAAGGCAATCACGTGGTTGTTGCTGATGAGGTAAAGTTTCTGTCCCGCGCGGGCGAACAGGCCGAGTGTCCCTGCAAGGACGTTGGGACTCGTGAACGTCCGCGTCGGCGAAATGGAGACGCCGGCCTGCAGCGGCCGCTGCTTCACTTGATTGACGTTCGCTAGTTTCTTGGGATACCCAACGGCCTCGACGTCGGTCGGCACGCCATTGATGGTCGTCGGTACTACCTGATCGCGTGGCACCTCTCCTTTGGGATACTTCTTGGCAACCAATACTTTGATCGAGAGGAGACTGGTGCGATTGCCGTCGGTCACCTTCTCACCCACGCCGATGCCTACGACATTGACGGCGAGTGCCGGGGAGTGCCGGCCGCTCGCCGCAAGCGCCCGCACCGCTTCGCTCTTGCCCTCGGTGTGAGCCACGAAGCGATCGAGCAGCGCCTTGTGTCCTTCCAACACATCCGTGCTGATCGCGGAATAAAACGACCGCGGCGACGATCCATTGCGTTTGGTGGTCATATGTCCCGGATCCTTAGAGCGAGAGTGATTGGCGCCGTGGAGCAAGGGCTGGCGCGACGACCGGAGTCGTCTCGCTCGGCCGAACGAGTTCCATGCCTGGCGTCTTGAGCACGCGCAACTGCTTGAGATCGCCCTGCCAGCGCGTGACGAAATCGCTCGACACAGTCTCACCCAACGATTTCGTGAGGAGCGTGGCCAACTCGAGCGTATCGCGGTGGAGAAACTCGTCGGCCGACTTCAACCCCATATCGAGCAGCGCCATCGCCACCCGCGGCGGCACGACCGGAATCAACAGCACACCGGCGCGGGACAGGCTGGCGTCCAGTGCGGCTGCGGGGATGACGGCTTCGAGCGCGTTCCGCACCGCGACGCTCCGCACCGCGCGCAGCAGGTCTTCAACTGAAAAGACGCGGTGCAGCTCGAGGAACGCGATCTGCTGGCTCGAAAGAGTTTTGAGGCGTGCGAGCGGCGCGTCCGCGATGATCGGTATGCCGTCGACCGGATGACTGTCCGGCCGAATCCGCAGGCGAATCCTGGTCAGGACGCTGTTCGCCGCCGGCTCGCTCACGACTTCGGCCATCATCTGCCCCAGGGAATCGACGCGTAGCTTCACGGGCAGCTCCATCTCCAGATCCTCGAGCATGAATGCGCCATTGGCCTCCCCATAACGCCGCAACTCGCGCTGGACGGTGACCGCCGACGTGACCAACGACTCGCCCAGCTCGTGCAGCGCGACCTCGGTCGATGCGGAGGACGTCAGGGGCGTCTGCGGGGGCAGTGTCGGTGCGGGCAGCGCTCCGATCAATGCGCGCGGGCGGCGTTTGCGTTTCATGGGCGCTGCGCAGGCAAGGAGAGTCCGACTCTGAACACCAGTGCCGCGCCCGCGTGCACGGTCAGCCGCACGCTCTTGATCGCCCACGCGGATGCGTCGGTGCGCCGGTCGAACCAATCCTGGAGTGCCACGACCTCTCGTCCGAAGGCGCCGAGGACCTCGCAGAGCTGCGGTCGCGAGTTCACGTCAGTCATCCGCTGGTTGAGGGATCTCGAGATGATACCCGGGGTCGTCCGGCGGCATGAAGAAACTCCTGCCGTCGATGCGCCGCTCCGCGCGAACCGCCCGCTCGAAGGCGACACGATTCGCGACCGAGCTCGGCGCGACATCGAACACATTGCGGATTTTGGGATCGCCGATGTGGCGTGAGACGTTGCTCGGTCCAACGGCGACGATCTTGTCGCGCATGTCTGTAATGATCGCGTCGCGAGATTTGCCGGCCGTTTTCGACTTAACGTAGACATCGATCACCTGGTCCCCGCCGCGCCCATACAGCTTGTGCTGCTTTTCGACACCTTCCGTTTCGAGATTGTTGTACATGACGCGCGCTTGATCACTCGGCGTGCGCGCGGTGCTCGATATCAGCACCGCACGCAGGTCGGCGGCGACGACGACGTCGCGCAGGACGGTCTCCGAGTACGGCGTGAGGTCAGCGGCCTTTGCCGTCGCGGCAAAGCGGATGTCAACGTCTTCCGGCTTTCTGCGCGGCGGCGCAGGCGCCGGCTTCACCGCGCCGACATCCGCAATGATGTCGATGTCGATCACCGGCTGCGTGGCGTGAGATGCGAGCACGAATACCGCATCGTTGAAGAACCGCACGAAACGGTCGCAGTGTTGCCCGGTGCCGATCGGGTACTGCCGCACCTTCCAGCGGTTTTGGCTTCCGGTCTGCGGGTACAGATCGCCGGCATTGTACGCTGCGGCGACGAGCGGCGGATCGAGCGCGGTCAGAGCGGCTTGCTGCGCGATGTAATTGGTCCCGGCCGCGATGGAATTTGCCGGCACGAGCAGCCAGTCACGGTCGAGGCTCATTTTCATGACGTCGCGCGCGGTGGAGATGAGCGTTTGCATAAGCCCGACGCTCACCTTGCGCGGCGTCTTCTCGTCGGACACGTAGCCGGGCTCGTGACGGACCGCGTCCGCGTTGCCGCCCGATTCCGTACAGATCGTCGCAACGACGAGGGCGCACGGAACGCGCGTGTTGCGGCTCGCGTCGTTGATTTCTCGGCTATAGCGCTCCCAGACCGAGGTCACGGTCGTCGGCGTACCCTTCGTACGCTCGACGCCCGTGCCCTCGATGTCGACGCCCTCGCGCGTCAGTCGCCAGCGAACGCTGTCTTCGATGCCGTGAAACTCGGTGAGGGCCATTGGCGATCAGAGGCTGATGGGGATCGCTTGTGAGACCAACCCGAACGAAACCGTGACGAGCGCCTGTTTACGCTGCGGCTCCTGCCCGGCAGGCTTGCCCGCACCCCATTGGTTCTTGATCGTGATTGTCGTCTCGCCTGTAACTGCGTCCGTGGGCGCCACGGTGTCACGATTGAATTGTGGGTCGGATATCGTCACGTCGAGCGCCTTTGCTCCGAGCGGCTGGCTCTTCGTATCCAACAGTTTTGCCTTCAGGGCGATTTGCCGTCCGATAATGGGCTTCGCAGCATCATTGGGATCCGGGATGTCTCCCGACGTATCGATGCGAACCTGCAACCTCGGCCCTTTCTGAAGTACAAACGGGCGCGGCAGCTGGATGTCGGCGCGCGGCTCGAGCGTGGCTTCCATGTGAATCGAGCCCGCAGCTGAATCTTGTGCGACGCTGACCTCGCCCGACCGATTGAAGGTGGAGTAGCCGAAACTGGCGCTGCCAGACGCGCCGAAGCCGCCGAGGCCGTAGCTGGCTTTCGCCGAGGCGCTGACGCTCGTGGAGCTCCCCTTGATATTGAAGCCGTTGGCGGCGTTGAACTCCTGCACCTTCATGTCGGCCTGCAGGAAGACTCGGCTGAAGTTGTAGGCGGTCGGCATGAGATAATTGATGAGCGGAAGCTTCTGGACGTGCATGACTCCGGCGGTCATCTGACCATCGGAATCCTGCAGCTGCTGCTCGAATACCGCGATAACATCGATCTGCTGGTCGGACAGCGCTTTTGCGGTGGCGATCAAATCGTCGTCAAGCGCCTTCTGCGACTCGGCTACCGCGAGGCCAACCGACTTGAGGAAGGTTCCAAACGCAGGCCCCCCCTTCGCGATTTCATCTGTGACATCAGCTTCCGGGACCGTCACCGCTTGGGCCCGAATTGTGCCGTTCAACTTGATCAGCTTGCCATTCGCTTTGCGCGAGCGGCCGGTCTTTCGCCGTGACTGCGGCGCCGCAGCAGTCGCTCCAGGCACGACAGCCAACGCGGGCGTCCCAGTCCGTGCGCGTTTCAATCGAGTCGCCATAACTCCTCCGTGCGGTAAAGGCGGTATTGGTGCCACTGCCCGCGGATTGCGGGCACAGAAACAGGCTAGTGACGTTGTGGAAGTCGTGCTATGACCGATTGAGAATCCTCAATCCGTCATAGCACTGCGACGACCGCCAGACGATCGTGAGCGCACGACCCCTGCAGTTTCTCACAAGCTCGCAACCGTCGTCGACCAAGGATTGAGAATGAACACGGCGAGGAAGAAAACACCGGCTGGAAAGCACGCCCTCTGCATCGGCATCAATGATTACCCAGGCACCGAAAGCGACCTGAGTGGTTGTATCAATGATGCGAACGATTGGGCCAAGGTATTCACGAAACACGGATTCACGGTGCGGAAGCTCCTGAACAAGCACGCCACTGGTGCAGCGATTCGCGACGCGATCCGAGAAACGGTCGGCGCTGCGAAGAGCGGCGATCTCGTGGTGATCCAGTATTCCGGACACGGCTCGTATGTGCCCGATGTCAACGGGGACGAGCCGGATGGTACCGACGAATGCCTCTGTCCTTACGATATAAAGAGGAAGGGGCCGATCACGGATGACGAGCTATTCGAATTGTTCAGTCGGCGTGAGCGCGGGGTAAAGCTGGTTATGGTCTCCGATTCATGTCATTCCGGAACCGTCGCGAGATTCGCAATGGCGTCGGCGCGCTCGAACGGCCACGGCAATGGCCATCGTGTTCGCTTCCTGGCACCGGCAACCTTCCTCTCGAAACGCAAACTGGCGCAATTGGGAGCGCGTCGCGCCGTGCGGGCGTCCAGTCCGCCCGGCCGTTATGCGGGTTTACTGATAGCCGGCTGCCAGGACAAAGAGTACAGCTACGACGCAGAGTTTCGCGGTCGGCCCAATGGCGCGTTCACGTACATGGCGCTTCAGGCTTTGCCGAAGCTTGCACGTTCGGCGACGTACCGCGCGTGGTTCGAGGCGATCCGCAAGACATTGCCATCGCAAGAGTATCCACAAAGTCCCAATCTCCTTGGCTCAAACAGCATGAAACGCTGGAAGGTGCTCGGTTGAGTCGCACGCACGCTGGATCGTGAGGAATCCACACATGCAAGCGGACAGCTTGGCCTAACAGGAACGTCACCATGACCACGACGATCACCCGCGGCGGCCCGAAGCTTTCTACTGATCAGCTGGACCACATAGACCTGTGGAAGTACTTCGAATCCCGCGGTCAGGATCTCAAGACTGCCATGTTGTCGCTGGTCACCTGGTTGACTGGCTTCGCCGGCGCCGTGCTCGCGTTTGCGCTCAAGGAAGGAATGAACTTCAAAACGCCGGGTCCACTACTCGCCAATGCGCCCCTTTCCGGCCTGCTGGGACTCCTCGGCCTGGGAATCGTTGTCTACTCTCACGTGATCATCTATGAGTATGCAGACCACATCAACCGCACATTCGACCGATCTGACAAAGTGCGTAGTCTGGACACGTCGCTCGATGTGATCCTGGGACCGTGGCAGACCCATCCACCTCGAATGCCCGCAATCTGCCGACATGCGCGCAACGTCATGAGGGCGTTTGGAACGGCGTTCCTGCTCCTGCTCGTGACCGCTATCGTGTCGCTGTCAATGCGGTCTGGTAGTGTAACGGTCTCCGCTCAGACGTCGGGATTGAGCTCGGCGTCTTTTCGAATGCGTTCAGCGGCCGCCACAGCCCGATCCTGCATGCGTCGAGCGCCCACCTGCTGCGCTTCCCGCGCTACCGCAAGAGCGAGATCGAGCGCCGCTTGATCCGGAGCCACGTGCGACAAGAGCTCGACCCGTAAGGCGCGACTTTCGAGGTCGGTGCGCCCGGCGAGCGCGTCGATTGCCCGTTGCTCAAGGACGCGTCGCTCACCCCTCGTCGTGCACTCCGCCCGGATCACTTCCGCGATCAAAGGGGCGGCAAAGGTGTAACGCCGGCCGTCGAACTGAATGAGATGGCGCCGCTCGCAGGCTGGCAGTGTCCGTTCCACGTCCGGTGTCGACAATCCGGCAACTTGCGCGATCAACGCGAGGTCGAGGGCCTGGCCGCAAACGCTCGCCGCGCTGAGCACACGAACGTCCGTAGGCGTCAGCTCGCTGATGCGCATTGCGATGGCATGGCGCGCGACCGCTGGAACGGAGAATGGCAGCGGCGCATCGATCGTTCCGCCTCGCGGCGGCCAGGTCACCATGTCCTTCTGGAAATTGCCCGGCTTCGCGAGCGCGCCAAGCAGCGTTACCGCGAGGAACGGGTTCCCGGCCGTTTCATACGCGATGCGACGCGTGAGGCGCTCCCGCTCGGCGTCATCGCGACACCACGGCGCGAGCGCTGCAACGAGCTGAGCAAGATCGGTCTTGCTGAGGGCACCGAGGCGTACCACAAGGCCGGGGAGTGTGCGGCCGACGTCGCCCTCCAGCTGTAGCAGCTCTGCTGGAACTTGGCCCACGTCCTGCGCCACGGTTAACAAGAGCGTAACGGGGCTGGCTTTCAATTGACCGAGCGCAGCGCCGAGCGCGGCGAGCGACATCCCGTCGGCCCAGTGTGCGTCGTCAATCGCAATGGCGAGAGGCCGCTCCTCCGCTGCCGCGCCCAGCACACTGGCCAGCGCAGTCGCCATGTCCGCGACGTCGCGCACCTCCCGAGGGGCAAAACGGTCGGCGATCTCCGGGGCAAGGCCGGCGAGCACGCCGAG
>Ga0137376_10003145_pt1 | contig 10188 bp, 7 predicted proteins | sample SagtaG_23_FD_104814 | JGI IMG/M metagenome (GOLD analysis project Ga0137376, IMG submission 104814) | Vadose zone soil microbial communities from Sagehorn Ranch, Mendocino, California, USA - Sage2_L_20_16 metaG | ecosystem: Environmental > Terrestrial > Soil > Vadose zone | place: USA... | reverse complement strand
TCGGGTTCGTGTCCCATAGACACGCCACGATTGAATACGAGTGAGATAAGGACAACCTGAGCTTCTGCCGGCAGGCGCTTAAGTCCCGCAAAGTGATCCGTAACGAACGGGTAGTAGTAGCTGTGCAAGGATGTCACAAGAACCTGTCTGGAAATTTCAGCGGAGATCTTCACTGATTTAAGTTGCAAAATTAATGCCTGTGCCGCCGCCCCCCTCTTACCTGCGGCCACCCCCAGCCGCTCCAAACGCGCTGCACCGAGCGCCGCCCAGGCGCTGTAAAGTTCGGCCCGGCTGTGATAGCCAAGATCCCAGCCAATCCCGAGAGTCACTCCCGAGATGCCGCCAGGCCAGTATGGCCGTTCCTGCAAACTCTCGACCTTAGTCAGGAACTCAGCCGTTTTCGAAACCACTTCGTCCTCTGAGCCGGCTGCAAAGGAGAGAGGGCGACAATCGTCCGAAGCGGGCGCCGCTTGGGCAGTGCCCGCAGCCACCGACTGTGAGGAGAGCGCCGCCGCAAGAAAAACGGCTGCCGCTGCGCGCACAAGCCGCACATTCAACCACTCGAATCGCATGGCTGAATCAGGATTATATGAATAGCAACGCTACAGGCATTCTGATCAAACCCGACAATTTTCATGGCGACGCGTCCGCGTCACCTGACCCGGATGCTTTGCTACCATCGAACAATGAAAGTCTTTGTCAGCTCGTTGATTTCCGGCATGGAGCCTCTGCGGCACGCCGCCCGCGCGGGTATTACGACACTGCGCCACCAAGCGCTGATGGCGGAGGATTTCGGCGCGCAGCCGTACTCGCCTCAGATCACCGCCTGAACGGCGTTCGCCAATCCGATTTCGTCGTCATGATCCTTGGCGAAAATTACGGCACATTGCAGCCTTCAGAGCTCTCCGCGACCCATGAGGAATATCGCGAGGCGCGCGGCCGCAAGCCGGTACTGGCCTTCGTTCAGCAGGGCATCCATCCCGAGCCGCGCCAGGGTCAGGGCTGCAAGCACTTTTACATCCCGGCCCGGTGCCAGCGCCAAAGCTGTCGCGACCCCTGTCTCGCCGGCGTTGAGTTGCCAAACTCAGCCTCCCGCAAGGCGGCATTTACCTGCCACAACGCAGCTGTCTCCTTGACAACTTGAACTTTGACTGTTTGACTTGCGCACGTGGTCGATCTAACATCGGGCCGGATTGCCGAGCTCTGCTCCAGAAGCGGTCAGGACCTTCGGCCGCTACCAACTCCGGGAGTTGGTAGCGGTCAGCGGAATGGGCGTGGTGTACCGCGCTTGGGACCCTACACTCGAGTGCGTCGTCGCCATCAAGCTGGTTAGCGAAGAGACGATTCCCGACGAGTCAGCCCGCCGACAACTCTATACTGAAGCCCGAATTGCTTCCTCTCTGAACCATCCCAATATATGTAGGATCAAAGATGTAGTAGAAGAATCGGGCCAAGCCGGCATTGTCATGGAGTTCGTCGAGGGGCAGGTTCTCACGAATGTAATTCCCGCTAACGTCGGACTTCCTTTCGACCTTGTAGTGGCCTATGGTATCGCGATCGCCGACGCTGTTTCTCACGCGCACGAACATGACGTTATCCATCGCGATCTCAAGAGCGGCAATGTGATGGTGACTCAGGACGGTCAAACAAAGTTGCTGGATTTCGGCCTATCGAAGATTCAACGCCGCTTTGAGGTTCCTAGTTCCCTTGAGACTCCTGGTACCACCTCCAGCTCGGCCGCAATTGCGGGGACCCCGCCCTACTGGGCACCGGAGGTCCTGAAGCACTGTCCGACCGATCGGCGCAGCGACATTTGGGGCTTCGGTGTGCTGCTGTACGAAATGGCGAGCGGTCAAATGCCTTTCAAAGGGGCCACTGTTATTGAGTTAGGGTCTGCGATACTGCATGACGCTCCTTTGCCGCTGCCCGAGCACGTTCCGGAGTCGCTCTCGAAGATCATCTACCACTGCTTGCGCAAGCAGATGGGCCAACGTTACCAGCATGCCAGCGAAATCCAGGCTGCGCTGGAGGCGATCGAGCCTCAAAGTAAGGGCCGTCCCCAAAGACGACACGTCGGCATCAGTGCGCAACTGCCTACGATTCGCTCGGTTGCCGTGTTGCCGTTGGAGAATCTTTCGGATACTCCCGAGCAAGAATTTTTTGCGGATGGCCTGACCGAATCGCTGATCACGGCGCTTGCAAAAATTGGCGGCTTACGCGTCATTTCGCGCACTTCAATCATGCAGTACAAGCATGTCCGGCAAACGCTTCCTCAGATCGCGCGTGAATTGAGTGTGGATGCCATTGTGGAAGGTTCGGTGCGTCGCGATGGCGATCGGGTACGTATCACTGCAGAGTTGATCGAGGGCCGCACCGATCAGCATCTTTGGACGGAAAGCTACGACCGAGATCTCCGCGATATCCTAAGCCTGCAGTCCCAAGTGGCCGCCGCGATCGCAGGCGAGATACATGCCAAGCTGCGTCCCTCAAGCGAAGCGTTGCGCGTCGAGCCAAATCCCCCATCGAGCAACTCTCCCTTGGATCCGTCGCTCTTGGAGACGGTAGATGGAGAAAACGACAGGCTGACGCCATCTACTTCGGTAAATCCTCGAGCTTATGATCTCTACTTGAAGGGGCGTTACTTTTGGAACAACCATGTAGTTGTGACTGTCGAGGATGCCCGGAAAGCCGTCGAGTACTACCAGAAGGCAATCGAGATTGATCCGCAGTCCGCGCTGACCTACGCCGGGTTAGCTCACTGCCTCGTTTTGATGGGTGCAGGGGAATATGGCATCAGGGCGCCTTCCGAAATCATGCCAAAGGCGAAGGAGGCCGCTCTCACAGCCTTGAGTATTGATGACTCCGTCGCAGAAGCGCACTTGTCGTTGGCGATGGTGAAGTTCCGTTTTGATTGGGACTGGGAGGGTGCAGAAAAGGAGTTCAAGCGAGCGATCGAACTCAATCACGGTTATTCCGCTGCACACTACTGGTACTCAGTCTACCTGTTGGTCTTGGCGCGCTTCGATGAAGCTTTCACGGAAGCAATGATCGCACGGCAACTTAGCCCCTTCTCGCCAGTGATGCACTTTAGCCTGGGGTTGTTGCTTTATGCCTCATGCCAGCATGAGGAGGCCATCGAGCAGCTTCGCAACACCGTGGCCATGGACGCCAAGTTTCCGCTCTCGCACATTGTCCTGGGGCTAACGTTTGGGAGGAAGGGCAAATTCGACGAAGGGATCGCCGAGTTCAAGCAAGCCTTGACAATCGCGGGTGCAAGACCTCTATGGTCAGGTTTCCTGGGACAAGTTTACGCAGCGGCCGGAAAGACTGAGGACGCCGTCGAGATCTTGCACGAATTGCGTGCTGTATCAGCGCGCCAGTACGTGCCTCCCGTCGCCTTTGCCATCGTGTACGCCGGCTTGGGTAAGATCGACGATGCCTTTCATTGGCTCGAAAAGGCAGTTGACGAGCGTGACGGGTTATTGATCTACCTGAAGGTCGGGTCTGTCTTCGACAACTTGCGTTCGGATCGGCGATTCTCGGCGATCCTGACCCGAGTGGGCCTGCAGGGTGACCCTGGGCTCGATGTCCCTCATCCTGAACCCAGCCCGAAGCCTGTAAAACCAGTGCCGCCAGTGCCCCCTTCGTTGCCGTCAATGGCAAAACTGCTTCTTTGGTTCGTTATTGCGATCGGGGCGTATACCGCGATTCCCCGTGTCATTGGGTGGATTTGGCCGCCAAAGCTGATGTTGGCCATCCAACCATTCAAGACCCTCGGTGGCGACCCCGATGCGCGCCGGCTTGCCGAGATTGTGAGTGAAGAGATATTTACTCGATTGAGCGAACTTCACTCGCAAAGACTAGGTGTGGTCGAAGTAACAACGGAAGACTCTGGACTCAGCTTTGAGCAAATCTGCGAACGTCGCAAACCGACCTACGTTCTAGCAGGTGCGGTTCACCGTGACGGCAATCAAATGGCAGTTACGGATCAACTGGTGTCATGTAGAGACCAGGCGGGCATTGCAGGGGATCGACATGATACAGACCCCAACGGGTCCGGCTTAGGCCCGATTGTAGACGACACCGTGCTGAAGGTCTTGGCCGCACTCCCTAAGGACGTGCAACCCGAGCATCAAGTGGACCCAAGAGCGTACGAGGCTTACTTAAATGGGCGCTTTCAGTGGAACCGGCGCACTACACAAAGCCTCACCGATGCCATTTCTTATTTTCAAACAGCAATACAATATGATGGGAGTTACGCGCCCTCCTACGCCGGTTTGGCGGACTGTTACGCCCTCTTGGGATCCGCTCCTTATACGGCTCTGCTGCCGAGCGAGGCCTTCCCCAAAGCGAAGGCCAATGCCCGAAAAGCGCTTGAATTGGATGAAGGACTTGCAGAGGCTCACGTGTCGCTGGCCTATTCCGCGCTTGTCTACGATTGGAACTACGTAGAAGCCGAAAGGGAATTCAAGAGGGCCATCGAACTACGACCAGGTTACGCCACGGCGCACGAGTATTACGCCTATTACCTGACGGCCATGGGGATTTAAGCCAGGCGATTGCCGAGCGGAAGCTTGCCGTTTCGATTGAGCCGAGGTCGCCCCTGCTTAATTCTGCGCTGGGAGAGGCGTACTATCAGGCGAGGCAGTTTAGCGACAGCATCGGATCAAATCAGAAGGCTCTCTCCTTTGATCCGAACTACGCCGTGGCAGTAATCAACTTGGGCCGTGCCTACGAGCAACAGGGAATGTACCCACAGGCTCAGCAGGCTTTCCAGTCAATTCTGGCATTTGCTCCGCACGACCCCGCTCTTCTCGCCCTGCTTGGACATCTCTATGCGGTCTCGGGGCAGCAGGCGGCAGCGCGTAACATTATTTCGCAGTTGCAGCAGATGAGCAAGGGCAGATACGTCCCGAGTCTCTACATAGCAATGGTCTACACGGGTCTTGGTGACAAGGACGAGGCATTCGCTTGGCTGGACAAAGCCTACGCAGAGCGTTGCGAATACCTGGTCTATCTGCCCACCGAACCCGTGGCAGATCCGCTCCGGAGCGACCCCAGGTTCCCCGCGTTGCTTCAGCGCCTAGGTTTTTTGAAGAAATGAGCCTAAAGATAATAATAAGGGGACTCACGGGGAGAGCCGCCCAATGAGTCCGCCCGACACAGCAAACGTACTCTACAGCATTGCTCGCAATCTGCTTCAGGAGCACGACTACGGAGAGTTGCTCACCAACATTCTCGACATGACGATCCAGGCACTGGGCGCTGACCGTGGATGTGTCGTGTCCCGGGAAAAAGGCGAATTTCGCGCTACTGCCGCTCGCAATTTTCGCAACGAAACACTTGCAGAACGGGAGAGGGAGATCAGCACCACCATCGCTGGGATGGCTGTGCAGGAAGGGCGGGTGTTGCTGTTTCACGATGCGCAAGAGTTGGAAGTACTTCGAGACAAGAAGAGTGTCCGCAAGCTGCATCCTCGTTCCGTTTTGTGTGCGCCCCTGATCGTCAGTAATGATGCTTTCGCTGTTATCTACCTGGAGAACCGGGAGATTTCGAACCACTTCAATGAAGACCACGAGCGTTTGTTGTCCGAGATATGCGTGTTGGCGGCACCCCGCCTGCACACCGCAGTTGCCATCGAGAGTGCTCGTCAGAGAGCTCGCGATCTTGAGCTTGCGCAGGGCGAAAGTGACGGCATTATTACGGCCGATCCAGGCATGTCAATCGTCCTCGAAACGCTTGCGAAAATTGCTCCCACGGAACTAACGGTGCTCATCCAGGGCGAGACCGGGACTGGTAAGGAACTCCTGTCTCGGGCCATTTATCGCCGCAGCGCACGGGCCAGTGGCACTTTTGTCGTTCTGAACTGCGCGGCGATTCCTCCGACGTTGATCGAGTCGGAACTGTTCGGGTGTGTGCGCGGAGCTTACAGCGGGGCGGATCGTGATCGCGTTGGACTCATCGGCGCTGCCAACCGAGGTACTCTATTTCTCGACGAAATCGGCGAAATGCCTCTGGAACTCCAGTCGCGTTTGCTGCGCGTTCTGCAGTCTGGAGATTTCAACCGAGTCGGGTCCGCCCGTTCCGAACAGGTGGACGTGCGCGTGATCGCGGCCACAAACCGTGATCTGGAGAGCGAGGTTGAGCAACGTCACTTTCGGGAAGATCTGTATTTCCGTCTGTCCACTGTTACCCTGAAAGTCCCGCCGCTGCGCGAACGTAGAACCGACGTGGGGATGCTCGCGGATCATTTCCTGCGGACCTACGCAGGAAAACGCGCCCTTCCGGCCCCCCGCCTCAGCAGCGAATGCACGCAACTGCTACTGGCCTATCAGTTTCCCGGAAATGTGAGGGAACTGGAAGGAGAAATGGCTCGTCTGGTGGCGATGTGCCCGCCAGGCGAAGAGATTCCTGCAAGTGCGCTCAACGACCGCATTGCCCGGCGCAAGCCGACTACCCAGAAAGGGGCTGATATCCAGCCAATGTCTCTGGCGGAAATGGAAAAGAAACTGATTTCGGCCGTCCTTCGCTACACTACCGGCAACCGTACACACACGGCTGAGATTCTCGGGATTAGCCGGGAAGGACTCCGCACGAAAATGCAGAAGTTGGGGTTGTCGCCGCCTTCCGTTGACCAGTAGCTTCTCTTTCTCTCTCCCTTTCAAAGATTCCCCGGCCGATGCAGACGCTAGTTGGTCTTAGCTTGACAGTCTCGCGCTGACAACAGGCCTTTTCCGCTCGTTGCCGTTGGTCGTCTTTGCGCCGAGTTTCCCTCCTTGGCATCGGGCGTGCCCTCTCCATAGCGAGTCTGGGCTTTGGTCACTGACGTTGCTCGAGGAACTAACAACTTAGCCGGTAGTGCTCACGAGAACATCGCCAGGAATGTGGGCAGCACTGAAAGATTCCCGGGCAGTGGTATTCGTGATCCTTCGCCGCCGTGGCAGTGCCCGGAACTCGAGGAGGACACATGCGCGAAATGACACACATCGCGGCTTGGGTAGTGGCGTCGGGCATAGTCGCAGAGTTGCTGGGCTACCTATTACACCGACTGCTGCATAGCGGAAGGATTCGGTGGCTCAGCGCGAGCCACATGAAACATCACATGGTTCTTTATGGGCCGCTACAAAAGCAGCGTCCCAGCGAACACTACATGGACGCGACCACGGACCGATTCTCGATCGGAAATATTGGGGTCGAGTGGTTGGCCCCAACCGCTGTTCTGCTGGTCCTCGCGGAGACCATCTTCTGGGCGTTCAGGGTTCGGCTAGTTCACCAGGCGGTGTTTTTCGCGACAGTCCTCGCTTGGAGCTTCGTGATGTTCAGCTATCTCCACGATCGGATGCATGTCAAGAATTTCTGGATGGAACGCAATCCGATTCTCAAAGGTTGGTTTCGGCGCGGGCGACAGTTGCACGACATCCACCACAGAATGCTGAACGACGGGGGATTGATGGACAAGAACTTCGGCATGGGCTTCTTTCTGTTCAACCGGTTGTTCGACACGTTATCCCCCGAGCAGAGTTCCTTCAACCACCACGGTTACGCTGCAGCAAGGGAGAGGTTCGAGTACCTGGAAACGCCGCGAGCTCGGTGAGCCTTGTTGGCCACAGGTCGATGTGTCGGAGCTTAAGCGCAAATGATTCGGCCAGGAGAAGGGCAGAAAGGTGGCGGCATGAACACGACGGATAGCAAGGCTGTCGCAACTTGCGTGGTGACAACAGGCGATGAATCTCCGGAGAGCCCAACCGCGACTCGTCTGGACTCTTGGAAGGACATCGCTCATTACCTCAATCGGAGTGTGCGAACCGTTCAGCGATGGGAAATGCTGGAGGCCATGCCGGTCCATCGACACTGTCACGGTACTGGAGGCTCGGTTTATGCGTACAAGCAAGAGGTCGATGCCTGGCGCTCGAGCCGGAGTCAAGAGAAACGACCGACTCTTCAGATTTCGGCGACCCGACGGGTACCAACGCGGCCCCTTGCACGGGCAGAGCAGTCAGCCCTTCTCAGGCTGCTCGAAGTCATTGTGGAGCAGTTGCACGAGGACGCGGCGCGCTCGACCGTAGCGCTGCCTGTTGACGACGCGTTCCGCCAGTGTGCGGCCAAAGAGGGCTTGGCCGTCGCTGAAGACTTGAGCGGTCCAAGCCCTGCCCAACGCATGACAATAGGCGACACGATCGGAACGCCGCTCTTTGTCGCTTGCAGAAGACTGAAAGTAGATCAATGATTCGCCAGTTGCACGGCAATAGAAGGGGCGGTTACGGCCTAGTTGTCTTGCGAATAGTATGGTCCTCCGCATGGACAAGAAGGAGTACAAGAACATTTTCGAAGCGGTGAAGACCAGGAACTCGACTTCCTTGCCGGTATGTGGGAGATGACAAGGATAAGTCGAAGAAGGAACAAAAAAAGGAACGAGAAAGATGGCGCATATGGTTCTGGTGCCAGCATGCACACCTGCCTTTGGACCGAAGCTGACCGCCATTCTTCCACAGGCTTGGTGCTGTTCTTTTCACGGGGCGGGCGAGGGTCATCGAACGCAAAGAAGGAAAACAAGTGAGTCAACTTGCTGACAACTCGCGCGGAAATGCTCCCAGGAACCTACGACTCCTCGCGTTGACGATCGCGATCATGAGTCTTCCGCTCACGACAGGGTGTTGGGTGCAATCGGTATACCCGTTCTACGAAGAGTCAGATGTGGTCGTGGACCCGGGGCTGGTGGGCAACTGGGAGGGAGATAGCGAACTAAAGAGTTACTTGCTGAAAATCGGCCTTGATCCGGCGGCGCGGACCTACACCATTGACGTCGCAAAATTAGGCGACATCAAGACGGCGGCCCAGTGCCAAGCCGCCACTTTCGAAGGCAAGCTTGTACAGATCGGCGCTCAAAGATTCCTCGATGTAGTTCCCGACCAGGAGAAATGCTGGGCTGCTCCGCTGGACAGTCTTATGAAAGTTGAGACAGACAAACAGAAGCTCGTGCTGACTCCGCTCGATCCCGACTGGATGGCAAATGCCATGGACGATAAGAGCGTGAAGCTGCTCGGACGCACTCAGGAGTTTGGATTGCTGCCCCGGTTCGTTGCCGTAACTCTGGTTTCGTCGACCAGCGATTTGCGTGATTTCCTTCGGGCACACGGCAGTGAGAAGAGCGTATTCAGCGAGACCGGCCGGATGGCGTTTCAGCGGAAGTGAATCGGCGGGAGGATGACCACAAGAACGAAATTCGTGCTGCTGACGGCAATGCTGGTGAGTTTGGCAGTGCTGCCGGCGTGCTGGACCTATTCCTTGCACCCGCTTTATGAGGATGACGATCAGCACCTGACCTACGATCCGGTGCTGGAAGGAACATGGCAACAAACAGGGAATGAATGCCAGACCTGCCGGTTGCTCATTAGTGGGGACTCAAGAGCACAACAGTACACGCTGCAATTAATCGATCTGCAAAAGGCGAAATGTAACTGCGGGTCCGCAGATGGTCCTGAAATCAAGTTTGAAGGGCATCTCGTTCAACTGGGGTCCCACCGCTTTCTGGATGCGGTTTCACAGAGCGATGCTGAGGGTATGGACGCCATACCTGCGCACAATATTTTCAAAATTACCGCCGAGGGAGACTCGCTCTCCCTGATGGCTCTGAGCGACGACTGGCTGTGCCACACCCCAGAGGCAGAGCAAGCCAGGCTGGGGGAATGCATGGACGGTGATTTTGTCTTCACCGCCACCACGGAGGTCCTGCAGGACTTCGTCCAAAACCATGCGGAAGACGAAGGAGTATTTCCGAGTCCCGGCGACGACGATGAATGGCATCGCGCCGGAAAATCAGGAGACTCGAAATGACCAGTTCCGGTTTCCAACCGTGTTCGAAGACGGGCCAATTGGCTGGATCCTCGCGCACTATCTGTGCACTTTTGCTGGTCGTGGTTGTCGCCAGCACCGGCTGCTCGGTCAAGAAATTCGCCATCAGCAGGCTGGGCGATTCCCTGGCCTCCCAGAGCGCGAGCAGCTTTGCGACCGATGATGACCCAGAGCTGGTCGGCGACGCGCTGCCCTTCGCACTGAAGCTGATGGAAGGGTTGCTTGATCAGGTTCCACAGCATCGCGGACTCTTGTTCGCCACTTCCAGCGGTTTCACCCAATACAGCTATGTGTGGGTGCAGCAACCGGCAGACGAGGTGGAACAGCAGGACGTAG
>Ga0137376_10003143_pt1 | contig 10194 bp, 9 predicted proteins | sample SagtaG_23_FD_104814 | JGI IMG/M metagenome (GOLD analysis project Ga0137376, IMG submission 104814) | Vadose zone soil microbial communities from Sagehorn Ranch, Mendocino, California, USA - Sage2_L_20_16 metaG | ecosystem: Environmental > Terrestrial > Soil > Vadose zone | place: USA... | reverse complement strand
CTGGATCCAAGTAGATCGTGCGGTCCGAGAGGATCCAAAGGAAGGTTGGCGGCTGGTGCTCGAGCTCGTGCGGCTTGCGGCCGGTGACCCTGTTGCTCTAAACAGCATTGGTGTAGGCCCGCTCGAACATCTCGTGCGCTTCCATCCGAATCCGTTCCTGGACATAGCGGAGGAAGAGGCAAGACGCAACCCGCCTCTGGCTGACGCTCTGCGAGGCACGCGATATCCGGGCCACGGGCTCTGATCGTCAGGTCGATTGGCTGAGATGCGCTCAGGCCACGATCGGATTACCTAAGAAGCCAGTCGCACGCCGTAGATCCTGACGAGGTCGAGGACCCCGCCCGCGAGTTCTGCCCGGAAGTTCAAATAGTGTCCCGTCCCCCGACCAGATTTTGAATTCGAAATCGGCTGCCCGCGCCTAAGACGGCGCCGAGATGCTGAAGGTCTGCACGCTGCCTAAGGAATCCACGTAGTAACCAGTGGTTGACCCAGGCGAGAGCGCCATTCCTCGAGCGATATCCACCCCCCAGTACCACGATGGGGACACTACTCTCGGAGCGCTGCCAATAGGGTGCACTCCGCCCCAGGCGTCCAACACGTACCCCGCGCCATTTGGATCGAGCATGTACGGAATGATCGTCCTCGCGAAGTCCAGGTCGGGCCAGTACGGATATTCCGAGCTTGACAAGGGCGCGGCATCGCCCCATTGGTGCACGCCGCCGTGGCCATCGAGCACATAACCTGAGTCGACGCCGTTGATCTCGCCGACGTAGTCGACGGACCGCGCCATATCCATATTGGGCCAGAAGCCGGTGACGTGCGGGTTTGTGTCCAATGTCGGCCCAATGGCCGCGCTGTAAAAAGGGTGCAGCCCGCCCCAGCCGTCGAGCACGTAACCAGATTGGCAATCGGGGCGCAGAACGAGGCCTCGCGCCATGTCCGATTTCGGCCAGGAGGCGGTGATCGTGACGGGAGGCGCGGTGCCCAGCGCGTGGACTCCACCATGGAGGTCGAGCTCGTAACCGTAGTCGTCGAAACCTGAGCAGGTGGCGACACCACGCCCATAATCGGCGCCCCATAGGGGCGATGCCCCCTGGCCGGTGATGGTGGCGCCGCCGAATGGGATGACCTGACCACTTCCGGTGCCGACGTAGCCAGATGTCCCCGAGATCATCGAAAGCGACCGGCGGGGTCCGATCGGCACATGGCCGGTCATGTACGAATAGAGGACGTAGCAAGGATCAAAGCCCACCCCTCCGGACGGAATCGTGCCTTTGGAAATAGGACACCCGGGTGTCGGCAGATAGAGAGGTTTGGGGGGAAGATAATAGTTCTGCCTCGAGAGGTTGCCCCACGAGTTGTACATGAACTCCACGTGAGCGCCATTACAAGGCGCGCCAGTCTTGGGGGCGAAACCAACCTGCACCGAGCCGATCGGGTCGCCGGCATTGACGTGATGGAATCGACCGTCGGTGTACCGGGACAACGTGCGCACGTGTCCAAACTGGACGACCGCAGGCCTCCGGTCGAGTTGCTCCACGATGTAGCCAGGGCTCCAACAGTCTTTGCATGACCGACAGGCGCGATATTGCACTGAGCCTGCCTCCGGGGCGTGGATTACGGTTCCAGCGACCAGCGGGACGTCGATCCCATATTCACCGGGTTGGTTGTTGGAGTAGTCGTAGTAAATCGGGAATCCCAATGTTCCACCGGGGCTCCAGGGTGGAGAGACGACGCTGGCTGCGGCCTGCACGTCGATGCGCGACCCATTTACGCTCACTAGCAGGGTCGTCACCAGCGCCAAAGTTAGAAGGCCTGCGACGACGCATCGACCACGGCCGACCATACATACGTAACGTCTGCTGCCGGTTCGATGGCTTGATCTACATGTCCCGGCGGTACGGCCTGGAGTCAGGTCCTTGAGTCACAACCCGCAGGCGTGTCGTGGCGTCGACTGATGTCACGAGTCTGTTTCTGAATTCGCTATGAAGCGTCCGATGTTCAAAGAGTATGTGGAGGGTTCTGCGCCGTATCACTGAGCCGAGTTGTTCGCGTTTATCTACTCCCTCCTGCGGCTTCTCCTCGACGTCGCCGACGTGCGCTTGCGGGTTGGCGACCCTGAGGCGGAGTTGCTGCTTCTTCGCCACCAACTGCGAGTCGTTCGCCGTCGAGTGAAGCGGTCGCAGCTCGACATGGCCGACCGGCTGTTTAACACTCTCGAAGAGTAGGGCCCGCAGTGGAGGGCGAACGTCAAGTCATCCGGTCACCCAACTGCATACAGCTTGCGGTACCGCCACGAGATCCTCTAGCTGAGGGAGGACCTTTCGGTCTGGGTTCTAACTTGGAATCGGCGCAATGCGACACCCGCCCAAATGATCTCGACCACGCCGAACGGCCAAGCGCCTGCGAGGAATCCGTACGCGCTGGAAAGCAGGCATCCGACCCCGATTGGCTGCGACTGAAAGTACGCGCAGTCGTAAGTAAGAAGGTCTTGGACACCCCGATGCGATGCCTGGGAGCCGTGTTGGTGCTAGCGCTGAGCGGGCGGTTCGTTTCCACCGCACCAACGGCTGACACCCGATGCCCAATTCAGAACGGGTCAACTCCTCTTCAGCCGCTCGACTGGCTAGCCAACTAGCCAGCTTGGCTATAATGCTAGACTGCCGCTAGGTGAAGCAGGTTGAGGTCAAGAGGCGCATTCAGCGCGCAGCCGAAGCTCGAAGAATTCAGTGGCGGCTCGTCAGGCAGGGAGGCCGCCACGAGGTCTGGCAGTGCGGGCGAACCAAGGTCACAATCCCGCGGCACCGCGAGATCAACGAGATCACTGCCCAAGGCATCTTCACAACCCTGGAGCCTGAGCTGGGCCTCGGGTGGTGGAAGCGATGAAGCGTAAGACCTACACCGCTCGGTGTCAGCGCAGCGGTGACTGGTGGGCGATCAGTGTTCCCGAGTTGAAAGGCGTCCACACGCAGGCACGGCGGCTCGAGAAGGCTGAGGCCATTGCGCGTGACGCGATCGCCCTCTTCTTGGATATCCCTTCGGATTCCTTCGACGTCAGGATCGAGCCCGTTCTGCCGCGCGATCTTCAGGGGAAGGTGGGACGAGCTCGCAAGGTTAGGGGCGAGGCCGAGGTCCTACAACGTGAGGCCGCAATCACCAGCGCAGAGGTTGCAGCCGATCTCGTTCAAACCGCTCACTTGACGGTGCGCGATGCCGGGCGCGTGCTTGGACTCTCCCATCAACGGATCACGCAGCTGCTCAAGGCAGCTTCAGTGAAAGGCAAGCGCTCTCCCGGACGTGGCATTCGCGTCGCTCGCGCCGGACGATCCAAGGGCGGTCGCAGCGCTTGAGAATCAACTGAAAAACGCAGAAACCGACACCTTTGGATGAAGTGTCGTTTGATTCGGGACCGTGAGGCCCCCGGTTCTAACGGCCTTACGGAACTATCCCTCCGCGACGTCGTTCTCTCCCGCGGCCCGATGCCCCACGGACGGCCTCAAAGGTGCAGATCGTACGATGCTTGGGTGTTCCCTTCGGGCGACGGCATGTTGAACCCGACGAAGACTCGGGATTCTCAGCTCGCGTGAAGCGGGATGGGGACGCGATCGGTCCCAGGATCGTCTTTGTAACTTCGAACCTGCCTCGACGCTGCGGCATAGCAACCTTCTCCGCCGATTTGATGCGCGCGGTGAAAGCGGCCGACCCGCGCGTCAAGCTCCGGGTGGCCGCGATCGATGAGCCGAACGAGGTCCGGCCCTACGGCCGAGAGGTGCGCTGGCGGATCAGGCAGGGGGACGCGAGAAACTACAGCGCCGCGGCTCAGGCGATCAACCGTTCGAACGCCGACATCGTCAACGTGCAGCACGAGTTCGGGCTGTACGGAACGTGGGCGGGAGACGTCTACGACGATCATCTGCGTCCCTTGCTCGAAGCACTGCGCAAGCCGGTCGTGACCACGCTCCATACGGTGCCACCGGATCCCACGCCTTCGATGCGAGAGGCGATCCGCTCGACGGTTCAGCTCAGCGCCGCCACCGTCGTCATGGCCGACGCAGCGGCAGGCATCCTCGCCGGCACGTACGGCATCGCCGAAGTGCCTGTGGTGATACCACACGGCATGCCCGCGATCCAGCCCCACGGTCGAGTCCGGATGAAGGAAAAGCTGGGCATGGCGGGCCGAACCATCATCTCAACTTTTGGCCTGGTGGACCCGCGCAAGGGCATCGAGTTCATGATCGAAGCGATGCCGGCGATAGTGGCCCGGCATCCTTCGGCCCTCTACCTGGTAGCGGGTCAGACCCACCCCGAGGTGCGCCGCCACAATGGTGAGGTCTACCGCAATAGTCTGGTGGACACAGTCATGCGGCTCGGCCTCGAGCAAAACGTCTCCTTCATCGATCAGTACATGGCACAGCGCGACATCATCGAACTGCTCCTGGCCAGCGACGTGTACGTCACCCCGTATCTCGACCCACGGCAGATCACAAGCGGCACGCTCGCCTACGCTCTCGGAGCCGGAAAGGCAATCGTCTCGACCCCCTACCTTCATGCCAGGGAAGCTCTCGGCGACGGCCGCGGAATCCTCGTCGAGTTTCGAGACCCAGGCGCGCTGGCCGAGGCGGTCCATTCGCTGCTCGAAAACCCGGACCGCAAGCAAGCACTCGAGAGTGCCTCCTACGCCTATGCCGCCGACATGTCCTGGCCGCGGACGGGAGAGCACTGGCTGGCTCTCATGCGAGTGGTGGCCTCTTCCGCGCAGGGGAACTCGAGCCGGTCGGCCGCATGAGCGTAGCCCGCGTCGAGGTGCTGGCGCACCGCCTCGATAACAACCCGATCTTGACGCACGTCGACGTGGCGCCGTCGCAGGCCGCCCTTGAGGTGGTTTCGGTCTTCAACGCCGCCGCCGCCCAGGTTGGCGACGAGACGATCTTGCTGTTGCGTGTCGCCGAGCGGCCACGTGCCATGACCGGCCTCCTCGCCGCCACCGCCAGGACGTTGGACCTTGCCGCGCCGCACGACAGACTCGGGCCTATCCCACCGGGCACCCTGGGTGAAGATGTGATCGGAATCGCATTTCTGGACCCGGCGACGGAACCTCGCCGCGTCGTCGTCGCGTACGTCCGCAAAGATCTGCCCGGACTCGATACGAGCGATCCGAGATCGATTCAGGTCACCAAGCCCTCGTCCAAGCCCGGCGCCCGTCCCGAGGTCCGGGATTACCTGACGCAGATATCGCATCTGCGAGTGGCGCGCAGCATCGACGGGGCGCACTTCACGGTAGATCAGGTCCCAGCCGTCGTGCCCACCGATTCATTCGAGGAATACGGTTGTGAGGACCCTCGAGCCACGCTGATCGACGGTGTGTGGCACATCACCTACGTATCGGTCGGCTCCATCGGCATCACGACCAGCCGGCTGACCACGACCGACTTCAGGTCGTTCGAACGCCAAGGGATCATGTTTTTGCCCGACCACAAAGACGTTGCGCTTTTCCCCGGCCGGGTGCAAGAGCGCTACGTGGCGCTGACCCGTCCGATGCCGTCGTCCTTCAATCGCGTCCTCGGAATCTGGATCGCATTTTCAGATGACCTCGTGGGTTGGGGTGGCCACCGCCCGCTCGCGCTCCCACGCCCAGGCATGTGGGATGGCGTGCGGACCGGCGCAGGCACAGTTCCGTTTCGCATCCCCGAAGGGTGGCTCGAGCTGTATCACGGGGTCGACTCCGAGGGGCAGTACGCGATGGGTGGCCTGCTGCTCGACGCACAGGACCCGGCGCGCGTCATCGCGCGGTCGCCCGAGCCTATCCTCACGCCCGACCGGGATTACGAGCAGTCAGGGTTCTACCGCAACACCGTGTTCTCGTGCGGGCACGTTCCGCTCGATGAAAATGCCGCCCGAATCCGCGTGTACTATGGCGCCGCAGACTCCTGCATGGCGGCTGCCGACTTCAAAGTGAAGGAGATCGTCGCCTCGCTGGCATCTTGCTGAGGCAGCTGGCTGCGTTGACCCGGCCTCTGCCAGCAGCCGGGCCGCGCGCCCTGGCCCTGGCGGTGTACTCCGGCGCGACGGGCGAACACTTCGAGGCTCGCGAAAGTGGGGTGGAGGGCGTCGCGTGCGTGGACGACGCCGCACGGGCCAGCACGCTGTTGTACAAGCTCTGGGCCGCCACGGGTAACGACGCGCTGAAGCATTGGGCCGAAGGGCTTCTCGAATTCGTGTTGTGGATGCATGCCGGCGACGGGCGGTGGCACAACTTCATCCTGGACTGGGATGGCGCTCGCAACATCGATGGATCAACGTCGGCGGCCGGCGTCAACTTCTGGCAGGCGCGCGCTACCCTTGCCCTCGCCGAGGCGAGCCATCTCTTGCACCAGGACTGCGCTCCAGGCATATTGACCCAGGCTCTTGAAATTGCCGAATCGGCGGCACCACCGCCAGACGTACGCGCCATCCACGCCCTCGGCTTGATGGCCGTTGTCAACCGGGCGCCTGACCCCAGGCTCACGGCGCTTCTGGGGGCCTGGTGCGAGGAGCTAGCCGCTTGTCAACGCGACGGAATGCTGATGAACTCGCCCGACGAGCGTGGCCGGCCTCACCTTTGGGGACATGTTCAGGAGGGGGTGCTGGCTGACGCCGCTCTCCTGCTGGACCGACCCGATCTGCTCACGCTGGCGGTCAGCAGCGCCGAGGCAGTGTTTGCGGAGGTCATCGAGTCTGGCTTCGACCTGCCGCACGTGCACAGCTACGAGGTTCAGTCGGCGGCCTTCGTCATGGACCGGCTTGCCGCGGTGACCGGGCAAACGCGCTATGCGCAAATGGCGCGGGCGGCGCGGAACTGGTTTGACGGACGCAACCCAGGCGGTGCAGCGATCTACGACAGAGCCGAGGGTCGCGTTGCTGATGGGCTCGACGATCGGCGCGTGAGCGACCGTTCAGGGGCGGAGGCAAACATCACGGCAGGCCTTGCGTTGGAGGCCGATGTCCGGCTCCTTGGCGTAGCTCGAGGCTGGATGCAGGTCTGGTAGTTGCGCGGTTCCCCGTATAGTGGGCCGGCCGGCAGTCGCCGGCGCTCACCGCAGGCTCCGATTTCTCGAACAGGCCCTAGATGAGTTGCCTTGCGTTCGAGAGACAGGAGACGGAGATGCCGACAGGAACAGTCAAGAAGATCGTTTCGGAACGCGGTTTTGGATTCATCGCGGCTGAGGACGGAAAGGAGTTCTTCTTCCACAAGAGCGGCACCGAAGGCGACTTCGACGCCCTCCAGGGTGGGGAGAAAGTTGCGTTCGAGATCGAGGTGAGCCCGAAGGGCCCCCGCGCGCGGAGCGTGCGCACGCTCTAATCGACAGGACCATGACGAGCCCCGAGCCTGCTCGGGGCTCGTTAGCGAACCACTCGTTGTGGCCGTGAGTTTTAGTCGCACAGGGCGGCAATAGGAAGGGCGCCTTCACGGCGCCCGGAGCCGGCGCATCAAGTCGTCGACGTTCGCCGAGCTCGCGTCGGCGGCTGACTACAACTCGATATCGGCGTTCTGGCTTTTGAGCATGTGACGGCCTCACCGCCGCCCTAGTTCGGAATCCTGACGCTGGCGTCTCTCCGCGACCACCCAGTTTTTTAGTGCCGGTGCGCGCGCGCCCTGCTCGCGCTCAGCGGCGGTGGTCTCGGGAACTCAGGATGTCAGTCGGCTTACAAAAGAATCAGGCGCTCCAGGGGCGGCAGGGGCGCTGCGGGGATCGATTGCGTGCGCATTACCCTTGGGGTGTCCCCGCAGCTGCCCGGGCCGGCCGCCGCTCAGGCGGCAGCTTTCCCTAGCCGTGGTGCAAGACGCTCGAGCTTTCGAGCCGTCGACACTTCCTGCTCACGGTTCTCCGTGAGCAACTTGACAGCCTTGCGCAGGTTCAGGATCTCGGCTCCATCGATGAGGTCCGTGTAGCTGACCATCTCGTAATGCTCGGCCTTCGTGGCTCCGCCCGCGATGGCAGCATCCATGATTTGAGTGGACCCCGCTTCCTCCATCATCTTCGAGGCTTCCTCGATGAGGCCCTTGGCACCCATGCACTCCTCTCGATCGGGCGTCAGTCCTGCCTCCTCGAAGACTTGCGCTAGCTTTTCGATCTGCTCTTCGGTCTGCTGCATGTGCGCTTCGAGCATGGCCTGAAGCTTTTCATCTGTCGCCTTCCCGCGCATCTTGCCCATCGCTTCCAAAAACCTGTGTTCGGCGTCGTACATGTCGGCGAGCTCGTGCGCGAACTTCTCTCCAGAATTGGTGATTGGCATACTTCCTCTCCTTACGGTTGATTGGCCCCCTCTTTGGCAACGTCAGATGAATCGTGGTTACCGACCGCTGCGCCTTCACACTTCTATGCCCAGTGATCGACGGTGCTGCGTCGATGTGGGCGTCATCGGACCCCGCTGACGCGAAGGATGGCCAGGGCCCCGATGATGGCGCACACCCCCGCGACGGCGTACAGCGCGCCGTAGCCGCCGCCAATCGCCAGGATGATCGGCGCGCTTGCCGGCGCGATGGAAAAGGGAAGCGCGCCGGCGATGTTGAGAACGCCGAGATCTTTGGCGACCCTGTTCTCAGCCGGCAGGACATCGGCGACGAGCGCGAGGTCGACAGCCGTATACAGGCCGAAACCGAGCCCGCCGATGGCCATGCCGACGAGGAACCCGTTGAAGGTGCTGGCGATCGCGACTACGAACATTGCCAGCCCGTACACGATCGAGGCGGTGAAGACGAAGATCTTCCGCCGGCCGGTCCGGTCAGAAAGCTGGCCACCGATCAGGGAAGCGGCGACAACGACGACGGACTGCGTGAGCGTGCCGAGGAATATCTGTTGCGGCACCTCGGCCCTGGCGCTTCCAAGCTTGTCGAGCAGGTAGTAGGCCTGGTAGGTGGCCAGAAAGGCGTAGGCAAGAATGAACAGGAAGCGGCTGGCGAAAGCCCAGGCGAAGTCTGGGCTCGTCCGGGGCGCAACATAGAACGTGCTGACTAACTCCCGCAGCGACCAGATCGGTCGGTCGGCTACAGCCAGGCGGCGGTCCTTCAGCGCGAATGCGAAGAGCAAAATGAAGAACCCTCCAATGCTGCAGGGGACCAGGAAAGTTGCGAGCTGGTTGCCACTGACCAGCCTCACCAGGAACGTGCCGCTGACCGCAGCAATGGGCAGACAGATCCCCAGGACACCAGAGACCAGGCCACGTTGAGCGGACGGCACCTGGTCTGGGAGCACTGCGATCTGCGCCGCGAGCAGTGCATTGAAGAACAGTTGCGTGATGCACCATCCGATTAGCACGACCGGGATGTTCGGTGCCAGCGCGACAAGCAGAAGGCCGAGCGAACCGCCCAGCAGGCCGATGACCATCCACGGCCGCCGCATGCCGAGCCGAGACGACGTGCGGTCGCTCATCCTGCCGAAGAACGGATTGCCCAGCATTGCCACCAGTGCGCCGATCCCAGCGACAAGCGCAAGGTTGTTGGGCGCCTCCTTGATGCCCACGAGTGCGTTGATCTTCAACGGCAAGGTGACCAGTAAGGGTGGTAGGAAGAGCAGGCTGGTGCTCATGAACGCCAACGTGTAGAGAGAGATGAAGCGCCATCCGACTCGACGTTCACTTGGCGCCCCTAACTCCACATCAAGGACTATGGGCATTGATAGAGAAAGACGGGAGCGCGCAGCCCCGTCTCTGACACACTCGGGCCCTGGAGCATCTGCCGGGGTTCGGCGGTCTGCCGCCGGCGATCGAGCGTGCCAAACCACGGAGAGACCGGCACAAAACGGCCGGCCTCGCGTCGATCTGAGTGCCTACTGGAGGGCGATGCTGCCCGCGGTGGGCGGGCCCACGGTCACGCAGCGGTCGCTGAAACTGGGGTTCGGGCACGCACTGGAGCCGGGAATCGGGCACGGATCATGTACTCAACAACCGCCAGGTTGATGACCCAACCTGCGCCCAGCATGAGGGCGGTATTGAGCTCGCTGGTGCCAAAGACGGCATTCCCGATGCCTTGAGTTAGCACCTGGGTGCCGGCACCGAGTGCCAGCGCGTAGGCGCGTGCCATCCATGCGCGGTGGCGGGCGACGTCGCGGCGGCGGATCGCGATGAACCCGAGGATGATGCTGGCGGCCATGCCGGTCCCAAACCCGAGCCGGAACATATGGGCCAACGCCCCGCCCGGCACGCGGGGGTAAAACG
>Ga0137376_10003142_pt1 | contig 10194 bp, 10 predicted proteins | sample SagtaG_23_FD_104814 | JGI IMG/M metagenome (GOLD analysis project Ga0137376, IMG submission 104814) | Vadose zone soil microbial communities from Sagehorn Ranch, Mendocino, California, USA - Sage2_L_20_16 metaG | ecosystem: Environmental > Terrestrial > Soil > Vadose zone | place: USA... | reverse complement strand
TGGTTGTGTTCGTGGGGGAGAATGAGGTGGGAGAGGCGATGGGGGTGGATAGCGATGAGGTGAGGGTCGATAAGAGTCCATACGACGCCCCCGGTCGCGGTCATCGTATCTGAAAGAACGGTCATGGTCAAAGTCACTTTCGCGACGAGGACCACGTCGGTCGTCGACGCGCCGATAAGGGTAATCACGACGGTCATGTCGATCCGAATCGTCTGGGTAGTAATGTCTGTCGTCGTTGTCGTCTCTGTAGCGTCTATCCCTTTCTCGTTCTCGTTCTTCGCGATCACCGTGCCTGTCCCTGTCCCTGTCCGCATCTCGAGCCCTATCACGGACCCTTGGAGGGCTAAGGCTGACGTCACGAGGGACAGGGCGGTGTGCTGGCAGCCTGTGTTTTTCTCGGTGGCCAGAAGGGGATGCAGAATGTGAACGAGAGCGCGGAGAATAACTGGAGGGAGGAGGCGGAGTCCGAGCTCGGGAGCGTGGACGGTCTCGTTCACGGTCTCTGTGGTCTCTGTAGTCCCGCGGTGGATAAGATTCCCAGCGCTGAGAAGGGTAGAACTTGGCTGAGGACGTGTTATACGGTGGTTCCCAGTGGTCCGCGACCATCGAAGGCCTGCTTGGTCCTTTTCCCATTCTTCTCCTGGACTCGGCATCCCGTGAAAAGCGACCGTCTGGATCGTTTGGCTCTAAACCACTTGCAGAGCCATTCACTGAAGACTCTCCCTTTTTCTTGAATGGAAACGGAACTTTTGGCTTCGCGAGCCGCTGTAGCTTTGGTGGAAGTGATGCGTGCGACTGCTGAGGTGGCGACGGGTCATCTAGCTCACCCTCTTCTGGTGAAGACGTCGCAGGACGTTTTGGCTGCCTGAGCGCGTCTGGAGAAGCGGAGGCGAGCCTTTTGGGAGGACTTGTAACCATCGTGGTCACTGCTCTGCTGCAGTTGCTGACGTAAGCGTACATGGCCGCCCTCCAGCCAACTTGGCTCAAGCCGGGTCAGTCGCTGGGAGACTACATTACCGCCAAGCGTATCTATCAGTAGCACAGGTCGTCTAGCGTTATGCTGACAGTTACGTAGGAAGGCCGCCGTTAGACAGCCCATCTAGGAGACAATTCCGACAGATAGGTCGGTTAAACCGGTTTCAAGTATCCCGTTTAACCCCTCATCGTTCACATCGAGCACAGGTCGCAAATCGGCCGTAAATGCCCATGAGCAACCGCCGCGCCGGAGGCCGATTATCATCCGGATGACCCCTGCCCCTGGGGTGCCCGAGATCATTGATCTTAGTGACTCGGAACCAGTTTTACCGACAGGCTGGGGTCTGAATGACGACGAAGGATTAAGCATGCTATCAAAGCGTACTCGCGAGAATGAAACAGAAATTTTGCGGCACGTCGACCTGAGACTACACCAGCGCCGTAGTAGGTCTTCCAGGAGGAACTTGAAATTTTGGCGCAAGCAAGCGCCCAGTGATGCCGATGAACTCGAAAAACGCATGGGCAGCAAACCGCAAAAGAAGATCGCGAGCCAAGTCGGCTACAAGTCTGCACGGAAGGAGCCGCCGCGTGAAGGAACCTCGCGTTCTGTGCAAAGCAAAAGCGCGTTGTTGTTCAGGTTAGTGTCTTTCTCGACATGTTCATTATAACACGCTTTTTTTCAGGTCGATTCAGCCGAGGTCCGCGGCACGCAAAATGCCCATTGCGAATGATAGACCCAAGTACTCCCGTCAACAAGCCTATAAATCTATTCGATACCAGCGACAAAGCTCTTCCGAGAGCTCTAGCGAGGAAGAAGAAGAAGAAAGTACAGACAGCGAGGAAAATAACATTGTCGAAGTTGACGAAACATTCGGCAATGAAACATCCGTGATTGCGGACGCCGGCGAAGACAGCCCTATACCCAACGTCGAACCCGAGCCACTCATTCAGTTGTTCCGCACCTTTCAACTACACACCGATTCTACTAGCATATTTCAAGAAGCCAAGCAACTTCCTTTCCTCTTGCGAAACCTACGAAAAAGTTTTAAAATTCTTTGTCACAATCTTGGTATACCATGCACTCCTCTCTCAGATGACAAGGAAGGGAGCGTCTTGATACGTTACGAGCATCTCGAGCATGCGTCGTTTGAAAAATCGCTTCCGAAATGGTTTTGCCCTCTTTGTGATCTATTCGGTAGGTTCGAGACGAGAGAGATGCTCAAGATTCATCTAGAGCTCGCACACAAAAATATATTTTTTGATTGGATCCAACCCACCGATAACGAGCGGCAGGACGGAATTTCATGGAAGCTGCACGTTCTCTTCCCAGAAGGCGATGACAACGACACGTCTACTACACCAGAAATCGCAACTCCGCAGCCTATGCAAGTGTCTCCACTCCCCCAATCTACACCAAACCAACGTCCGATCCTTTCACCGCACCAAATACAACTCACTGCCTCACCCACGACACCCCCTCCTCAGCTACAACCCCGACCAAAAACGCCCAGGCCGCGTGAATATCCCCGCCCTCCGCCGTCCTCCAACCGTCTAGGCCCATCCGTTCGCCCGCCCTACCTCCCAGCCAAATCCACCTTTGGCGGGCCCGACATCTGGTACTCGACTCGCATAGGCGGTCCCTACCTCTTCGACCTCCTCCAACTCCTCCCCCTCAAACCATTCGGCTTACTCGAATGGATAGTCCTCGACCGCGAAGAAGAAATATTCGCCGATAACGAGTTGAAAGACGAGCAAAAGGTTATCATGGCGCTTTGGGCGAGGTGGATCACGTTGAACAAGAATAAGAATAAGAACTTTGCGTTTGGGCGTAGAGCGAACGGAGTCAAGATGTTTATCGATGAGTATTGGAAGATGATACATTTGGCGGCGGGTTGGCAGGCTTTGGTGGATCAGTTGGTGGTGCTTGGTGCTAATCGGTTGCTCAAGACTAGGGAGATTGCAGAGTTGATAACGTATTATGAGAGTTTGGTAGGGATGGATTATTGGGATGAGTGGGATTCGGAGGAAGAGTGAAACGTCGTATTCTTGGTGATTGGTTTAGTCTGCAGACACGCGTACAGATTCTTCGGACTTGCATATGTATATGATATGCAGTTACTCTCTTCGTTAGTAAAACGCGAGGCAAGCGGGAGCCTCTTTAGCAACCTTTCCTACTTCCGCCATTTGAATCACCACCAAAATAGAACGCGTCTGATAATCGATAAAGTATCGGAATTGGATGAGCACAAGTATCCGAGTGGAGCTACCAGTATACTACATCAGTATACTATTAGATGCAGCGGCTAGTAGATATAGTCGATAACATTTAAGGCTGACTCTGCGTCCACCTTATCTTCAAATCACCACCTCACCTGCAACGCAGAACTGACATAGTACGATTAGATCTCCATATATGATAGTTTGGCTGACGAGATGCACTATAGTACTACTAGAATCAAATATAATGCCTCTCCGGGCTTCTGGTATTTTTGATACCGATGGTGCAGGCAACTTCACTATTACATTTCCCGATATCGGGAAAAGTTTCAACGGCACATTTGACTTTTTAGTGCCTCGCGTCTCTGCCTCCGCGGTCACCATCGGATACGACGGCCTGAAGACATTGAGTGGACCGTACAAAATAGACAACACCGAGTCCACCGTCGGTCAATACAATGTCGTGGTCCGACTTCTTAGGGACAACTCTGTCACTCTTCAGAGGCTCGGCATCTCGGGATACCTTGACTCCACCCTCGACACCACTTTCCAGGTTTCCGGAAGTGGTACCTGGTCCTAGGTTAGCTAACCTGGACGTACATCTCGTTCGGTATGTCGATAATCCAGAGTCTCTCAACAATTTGGCTTGATGGATGTTCCAGAAACATCATGATCTCTTGTTTCTTTTGTTTTCGGCCTTTGCATTTCTCGTTTATGTAACTGTTTGTGGATCCCACTGTATGCTCCAATGTTTCCATGTACTAGTCACGGTATTATTAGTTGTATATCCCGTGATATCATTACTAAGTAACGTAGCAACTTCGTGGCGATATCGGCGTCTCGGAGGTACAGCTAGTTTCGCATTCTGATATGATAGTAAGTAGTCTCGGCGCTCAGGCCTCTTACCTTGAGAAGCCAACCATGATTGTCCATCGCACTATCGAAATTGCGTTGAAAACCAGATTCCTGCCCAGTCTCACGTGGAGTGGTGTTCAGAATCACTAAAATACTGGGAGTCCATTGGGACTCAACAGGAGTGACTTAGGCGTTGATTTTCGGCATCCGCTGCCAAAAGGGTCTCCGAGGGTGCCGGCGGATTGATCTTCGTCAGGTTGGATGGGGACTTCGCGTGTTCCATCGTGCAGAGTTGGACATGATGCATGATGGTGGCGGTGCTGGACAGGTACCGTCTAAACTTCACACACACAGCCTCGTGGCAATCGCAACAGTCCGCTGTCGTAAAGTTTGTTTTTGTACGCAGGCACAATGTTGACAGGAATTCGTTGTCAATTCAATAAGATTTAAATAGAGGTACTATCCGGGGTTTGTTAGTTACGAGAAGATAGTTTTGTTGATCGAGACCTTGAGTCGACTAGGAAAAAAGCAGGGATCAGTAATTTGCAAGATGAGATTTGCACTTTATGCTACATGCTAAAGTGTTGTACATGACATACTCTCCATATTCCACATGATCGATACAAGAAAGCTAACGGCCCAAACTAACTCGAGAGATGCAATCGAAATAAACAGTATAATAACGTCGGCGTCGAACAGACCGGGCAACTGGGCGTCTCCATAACAGACTTGGTTATACACCTAGCAACGAACAAGTGAGCCCTCGATTCGGGCGCTAAGAGACCAAAAAAAACGTACTTGTAGCAGAACAAATGACCACACATAGTGGCGGTGGGGTCACTACACGTATCGATCTGACAAAGTCTGCAATGCAGCGCGCGATGTCCGGAAATCTGTCCAGACATTTCTGGCTTCGCTAATTCAGCGGCCGTTATTGGAGCGGATTCAGGACTTGGAGAACCGGGCACCAGTTTCTCGGCCGTGTCATGCCGGCTATCTGCATCTTCTAGATACGTGTGAGTCTTGTCAGCGGCGGGGAAAGTAATAACTTACTGGTCAAAGTTTGGATGTAAAGGACTTCCGGGTTGGACGCCAAACCGGCTGACTCCGGGCATGAGATCACGTCCTTGCTAGTCTCGTCGTCCAAGCCCAGTTCCATGCTATGCGGCACCATCGCGATAGATCCCGGGATCGGGGATTGTGCTGGAACAAGTGGCTTCACAATCATTAAGGATGCGTTATCGCCCAAAGGGGGTGAAGGTACCACGGTGTCAACCGTTTCAGCGTCGTCGCGAGATGCCGAGGTTCCCCCAGGCGGAGAGTCCGGGAGAGGATATCGCGATTCGGGAAAGTCAAATGTACCATCGTTTTGGCTTTTCAGCGAACTCGTACGCTCAATTGGCGTGGTCGCAAGTGGCGAAATGCACGGCAGCGCAGCAAAACCAAATGGGGACGAAACGTCGGGACTGCGGAAGAGTTAATGGTAGAACAAAATATATGTTCCGGCTTACCTGCTGGTATCGGTTGGCGAAAAACTTGTAAATTTTGGATCTGGCAGCAGCTCTGCTTCGATCGGGATCTCCAGTTCGGGTGAAGATGCAATGGGTGTTGCCATCGTGGAAAGAAGTAAATCCGGCGCCCTTTCCGCATTTCGACGTTCGGACGCCTGCAGGAAACTAGACAACACGGGAGAGGAAATGGCAAATGGAATGTCGTTGCTGGAAATTGAACCAGATGTAGAAGACGTAGGCGATGCAAAAGAGTGCAGGTTGAAGCTCGACTGCGGCGAAAAAGATGTCATAGAGGCACTTGCTCCTGACCGGGGAGAAGAGAAGGGATGGAACTCCATCTGCACCCCACTTGATTTATCCTTGGTTCCCATTCCGACTATTTTCGAACTGTCCTCGTTCTTGACGCCTCGCTCAAAGGGTACGACTGGATCCGACTCTTGCATAAGCGAGTAGTGACTTATTTCATACGATGAATGGTCAAAGGCCTTGAATTGTGAATATATCTACACAAGAATTAGCGCGTCAAAGGAAAACAGTTTGCAGCTTACATCATCTGCATTTTGGTCCGCAGTAACAAACAGATTGTTCAAAGGGCTTCGCTCAGGTCTGACAGACGACAGGGACGAAGGTCCTCTGTTCATCTCCTATCATATCGAATCTCAGTGCTCAGTAGCCAAGCCAAATTAACCTACCATTTTTCTTCTGAGTGTCCCATCGGCCAACGATGCTAAACCGTTCGTTCCGTTCGGCCGACGTGGGGTAGGCACTTCCATATTCTGATACTGTGTTAGCCCTAGCCCATGCGCGTAACAATTACGTACTTCGCGCATAGCCCACAATTCATCCACGATGCCTCCAGGGGGTGGCAATATGGTGGGACTAAAGTTCGGTGCCTTTACTTCCATAATAGGAGAACCGAACCCTGGGCAAAGGGATAATGCTGGGGAGTCAACTCTAATCATCGGTCTCTGCGACAACATGAGAGAGCGCATCGCAGGTCGTTGCTAGACATACCCTGATTGGAATCGAGCTTCGCTGAACAGGCGCCGTACCGCTGACCGCAGAGTCAGGCAGGACGCTGGTTCGAGAAGTCGCGTGTTCCGAGGATAGATGCTGTTATTATCTCTATTAGATGTTCAGCCACGGATGGGATTCAACCTACCGCCGAAAATTCTTGGTCGCCTCTAAAGCCTCTACAACACGCCACGCAGGAAGGGTGCCTAGGCGACATCAGATAATGATCTGATAGCGTCTCTGGGCTTTCGAAATACGCTGTACAAAGCGCGCAAAATAGATTTTCGTGGGTAGAGACCAGGTGCTACACCGGTGTTGAGTAACGAATGAACAGGCAGTGGCGTTTTCATCGGTGACGTACCTCTTTGTAAGATTCGCTATCTTTAAACCCGCAATTGCATACCAGGCACGACGGGTGCATATCAGACGCTAGATAATGCGCATCCAGTTCATCTAGGTAAAGGGTTATAGGGCTACAGGGACAGGATACAAGCGCGTGTTGCATCCCATAATGCTGAAAATGGTTGAGAACGACGTCATATATCGCTAAACACCACCCGTACCTCTTCCATAAGACGCTTGTTTTTGAACCCCTTTCCGCACCGGTTACAGTTCGGATGCTCAGATGAACCTCTGTAATGATCCTCCAGGGATGATTGAGATCGGAAAGTCCTATTACACTTCATGCAATCAAACGTGGGCGGGTGCCTAGCCGCCATGTGCTGTGAGAGTAGAAGAAAAAGGGCTTGACGTCGTGTTACATCCCTATGACGATCTCAATAACGTACCGCTTCGTACGCCTTCTCGTTAACAAAGTGGCGATTGCAAGGGGTGCAGAGCGGATGAGCGCTCGACGACTTGAGATGCTGTCTCAATGCGTCTTCGTTGACAAACGCTCTGTTATTGCAGTGGATGCAGACGGGCATGGTTAGAGGGATCTATGGCACACTTGCCGATGGGCAAGCGGCTGTTATGTGCTGGGGTTAAGGTGGCCATGAGGCTTGCTCGTGTTAAAATAAGCGCCTACAACGTGCGAATCGATGTTAGAATGCCGCAACAAGGAATAGAGATTTCCGACTTGTTAAGAATGCAGGTTGAAACATTTGTAACGTACAGCTTCGCTGGCTTTTCGGCCAGGACGCTTGCCAATCAGGACATTTTCCGGCAATCTACTATCGGCAAAACCGACTAATGTGAGAAGCCTCGTGTTCGCCGTTCCCACATGTCCTAGTCATTTGAATTATTTGTGATTGAACCTGCGGTTATCACACACGGGGCGATGTACTGGTGATGTTGATAACCCCCTGTCTTATCAAATTTGATACCGATTATCACCAACCTAATATTCCGAGTTGTATCAAATATGTGCCTATGATAGCCGACATTAGTCGTAGTAGAATCGATATGCATCTCGCCATGCTTTCTTGGCCTCCGTATCGATAACATCCTCAGCCAATCTCAGCGATCATTTTTATTAAAGCAACGTGATCTTACCCCATGACAAGGAATTATCCTCTTGAAATCCCACGCATCGACCGCCTTCACGTCTCGTTTCATGGCTCTGGATGGAAGGTTGATTGACTTTGTGAGATTCAAATTCATTGCTCTTACTCTTTGTCCACACCCAACCTCCACGTAAACCGCGAGTGCAGCCATGATGACGGTCCAAAGGAAAAAACGCCAATTCCCCACGGCGCATTGACTTTCGAGTACTATAGCGATGATGTGAAGATCACTGGGAGATGGTGACTGAAAAACCAACGTACTTGCTCGTTGGCGGGTAAATTGAACAACAAATCGGCTTCTATCAAAGATTTCGAAGCAACATGGAAGAACGCGACATCCTTGTTACGAAACCCAGAGAAATAACTGGGAATATCAAATTCAGACACGATCCATTCAAAGGAAACGCCGACGTTCTCACCGATGCTTGATCTGATCGAAATTAAGAAAGTCAGTTGCCGTGCGGACATTCTGAACCTCACTTCGTTCTCGAAACCATATTTTGTGTCGGGAGGATCTGCACCCCAAGCTAAACACAATTTAGTCAATCCATGCACCTTCGGCTGTAGCTCAGAAAGGTTACCTCCGTCAAACTTAAGATTCGTGTCATGGTAATTCTCGATTGCGGCTTGCGGGGCGACTAGTTTGGCATTGGGATACGCTTTCTTGAATTCGCCTTGACGTGAGGTGAGACAAAAGGTAAGATTCCTAAACGAATCTACGCACTCAGGAACATTCTGTGAACGGAGTCTGCCCCAATGATGTATCTAAATTCCTGCATGAGAAAATGCCCAGACAGAGAATCTCATTCACCCACCGAACCGGTCCCAGTTGGTCTAATTTCTCTCTAGTTTCTCCATTCAATGGTGTTGAAGCAAGAACCCATACCCCGCCATCCTTCATTTTGATCGCCGTGGAGCGTCCTCCGACATGAATTCCATAGCGAGAAAAGGGCCTACGCGCTCCGTCAGAAAGCTGCGGGCAATGTGCTGTCAGACCGAGCACCTTGAGAACGTCCACACGTTCTGGGAAACCTGCAAACCAAATTGGTGAATAGGTGTATAACGCCGGTTCGGAAAGCTCACTTCTCGTATAACAGTGTCAGACATCATGTTCGAATCTGCGCTGGTCACTGCTTTAGAATGGCGAGTTCAGGACGGTGAATGGTTACCAGTTACCCTTGATGTCCATCAATGTCGTCATATTAGTAAGCGGTGCATGAGCGCAAAAATAAAAGTCCGGTAACGTCAAGCCATGTCTCGCGAAATTGCTTCATATCCTCTTATTAGCATCCACCACAATTGAAACCTCGTAATTACACCAGCACAGTATCCATTAATTAGTACATAATATTCGGATTTACATGTATACCAGAGAACAAACGTAATAAACATATATCTCGTGTACCGGTGTTATGGTTCGTCAATAGCGGCCTTTTTCAGAACCTCTTCTCAGTCGAGGGCAAGTTTAGTCAATGTCTTGCTCCGCGCTGCAATACACGAGTCAGGTAATATAACAACAACTGCTGGACGATACCATACCGAATACCACTAAAACTTCCCTCAACAAGTCTCGTTTTGACGTTCCAGCGACGGTCGGCGTCCAACCCTCTTCTCTCCCAGGACGCCTAAGACGCAATATCTCAGCATCGGTACAATAGTCCGATAAAGCCATACGTACCAATACATAGGCCCAAACAGCTCTTTGATCAATTCTTCCCCCTTGGCTCTAAACCCTTCATCCGCGATCCTCTTGGCGTACAATAAAAGCGCTTGCTTATACTCCTGTGAACTGTCTAGCAGCCGCGCCGCATGCAGCTTGGTCTCCAAATGACCAAGCGTCAGCGCCGCGTTCCACCATTCCGGTCTTTTCCTATCGGCAGGAATTTCATCTGGAGGAGGTGACCCATTGACGCTGCCTTCAACCATGGACATGACTCCCCGATTCGTTGTAGTGTTCGTCGCCCGCTGACGGCCGTGCCATGCATCCGAGTCGGCCCACCATCGTTCGCTGATTTTGACCCACGTTGAAAGTGACGAGTCATAAGAATAGGCTATACCATTGGATGCATTGATTATGGGGGCGCCGTTGGGCCGAACTGAGGCGGAGGTGATGGTGT
>Ga0137376_10003139_pt1 | contig 10196 bp, 6 predicted proteins | sample SagtaG_23_FD_104814 | JGI IMG/M metagenome (GOLD analysis project Ga0137376, IMG submission 104814) | Vadose zone soil microbial communities from Sagehorn Ranch, Mendocino, California, USA - Sage2_L_20_16 metaG | ecosystem: Environmental > Terrestrial > Soil > Vadose zone | place: USA... | reverse complement strand
GCGCGAGCTCTTGTGGCAGGTGGGGCTGTGGCTGCCGCCCGAGGCGAAGCAGGGGGGCGAAGCGCGCGGCCGGCGCCAGCTCGAGCTGTCGCTCGATCACCCGTTCGAGCGGCTGCGTTTCGGTGGCCTCGCGGCGGACGAGCAGCTGCTCGCCGAGTATGCCGTGCTGGGGTTCGCGCCGAGCGGCCATCCGCTCGAGCTGCTGCGCGACGTGCTGCCGGCCGGAGTAGTGCAGAGCGACGCGCTTCCCCGACTCGAGCACGGCGCGAGGGTGGATGTGGCGGGCCTGGTCGTCGCGCGCCAGCGTCCCGAGACGGCGAAAGGGTTCGTCTTCGTGCTGCTCGATGACGTAGCGGGGATGGTAAACGTGATCGTGCGGCCCGACGTGTATACCGAGTACCGCACCGCGATCCGCGGCGAGCCGCTGCTGTGGGTGCGGGGGAAGCTCGCGAAGGACGATGGGACGGTGAATGTGATCGCGGAGGAGGCGCGCGGCCTCAAAGTCGGAACGCGGAACGCGGAACGCGGAACAGAAGGCGAGGACGACGGTTCCGCGTTCCGACTTCCGCGTTCCGCGTTCGGCTTTCTCAAGACGTTCCGCCGCGTCGCTCCCGAGTCGAAGGATTGGGGGTAAGATTACTCCATGCGCCGCTGGACTGCCGCGCTCGCCCTGACGCTCGTCTCTCCCCTCGCCGCCCAGCTCCGGGAAGCCCGACCCGCTCACACCGCCGTTGCGTTCGGGTGGTCCGACATCACCGGGTACGGCACCGCGCTCGCATTGTTGCAGCGGCTGCCGCACGCTCCTGTCGGACTGGGGGTCGCGGCGGGGGGCGGGGGCGTCGGCGCCAACGCCCAAGTTCAGCTGCCCGATCCCTTCCTGCCGCGGCGCGCCGACCACGAGCCCTTGCTCTACCTCAGCGTGGGCCTCGCCCGCCTGTTCGGTCGGAACGAACCGGGCGTCGCGCGGGTGGAGTGGGCCGCGTTGCTGGGATCGGAGCTGTGGCCCGACACGCGGCCTGGCCTGTTCTTCGACTTCGGGTACGGCGTCGTCGGCACGATCGGTGGCGAAACCCCGGGCGGTCATGGCGGCGGCATAACGTTGCGCTTCCTCATGGGCTGGGCGTTTTGAGCGCGCGCCGAACCGTTGCTTTTCTGAAGTCGATGCGCCAGGTCGCCCCGGGTTCAAAGGATTGGGGGTGAGGGTGCCGACGCCTCCCTCCAAACCCGGCGACGCCGCCAAGGATCTGCTGAAGGCGCTGGCCGAGCTGCGCGACGCAGCAAACCAACTCCAGGCGGCGAGCAAGCCGATCGAGGACAGGGCGCGCCGCCTCGTCCAGAGCGTGCGCACGGCAACCGACCACCGTGCGGAGTTCGCGCCCGTCCGGGCCGCCGACTTCACGGGTCTCGACCTCGACTTTTACGCCCGCACCGAGCGCGAGCTCGCCGCGGCCGGCGTGCGGGTACTGGGCGACTACGAGGACGCCGCGTTCAACCGCCGCTCGCCCGACAAGCGGAGCTTCTATCGGCTCGGGCTGAGCGGCGACGGCACGGTGGCGGCGAGCTGGTTCGTCTTCCGCGCCAGCCCCACGGCGCAGCCGGCTCGCGAGCCGACGCGCTGTCTCGTACTCCACTCCTGGGCCCAGGACGGACGCGTGTTCATGACGATGCGCGGGGGATCGGAATCGAGCATCCCGAGGCCGCCCTGGCTCGACATTCGGCAGCTCGGCGCCGCAACCGGCACCGCGGATGCCCTCCGCTCGCACCGCGAGCGCGTCGCCGCCGCGGGAGGCGCGCTGCGCCCGCTCACCGGCGTCGATGAGTTATTAGCCGCGCGCCTGGTCGAGGAGGCCATGAGCGCCGAGTTCCGCAACGCGCAGGGCCTCGAGCTGTTCGAGCCGATGCTGCGGAAGATGTTTGGTGACAAGTTCGAAGAACGGGGCCGGCCCCTGCTGGACGCCATCCGGCGACACCCCGAGTGGTGGACCGGGGAGCGGCCGGCGCCGTCCGGCGGTGCGCCCGAGACCCGGTCCGACGCGTCGCCCATCACCATGTTCCTGCGGTCGCGCGAGAGCGACGGCGACCGAGCGCATCTCACGACCTTCGGGCTGACACTGCATGGCCTGCCCGAACTGCAGATGAAGCGCGTGGCCGCGAACCATTGTCGCGCGGCTCGCTTCCTGATGGAGACGGTCGCGCGCAAGCTCCTGGCGCACGTCGCCCGGCTCCCCCCGAGCGACGAGCCCCTGGAGCAGCGGATCGCCGACGTCGAGTTCCCACTCAGCCGCGCCGACGTTTCGGCCAGCGGGAGATTCGTGGTCCCCGGCGGCTACCCGGAGACCGACGAACCGGGTCCGGTGCGAGTGCGCCTCGTCCTCGAGGGTTTCACGGGAGGGAGCCGCCGGAAGCGAGGCATGCTCTCGGGCCTGCTCTCGGCGTTTCGCTCCGATCCCGAGCTGCTGCATGTCACCCCGCCGCCCGATCACGCCGACACGACCGACGCGTGGCTGCGGGAGTGCTGCCGTCGCCTCGGCCACGATGCGCCCCCGCCGCGGCGGCTCGACGAGCTCGACGCACAGATGCAGGTCGCCAGCCGGAAGGCCCGGGAGACCTTGGCCGAGTGGCGCGAGCGGCTCCGCGCCGGGCTCCCCGCGGATCAGGCGCTCGTCGTCAAGGTGGGGCTCGCGACGACCTCGGGCGGCCGAGAGTTCGTGTGGGTAAGGGTCACGGAGTGGCTGCAGGACGGGACGATCGTCGGCACGCTGGAGAGCAAGCCGCGCGACTGCCCTGATTACGAGCAGGGTCAGACGATGCGGATCGCCGAGGCGGACGTATTCGATCGGGCCTTCTACGGGCAGGCCCGCAGCATGGTCGTGCACGCTCCGACGGACATCGTGGCCGAAGAGTTCGGCGTCGACCTATAGGCGGGTGGTTAGCTTTCTAGAAACTGCGCTAAGGAGATTCGCCCATGGCTCGACACGAAACCGCCACCCTCGCCGGAGGCTGCTTCTGGTGTCTCGAGGCGGCGTTCCAGGATCTGAAGGGCGTCGCGCGGGTGCAGTCCGGATATGCGGGCGGTGGCGTGGCGAACCCTTCCTACGAACAGGTGTGCACGGGGACCACGGGTCACGCCGAGGTCGTGCAGATCGCGTTCGATCCCCAGGTCGTCTCGTTCAACGACCTGCTGCACGTCTTCTTCACGATCCACGACCCGACCACGCTGAACCGGCAGGGCGTGGACGTCGGCACCCAGTATCGCTCCGCCATCTTCTATCACACGCCCGACCAGAAGGCCACGGCCGAGCGGGTGATCGCCGAGCTGCAGAGCGAGCACGTGTGGGATGACCCCGTCGTGACGGAGCTCAAGCCGCTCGAGGCGTTCTACCCGGCCGAGGAATACCATCGCGACTATTTCCGTCGCAACCCGACCCAGGGCTACTGCAGCGCCGTGATCGCGCCTAAGGTGGCGAAGGTCCGCAAGCTCTTTCTGGACAAACTGAAACAGCCGGTGGCGTGATGCGCGTCGCGCCGAGGCTCGGCCTCGTGGCGCTGCTCGGGGCGCCGCTGGCGCTCGGCGCCCAGGCGACACCGCCGCGCCTGATCCGTGACGCGCGGGCACTGGTCGCCACCCGCAGCCTGGACAGCGCCGACGTGTTGCTCACCGCGGCGCTCGACACGGCCGCTCACGCGACCTCCGAGGAGCGCGAGAACGCGCTGGTGTTGCGCGGGATCGTCGCGTTCGCACGCGGCGACGACACGCTCACCCGCCTCGCGTTCCGCGCGGCGCTCGCACTCGATACGGGCCTCGCCGTGAAAGGACTCGCCGACATCTCGCCCCGCCTCGCTCAAGTCTTCGGGGAGGAAAAAGAAGCCGCCACCCGGCTCGGGCTCGTCTACGTCGCGGGGCACGTCGACGAGTCCCCACGCCGGACGGCAGGGCCGCCTGTGGCGTACACGACGGAGCTGCTGCGCCGGCACGCCACGGGCATTGTGGAGGTATCGGTCATCATCGATACGCTCGGCCGAGCGGAGCCCGCTTCGGTGCGGATCGAGCACCTTCCAGACTCCGGCCTCGCCGACCCGGTGACCGAGATGGTGCTCGCGTCGCGGTTCTCGCCGGGCCGCCACCACGGCCGCGTCGTTCGCGTGATGACGTTCATGGAGATTCCGGTGCGACCGCCGCACCTGGTCGCGACCGAGCTGGTCACCACTGCGAGAACGCAGCTGGCGGCACGCCGCACGGACAGTGCGTTCACGCTCCTCGGCATCGCGCTCGACACGGCGATCACGCGCGCGACGGACGGCGAGCGGGCCTACGCGCTCCTGGTCCGCGGGATCGCCTGGTCTCAGGTCGCTCGCGACAGCCAGGCAACGGTCGATTTCAGCGCGGCGCTGGCGTCGTATCACCAGCTCCTCGATCGGGGGATCGACCTCGCACCTTTCCTGCGCCGCCTCGCGGACTCCGTCGGGCAGAGCCGCCGCGGCGGCGTGATCGCTCGAATGGCAGCGCCGATGGCCCTCGCGCCCGTGGATGAGCAGCCCGCGGTCGTCTCGCACCCGGCGATCCGTTATCCGCCGGAGATGCGAGCCCTCGGCGCGAGCGGCACGGTGATCGTGGAAGCGACGCTCGAGGCGACGGGCCGGGTGGAACCCGCCTCCATCCGGATCGTCCAGAGCGCCAACCCGGGCTTCAACGACGAGGTTCGGCGAATCGTGCGCGCCGCGCTGTACCGGCCGGCGAAGGCCCGCGGTAGTCCCGTGCGCGTGGTCATCCGGCAGGCGCTCACCTTCGCGGGCTATTAGCGACGCCCGCGTGAGTCGCTTCACCGACATCCTGCTCGTGTCCCCGCTTGCCGACGGCAATACGTGGGTGATCATGCGCGACTTTGGTTACGAAGTCGGCGCCGCAGGATCGGCGGATCACATCGACGTCGCAATCGGCTTCCAGACCGACTTCGCCACCATCCCCCGACCCTTCTGGGTGATCCTGCCGAAGTGGGGGCGCTACGGCAACGCGAGCGTCATCCACGACTGGCTCTACTGGGTGCAAACCCGGCCGCGGCGCCAGGCCGACGCGATCTTCCTCGAGGCGATGAGCGTGCTCGACGTGAGCACGCCCGTCAAGTATGTCCTGTTCTGGGCGGTGCGATTGTTCGGGGGACTTGCCTGGGTGCGCAACCGCGCCGATCGGGCCGCAGGGTTCGACCGGGTGCTGGCGGATGTGCATCTGAAAGCGTCGACTCCTTCACAGCGCCCGGGGATGCTGCGCCGGCTGGCGCATCACGCCTGGCGCCGCTTCTAGGCCCCCGCCCTCGTCTTGCCGAGATACGTCCGCACCAGCGGGGCCACCCGCCCGCGCACCAGAGCGGTTCGCAGCAGTTGCGCTTCGTCCGGCACGACGTCCAGCAGGAACCGCTCCCCTCTGCCGTCTCCTTCTTTGACCGCCACGGGGATGCCGTCCCGGTACAGGATCCGGTTGGTCGCGAGCGCCGGCAGGGCGTCCCCCGGCGTGATAATGCCGACCAGGTTGAGCGGGTCGGCGCCGCTCAACGCGACAAGCGCGCCGCTCGCCTCCTGGCGGCGCACCGAGCGGAGCAGCCCGATCGCTTCGGGGAGGGCGTACTGCTCGCCCGAAAACCCGCCGACGAAGCGCCCGCCGCGGATCTCGCCGCGCGCCTCGAGCCGGCGGTACACGCGCAGCACGTCGCGCCACGGTGCGAGCAGGGCTTCGCGCGCCACGACCCGCCGGAACACGACCCCGTAGCGCCGCAGCAGTTGCCGGGCGACCGCTTCGGCGAGCTGGTCTTCCGACAGTACGGGCGCCCCTGCCGGCTGCACCCGCGACCAACGGCCCGCCGTCTCGACGCCGAACGGCGCCACGCGGCCGCGCCGCCGGAAGGTCCCCGCCCCGATGGGACGCCGCCGGTCCGACGGCACCAGCAGCGCGCGTAACCCGGCGAAGCTGTCCGAAGTCACGAGCCCCCACGCCACCAGCTCCCCCAACCCCTTTTCGACCTCGGTCCGGAGCAGTCCCGTGGCGTTCACGAGATCGCCAAAGAAGGACGCCCCACGCTGGTCGAGCACGTCGAGCGCGGCGCGCGCCGCATGCGAGAGATCGAGATCCGCGGGATCGGGCCGCATCGCCAAGGACTGCCACACCGCTCCCCGCTCCCGCCGGAACAGCGCGATGGGCGTCGTGCGAATGGGGCCGGTTTTTCTGTTGCGCGTTCCGCCGTCCGCGTTCCGCGTTTGGCTGAGTCTCCCCCACGCGACCTCTCCCGAGAGGCACAGCCCGTCGAGCCACAGCGGGTCGTAGTCGCGCATCCGGGCGGGGAGGACGTCGGTCTCCCACGCGCCCGCCGGCAGCTCGAAGCCGTCGAGCAGCTCCAGCACGGCGGCGAGCCCCTCCGGCCCCTCGGCGCGCGCATCCTCGGCGACTCGCTGCCAGCGGAGCAGAAAGCGCATGAAGTCGGCGGCCGTGACCGGCTCGATCTCCTTGCGCAGCCGGTCGAGCGTGTAGCGGTGGACACGCGCCAGCAGCCGCCGCTCGCACCACTCCAGCTCGGTGATGCCCGGGGTGAACCGGCCCCGCAGCACGAATCCCTCGTGCTCGAGGGCCCCCAGCGCGAAGTCGACGTCGGGCAGGGGAACGCCGAGCGCGACCCCCAGCTGGGACGCCGTCGTCGGGCCAACGGCCTCGAGTCGCCCGCGCACCAGCTCACGTACCGCGTCCTCGCGGGTCCAGCTCTTCGCGCGCTCCCGCTCCGGTGCGGCGAGGACCGGCTCACACGGCACCCCCGGGAACACCGCCTCGAGCATCGGCATGCGCTCGGCCGCGATGCACAGCCGCGGTTCACGCAACAGCGTCCCCGCTCGCCCTGCTCTCGCCAGCTCCTCGAAGTACGCCCGCTGTTCCGCGTTCCGCGTTCCGACTTCCGCGTTGGGAATGGCCCCCATCACCAGCAACGCATCGTGCAGCTCATCGGCGGAGCTCACGTCGGGCCACGCCTCGTCTCTGACCCGGTCGATCGCCTCCCGGTCCAGCGTGCCGAGCTCGTCGGCGGTCTTCACGTCGAGGCCGCGGCGGGTGATCACGGCCTGGGTGCGGCGCTCTTCCAGCGGGGCGTCGTCCAGGAACGCGTACGGCTTGGCGTTCAGCACCTCGTGCGACAGGGGCGACGGCTCGGGCGTGTCGCGCGCCACCAGCGTGAAGCGTCCCGCCTCCATGCCTTCGAGCACGCGCTTCAGTCCCGGGAAGTCCATCGCCTCGAGCAGGCAGTCGGCGATCGTCTGCTGCACCAGCGGATGATCCGGGATCTCCCGGTCACCCACCAGATTCTCGGGACACGCGAGCTGGTCGGGGAACACGGCGGCGACCAGATCTTCCGCGTCCATGCGCTGCAACGGCGTCGGCACCTTCTTGCCGCCGCGCGAGCGGAGCACGGCGAGCGCGCGCGTCGCGTTCCAGCGCCACCGCGAGCCGAACATGGGCGCGTCCAGCATCGCCTGCACCAGCAGGTGCTCGGCGGTGTCGGGCTTGAGGTAATGAAACACGTCATCCAGCGGGAAGCTGTGCTGCGGCCCGAGCGACAGGACGATGGCGTCCTCGGTTGCCGCGGCCTGCAGCTCGAAGTTGAAGCTGCGGCAGAAGCGCTTGCGCAGCGCGAGGCCCCACGCCCGGTTCACGCGGCTGCCGAACGGCGCGTGCAGCACGAGCTGCATCCCGCCCGCCTCGTCGAAGAACCGCTCGAGCACCAGCGTCTGCTGCGTGGGGATGACGCCGAGCACCCGGTGCGCGGCGTCCAGGTATTCCACCATCTGGCGGGCCGCCGCCTCGGGGAGCCCCGGCACGGCCGCCACGAGCCACGCCAACGCCCGGGGCGGATCGCCCAGACGGTCCGCGATGTCCTGCCTGAGCCGGGATACTTCCTCCGACAGCTCCGGGGTGCGCGCCGGCGCTTCACCCAGCCAGAACGGAATGCTGGGCGGCTGGCCTTGCGCATCCACCACGCGCACCTGGCCCGACTCGATCCGGTTGATCAGGTAGGAGCTGTTGCCGAGCTGGAAGATGTCGCCCGGCATGCTCTCGATCGCGAAGTCCTCGTTCAGGGTGCCGACGAACGTTTCGGTCGGCTCGAGGATGACGCGGTAGTCCCCGATGTCGGGGATGGCGCCGCCCGAGGTGATCGCCGCGAGCCGGGCGCCGCGCCGGCCGCGCAGCCGGCGGTTCACGCCGTCGTAGTGGATGTAGGCGCCGCGCCGGCCCCGGCGCGTGGTGAACCCCTCCGCCAGCATCTGCACGACGTCGTCGAAATCTTTGCGGGACAGGTCGCGATAGGGATACGCGCCGCGCACCAGCTCGTACAGTGCGGTTTCGTCCCATTCGTCGCACGCGGCCGCCGCGACGATCTGCTGGGCCAGGATGTCGAGCGGGTGGTCGGGGATCACCAGGCGGTCGAGCCGGCGCTCCACCGCCGCCCGCACCAGGGCGGCACATTCGATCAGCTCGTCGCGCGACAGCGGGAACAGCCGTCCCTTGGGGATCGCCTGGAGGTGATGCCCGGCGCGTCCGACGCGCTGCAGCAGGGTCGCGATCGAGCGCGTGGAGCCGATCTGGCACACCAGGTCCACGGAGCCGATGTCGATCCCCAGCTCGAGCGACGCCGTCGCCACGAGGGCCTTGAGCTTGCCTTCCTTGAGCCGGGTCTCCGCGTCGAGCCGCTTCTCCTTGGAGAGGCTGCCGTGGTGCGACGTCACCTGCTCCGCGCCGAGTCGCTCGGACAGGTGCAGCGTGACGCGCTCCGCGAGGCGCCGCGTGTTCACGAACACGAGCGTGGTGCGGTGCTCGCCGATCAGCTGCGCCAAGCGGTCGTACAGCTCGTCCCACACCTCGCCCGCCATCACTGCCTCGAGCGGCGAGGAGAGGATCTCGATCGCGAGATCGAGCGCCCGGGCATGCCCCGAGTCGATGATGGTGGGGGCTCGGGACTCAGGGGCCGGGGCTCGATTGGCGCCGACCAGGAACTGAGCGATCTCCTCGATGGGTTTCTGCGTCGCCGAGAGCCCGACGCGCTGCAGCCGCCGGCCCGCGAGGTGCTCGAGCCGCTCGAGCGACAGGGCGAGGTGGCTGCCGCGCTTGTCGCGCGCCACGGCGTGGATCTCGTCCACGATCACGGTGCGCACGCTGCGGAGCATGTCGCGCGCGCGCTCCGACGTGAGGATCAGAAACAGCGACTCGGGCGTGGTGACGAGGATGTGCGGCGGCCGGTGCACCATCGCCTGCCGCTCCGCCGCCGGCGTGTCACCGGTGCGAACGAGCGTGCGGATCTCCACGTCCGGGAGGCACATCGCCTCGAGGGTGTGCCGGATCTCGGCGAGCGGCTCGGCCAGATTCTTCTGAACGTCGTTGGAGAGCGCCTTCAGGGGCGAGACGTACACCACCTGCGTTTCGTCCCGCAGCGTCCCCTCGAGTCCCTGGCGCAGCAGGGAGTCGATGGCCGCGAGGAAGGCGGCGAACGTCTTCCCCGAGCCCGTGGGCGCCGCGATCAGCGCGTTGCGGCCCGCCTGAATGACGGGCCAGGCGCCCCGTTGCGGCTCGGTGGGCTCGGCGAAACGCGCGCCGAACCAGCGCTCAATGACGGGGTGGAAGCCGGAGAGGGGCATGACTCAAAATATGGCGCGGCTGACCCCGGGGCGGCGCCCCGGGGTCACCAACACCTGAACCCGTCTGTGGGAACCCCGGGGCGCCGCCCCGGGGTCAGCCGCCCAGGACCCCATCCAGCGCCAAGCCCCGCGACGCGGCGATCCGCTCGATCGTCTCCCCGATCTTGTTGTTCGGCGTGGACGCGCCGGCCGTGATTCCGATCGTGACCGGCCCGGCGGGGAGCCATCTGTCGCGGCGCTGCTCCGCGTGATCGCCCACCGGGCGGAACCGGATGGCGCCCGCTTCCGGGTCGATACAGGATGCGTCTTCGACGTGATAGGTCGGCACCTTCTCGTGGCAGATCGCGGCGAGGTGGGTGGTATTGCTCGAGTTGTAGCCACCGATCACGACCATCAGGTCGAGCGGCTCGGCGATCAGCTTGAGGACCGCGTCCTGGCGGTCTTGCGTGGCCGAACAAATCGTGTCGAACGTGCGGAAGTGCTCCGCCAGCGCGGTTTCGCCGTAGCGCTGCGACATGGTGTTGCGGAGCTCGGCG
>Ga0137376_10003138_pt1 | contig 10200 bp, 6 predicted proteins | sample SagtaG_23_FD_104814 | JGI IMG/M metagenome (GOLD analysis project Ga0137376, IMG submission 104814) | Vadose zone soil microbial communities from Sagehorn Ranch, Mendocino, California, USA - Sage2_L_20_16 metaG | ecosystem: Environmental > Terrestrial > Soil > Vadose zone | place: USA... | reverse complement strand
TCCGCCGCGACGTCCTCCGTGCCTTCACCGACACGCTGCACGCCGGCGATCTCGCCGGGAGGGTGTCGGCCTCGAGCAGGGAGCTTGCCGCCGCCGAGCATGCCTGGCGGAAGGCCCGCGACTCGACCGACCCGGAGGCGGTAGCCGGTGCCGCGGTCACCCTGGGCGCGCTGCTGGAGCAGCAGGGTCACGCTGCCCGCGCCCAGCGCTTGTACCGCGACGCCATGGCGACGGGCCACCCCGAGTTCGGCCCCGCCGGCGCCTTCAGCCTCGCGGAGCTGCTCGAGGGACGCGGCGATCTGGACGAGGCCGAGGAGGTCTACCGCTGGTCCATCCGCAGCGGCCACAAGGAGTTCGCCGCCTGGGCGGTGTCCGGGCTCGCCGCCCTGCTCGAGAAGCGGGGGAACCCCGAAGGCGCCAGGGACGCGTACATGACGGCGTTGGCCATCCAGCATCCCGAGATCTCGCCGTGGGCCGCGGTCAAACTCGGCGGCTTCCTCGTCGACCAGGATGAGATTGCGGGGGCCGAGGCTGCCTACAAGCTGGCCATCGCCTCCGCCCACCCGGAGTTCGCTCCCTGGGCTGCCCTCGACATGGCGTCGATGCAGGAAAAGCTGGGCCGCCGGGACGACGCCGCCAAGGGTTACCGGGCCGCCATCGCCACCGAGCACCCCGACGCGACGCCGTGGGCGGGGCTCAAGCTGGCGGCTCTGCTGGAGGCCCAGGGCGACACCGCCGCAGCGCTGTCCGCCTACGAAGGAGCCGTTGCCTTCAATCATCCCGAGGCGACACCGTGGGCCTGGATCCGCTACGGCGATCTGCTGGAGCGCTCCGGTGAGCCTGCTCGGGCCCGGGAGGCCTACCAGGCGGCAGTCGCCACCGGCCACGAGGACGCCGCACCGGACGCCGCCGTGAAGCTCGCCGGGCTTGCCGCCGCCGCCGGCGACTACCCGGCCGCCCGCGACGCCTACCAGCACGCGATCGACTCGGCCCGCCCCGGGGCCGCCGCCGCGGCCGCACTCGGCCTCGGGTCGCTGCTCGAGGAGCTTGGCGAGCCCAGGGATGCGGCACGGATGTACGAGGAGGCGGCCGCGACGGGCAACGACGACGTGGCCCCGTGGGCGCTGCTCGGCCTCGGCAGCCTGCTGGAGGCCGAGGGTGACGCTGGGGGCGCCCGGGATGCCTACACCCGCGCGCTGCGCACGGCTCACCCCGAGGCGGGCCTCAGCGCCGGGGTCAAGCTCGGCGCGCTCCTGGAGGCCGCCGGCGACGAGGAGGGGGCCAAGAACGCCTACCGGGCTGCCCTCGCTCTCCAGGAAGGGCACGCCCCCTCCGGTTGAGGTCGTGGCCTACCGGGCCATCCACCCGCCGCTTGGCTCCGAATCTCTCTTGCAGGCACAAGCGAGAGAACGAAGGGAGCGGCTGATGGAAGGTTCACGGAAGTTGGGCATCGTGAGGACGTATGCATTGGTGTTCGGCATCGCCTATCTGGCGGTCGCAGCCCTCGAGGTGGGTCTCAAGGTCTTCGGTTCGGGAAGCCTGGTGGTCAGCGGGCACACCATCCTCAAGATCACGCCGGCACAGAACGCCATCCACTGGCTGGTCGGCATCGCCGTGCTGGGTTCTTTCTTCGCCGGCACCGCCGTCGCCAAGGTGGTCGCCCGGGGTGTCGGCCTCGTGTTCCTTCTGGTGAGTGGGCTCGGCATCTTCGCCGCCACCTTCACCGGCAAGCTCCTCGGATTCCCGGGCGCCCTGCCGGTCTCCTACAACATCGTGCACGTGGCGACCATGGTCGCCGCACTGTTCGCAGGTTTCGCCGCCGAGGCGGCGTACCAGGGGCGTCGGGCCACCTCCTCGGGTTCCGGCGCACCAACAGGCATCGCCCCCCGCTGAGCCATCGCCGTACGGCGGGGACATTGGTGGGGGCGAGGGCGGCGACTTGGCCCGCCACCCCCGCCCTTGCCGCACCCGAGCCGGCTCGTCTCTGAAAGGAGGCGGGCCGGCTCATCCATGTGCCGGGGAGCTGCCCGTACCCGGTGAGGAAAAAGTCCTGTGGGTAGGCTGTCAGCCGTGGGTGGTCGACGCTGGAACTCCGAGACCCTCGTCTGTGGCGTCCGCGGGCACTGCGCTCCGGCCGCCGGGGTGCGAACCCTCCTCCCCGAGCATTCCGGCATCGGGGTGGACCTCCCTGACGGCCGTCGCCTCGCCCGGTGCCTGCGCTGCGACGCGTGGATCGCGGCGCCCGCCGGAACGGCGGGCACTGCCGAGCGCGAATCGCTGCCGGAGCTGGAAGCGCTGGACGTGCCCCGCCGGGGCAAGCTCCTCCGGGAGGCCATCATCCTGCGCCTCATCGCCATCGACCGGGCGTTCCACGCCGTGATCTTCGGCACCATCGCCGTCGGCTGCTTCTTTGCCCTGCAGAAGTTCCCGCTGTTCCAGGCGGCGTTGCAGCGGTGGCTGCTGGCCGTCGACCAGGCAGAGGGCCAGATCGGGCCGACCCCCACCCGATCGTTCGCCGACCGGGAGCTCCGGCACCTGCTCACGGTTCGGAGCGGCTCGCTGCGGGTGGTCGCCATCACCGCCGCGGCGTACTGCGTGCTGGAGGCCACCGAAGCCGTGGGCCTGTGGAGGGAGCGGCGGTGGGCCGAATACCTGACGGCCCTGGCGACGGCGGGCTTCTTGCCCTTCGAGATCATCGAGTTGACCAGGAGGGTGAGTCCCCTCAGGGTGGCGACGTTGGTCATCAACCTTGCGATCCTCGTCTACCTGATTTGGGCCAAACGCCTGTTTGGCGTGAGCCGTTTGCGCAAGCAGAAGAAGGAACTCGGGGTCGAGGATCTGAGGAAGCTCTTCGGCCCGGGATCCCGGGGAACGCCGTTCGTCCGCGAGCCCTCCTGATTCCGGCCTGATTCCGGCGGGGCGACGAGTCCCCTAACCGGAGGGGATCTCGAAGTTCACGCCCATGAAGCAGTCCGGGTGGGGCGGGAGCGACCCGTCCTTGGCCACCTGGCTGTAGATCGCCGAGTCGTCTCCGTTCAGCACGACCACACTGGCTCCACCGATGCTCTGGCCGACCCCATTGAGGGTGCAGCTCTTGACGTTGGCGGGATCCACCTGGCGGGCGAGAAGGCCGAGGCGGATCATGTCGCTGAGCGGCACGTTGAAAGCAGCGCGCTGGCGCCCTGTCCTGATGACGTCGAACAGGTAGCTCAGGTCGGCGCTCTGCTGGTGGTACTTGCGAAGGCTGGAGATGATGATCTGCGCCTGGCTCGTGCTGCGGCCGAGGTCACCGCCCGGGACGTTGTAGCGGTCGCGGCTGAACGCCAGGGTGTCCCCACCCAGCATGTGGTAGTTCCCGGGGTTGAAGTGGGTGCCGGTGTCGGACTGGTTGAACATCGGGTGGTAGACGTGGATGTCCAGGCCCCCGAGGGCGTCGATCAGGGGCATGAAGTTGCTGAAATTGGTGTGGGCATAGAACTGGATCGGGATGCCCGTCACCTGCTTGATGGTGGCGATGCCAGCGTCGAAGCCCCCGGACCGGCAGATGTCGGTGATCTTGCGGCCGCCGATGAACGAGTCACGGGGCATGTTGAGGATCGTGCCCGATCGCGACTGGGCGTTGATGGCGATGATGTGGATCGAGTCACACCCCCCGCCGACGTCGGGGGAGCCGCTGGGTGCGTCGCTGCCGATGACGGCGATATAGACCATCCCGTTGCCGGCCAGGGGGTAGGTGGCCGAGCCCCGGAAGCTGACCGTCGGGGGCGGGGTCTGCGAGTGGGCCGGTTCGATGGTGGCATTCAACGCCCAGAGTGCGGCGCACGCAGCGATCAATGCCCCGATCAGCGTCCGGAGCGTGAGTCTCCGGCCCCCCCTGGTCCCGGACCCCAGGCCGGAACTCGGGTCGACCCTCATGCCGATCCCAGGGCTGCCAGCGCGGGCGAGTCTGGTGGGAGGTAGGACGCGGACTTCGTCACGCTGTCCTCGGAGGTGGTCGCCTCGTAGCCGACGATCTTGCCGGCCCCGACGTCCATCAGGATCTGGAAGTCGTGGATGATGTGGACGGGCTGCGCGCCCGTGGCAGCGGGTTGGCCTGTTCCGTCGAAATGCGTGTAGACCGCAGCGAACGAGGCGGACTGGTTCGGCTCGATGAGCACCCGGATCGTCGCCGCCCGCTCCTGGTTGGGGACCACCCTGGTGAGGAGCGGGGCGACACTGCCGAGGGCGAGGACCTGGAGGTTGGGCCCCACGCTGGGCTTCGCGTCGTCCGTGAACATCCCGGCGAGATCGGGGTGGCTGCCGCCCGCCCACCGGCCCGGCTCGAGGAAGGCGCTGTTGTAGTAGGCATCGATCAGGTCGATGACCTTCTTCGCCGCGTCGTTCGCGACGTTGTTGGAGCTGGCGCGGTTCTGGGCGTCCACGGCCGCCACGCCTTCCGCGTGGAAGTCCGCATGAACGTCGGCCGGCTTGGAGGCGGATGGGGTTGGGCTGGCCGTAGCCGTGGGGTGAGCTGCGGGCTTGCGGTGGGACTTGGAGCACCCCGGAAGAGCCAGGGCGATCATTGCGGTCAGGACAAGAGCGCCCGTCACCCGCCGGGTATGAAAGAACGAAAAAAGCGGAAAACACATGGGGGGGATTCTGCCCACATTTGTTGCCAGGGAACAAGTATCTGCCCCCTCCGCCAGTCCACCCCAACTACTAGTGCATCCCAATGGGTTCTGTTCACGCTATCGTCACAAATCTCCTTTTTTCACTTATGATGAGCCCTGCCAGGAGACCCGTTGCGCCGAAAAAGGAGGCTTTGTGCCAGGTTCCAGCCAGCTTCGAATCGCCATCGAGGCGCCCCCATGGTTTGAGGTGCCGCCCCACGGCTACGGAGGTATCGAGTGGATCTGCTACTGGCTGATCGACGGCCTGATTGCCCGCGGGCATCACGTCACCCTGATCGGTGCAGGCCGGAACCACACGAACGCAGAGTTTTTCCAGTCCTATGAGCGGCCCCCGAGCGAGCGCCTCGGCCAATCCATCCCCGAAGTCCTGCACGCGGCTGCGTCGGCGTGGGCGCTCGACGGAATCTCGGTGGACGTCATCCACAGCCATATGCTCGCCGGAGCGCTGCTGGCCCGTGGCCGAGTTGCGCCCACCGTGGTCACCGCCCATGGCCCGATGGCAGGCGAACTGGGCCAGTATTACCGGTGGTCCGCGCCCCACATCAACCTGGTGGCCATCTCCGAATCGCAGCGCGGCGAGGCCCAGGACCTGCCCTGGGTGGGCACGGTCTACAACGGCATCCCGGTGAGGGAGTATCCGTATCGGGAGCAAAAGGAGGACTATGTGCTCTTTCTCGGTCGGATGTCCGCCGAGAAGGGGGTGCATCTGGCCATCGACGCCGCCCGGAAGGCAGGCGTGACGATCGTCGTGGCGGCCAAATGCAGCGAGCCGGCCGAGCAGGAGTACTTCGCCGCCGAGGTGGCGCCGCGCCTCGGCCCCGGTGTCGAGTGGGTCGGCCCCGTCGGCGGCAACGAGAAAAAGGACCTGCTGGCGAGGGCGCGCTGCCTGGTGAACCCCATCCAGTGGCGGGAACCGTTCGGCCTGGTCATGGTCGAGGCGCTTGCCTGCGGGACACCGGTGGTCGCCACCCGTTTCGGCTCCGTCCCGGAGGTCGTTGACCACGGGGTGACCGGCTGGATCGTCGACGATCCGGCTGCCCTCCCCGAGGCCGTCCACCGCTCGCAGCAACTCTCGCCCGTCGAGTGCCGGGCGCGGGCGGAGGCCAGGTTCGACACCACCCGGATGATCGAGGGGTACGAACGGGTCTACCGCATGGTGGCCGAGGAAGACTTCCCCCGGCGGCTGGCTCTGGCTCCCCTCATGCCGCCGTCGAGCCCAGAACCCAGTGAATCCATGGGATCGGTTGGATCCCTTCGGGCCCTTGGTTCAGGCTTCCCGGAGCGCCGCGATGGTGCATTCAGCGGGGGCCTTGTCGGTTCGTAACCCCTTGAACGCCGCCGCCCGCAGCTTGAGCGTGGAGGTGAGCTGGCGGAACTCCACGACGGCCACCAGTTCCGGCCGGACCCACCGCGCCCCCGGGCTCAGCCGGCGGATGTCCTTCGTCGACTCGGCCGAGAACGGCGACTCGTCGACGGCGAGGGCCCGGAGCCGGGCGAGGAGATCATCGAGGGTGCGCTCATTGAAACCAGTGCCCACGGATCCGACGAAACGCAGTTCCTCGTTGTCGTCGTAGGCGCCCATGTGCAGGGCGCCGAGCGTGCCGTCGCGCTTGCCCTGGCCGGGGCTCCAGCCGCCGATGACGAGGTCGGCCTCGTGGGAGGTCTTCACCTTGAGCCAGCTCTGGCTGCGGCGGCCAAGCTCGTAGGTGGAGGCGAGTCGCTTGGCGACGATGCCCTCGAGGTTCCGTGCCTTGGCCGCCTCGTACATGGCGATGCCGCGGCCGACGACCGACGTGGAGAGCTGGACGGTCCCGGTGGGCACGATCGTCTCCTCCAGACGCCGGCGGCGCTCCGTGTAGGGCAAGTCGACGAGGCACCGCCCATCGAGGTAGAGCAGGTCGAACGCGACGTAGGAGACCGGTACCTGGTGGGAGAGCCGTTGGATGTCCCGTTCGTTGCGGACGTGGATCCGGCTCTGGAGGGCCTCGAACGACGGTACGCCGTCTACCATGGCGATGATCTCCCCGTCGACGACGGCGTCCAGGGCCACCAGGCGCTCGTGCACCTTGTGGAGTTCCGGGTAGGCGACGGTGATGTCCCCCCCGTTGCGGGACATCAGCCTGGTGGCCTCGTCGCAGTAGGCGAAGGCCCGGACCCCGTCCAGCTTCGGTTCGAATGCCCACCGTTCATCGTCGAACGGCTCCTTCGCTGGGGTGGCCAGCATCGGCTGTGGCGGCGGGAGGGGGTCGGCGGGCGGCGAGTGGTCCTCCCGCAGGATCGCCAGCCACTGCTCCTTGCCCGACTCCTCTCTGGTTCGGACCAGATGGTAGGTGGCGTGCAGGCGCTTGCCGTCGAGGCGGAAGGTCAGCTTGCCGGGCTTCTGCTCCAGCAGTTCGTAGTGACCCTCGTCGAAGATCCGCACCTCTCCGGCGCCGTATTTGCCCTGCGGGATCGCCCCCGAGAAACTCCCGTACTCGAAGGGGTGGTCCTCGACGTGGATCGCGAGGGTCTTCACCCCCTTGCGCCGGGGCAGCCCCTTGGGCACCGCCCAGGAGACGAGGACGGGAGTGGCGCCGTTGAACATCTCGAGGCGCAGGTCGTGGTGCAGCCGGGTGGCGTAGTGCTGGTGGATGACGAAGGTGTCGCCCGGGCGGGCTCGTGCGACGTCGACGTCGCCGGCGACCTCCGGTGGGGGCTCGGGGGTCTCCAGAAAGGATCGCTTGGCCGCGTAATCTCTCGTGGCGGCCGGGGCGGTCGCGGCGCTCGTGGCCGCGGTCTTCGGCGAGGGTGCCGGCGGGTCGCCGTCGCTCACCCCGAGCGCCGCAAGGATCGGGTGCAGGTCCTGGCCCGCTTCCAGCACGGGGGCGAAGAGGTCGCCCGTGGCCGCCGGCCGGCCGTGGATGGTGGCGATGGTGAAGTCGCTTGCGGAGGCGCCTGCATCCAGTTCGTCCCAGGTGAGCGGCGTCGACACGGTCGCCGCCGGCTCGGGCCGAACGGCGTACACGGACGCAAGGCTCGCGGCGCGCCGGTTCATCTTGTAGTCGATGAAGACCTTGCCGCCACGCTGGGTCGTGTCCCACTCCAGCGTGGCGCCGCCGGGGTCGGCGGCCACGATCAGCCGGGCGATGGCGCCGGCGACGCCCCTGGTCTGCTCGTACGTGTGGCCGGGCGCGACCGGGACGAAGACCTGGACACCGGTGGCGCCGGAGGTCTTCGGGTACCCCTTGAGTCCGAGGGAATCGAGGGCGGCCCGCACGTGGCGGCCCACGGCCGCGGCCTCGCCGAAGCCCGACGGTGGCATCGGATCGAGGTCGAAGACCATCCAGTCGGGCTCGTCGTAGTGGGGGCAGCGGGCATGGGACGGGTGCATGTCGATGCAGCCGAGGTTGGCGACGAAGAGCAGGCTCGCGACGTCGCCTGCCATGAGGTTCTCGGCGGGGGTGCCGTCCTCGCCGGGCACGACGCAGCGAGGGACCCAGTCCGGGGTGCTCTTCGGCGGGTGGCGTTCGAAGAACGAGGGCCCGGCGATGCCGTCCGGCATCCGCTTCAGGGTGAGCGTCCGGTCGGCCAGGTGGGGCAGGATCGCGTCCGCGACGTTGAAGTAGTAGGCCAGCAGATCCCCCTTCGTGTAGCCCTGCTCCGGCCAGTAGACCTTCGGGAGGTTGGTGAGCTTCACCCGCCTCCCGGCGGCCTCGACGATCCAGTGGTCGCCCTCCCGCTCGGCGGGCAGCGGCCGGGGCGTCGCCACCGTGAACGGAGGTCCGGTTCGGGTCGGCACGTCTCCATTTTCCCTGGTCCCCGGTGGTAGCGTAGTTGCACGGCTGTTACTCGCGCCCGTTGCGGGGCAGAATGCCTGCCCCCGCATCAAATCGAGGAGTGTGCACCGGCCCGTATGGACATCTCCGACTTCCATCCCCTCGTCGCCCGCTGGTTCACCGGCACCTTCGGGTCTCCGACGCCCGCGCAATCGGAAGGGTGGGGGGCCATTTCGGGGGGCCGGGACACGCTGATTGCGGCCCCCACCGGGTCCGGCAAGACGCTCGCTGCGTTCCTCTGGGCGATCAACGAGCTGGTGACGGCCGCGGCGTCGGGCGAGCTCCGGGACGAGACCTCGGTGGTCTACGTCTCGCCGCTCAAGGCCCTCGGCAACGACATCCACAAGAACCTGACCGTGCCCCTCGCCGCCATCCGAAAGCTGGCCGAGGAGGAGGTGCGGAACTCCACAGGAGAGCGGAGCCTCAAGGAAACGCCGCTGCCGGAGATCCGGATGGCGGTCCGGTCCGGCGACACGCCGGCCGCCGAGCGCAACCTCATGGTCCGCCGCCCGCCCCACATCCTCATCACGACCCCGGAGTCGCTCTACATCCTGCTGACCGCCGAGCGCAGCCGGGCCTTCCTCGCCAACACGCGGGCGGTGATCGTCGACGAGATCCACGCCGTGGCCGGGGACAAGCGGGGATCCCACCTCGCCCTGACCCTGGAGCGGCTGGACGCCCTGGACGACCGGCGACGCCAGCGCATCGGCCTGTCGGCCACCCAGAAGCCCATCGAGGACATCGCCCGCCTTCTCGTGGGGACCTCCCGGCTCGACGCCGGCGGGCGGCCCGACTGCGCGATCGTCGACGTCGGCCACCGCCGGGACTGGGACCTGTCGATCCACGTCCCCGGCCAGCCGCTCGGCCCGATCGCCAGCCACGAGCTGTGGGGCGAGGTCTACGACCGGATGGCCTCGATGGTCGAGGAGCACCGCAGCACGCTCGTCTTCGTCAACACCCGCCGCCTGGTGGAGCGCGTCTCCCACCAACTCGAGGCCCGGCTGGGCGAGGGGAAGGTGGCTGCTCACCACGGCAGCCTGTCCCGCAAGATCCGCCTCGCCGCCGAGGAGGGGCTCAAGTCCGGAGCGCTGCGGGTCGTTGTTGCCACCGCGTCCCTGGAGCTGGGCATCGACGTGGGCCATGTCGACCTCGTCTGCCACCTCGGCGCCCCCCGGGCACTGGCGACCCTGCTGCAGCGCATCGGGCGGTCCGGTCACTGGCTCGGTGGCATCCCGAAGGGAGTCCTGTTCCCCCTGACGCGAGACGAGCTGGTCCAGAGCGCTGCGGCCGTCATGGCGGCGCGGGCCGGCGAGCTCGACCGGGTGATCGTGCCCGCCAAGCCCCTCGACATCCTCGCCCAGCAGATCGTTGCCACCGCCGCCACCGGCAAGGTGCCGGAGGAGACCCTCTGGGACATGGCGCGGCGCGCCTACCCGTACCGGGACCTCACCCGCAAGGAGTTCGACGAGGTCATCGAGATGCTGTCGGAGGGCTTCGCCACCAAACGGGGGCGCTCCAGCGCCCACCTGCACCGTGACCAGGTCAACGGCGTCGTCTCCGGTCGCCGGGGTGCCCGCCTCGCCGCCATCACGAGCGGCGGCGCCATCCCCGACACCGCCGACTACGACGTCATCGCCGAGCCGGAGGAGGTCTTCGTCGGCAAGGTGAACGAGGACTTCGCCGTCGAGAGCATGGCGGGCGATGTCTTCCTCCTC